>CAFABK010000081.1_pt1 | contig 7838 bp, 9 predicted proteins | sample 7267871 | NCBI WGS metagenome assembly CAFABK01 (sample SAMEA6814009, study PRJEB35770) | freshwater metagenome | biome: Freshwater; feature: Freshwater reservoir; material: water | place: Czech Republic | collected 2016-04-20 | depth 30m m | reverse complement strand
GACGCAAGGTTTGGTGTCTCGGGCCAAAGAACTTCACCTGGTTCCTACCAGGTCTATTGGAAGAGCCGCGATCACGTATCTTCGCGTTATCAAACCCCGATGCCGTTTTCACTGTTTTATGACGGGGATCAAGCCGTCCACTACTCCCCGTATTTCGATTCCGATGGCTATCTCGGCGGCTCCCATGGCTGCGTCAATTTGCGCGACCTAAAAAAGGCAGCATGGCTGTTCAAGAAGGCAGGGCTTGCAACCCGCGTATACGTCTACTAAGTGAGCGGATCACTGAATCAGCCCCCTCATCAGCAAAATACGTTGGATTTGCGGGAAATCTAAAAGCCGCGCAGCTGGAGAGAGCGGGCGAACTTTTAGGGGGATAGGGCCGACCCCCCGGACCCGGTACCTAGGTGCTTTACTGATCGTGTGCCAGCAAATCTCAAAATTGCCCTACTCGGTTACGGTCTGGCAGGCCGATATTTTCACCGCCCACTTATTGAAGCCACCGCTGGGCTCGAGATCACCGCGGTCGTAACCGCCAATCCAGAGCGCCGCGAGCAGGCCGCCGGGGATCTGCCAGCGGCTGAGATCTTGGATTCTGTCGAAAGTGTTTGGGCTGAAGCCGCTGATTTCGATCTGGTTGTGGTGGCCGGGGCTAATCTCACCCACCTCCCCTACACGGTCGGTTCTCTCGAGCACGGCCTACCGGCCGTGGTCGACAAGCCACTAGCGGCCACCGCCGCCGATGCCATCACTATTCGCGATGCGGCGCGCGCTGCCGGCAAACTGGTATTCCCGTTTCAGAACCGGAGGTGGGACTCAGAGTTCTTGACGATCCTGGAGAACCAAGAAACGATCGGTAGAATTCACCGGTTCGAGTCGCACTTCGACCGCTTTCATGCCGTACCCAAGGGCGGCTGGCGCGAGCTCGCTGACCCGAACGTCAGCGGTGGACTCCTACTCGACTTCGGCGCACATCTTGTTGATCAAGGGATCCAATTACTAGGGCCGGTAGTTAGCGTCTACGCAATCACGCGCTCGATTCGCGTTGCCGATGCTGCTGACGATGACATGCTGATTCTATTAACGCACGTTAGTGGTGCAGTCAGCTATCTCACCGGAAGCTTGCTCGCCGCATTTACCGAACCGCGATTCAATGTACTCGGGACAAATGGCGGTATGCTACTACGCGCTTACGACACTCAAGAAGAAGAGCTTCGCGCCGGGCGCACCCCCGCCGATGCCACCTGGGGAATTGAGCCACTTAGTTCGGTAGCTTTAATACGCATGGCAAGTCCTGACGGTGCAACCATTGAGTCCAAGGTGCCGTTCACTCGCGGGGGCTGGGGCATGTTCTATGCCGGTGTCTATGACTCGATCACCAGCAACGCTACGCCACCGGTACTACTTGATGACGCCATAGCAAGCCTTAGAGTTTTGGATGCGGCTCGCATTTCGGCAACGAGCGGTCAAACGATCAGCCTTGATCCGCCAGCCTCCCACGGGTAAGGCGTCAATCGTTAGCCATAACTAGCGGTAGCCAATTCGCGCAAATACGTACTCCCCAACATTTATGTACATTCGATTTTGGGGTGAGCTACCCGTAGAGGTCGGTACGGGCGGCCGCGTATGCCACTCGAATAATTGGCACCGGACTTGGGCCCAACCTCGTGGTTGTCCCGGCCCGCAAACCACTCCACTCGGGTGGGTTGATAGTTCCTGACAGGGCCCAGGCCGCTTGCCTCGCCGCGCCATCGGCAACGTACTCCCCTGGCGGTGGCACCTCAACGGGCACCGAGAACATCGTCGCGGCCACCTGAGCGACCGCCGGGTTCGCGGCAGCGCCACCGACCAGTAGCACTCGGCCGGGAACGACGCCCACTGCCACCAGCGCATCAACCGCATCAGCCAAGCCGCCGAACATACCTTCAATCGCTGCCCGAGCGACGTTTGCCGGCGTGAAGTTATCGCGGGTGATCGCGTGAAGTGACCCGCGGGCATCGGGGAGATTCGGGGTGCGCTCACCATCGAAATAAGGCAAGAGCACCAAGCCCCCCGAGCCGGGCTCGGCTGAAAGCGCAAGTGCGGCCAGGCCCGCAAAATCAACGCCCAACATCGCCGCAGTTGAAGTTAGTACGCGCGCCGCATTAAGGGTGCAGACAAGCCGCAAATTACGCCCGGTCGCATCGGCAAAACCAGCGACGAATCCGGACGAGTCAGCCGACGGCACCAGCGAGCAAGCGAATGCGGTACCGGACGTACCGAGGGAGACAACAATGTCGCCCGGGCCGGCGTCCAAGGCGAATGCCGCACTCATGTTGTCGCCGGTACCCGGACCAATTTTTATACCCGATGCCGTTTCACCTACAACTTCATTAGGTGCGGCAACCCTAGGGAGTTCAGGTACGTGGCCTAGTGCCAACTCCACGAGATCCTCGCGGTATCGACCTGTTGCGGCTGACCAATAACCGGTGCCCGATGCATCACCGCGGTCGGTGGTGGCGTGCTCGGGCTTACCCGCCAGTAGCCAGGTAACGTAATCATGAGGCAGCATCACTGAACTTACTTTCGCAGCATTTTCCGGTTCGTGTTCAGCCAACCAGCGGATTTTCGAAACGGTAAATGCAGCCACCGGAACACTGCCGACCGCAACAGCCCAAGCTTTTGGTCCGCCCAATTCGGCAACTAGATCGGCCGCGGCCACCGCCGACCGGGTGTCATTCCAAAGTAAAGCCGGACGAATTACCTGGCGCTGCTCATCAAGTACCACCATGCCGTGCTGTTGTCCGGCTACGGCAATCGCACTCACTCCATCGAGCAGCCCGCCGAAGTCTGAATCGAAGGCCAATTGCAATGCGGACCACCACGCGGCTGGATCCACACTGGTGCCCTCGGGGTGCGGTGTGCGTGCTTCACGAACCCACGCACCCGTATCAGCATCACGGATCACCACCTTGACGGATTGGGTTGATGAATCAACCCCGGCTACCAGTGTCATGAGCACAGGCTAATGTCCTCCGTATGAGCGACTCAACGATGCCACCGCCCGGCTCCTCGGATTCGTCACCCTCCGAGCAACGTATCTATATCGAGGTGAGCGATCGCTACCAAACAAGTACCTTCACCAAAGTACTTTCGGTAGTGCTAGCAATCCTCACCGCTGGCTACATGTTGCCATGGGCCATTGCTGCGGTTCGAAATCTCCGCACCCACGTCAGTGTTGGCTTGGTCGATTTACTACTTGGTTGGACACTCGTCGGCTGGATCGTGGCCCTGGTTATGTCCCTTCGCAAACTGCGCCCCGACGAGGGCTAGCGTTCGCAGACGACTCCGTCATTGTCACGATCGATGTACCAGTAGTACTCCTCGTCGCGGCCAACTACGTAGGGTCCGTATCGAGCTGCGATCGCTTCACCGCAGGTGCGAAAGCGCGGGTCGGTTGCGCCACCAGTTGGTGCCATCGAAGCCGTCGGGGCCGGCGATGACGAGTTCGGGCGACCGGCACCTGGATCTGTATTGATACTCGCTAGGTCAGGTACCAGCATTAGCCCCGGGCATGATCCGATGATCCGCTGCAGCGCTGACTTCTCGGTGGTATCCACCGCGAGCCGCCACCGGTACTTCACCGCAATCCAAGTTTTCGCATAAGTACATACCTCGTATTTTGGTAACCAGTCGGCGGGATCACGATCAGACTTTGACCGATTGGATGAAGCACTTACCGCAATGAGTGAATCCGCGAATCCCAGATCATTCGCAAATGCCTCACGAGTCGATGCAGACCACCGCCAAGCACCAGAATCCCAAGCCTCTTTAAGTGGTACCCGATGGTCGACATCGAAAGTGCTCGAGTTTGAGGTGCTAACGCCGTCATAAACGGATTGCCACACCCCGCCCACCACGGTGCAACCCACTACCTGACCAGTTATTGCTTCCGCAACTAATACATCCTTGCGCGCATCGCAACCGTTGCCGTCACCATCAGTCCAATGTCGAAATAGTGAGCGTGAATAGCCCGATGCCATTTCAACCGAAACCGGCAAGGAATTTAGCACCATGTCAGCGGGTTTACGCGAGTCGGCTTGGGCGGGCTGCGCACCTAGGCTGGCGAGCGTTATCGCCATGGCGAGTGCGACCGGACTCACGAGTGCGGTGCAACCAAACCTGTGCATCACCGCTCCGCCAATCTTGGATGGCTAGCACCTCGCGGTGCCACCTCAATCAAAGATAACGCCCTTTTGCAGAATAAAGCAGCCATAAGGCTGCGCTTCTAGGGTGTGCACGACAGCAAAAACCGACTTAGCTCTGGTGTAGAAGGCAAGTCGGGGAATTACCCCATATTGAAGGGGGCGACTTTCCGCTTGGCTGGCAAGTTCCAATAACTCATTTTGCAATGACGTCGTCGTGCTCGGGTCATCATTTACTTCCATGCGCTCCAGCGGATGCGCAACAAAACTGTCGAGCGGGAAAACGCTTAAGATCGCTTGCGCTGCTCTAAGCACCGAAACATCACCTAGGCGAATAACGGGACGACCAGACGCCACCGCCGGATAATTACGGTCGCACAGCAGTAGCTGGTCGCCATGACCCATCTCATCCAAGATCTTTAATAGTTCGCCACTTAGTAGTGGGTCAATATCTTTGAGCATGGCGCCAGCCTACCGAATTCACAGCTTTAGTCGATAGTGGTAACAGTCTCTTCCACGGCGAGCAAATTACCGTCAGCATCAAAGACCGAAACAATTTCGTCTTCGAGCACTAGGTTGCCATCAGCGTCTAAAACGTCAATTGTCTCATCGATAACCGTGCCCCCGGCGCCAGTCGCGACTATCAGATCATCAACAATCGCTCCGATTGGCATACCCGATTCGTCCAGAACGATGTCTACTTCAACGTCCTCGCCGATTTCAATGATTTCGTCAGCCATGTTTTACTCCATTCATCTGTCGCCACTACGTGTCGCGAATTGGTAAGTATAGGTGAGGTGCAATTAAGTGCATTACGTAAGTGATTTTATGGCGGCGGCCAAGTTTTCGGTGGTTACTTTGCCAAGAATTCTCCCAGCCACCCTGCCTTGTTCATCAATGAAGAAGGTGACGGGCAGGCCCTTGGCAGGATTGATAGTGAACTTGGCCAATAGGTCGCCTGCAGGATCCTTGATCACCGGATAAGTGGCGCCTTCGGCAGCGAGGAACCCGAGCGCGGCTTCGTCATTGTCTTGAACATCAAGGCCCAGAAATTGCACATTCGGATATTGTTTTTCAGCGGCAGCCAGAACCGGCAACTCCTGCTGGCACGGCGTGCACCATGATGCGAAGGCGTTGAGAACTACTACTTTGCCGCCGAAGTCGGCGATGCCAATTGGGCCCCCATCTAGGCCCTCTCCGGTTATCGCCGGCACCGGCTGGCGATCTGCATCAGCAAGCATTAACAAGCCCATTTCGTTGTCGCGAGCTTGTTGTCCACTTATCTCGCGACCGCACGCAGTAAGCATTATTACCAGTAGTACAACCGTCGCGATCGCTGACGCGCGAGTACATTTGCGAATCGCTCTAGTCATGTTCCACTTCTCCGTCCTGAGCATCATCCTCCTCACAACGCGCAAGCTCGCACTGCAGGCGACGTGATGCTCCCAACTTTAGACTAACGCGGGTCGCTAGCCTGAGGCTATGAAACGCTTGCTGGCTCTTGCTGCGCCAGCGGTCTTCGTGTTGATATGGAGCACCGGATTCGTGGGAGCCCGGTACGGCCTCCCGTACGCACCACCATTCGCGCTACTTGCCATCCGGCTGGCTATCGCCGCTGTTTTTCTTGCAGTACTGACCGCACTACTGCGCTCCACTTGGCCAAACAACGCCACTGATTATCGGCGCTCGGCACTTATCGGGGTGCTTCTGCATACCGGTTATCTAGGAGGTGTCTTCGTCGCTATCGACATGGGGTTGCCGCTCAGTGTTACCGCGCTCGTAGTGTGCCTGCAGCCAGTACTGGTTGCGGTTTTCGCTGGACCAGCTCTGGGCGAGCATTTGATAACACGACAATGGATCGGTATCGCTTTGGGCCTACTGGGAGCGATCACCGTTTTATCGCCTGGCCTCATGCATCAAGGCAGCCCGGAAGATTACCCACCGCTCGCGGTGCTAGCCGCACTTATCGCACTTATTTCCTCTTCAGCAGCAACTGTTCTGCAAAAACGGTATGGGGCGGGTATTCCAATGCTGCCTGGGACCGCAGTTCAGTATGCGGCCGCGGGTGTCTTGTTGGCGGTCCTCGCATTCTTCACCGAGGACATCGTTATTTATTGGACACCAACTTTCTTCGGAGCATTGGCCTGGCTGGTCTTAGCCCTGTCCATTGGCGCGGTGTTACTCATGTTCTGGCTGCTTCGCGTTGGCACCGCAACCGGGGTGTCGAGTTTGTATTACTTAGTACCGCCGGTGACTTTGATCGAGGCCTACCTACTTTTTGGTGAGCAACTACTGCCGCTTTCACTTGCCGGGTTTGCGCTAGCCACGATTGGTGTCGCGCTGGTACGCCGGCGGCCTGTCTTGGTGGATCAGGATTCTGAATCCAAGAACTTGGCAACTGACGACGCCACTTGAAGAGGTTCTTGAAAAAGGAAAGAATGCCCGGCTCCTGAAACCAAAATCAATTTCGCATTGGGCATCGCCCCTGCTATATAACGACTATTGGCAGGCGGGGTAATGACATCTTTAGCCCCGGTGATAACTAACGTTCGAGCGCTTATCGCCCGCAAAGCGTTCGCATTTGCGTTGCTCTGAAGCCAAGGATCCTCAGCCGCCACCATCGCGTTGTAGGTTTTAGTCGGTACGGATTCATCCGGGTACGAGCCATCTACATTTGCGGAAACGAGTCGGCTAATAAATGCGCGGCCACGCGATTGAGCAACTTTGGTGGCTGGGTAATTCGTTTCCAAATACGACTTAATACTGCCTTCAGAATTACTATCAGCCTCCTGAACCCAAAGCGGCCCGAGCACCGCTGCAGCACCACCGGGATTCGTTGCCGCCAGTACCAACCTCCTAATTGATGTGGGGTGTCTGATCGATAGTTGCTGGGCAACAAAACCACCCATCGACCACCCGAGTACATCGACGGGCGCCCCTGGCGAAACTTGGATGAGAAATTCGTTTACCCAATCGGCGGCGGCCGAAAACTCCCACTTCGACGGCGCCGGACCCGAAAGTCCCAAGCCCGGGTAGTCAAACACGATGACTCGACGGTTCTTAGCCAACACAGCAAGTAGTTTCGGGTCCCACTCCGACATCGGTGATCCCGTGCCGTTCAGCAGCAAAAGTGTCGGCCCAGTGCCTAACTCGGCCCAGGCAAATGTGGTGCCAGCGGCATTTACCGCACGAGTCTCAAGACGCACGTCTTGCCAGCCGACAGTGGTGCTCGCAAATACTGCTACAGGTGCACTCGCAACAAGTAGTCCTACTAGCCCTACAGAGACCAAGAGCCGCAAGCGAAATATCACCGTCACATCATCCCTGAGGTGTGCTGCAAGCTCGAGACACCTCGGGTGATCATCAGCCGATAACGCGGCCCACGCCGGAGAACCGCTCCTTGTACCAGGGGCCGAGGAAGTCGATGATCTCGACACCATCTGAGGGGTTGGAGGCGCTCACCATCTTGCCGTTGCCTACGTAGATCGCCACATGATGGACATCACTGCCGAAGTAGAAGACTAGGTCCCCGGGCTGAATCTCCGACACGGGTACGCGTTTCGTCTGGTCCCACTGCGTGTAGCTCAGGGCGGTTAGCCCAACACCAGACTGCGCCCAAGCGGCCGCGGTTAGTTTCGAGCAGTCCCACGAGTTCGG
>CAFABK010000080.1_pt1 | contig 7998 bp, 7 predicted proteins | sample 7267871 | NCBI WGS metagenome assembly CAFABK01 (sample SAMEA6814009, study PRJEB35770) | freshwater metagenome | biome: Freshwater; feature: Freshwater reservoir; material: water | place: Czech Republic | collected 2016-04-20 | depth 30m m | reverse complement strand
GCCAGGTGCATTTGCTGACCACGACAAAGCAGATTAGCGTCGAAGTGGGCTCGCACACGGTTGATTGGGCGCGATTAGTACGGGGTTATTCCCTGCCTCTACGCTCACCCTGTGAACGAATCTGGCCCGCCTCGGCTGAGAATCGGTGTCATCGGTGCTGGTCGCGCCGGTGCGGTCCTTGGCGCGGCTTTGCGCCGGGCCGGCCACCACGTCGTCGCCGTATCGGCGGTCTCTGATCTGTCGAGGTTGCGCGCCGAGGCGCTGCTACCGAGGGTACCGATCACCGATGTGCCCGGGGCCACCAAGGATGTTGATCTGGTACTCGTCGCTGTGCCCGATGACACTTTGCCAAGTTTGGTTTCGGGTCTGGCCGAGACCGGAAATGTGCACCCCGGGCAGTTTTGGGTGCATCCTGCCGGTCGGTACGGAATTTCAATTTTGGCCCCGGTCACCAAATATGGTGCCGTGCCAATTGCTCTCCACCCGATAATGACATTTACTGGCACCAGTGTTGATCTTGCCCGGTTGGCTGACTGCCCGTTCGGTGTTACAGCAGCCGAAGCGATGCGACCGATTGCCGAAGCCCTTGTTGTTGAAATGGGTGGTGACCCAGTGTGGGTCCCGGAGGGCTCGCGCGCCCTGTATCACGCGGCACTTGCTTATGGTTCGAACTATTTGATTACCTTGGTTGCGCAGACAGTCGACCTGCTCAAAGTTGCGGGGATTGAGAATCCGGAGCAACTCATTGCACCACTACTAAGTGCGTCACTTGATAATGCGCTGCGGCTTGGTGATCAGGCGTTGACGGGGCCGGTGGCACGCGGTGACGCCACATCGGTCGCGGCTCACCTAGAGGTAATCGCCCAGGTTTCTGAACAGGCTGCTGCTGGTTACCGAGCTTTGGGGCGGCTAACCGCAGACCGTGCGGTGGGCGCCGGGTTACTTAGCCCTCAGGCCGCTGAACCATTGCTCGAAGTCTTGGGGGAGGAGCGATGACAATCCTCATTAAGACCCATCGCGAAATCTCCAAGCTGTGTCACGGTGAAATTGCCGTTGTGATGACTATGGGCGCATTGCATAAGGGTCATGCAGAGCTGATGCGGGTTGCACGTGAGTGCGTAGGCTCAGATGGCACCGTGGTCGTCACGGTATTTGTTAATCCAACGCAATTTGGTGCAGGCGAAGATTTTACAAAATATCCGCGCACCCTTGAAGATGATTTCAAGGTGTGCGCAGCCGAGGGCGTCGATATCGTCTACGCCCCCGATGCCCTAGATGTTTATGGAACCGACGACATTTCGGCACTGCCCGCGAGTGAAATACTTGACGCTGGGCCGATCGGCCTAATTTTGGAGGGTGCTGCGCGGCCGGGCCATTTCGGCGGCATGCTGACAGTAGTTAGCAAATTACAGGAATTGACCGGGGCTCGGTTCGCGACATTCGGCGAGAAGGATTACCAGCAGTTAGTGCTGGTTACCAGGATGTTTGCTGACCGTGAAGTACCTGTCCAGGTAATTGCGGTTCCGACGGTGCGTGAAACTGATGGACTGGCATTAAGTAGTCGCAATCGCTATCTGTCCGAGCATGAGCGGGGCTGTGCCGCCCTTATCCCGCAGGCGGTTGAAGCCGCCGTTGCTGCCGCGCACGATGGGCAAGGTGCAGCGATTGCCGCGGGCCTGGCGGTCCTGGCAAAGGAGCCCGCAATAAAAGTCGACTACTTCGTGGTGACCGCGCCCGATCTTGGGCCACCTCCCGTTAGTGGGCGGGCCCGGGTTGTGGTGGCCGTGCGTATTGGTGCCACGAGGTTGCTCGATAATGCATCCTGTGACTTGGGGGCGCGGGCATGAGTGAACCGGGGGTGAGTAGCTTGCGGCTCACGCAGCGTTTACGCGCGGATAAACCTGGCTGGACCGCGCGCGCCGATGTGGTGGTCGTGGGCTCAGGGGTCGCTGGTCTTACAGCTGCGCTGCATGCGCGGGCCGCAGGCAAAACCGTGCTCTTGGTTACCAAGGCGCAAGTTAATGAGGGCTCAACGCGGTGGGCTCAAGGTGGCATTGCAGCGGCATTGGCCGAAGATGATTCACCCCAGGAGCATTTGCAGGACACCTTGGTTGCCGGGGTTGGTTTGTGCAATGAAGAGGCCGTGCAGGTACTCGTGACACAAGGGCCGGCGGCAGTTCGTGAGTTGATCACTTTCGGTGCACATTTTGACCTTGATGCTGCTGGTCAAATCTCGCTAACCCGTGAAGGGGGCCACCTTCGTGATCGCATCGCCCACGCCGGTGGCGATGCCACGGGCGCTGAAGTCTCGCGCACCTTAGTAGCGGCCGTTGCCGCTGATGCGGGCATCGAAGTAGTCGAGAATGCCCTTGTACTTGACCTGCTCCTGGATGAAACCGGAGCGGCGCAAGGGATGACCTTGCACGTGGTTGGCACCGGGCAACGGGGTGGCATTGGCGCAGCCCTGGCACCGAGTGTTGTCCTTGCCTCTGGTGGTTTTGGGCAAGTCTTCTTGCAGTCCACGAATCCGTATGTTGCCACGGGTGATGGTGTTGCACTAGCACTGCGCGCGGGTGCTGATGTCGCTGATCTTGAGTTTGTGCAGTTCCATCCGACGGTGTTATGGCTTGGGCCATTGGCTCAAGGGCAGCAGCCGCTAGTTTCTGAAGCAGTTCGAGGCGAAGGCGCGGTGCTACTTGATAACGCCGGCAATCGTTTCATGGTGGATGAGCACCCACTCGCTGATCTAGCGCCGCGTGATGTGGTGGCTAAAGCGATTATGCGCCGTATGCGTGAGACGGGCGCTGCCCATGTTTGGCTAGACGGTCGAGCTCTTGGCGCGGATCGTTGGGTTCATCGCTTCCCGACGATCCTTGAATCATGTCGAACTCGGGGCATTGATCCAGTTACTGATCTAATCCCGGTTTCACCTGCCCAACACTTTGCATCCGGTGGGGTACTCACCGACCTCTGGGGCCGCACTTCCATTAGTGGTCTATTTGCCTGTGGTGAAGTCGCCTGCACCGGTGTTCATGGGGCAAATAGGTTGGCGTCCAACTCGCTACTTGAAGGTTTGGTTTTCGCTACCCGCATCGGCGATGTGCTAGCGCAGGAGCACCCGGTCGTACGTGAGCCGGTGTTGACTTCTGCGACCGAGGAGTTGTTGCCTAATCGGGTGCGAAGAGATATCCAGCGCACCATGGATCAACATGCCGGTGTGTTGCGCAGTAAAGCATCCTTGGACTCAGCCGCCAAGGAGCTGGTAGCACTTGAGGCCCAAGAGGGGGCTAAGCCCTGCACTGAAGATTGGGAAACCACCAACATTCATGCACTCGCCAGCGTGCTGGTGCACCATGCGGTGCTACGTGAAGAGACCCGTGGGTCGCATTGGCGCGAAGACTACCCAGACCGTGACGATGAAAAGTGGCGGGTGCGGTTAGTGTCACGACTTAATGAGCGGGGCCAGCTCGAGACGAGGCGGATTAATGTGGATGCGAACTCGGTGGTCCCATGAATGATTCAACTGTCGCGGCGCTAAATGCCGCAGGGCTTGATCCGGTTGCGGTAGAACAACTAATTGAGATCACCCTGGCCGAGGATTTAGCCGGTGGTGAGGATGTAACCACCGTTGCCACGGTGCCGCTGGATCAGCGCGCGACCCTTGATTTGGTGGCACGTCAAGCCGGTGTTGCTGCTGGTATCCCGGTTGCGGCAGCGGTATTCGGAAGTGTGAACCCGGCACTAGAGATCAAAGTCGTGGCCGGTGACGGTGATCGAGTCGAACGTGGCGACGTACTAATTTCGATAACCGGCCCGACCCACGATCTGTTGCGGGCCGAACGCCCGGCACTTAATCTGCTGGGCCATCTTGGAGGCATCGCGACCCTAACCGCGGTGTGGGTAGCGGCGATTGCGGGCACCGGTGCGATTGTTCGCGATACCCGCAAGACCACGCCGGGTATGCGCGCGCTGGAGAAGTACGCGGTGCGTTGCGGCGGTGGGCAAAACCATCGAATGTCACTAGCTGATGCCGCCTTGGTCAAGGACAATCATGTATTGGCTGCGGGCGGTGTCGCCGAAGCCTTCGCGGCGGTGCGGGCTAAATACCCCGCGGTGCCGGTTGAAGTCGAGGTCGACTCACTTCAACAACTTGACGAGGTGCTGGAAGCGGGTGCCGATTTGGTCCTGCTGGATAACTTCACCGTCGACCAACTTCATGAGGCGGTGCAGCGCACCGGCGGGCGCGCCAAACTTGAGGCTTCGGGTGGCCTCAGTTTGGGCGTGGCCGCTGCGGTGGCTGCGACGGGGGTGGACTACCTTGCGGTGGGTGCGTTGACTCATTCGGCGCCGGTTCTTGATATCGGTGCTGACTTAAGGCAGGAGGCCTAAGTGCTGCTCGCCATTGACGTTGGTAATACCAACACGGTACTAGGGCTATTTGATGGTGAGCCTCTGACGGCTTCATGGCGGATAAAGACCGATGGCCGCACCACCGCCGATGAATTAGTGCTTACGTACCGGGGCTTGCTCGAAGGTCAGTCAAAAGTCACCGGTATCGCGATGTGTAGCACGGTACCCGCGGTGCTAAGTGAGATGCGCCTAATGCTCGATCGCTACTACAGCGGTATCCCAACCATCATCATCGAACCTGGTATCAAGACTGGCGTGCCGATCTTGACCGATAATCCTAAAGAGGTTGGCGCCGACCGCATCGTGAACACTTTAGCCGCGCATCACCTGTTTGGTGGCCCGTGCATTGTTGTTGACTTCGGCACCTCAACAAACCTTGATGTGGTGTCAGCGAAGGGTGAGTTTTTGGGTGGGGCACTCGCTCCTGGCATCGAGATATCTCTTGATGCCCTCGCCCAGCGTGCTGCGCAATTGCGCAAAGTTGAATTGGTGCGCCCGCGCTCACCAATTGGCAAGAACACCGTAGAGGCGCTGCAGTCGGGTGCCCTTTACGGGTTCGCGGGTCAAGTTGATGGTCTAGTGGATCGTATTCGCGAGGAACTTGATGAGTTGACCGCGGTTGTGGCAACTGGTGGGCTGGCTCCGATTGTGGTGCCCGAGTCGCGCACAATTACCCATCACGAACCTGATTTAACCTTGATTGGCCTGCGGTTGGTGTTCGAAAAGAATCAGTGATGGGGTAGTTGGCCCCGGGTTCGCGTCTTTATGTGAAATTTCCTGCTTAAGGTGGGGTTACCCTCACATTTTTCATAACTTCAGAAAATGGTTATGCGCTGTGCTTGCTTTATTCAAAGTTGCATCGCAGTATCACCACATGAAAAAACGTGAAGGCTGGATCACCGGGATTGTTGTTGCTGCTGTTCTTCTTGCTGCGCTGGGGGTGTGGTCGATAGCTAAGCCTGCTTCCGACTCCTCGGCGGGTGAGTCGTGGCTGTTCTCTCAGTCGGCTGATGGTGGGTTTCTCAGTAAGAATGCTGACGGCAGTTACACGCTGGCCCTTACCGGAGTCGACCCAAACACGTTGGCCTTCACAGATCGTCCGGTCCGCTCAGCAAAGGTGCTCAGTACCTCTTCGGTTGTCAATTCATGGAATGATTCGTTCGGAGGTGATGCGCCAAACGCGGTTCTCGTGGAGCTCAATCCGGCTGGGGCTGAAGACTCAGTTGTTATGACTCTCGGTAACCCAACAATGACCGGCAATGTGGTCTCTTATCCGGCCACCATCTTGGCCGATGAAGCAATCTCCGAAACCCTAAATGGTGTAGTTGGCTCGCAGCGGTCGACTCCACCGCTGAAATTTAACAGTGCATCACTATTTATTGACGGGGCAAGTTCGCTTCCGTCCAGTGATTGGCCAGCTAATGTTCTTGTAGCACCTTATGTAGATGCGGGCGGCTGGCCGGTGCCTGACTTTGTCGGTATGGGTAACGCTACGGGCCTGAAAAACTTCTCGGCCGGGTTCATTACCCAATCAGCGCCATGCGTGCCGCAGTGGGGTGGAGCCAATCAGCCGGTCACCGGTGGCACAGTTGCCGCGGCTATCACGGCTTTCCAGTCAGCTGGTGGCCGAGTGATTCCATCAATCGGTGGCCAATCTGCACCAGAAGGTGGACCGGATGATCTCAGCGCCAACTGCACTGATGTAGTGAAGCTGCAGGCGGCATTCGAGCAAATTGTCAGCGGCCTCAACCTTGATCGCCTGGACTTCGACATCGAAGCTTCAAATGGCATCGTTTACAACCAGGCAAACTCCCAGCGGCGCGCGGGGGCGGTGGCAGCCCTGCAAAAGGCGCACCCAGAGCTACAAATAAGTTTGACCCTCGGCACCTTGCCTGATGGTTTACCTCAAGCAGCGGTCAGTGTCGTCAATGACTTCGTTAACGCCGGTGTTAAGAACCTGAGCCTCAATGCCATGGCCATGTGGTTCGGCTCTAACGAGCCAGATATGGGTGCGACAGTATTTGCTTCACTGCAGGCCACGCAGGGGCAGTTCCCTAACCTCCCGGTCGGCGTAACTCCAGCACTTGGCGCACAGGGCTCGGGTGAAGACTTCACGACCGCGAATGCCTGCGCCCTAGGTGCATCAATCGCCAAAGCTGGCAACGTGAGCAGCCTAGGTTGGTGGAAAGTGGGCCCACAAGCACCCGAGGCAGATCCAGGTTATTTATTTGTGAGTAGCTTCCAGGCTGGCCTAAGCGGCAACCCTTGCCCGACCAGCCCACCGGGCCCACCGCAGCCAACACCGCCACCGGCCGGCACCGTTGGTGTTGACATTGCACGCACGTCAGGTCAGACCACGATTTCAGTCAATGGGTCGACCGAGCCCTACCCGTTTACCGTGGTGTTGTCTCCCTGGAGTAGCACGGTTACCTGGGTGCAATCAGATTCCGGGTGTACGCAACCGGGATGCCTCGTAGTTGCTAACGGGAAGTTGACGCTGACCACCAGTGATGCGGGGGTGGCTTTCGGTGAGAGCGGAACCTCAACTCCGACCACCTGCACCTACACCCGCAGTGATGGCACCACGGCACCGTGCTCGATTGGTGCTGTCACTGGGTCAGCTCCGCTCGCGCCATCGCCATCGCCATCGCCATCGGCTAGCGCTTCTGCGGCGCCGGCTACTTCGGCGGCACCGTCCTCGGCTCCGTCGGCGGCACCGTCCTCGGCTCCGTCTACGGCTCCTTCCTCGGCGGCGCCCGCACCTTCCTCGTCGGCGCCCGCACCAGCATCGGCAGTACCGTCGCTAAGTGCGAGCTAACGAACACTGCCGCAAACGGCTTTAGTTATCCAGAACCAGTTTGGTAACTGACGCTAGCCCGTGCACTGGACCTCGGGTGCGCGGGAGGATGAGGGTGCGGAGTCCAAGCCCTGTGCCACCGGTGTCATCGCGTCCACTATCGCCGACCATTAATGCCTCTGTTGGCTCGCATTCAATGGCGGCAAGGGCTGCGCTGAAGATGCGTGGATCCGGTTTCACGAAACCAACCTCGTAGGAGAGTATTACCGCATCAACTAGCGGCGTGATGCCATCACGGTCAAGTACGTCTCGAATGGGTACGCCAGCGTTTGAAAGTAGGCAGATCTTTATGCCTGCGTTTTTCAGGGCACACAAGGTTGGCACGGCGTCGTCATAGGCTTTCCAGACATCGAGCATTACCACATAAAGGGATACTGCGAGTGTTTGGTCAACCCCAGGCCCAGCTTGCAGCAGTTCGTGAAAAATTCTTTCATGATCGGCGAATGAGAGGTCGCGCAGGCTCTGTGGGTCACTTATCCGAGCGCCCTCCCAGATTAGGTCAAGGAAGTCAGTTAAATCAGTGCGTTCTAGGTTAGTCAAATTGTGTGGGGTGGACCGAAGGGCGGCATCCAACCATTGGGCGGCTGAGCCTTGATCGATTAGCGTTGAATGAATATCGAAGATGACCGCCCGGATCGGCGGGTAAGTGACGAGCGTCATAGGCAAACCATAGGGGAACAGGACCAAGGTCCCGCATAATCGGGCCCTTCGTTAACTGCGACCGCGGTTTC
>CAFABK010000079.1_pt1 | contig 8127 bp, 8 predicted proteins | sample 7267871 | NCBI WGS metagenome assembly CAFABK01 (sample SAMEA6814009, study PRJEB35770) | freshwater metagenome | biome: Freshwater; feature: Freshwater reservoir; material: water | place: Czech Republic | collected 2016-04-20 | depth 30m m | reverse complement strand
CGACGATTCGTATTGGGCTTGAGATTCCACGGAGTGTTCTCGATGAGCGCATAGCCGAACGGGTTCACTTGATGTGGGCCGCGGGATTTGTTGAAGAGGTACGTGAACTGGCCGCCGCCGGGCTGGCTAATTGGCGAACCGCATCACGGGCCCTGGGTTATCTCCAAGTTCTGGCTTACCTAAATGGAGATTGCTCATCGGAGCAGGCACTTCAAGCCACTATCGATGCGACGAGCAAATTCGCGCGTCGCCAACAACGTTGGTTTCGCCGTGACTCGCGCATCACTTGGATTGATTATGATGCGCCGGACGCGGTTCCTCGGGTCTTAGCGGCCTTGGGGTCTGAAACTCTTATGTAGTACTCGGTGCCTAGTAACAGTGAAGCTAGTGGCCCAGGGATGCGGGTAAGTATCGCCAGGGTTCGCGTAGTTCCATCAGCCCCAGCTTGTGATGCGTGGGCGCGCAAGGCTTGACGCTTTGCTTTCATGAAAGGGCGGACATTTACCCGGTGGGTGATGTCGGCACCTGCTGTCCAAGCGTAGTCGAATTCGTGGGCATCCCAGTCACTTGGTGTGAGGTGCAATTTCGCAGCGAGCTGCACCGCCTTGACGATGGGTTCACGCGGCAAGGTGGCCTCGAATAATTGTGGTGGCTTCTTGGCTAGCACCGCGGCGGCTCTGGTGGCGCGATGTACCTGCAGGTGATCTGGATGCCCGTAGCCGCCTGCCGAGTCATAGCCGATGAGCGTGTCGGCGTCCTCCGCGTCCAAGACGGCGGCAATTTCCTTTGCGATAGTGAATCGGTCTAGGTGGGCAAAACCATCAGGCTGTTCCCCATGAAGCCCGGAGTCTGGGTAGCCCAAAGTCACCACCCGATGCACTCCGATGGCATCGGCGGAGGCCGCTAACTCGGCCTGTCGCCGGAGGCCAAGACCAGCGCTTAACGCAGTCGAGGTAAGGCCGGCTTCGCCATTTGTCGCCACGATGAGCACCACCCGCTGGCCTTCGGCCACCGCTCGGGCCATGGTTCCGGCGGTCAGAAGGGCCTCATCGTCTGGGTGCGCGTGCACGAAGACGAGGACGTGCGGCGGGTGGGGCGTCATGGTGGGCACATTGTGCCGTACGGTCCCAGAGTGAGAATTGCGCATGTCAGTGACTGCTATCTGCCACGTACCGGCGGTATCGAGTCACAGGTGCGGGCACTGGCAATGGCACAGGTTGCTGCCGGGGACGAAGTGAGAGTTATTACTGCAACACCAGGCCACCGCGTATCACCTTCGCGCTCCGAAATCCTCGATGGGCAAGAAATTGACGGCATCAGGGTTCACCGCGTAGCAATGCGAGTGCCATTTGATTTGCCGATCCACCTGCGAACCAGAGCACATGTTGCCGATCTGCTTACCGCGAATGCGGTGGACGTGGTCCACGTACATGCCGGCGTGATTTCCCCTTTCGCTTGGGGGGCGCTACGGGCCACCCATGAACTCAAGATGCCAACCCTCGTGACGGTGCACAGCATGTGGGGCCCACTAGCGCGGCCTGGGTTTAAAGCAACTTACGAGATTGGCAGGTTGTCGCGATGGGGCATGCAAGTTTCAGCGGTAAGTCGCACCGCCGCCGATCGAATTTCTGCTGCGATACCCGGGCTAGGTGAAGTACTGGTCGTGCCTAATGGCATTGATCCAAGTGCTTGGCAAATTGAGCATGCGGTCCGCGATGACAGTGAACTTCGTGTGGTTACGGTCATGCGGTTGGCGCCTCGCAAGCGGATAATTCCGTTACTCCGAATCATCGCTCATGCTAGGCAAAGTGATGAGCGGATTTATCTCACGGTTATCGGAGACGGCCCGGATCGTTCGCGAGCTGAGAAGTTTGCCAGAGATCATGGGCTCGCTGAAGCCGTGACATTCACCGGGCGCCTTGATAACGCTGGAATTAGATCGGTATTCGCGGTGAGCGACGTCTTCATTCAGCCTTCCGTCAGGGAGTCGTTTGGCCTGGCCGCATTAGAAGCCAGGAGTGCTGGGCTACCCGTGGTAGCGCGTGCGGGCACGGGCACCACGCAGTTCATCAGCGATGGGGTCGAAGGGCTTATTGCAGCAGATGATGCCGGGTCAGCCGCTGCCCTTATTCGGCTAGCCCGAGACCGCGAACTACTCAATTCGCTGAGTGCACACAATGCCTCCACGGCACCTTCGCAGACGTGGCCGGCGGTGCTAGAGCAGGTACGTGTCGGCTATGCAGAAGCTCTCAAGCGAATTGGTAAGTAGAGTATGTGAATGGCCCAGTTAAGTGAAGTGAAGTTTATCAAGGGCCACGGCACCGGCAATGATTTCTTAATTATCCCCGATATCGATGGCGCCCTTGAATTAAACGCAGCGCAGGTTCGATTTCTATGTGATCGGAACAAAGGGATCGGGGCCGACGGCGTCTTGCGAGTTGTGCGCACCAAGCACCTCCCAGAATTCATCGATCAAGCGGCCGGCGCCGAATTCTTCATGGATTACCGCAACGCTGATGGCACCTTGGCCGAGATGTGCGGAAATGGCGCCAGGGTTTTCGTCCGCTACCTCGACGCGACGGGGCTCATCACCGACAATGAAATAAATATTGCCACTCGAAGTGGGCTAGTCCCAGTAATTATGAACTCTGACTTAAGTGTGACGGTCGACATGGGTCGCCCCTTGGTGCCAGAGATGCTGGAACCCGCGTCCGTGATTATTGGGGAACGCAGCTGGCCTCTGGTCTCCGTTGAAGTACCCAATCCACATGCGGTCGTATTTGTCGACGAGCTAGCGGACGCCGGTTCGTTATTGGTCTCCCCTGAAGTGAGGCCGGCAAATACTTTTCCAAATGGGGTAAATATTGAGTTCGTGGTCGACCTTGGCCCCGATCACGTGTCCATGCGCGTCCATGAGCGCGGGGTCGGCGAAACCCAGAGTTGCGGCACGGGAGCCTGCGCGGTGGCGTGGGCGCAGGCCCGGCGCCGGGGTGAGCCAGTCTTGCCGGTGACCACCCTGGTTGATGTGCCCGGGGGCCAGCTCCGAGTAACCGAATCCACTGAAGGTCGCCTGCTCCTGACCGGCCCGGCTGATTTAGTGGCCCGCGGCTCGGTCTTGCTCCCTTAGCCGGCCTGTGGACGATCATTTGGGTGTTGGGCGCGCACATGGCACCCTTAGGACGACATGAACTCTGATGACCCCTTCACCTATGACGATGAATCGTCGATGGACGGGCTCGATCTTGCCGAACGACATGCCCTTCGCCGAGTCGTTGGGTTATCAACCGAACTTCAGGACGTTACCGAGGTTGAGTACCGGCAGGTTCGGCTGGAGCGGGTGGTTCTTGCTGGTGTCTGGACTTCAGGAACCGTGCGCGAGGCCGACCGGAGTTTGGCTGAACTTGCACTACTTGCTCAAACCGCCGGATCGGTGGTGCTGGAAGCGGTCATACAGCGACGTGACACACCAGATCCAGCCACCTACTTAGGCTCGGGTAAAGCCCAAGAACTTCGTGAGATCGTAATTGCCACCGAGGCCGACACGGTTATCTGTGATGGTGAGTTGAGCCCCGGTCAACTGCGACAACTCGAAGACATCGTGAAAGTGAAGGTTGTTGATCGCACCTGGCTAATCCTTGATATCTTCGCTCAACATGCAAGAAGCCGAGAGGGCAAAGCGCAAGTGAGCTTGGCGCAGATGCAGTACTTACTTCCAAGGTTGCGTGGTTGGGGTGAGTCACTTTCACGTCAAGCTGGTGGGCGAGCCGGTGGAGCGACAGGCGGTGTTGGTACTCGCGGTCCCGGTGAGACCAAAATTGAAACTGATCGGCGACGGATTCGAATGCAGATGACCAAACTGCGCCGAGAGCTTAAGGAGATGGAGAAGTCTCGAACCACGCAGCGGGCGGCACGACACCGAGCTGGTATCCCCGCGGTGGCGATCGCCGGTTATACGAACTCTGGTAAGTCGAGTTTACTTAACCGAATGACCGGCGCTGGTGTTTTAGTGGAGAACGCACTATTTGCAACACTAGATCCAACCGTTCGCAAAACCCGAACACCAAATGGCCGCGATTACACCATCGCCGACACCGTTGGTTTCGTTAGGCACCTACCGCATCAACTTATTGAAGCTTTTCGTTCAACACTTGAGGAGGTGAAGGACGCAGATCTGATCCTTCACATGGTTGATGGCTCTGACGATGAGCCGCAGGAGCAGATAAGTGCGGTCCGCGAGGTCTTGAATGAGATCGATGCTGGCAATGTGCGCGAGTTAATAGTAATCAACAAAGCCGATATTGCAGATCCTGAGAAGGTCGCGGAGTTACTGCGTATCGAGCCACATGCATTTGTCGTATCAGCTAAGACGGGGGAGGGGATAAACGAACTTCTCCTGGCCATCGAACAGGATTTACCAAGGTTGCTGCGCGATGTCGATGTGGTAATCCCATATCAGCGCGGAGATCTAATCTCTAGGGCACATTCCCAAGGCGATGTGCTGACAGTAGAACACATTGAGTCGGGTACCCACATCACCGCAAGGGTGCCTGAACGCTTGGCTACCGAGTTGCAACAGGCAGCCAATGACTGATGGGCATGGGGGTGAGGGGCCAGCGGTAAGTGAGGCACTGGACTGTGTGGTTACCTCCTTCGGTGGTGATTCGCGCGGGGGCCAGCGCCAGATGGCGGAAGCAGTTGCCGACACCTTGGCTGGTGGTGGGCACCTGATCGTCCAAGCCGGGACCGGCACGGGCAAGTCGATGGGGTACCTGATCCCGGCGGCACTTTATGCGGTTGAGCATGAACAGGCGATAGTCATTGCGACGGCAACGTTGGCATTGCAAAAGCAACTTATTGACCACGATCTCCCACTAATGGTCAAAGCACTCGACCCAGTTCTAAAACGACCGGTTACCTTCGCGGTCCTTAAAGGGCGCAATAACTATGTCTGCTTACAAAAACTCCACGGTGCGGTGCCTGAAGATGAGAGCGCTGCACTTTTTAGCACCCCAAAGAGTGCCCTTGGCGAGCAAGTCGTAACAGTGCGCGCTTGGGCAGAACACACGAGCACCGGTGACCGCGATGAGTATCCAGACGAAATTGACCCCAGAGTATGGCGCAGCATTTCCGTTGGCCGACGTGAGTGCATTGGTGAAACCAAGTGCAGTTTCGGGCAAGAATGCTTTACGGCCAAGCGCAGGTTGATAGCTCAAGAGTCCGACATTATTGTCACAAATCACGCGATGCTGGCGATAGATGCACTTGAAGGTGTCCCTGTTTTGCCGGAGCACGCCGGCGTAGTTATCGACGAGGGCCATGAGTTAGTAGACCGGGCAACTTCGGCGGTCACCGGTGAGCTCTTTGTCGCGATGGTTGATAAGGCGATCTCCCGTAGTCGGAAATTGTTGGAGGCGCAGAGCATCGAATTGCTACAGCGGGCTTCCGATGGTCTTGATGATTGCCTTCGGCTCACGGCGGCCTCTCTGGCCGGTCCCACCCGCCTTGACCCAATTGGGCGTGATCTCGTGCTCTCGTTGACGCTGATTCGCGACGCCTGCGCTAATGCCATGACCGCTTTAAATGCCGAGAAGGATAAGGACACCGATGCGTTAGCCGCTAGGCAGCAGGCGCGCGGTGCCCTTGAAGAGGTTCACGATGCCGCGGGTGCTTTGCTGACTGCGGGTAAAGGCGATGTGGTGTGGCTAGATCCTGCAGAAAATCGAGCGGCGGTGTTGAAGATTGCCCCACTATCGGTTGCGGGTCTACTGCGCGAGGCTCTCTTTAGTAAGACCCCGGTGGTCATGACAAGTGCAACTTTGACCGTCGGTGGTGGCTTCGATGCGCTCGTGACGTCGCTCGGGTTAGCCGACCAAAATGTCACCACGATGGATGTTGGCTCACCATTTGATCATGCGGCGCAGGGTATTTTGTATGTAGCAGCTGACCTCCCAGCTCCAGGGCGCGATGGCGTGGCGATGGAGGCCCTTGATGAGTTAGCAGAACTCATTGAGGCTGCCGGAGGCCGCACGCTTGCCCTGTTTTCTAGTTGGCGTGGTGTTGAGCGTGCCGCTGACTTCCTGCGGGTGCGCCTTGATACCAAGGCCACGCCACTCTTGGTGCAGCGCAAAGGTGATGCGGTTGGGGCATTGGTACAGAAATTTGCCGCTGACCCAGCTTCGGTGCTGCTTGGCACAGTTTCGCTTTGGCAGGGTGTCGATGTTCCCGGTAACGCATGTATTTGCGTGGTGATTGATCGCATTCCTTTTCCCCGGCCCGATGACCCGCTAATGGCCGCTAGGCAGCGGGCGGTTGATGAGGCCGGTGGTTCTGGGTTTAGCTCGATTGCGGTTCCGAAAGCCGGGCTCTTGCTAGCCCAGGGTGCCGGCCGCCTAATTCGCGGAATGGAAGACAAAGGGGTGGTGGCGGTACTTGATTCACGACTGGCCACGGCCGGTTACGGCCGGGCGCTGCGGGCCTCCTTGCCGCCCTTTTGGTACACCACCGATCGGGCGAAAGTTGTTGGGGCGTTGGAGCGACTGCGTGATGAGGCGCCCGGCAGCGGTTAGCCCGGCGGCGATTATCCCAGCCCGGGTTGTGAATACACCTATTAGGTGTATTGTATGTGTATGAGCCGTACCAATATAGAAATCGATGATGAACTAATTGCTTGCTGTATGGAGCGGTTTGGATTACCCACAAAGAAGAGCGCGGTTGAATTCGCGTTGAGGCGCCTTTTAGGTACCGCTGACCTGCTAGGTCGAATGCAGGTGGTTCGAGGGATCGGTTGGGACGGGGATTTGGAGAAACTGCGCTCAAGTTCGGATTTGGTCGTTCGGTGACGCGGTTTCTTGTTGATACCTCACTGTGGGTTAGTTACCTGCGCGAGAGTGATCCGCAAATAGCTAACCGCATGGAAGGCGCACTCGCCGATGCCACCTTGATGACCGCAGAGCCAATCGTGATGGAGTTACTTGCGGGGGCCGCAGCGCATCAGGTTGGTGCACTTGAGTACCTACTTGATGGGGTTCCTGGATTGCCAATAGATCCCAGTGTTGACTTCAGAAGTGCCGCTGCCATTTATAGATCTGCTCGCAGTAGTGGACGCACCATCCGCTCACAGGTGGATTGTTTGATTGCGGTCATAGCCATGCAAGCAACTGATGTTGTTTTGATTCACAACGATCTAGATTATGAGATCATCGCAAGTGTCGCTCCCTTAAGGCAGGAGCGCTGGGCTAGGTAGTTAATTTGTTCCGAGATTGTCTGTTATTAGGTCGCCATCTACAAGCGTCGCAATACTGAAACAACTTTACCCATAATGCTCGCCTCGTCACCAAGGATTGGTGCATAGGCCGGGTTGTGTGGCATCAGCCAAACATGACCATCGCGACGCTTGAAGGTCTTTACGGTCGCTTCTTCATTAAGTAGAGCCGCGACGATATCGCCATTTTCAGCGTTGGGCTGTTGGCGAACGACCACCCAATCCCCATCACAGATGGCAGCATCGATCATCGAGTCGCCCACCACCTTGAGCAGGAAGAGCTCACCTTCACCAACTAGGTCACGCGGTAGTGGGAAGACCGCTTCGACCTCTTGCTCGGCCAGGATTGGCCCACCGGCCGCGATGCGCCCGAGCAGCGGGACGTATGCCAAGTTGGGGTCTTCAGCCGGCGCTTCGACCAGCCGTAGGCCGGGCGGGTTGGTGGCAGCGACCGGGCTTGCTGGTTCGGCGACCACTAAAGCCCGGGGGCGGTTTGGGTCGCGGCGCAGGTAACCGAGTTTCTCCAAGGTACCCAATTGGTGGGCCACACTGCTCGAAGAGGTCAAGCCCACTCCTTCGCCGATTTCGCGGACACTTGGCGGGTATCCCTGGCGTTCGACGGTCTCGCGGATCACATCAAGAATCGCCCGCTGCCTCGGGGTCAGGCCGGTTTCATCGGGGGGACCATCGGGCAGTTCGGTTACTCGAGTAGCCACGGGGGCTCCATTCGCTCAGCGGGACGCTGGTTTCCGGCAAATCCAGCGAAATCAAGGGAAATCGCTCGAATGTCAGACCCCAGGTTCAAGGTAGGCACGAACCTACCGAATATTTCCAAAAAATTCAAACATATGTTCGAATGTCGGCTG
>CAFABK010000078.1_pt1 | contig 8137 bp, 8 predicted proteins | sample 7267871 | NCBI WGS metagenome assembly CAFABK01 (sample SAMEA6814009, study PRJEB35770) | freshwater metagenome | biome: Freshwater; feature: Freshwater reservoir; material: water | place: Czech Republic | collected 2016-04-20 | depth 30m m | reverse complement strand
GGTCTGTTCTTGACCACCGAGGTTGTTGTCGCTGACAAGCCAGAAAAGGCTGGCCCGCCAATGGGCGGCGGCGGCGACGGCGGCATGGGGGGTATGGACTTCTAACGAAGTTCGAAGTCCCCGACTGCTTGACTTCTAACGAAGTTCGAAGTCCCAGACTGCTGCACCACAGTTGCATTCAAAGGCGGTTCCCCGAAAGGGGAGCCGCCTTTGACGTGAACGCGCACGTTATGGTCGTGAAACAGGGCAAATATCAGGTTTTCACGACCATAACGTGCGCGTTCAGCGGACCCGACTCAGGCAGTGTCGCGCCCATCTGCAATCTTGCACCATGACTAAGACTCCTGAACTCGCACTTGTAACCGGCGCCAGTAGCGGCATTGGGGCCGCATGCGCTCGCCAATTGGCTGATCGCGGATATGAGGTCATCGCTGCAGCGCGCCGAGTCGACCGTCTTGAGCAGCTCGCCGCTGGTCACCCGGGTATTACGTCATGGGAGCTAGATGTCACCGATCAGGGCAGTGTGGATCGGTTGGTGGCCAAATTAGCGGGCCGGGCCGTTGCTGTCTTGGTGGCCAATGCTGGAGCAGCATTTGAGGCTGAGCAGATTGAGAATGCGGATCTAGCCGGATGGCAGGCGGGTTATGAATTGAACGTCATCGGCCTGGTGCGCACGGTGAAGGCTTTCTTGCCGAATATCGAACTATCCGGTCACGGCCTCATCGTGCTGATGGGTTCAACAGCCGGCTACATCCCATATGAGAATGCCGGCAGCTATACCGCGACGAAACATGGGGTCGCAGCGATAGCTGGCACCTTGCGCCTGGAACTTTCGGGGCGCCCAATTCGAGTCACTGAGATGATCCCCGGGATGGTGCGCACCGATGAGTTCTCGGTGAAGCGTTTCGGTGGTGATCAAGCCCGAGCGGCCAAAGTTTATGAAGGGGTTAAGGAGCCGCTAACCGCTGAGGATGTTGCGTCAGCAATCACTTGGGTAGCCTCCTTGCCAGCGCATGTAAATATTGATCGCATGGTGATTCGCCCAGTAGCGCAGGCCGCGCAGCACAAAGTACATCGGGTCTTAGGTGAGTAGCTTTGGCCAAAATGGCAAGGTATGCCCATGACCGTTGGCGAGTGGGAGATAGCTGCCGTTGACGGTGCCGATGTTCGACTGCGTAGTGGGCGAGTGGGCCTACTGAGCGTTGATGTTTCGGCCCCCGTTGCCAGCGGGCTACTGCAGATAACCGCGCAGGAAATAACCGTCACCTTGAATTTGGCTCTCGACCAGTTAAAGACTGGCAACTTCCTGCTGCAGTCAGCGGCCCGCAGTATCGTAACTCGAAATAAAGCGCACGAGCTGGTGTATTCGGGTAAAGGCCCGGTGGGTGAAATTTGGTCGGTCACCGGTATTGCGCGCGCGGGTAGCATCGAAGTTGAACTCGATTTGACGATCACTCCTATTGCATCGGCTTCTTCACCGATGGGGGAAATAGAAATCGTCGGCAGCGCGAACATGGGCACGGTGCATCTGCCGATACCAGGCATGGGCACCATCGAGGACTTCGGCTTTGATGTTGACGCGAAATTGGCACTGCGAGCTAAGGCCTAGCAGCGACCAAACTTCGTACGATCTTCTTAATCTGATCGGCGTTAAGTCCTTTGGAATAAAGTTGAGCTTGTGTCTTTTTTGATTGGCCGCGTGCTGGAAGAGCGATCCAGGCTTCACCATAAGTTTGAAGTAATTGTGCTGGCGTTGCAGTAGAACCTGTTTGGCAATCTAGGTGGCCGATGGCGTTGGCATTTGGGCACTTGGTCGTGATGAACACCCGATTCCCTTTGGCCAGGAATGACTCAACTTCAAGAAACGGAAATCCGGGGTCTTGGCATGGGAAAGACTCAGTGAGCTGCAGGGAGGCGCCGGCTTTCGGCCCATATTGGGCGGTTAAGTAGCGCGTGCACGGGCCCGGATTCGGCCCTACTGCCTGTTCGTCGAATTTCTTCAATTGCACGGATCTAAGTGGCAGCTGTGCGGTGAATTTCGGGGCGTAAATCGTGAACGGAACCTTAGCCTGGAGTGAGGCGAGGTTGCTGTTGTCTGCTGCTAGAGCGCTTGGCGCGAAAGCAAGTGCCACACCGAGCAAGGCAACCGACGTGCACATTGTGGCGAGCTTGTGACTCATTGCGATTTGGCGCATCGGTCCCCTTGTCTAGGCGGTTGTTTATTAGGTGGTCTTAAGTTGCACGACATCCGGCCCTTGAACTCCAACCAAGCCAGCATCGCCGTTACCGCACAGTCCGGCAGAACCTGTGCAGGGGCCCATGCTCAGCCCGTAGTAGTAGGTGCCCTTGACACTTAAATCTGCGTTGATCGTGAAGGTACCGTTTTTCTTAACGGGTGAGCATGCTTTCGTAAGTGGGGTACGTGGCATGCTGCTGTTGTTATTGGCCTTGGCTGGGTAGCGATCAAGGCATACCGTGTTGCCGCCGGTTGTCCATTCAGCCAAATTCGACATTGCCTTCGAGCTCAGGGTGCCGGTGAATGTTGCCGGTTGGCCAGCTGGCACTGGCGACTCGGCCACCGAAAGGCAGGCGTAAGTCTTGGTGGTGGGCTCACCGTTCTTATAGATGTAGGAGCAGGCGGTGTCAGACGGTACGAGTTTTACGGCATGAGCGGGTGCGGCAAGTGCGGCCCCAGCGATAACTAGCGTGGTTGCCATGATGGTGAGGTGACTTATTTTCATAATCGCTCCAGCTCTAGTTTTGATGTTCTTTTGGCGTAACGTTTATCGAGGCCTTGCCGTACTCCGAAACCAACAACCGCACCCTTTATGGCAAATGGCGCGACCGCGGGACCTGAACTGCTGAGCAACACCATAGCCAAAAGCGCAGACGTAAAAGGTAAGCGAAGCATAACGGTCGCGGTGGCCGCGATGCCAGTCGCGGCCATGGCTGTCACTGATATTTCAGGGAACACTAAAGAGCCGAGAAATCCGACGGCGACACCAAGGAACGTGGAGGGGAAGATCGGCCCACCACGGTAACCGCCGCCGGTAGTCTCGCACTTAGTTCGGGAGCGGTGGGCGAAGGTGCAACCTGGCTCATATGGCTTCCCACTTACCCGAGTGAATGTCATCGGCGTCGACGATGCGATAAGCGTAGCCCTGCTCAGCTAAAAAACGTTGGCGATGCTGGGCGAAATCGGCATCAACTGTGTCGCGCGTGACAATTGAATAGAAGTGCGCCGTGCGCCCATCGGCTTTTGGGCGCAGGATTCTTCCGAGGCGCTGAGCCTCTTCTTGCCGAGATCCAAATGTGCCACTTACTTGGATGGCGACAGCAGCCTCGGGCAGATCAATTGAGAAGTTAGCAACCTTGCTGACCACGAGTAGTCGAATTTCACCTTCGCGGAATGCGGCAAATAGGCGTTCACGTTCTTTAACGGGTGTAGCACCCGTGATTATCGGTGCGTCAAGGTGCTCACCAAGTTCGGCGAGCTGATCAAGGTACTGCCCAATTACCAGGATTCGATCATCAGGGTGATGGGCGATGATTTCTTCAACGAGCCGGTTCTTCTCGGGAGCCGAAGCCGCTAGGCGATATTTATCTTCTTGCTCTGCCATCGCATATGTCATGCGATCACTGTCAGGCAAGGTCACTCGCACCTCGACGCAGTCAGCAGGTGCGATATAGCCTTGGTTCTCAATGTCTTTCCAGGGTGCGTCGTAGCGCTTTGGGCCGATGAGGCTAAAAACGTCACTCTCTCGGCCGTCCTCGCGCACCAAGGTTGCGGTTAACCCGAGGCGACGCCGCGATTGGATATCGGCGGTGAATCGGAAGATAGGAGCAGGTAGAAGGTGCACCTCGTCATAGATGATCAGGCCCCAGTCGCGCGAATCAAAGACATCAAGATGCGGGTAGATCCCTTGGCGTTTGGTTGTCATCACTTGGTAGGTCGCGATTGTTACCGGGCGGATTTCCTTCTTAGCTCCTGAATACTCACCTATTTCATCAGCGGTCAAGGTCGTGCGCTTGAGTAACTCATCACGCCACTGCCGGGCCGCAACTGTGTTAGTGACGAGAATCAGGGTGGTTGCCTGCGCAAGTGTCATTGCCAACGCACCAACTATCGTCTTGCCGGCACCACAGGGGAGCACGACTACGCCAGAGCCGCCGTGCCAAAAGCCTTCGGCGGCCTCTTGTTGGTAAGGGCGTGGCTGCCAATTCTCGGTGACCAAGCCAATGGCATGTCGCTCGCCATCGACGTAGCCCGCGACATCCTCGGCGGGCCATCCAAGTTTGATGAGTGCCTGCTTTAGGTGGCCGCGCTCACTTGGATGCACTATTACCGTCGTTTTATCAACGCGGGCACCGAGTAATGGAGCAACTTTCTTACTGCGCAGGATTTCTTCGAGCACCGCTTCGTCTAATGCCTGCAACACTAATCCGTGCACCGGGTGGTTGTTGACCTGCAACCTGCCATAGCGCGACATGGTCTCGGCGATATCTACGAGCAGCGCATGCGGCACTGGATATTTCGAATAGCGGAGCAAGGTGTCGACGACCTGCTCGGCGTCATGCCCGGCCGCGCGGGCATTCCAAAGACCAAGTGGAGTTAATCGGTAAGTGTGAATGTGTTCAGGTGCCCGCTCAAGTTCGGCAAATGGTGCGATGGCACGACGGCATTCTGGCCCCAGCGGACTATCAACTTCAAGGAGCAGGGTTTTGTCGCTTTGCACAATCAGTGGACCGTCAGTCATTTATCTCTCCGTTGAGTGCCGCCATGATGATGCCGGCGGTGAGGGCGGCCCGTTCGGCCATTGCTGAAACTGAAGCCCATTCGTGGTCTGCGTGTGCGCCATCGCCAACCGCGCCAAGCCCATCGAGGGTGGGAATGCCGGCGGCCGCGGTGAGATTGCCGTCGCTGGCACCACCGACCGCGCAGGATTGCAATTCGGGTAAACCAAGTTCGTGCGCGACTTGTTGAGCGATAGCGAAGAGAGCAGCCGATGCTGACGATTCAAGTGGTGGCCGGTCAATACCGCCATCGATCTCGATGCGGGCTTCAGGGTGGGTGCCTTGCCAGGTGCGAACACATGAGTCAACACGCTGTTGCTCGCCCGCAGACCAGGCGCGAACGTCAAGAGTCAACTCTGCCAAAAAAGGGACGGTATTTGCCGTGGTGCCAGCGTTAAGCACGGTTGGCGTAACGGTGGTGCCGGCATCTTGATTACCCCAAGATTGGGTTGCCATGACAAATGCAGCAGCTTCAATGGTGGCATTCACCCCGCGTTCAGGGTCAAGGCCGGCGTGGGCTGCGCGCCCGTGAAATTTGATTCGGTACCAAGAAGTGCCCTTGCGTTCGGTTTTTAGGGCACCGCTAGCGGATGGTTCGAAAACCAGAACCGCTTTGGCGCTGGTGAGGGCGCCCGCAATCACTTTGCGTGAAGCACGCGAGCCGGTCTCCTCGTCAGTTGTCAGCAAGAGCCCGACCGCTCCGACGTCGGCGCCATCATTAATAAGTACCGACACGGCGGCCAAGGCCTGCACGATGCCAGCCTTCATATCGAAAACACCTGGCCCGGTCATTTGATCATCAATGAGCTGGGAAGGCAGGCGTAGCACGGTGCCAACCGGCCACACGGTGTCGAGGTGGCCGAGCAGCAAGATTTCAGGGTGCTCTGGGCCCCAGCGCACGACCGGGCAGCCATCGTGTACCTCGACGCGGGCCGGGCTCCCTAACCACTCGCTAGTTAACTTGGCGGCCACCTCGGCAAGATGAGCGCAGGCGGCAAGATCATTAGTTGGTGATTCGGTACTGACGAGAAGGTCTACCGACTCGATCATGCGGGGGAGCAGCGCGCTTGCTGACGACAGGGTCGTGGTCACGCTGCTCCTCTCGGTTCGGTTTTTCTCGGTACGGTTCGGTACGGTGTCGGTTGTGACCTCGGTGGATAGTCCGGCGGCCGATCTCCAGCGCGCACAGGAGCGCGCCGGAGTGCAAGTCCGCTCAGTAGTAGACCCTACAGATTTAGCCACCGCGCGGCTAATTTTCGATACGGTCTGGCCGGGTCAGGGCACCCAAGTTCAGCAAAATGTACTTAAGGCTTTGACCTATGCCGGCGGGTACGCATCGGTTGCCTATTTGGGCACTGAACCGGTTGGTGCAGCGCTGGCATTTGTGGGCCGCCATTTCACTGACAGTTGGCACGTTCACCTGCACTCGCATATGGCAGCGGTGCTCGAAAGCCACCGAAACCATCACATTGGATCGGCATTAAAGCTGCATCAACGGGTGTGGGCCCTGGACCGTGACATTGACACCATCTCGTGGACTTTCGATCCGCTCGTTAGGCGAAATGCGATCTTGAACATCCTAAAACTTGGGGTCGATGTCAGAGGGTATGAAATAGATTTCTACGGTGAGATGCCAGACGCCATCAATATTGGCGATCCCACCGATCGAGTATTTGCCTGGTGGCACCTGTCATCCGCCAAAGTAAATGATGCGGCGGCGGGGCGACTTTTACCGCTCGACGCAGGGATGTTGCTCGAAGCCGGCCGCGATATTCGGGTAGTTGAAATCCCAGAAGACATTGTGGAGTTGCGAAGAACGGACCCGGTGGCAGCCGCCCGTTGGCGGATCTCTCTGCGCGAGACATTGACCTCGGCATTAGCCGATGGCTATTGCGTAATTGGAGTGGAGCGAGTCGGTAACTACGTTCTTTATAGGGAGCGCGCGTGAGTATTGAGATGTTCCGCCTTCACATGGTGAATATGCCTTTAGTGCGCCCATTTCGAACGAGTTTTGGTACTGACACGGTACGCGAGGTGCTTATCGTCGAAGCGGTGTCAGCAGATGGAATTAGTGGCTGGGCCGAGTGTGCGTCATCGTCGTGGCCGGGCTACAGCTCGGAATACACGGCTGCGGCAATTGCGGTAATGACAGATCACCTAATCCCGGCATTGCGTGAAACAACGATGGATGGTGACCCTGAAGAAGTGAGAACGGCCCTTGATGCCATGCGCGGACATCCAATGGCTAAGACGGCAATTGCAACTTCGATGCTCGACGTATGGTTGCGTGAGCGCGATCAGTCGCTGGCAAGTTTCTTGGGGTCCACGCGCACCGAAGTTGATTGCGGGGTAAGTGTCGGTATCCCAACAACGGAGACTCTGCGTGAATTGATGGAAGAAGTCGGCGTATATGTCGATGCGGGTTACCGGCGCATTAAATTGAAGATAGAGCCAGGTTGGGATTTGGAGCCGGTGGCCGCCGTGCGTGCACAGTGGCCCGATATGCCATTGCAAGTTGATGCCAATCAGGCTTATGCGCGTTCAGATGCGGCGCATTTAGCGAAACTTGATGAGTTCAACCTCCTACTCATTGAGCAACCGTTACCCGAAGAAGACTGGCTCGGGCATCGAATGCTTGCTGATGCATGTGCTACTCCGATTTGCATGGACGAATCAATCTTGTCGGTGGCATCAGCGGAGTCAGCCTTGGAGTTTGGATCCGCGACGATCATCAACATTAAGCCGGGCAGGGTGGGTAGTTATCTAACTGCTCGCGATATTCATGACATGTGCATGGCGCGCAACTCACCGGTGTGGTGCGGCGGCATGCTCGAGACCGGCATCGGTCGGGCCGCGAACTTGGCCTTGGCGGCACTGCCGAACTTCACGTTGCCCGGTGACACCAGTGCCTCGAACCGGTATTACGCGGTCGACATCACCGAGCCTTTCGTGCTGCAAGATGGGCGCCTACCGGTACCAACGGGCGCGGGTATCGGGGTCGAGCCGATCCCCGACCTACTCGCAGAATTTCGAATCTGGACCAAAGATGTTCTGGTGGTCGGGCCCTGAGAATTGCCATTAATGAGAACCTTTATCAAGGCGTAAGTGGAGCTACGCCACTGATGCGTGAGACCAGGAAAGTTTTCACTTGCTCTGTGCGGTGATCAAATGCGGTTACCGAACCACCACCCATGCGGATCGGATCAATGATCTGCTCGGTGGTGGTGCCATCGGCATCGGCATAACCAATCCAGACCGGGGTGGTTTCAGCAATCGCTAAGCGCAGGGCGGAGAGAGTTGCAGCGCTGCTGGTGCGCGGCACCTCATTCGTGCCGGCCGGCCC
>CAFABK010000075.1_pt1 | contig 8418 bp, 10 predicted proteins | sample 7267871 | NCBI WGS metagenome assembly CAFABK01 (sample SAMEA6814009, study PRJEB35770) | freshwater metagenome | biome: Freshwater; feature: Freshwater reservoir; material: water | place: Czech Republic | collected 2016-04-20 | depth 30m m | reverse complement strand
GAAATGCTGGTGCATCATGTGATGTGGGCTGGAGCCCGAGTTGGGCCCAGTGGCCCAATAGCAACACGGGTGGCTTCGTCTGCAATAGAGAGATATATATGACGACTAGCGGCACGTGGTCGAGCAGATCGCATGCCGCAACCACCTTTATGCCATGGCGCATAACGCCAAAGCCGGTGGTGATCAGCCCGCGTTGCTAGCAAAAGTCAGCAGCGTTTGTCATTTATCCCAACTGGCTTTCTGTAACTTGAACTTACGTTTGTGTCACCTTCGTTCGCCGCAATCGGGTCCATCCTTGCCATCATCTTTGTCGTGGCCGTGGTAATCGGCATCTTCGTAGCGGCCGGTAAATAAGGTCAGCCGCCTGCGATAAGTAGCAGCGCCATCAGGATTCGGGAGCGCGGCTTGGCTAACGTCGATCACCTATATATAGGTGTATGCGAGCTAGGTCCAAGACTTCGGTGCCTCAATGTGGCGGTTCATCGTCCCCGAGCTGGTGCTTAGGCATTATCGTGCCAATGTGATCACCCGCCCCATTGCCCTCGCCGCAGCAACGCTGCTTCTCATACCGTTCTTTGCAGCGCCCCCGGCCCAGGCGAGTAGTCAGGAAACTTTCACGACCCCGGGCCTAACCTCGTGGACGGTGCCCGGCGGCGTCACCGAACTCACGGTCACGGCGCTAGGTGGTGGCGGTGGTGGCGGTGGCAGTAGAGCTGGCGGGGCTGGGTGCCAAGTGGTTTCGACATTTGCGGTGACCCCGGGGCAATCAATTCGGCTCTTCATCGGTGGCGGTGGTGGTGGCAGCGCCGGTGGTGGCGGCGGTGGTGGCTCAACCACCGTTGACTTGCCGCTCACCTTGCGCGTCATCGCCGGTGGCGGTGGCGGTGGCGGTGGTGGCAGAGCCGGTGGCGTTGGTGGCACCTGCGGTAGTGATGGTGGCGGTGGTGGTGTCATCGGGGTAGGCGGCATCGGTGGCGGTGGCGGCACCGGTGGAGCAGGTGGTGGCGGAATCGGGCTTGCAGGTGCTGGTGGCTCGGGCGCCCAAGACGGCGCTACAGCATGCGGCGGCGCTGGCGGTTTAGGAGATACGAGTTCATCTGGTACCGGCGGTAGCGGCACCGGCGGCGGTGGTGGTGGCGGTTACGGCGGCGGTGGAGCTGGCAGGTACGGCGGTGGCGGTTCTGATAGTGACGGCGGAGGTGGTGGCGGTGGCAGCACCGGGCCGACCGGCAGCAGCTTCACCTCCGGTAGCAATGGCGGTGCAGCTACCACAGCAGGTGGCAGCGGACGAATCGTAATTACTTATAGCTCGAGCGTTAGCCCTACGGCCCCGTCTTGGTACCAATCAGCTGGCCGAAATGCTGGTGCATCATGTGATGCGGGCTGGAGCCCGAGTTGGGCGCAGTGGCCTAATGGCAACACGGGCGGGTTCGTCTGCAATAAAGAGATCTATATGACGACTACCGGCACCTGGTCTAGTAGGTCGCGGTCGGCAGCAACCCTTGTGCCCTTGCGCATAACGCCAACTCCGGTGGTGCTCAGCCCGCGTGGGTGCTGAATTTAGTAGCAGCGCTAGTTAGGCAATCGCGCCGCGGGTTTAAGTATTTGCCAGTCACTTCGTGGCATAGTTGCGCCTTGATTAGGGCACTTCGACAACCAAAGTTAGGGCAGACATGAGCGAGAGCGATCAGACACCAGCAACCCCGCCCCCGGGATCAATGCCGCCAGGATCAACACCCGCAGTGCCGACACCCGCAGCGTCCATGCCGCCAGCGCCGACACCCTCAGCATCGACACCCTCAGCATCCATGCCTCCGGGAATGGGAACACCATCAGCAAGTGGCAATAAGAACGGGCTCGGCATCGCCGCCCTAGTTCTTGGCCTCGTCTGCCTGCTCGGTGGTTCCACCATCCCGTTCTTCGGCCTTGGATCCATCCTTGCCATCATCTTCGGGGCCATCGGCCTGAAGCGCGTTAAGCGCGGCGAAGCAAGCAATAGGGGCATGGCGCTTTGGGGCATGTGGCTCGGCATCGCCGGGGTTGCTCTCAGCTTCATCGTGGTCGTCGTTTTTCTGAGTCACTAAAACTAGCTGCGTGGCCCTGCTAACCTTTTGGGAAGCAGGGCAAACTACCTAACTTTGGAGGGGTTTCGGAGTCATGAATCGACTACTGATGGTTATGACCGCAGCGGCCTTAATACTGGGATCGACAGCCTTGCCCGCAGCGGCCGCTGAGGAAAAGGCGAAGACTCCGGTGCTTGCGGTTTGCCTAGGTACCTCGGCGAACGCCGGCACGCTGGGCACTTTCACAAATCGCCCGGTATCGAAACCGGCAGAACTGATAGTGGATTGCCCGCAAGGCGGCGATGATGACCCACGTGGTATTTCGTCCGACACGATCATGACGGATATAACCTGGTCGAAGTGGGGCCGCAAGAGTGCAAGTGGCTCTGGCACACTTAATGTGCCGGGGATGAAGTGCACCTACACCTCTCCGCAAAATGGCACTCCTAGCGAAGTAGCGACAATGTGCTCCACGTGTGGGGAAATCTGCAATGTGCAGATAACCACCCCGTATCCGGTGGCAGTTCAAGTCTCCAAGCCGGTGGCCTACAAGAACCAGAAGACCTTCACCAAGATCGCTGTCACCTACACCACCGCGGGCCCAAGCGGCAAGACAGCGCAGACTTTCACGCCACCGCGACGGGCTAGTGAATAAGCGAACGAATAGCGCCAAGACCGATGATGGTCAGCTCGCGTTGCTAGTAAAACGCAGCAACAAGAGAGTTCTGCACTTGATTTCCTAATGTCAGACCCATGTGCGATTCTGTAATTGCTCAAGAAGGTAATCGATAGTCCTCCGGCTGATTACCTACCAACCGACAACTCGATGCGGTGGTCCCGGCGGAAGAGCTGCTAAGTGGATTTACCACTTGGAAAAGAGCCAAAAGGAGCGCGCATGTCTAAACCTGGCGACAAGATTTTCATCAAGCCCACGAACATCGATTGGGATGACGATGCCTCGATTGATGCTTGGGCGCAGCAAGTTTGGCTGCACGCAGTAGCTAAACGTGAACAATCTGAACAACAACAAGCCGAACAACAACAATCTGAACAACAGAAGGGCGAGTAAATGACGATTCCTAATGTGGTGCTAACGAAAAGGTATGCCGCAGCGGTCGCTTACGCATCCATCATCCACGCGGGCGATGTGCGCAAGGGCACAGAAATCTCCTACCTTTGTCACCTCCTCGGTGTCTCAAGTTTAGTTATCGAGGCAGGTGGTGACGAAGACCAGGCGATAGCCGGCCTGCTGCATGATGCCGTTGAAGATGCCGGCGGCATGGCTCGGGCTGATGACATCAGGGCCCGATTTGGCGATCGGGTAACCGAGATCGTGATCGCCTGCAGCGACTCAACCGATGAGGAGTGGAAACGGGTTACCCCCTATGGTGAACGCAAACGCCTCTACCTAGATCGCATCAAGACCGAGCCGATGGATTACCTGCTCGTGACGATGGCTGACAAAGTCCATAACGCCCGGGCCATCGTGACCGACCTACATGTGCACGGCGCAGAAGTGATCGGCAAGTTCAACGGAGACGCCAACCAAGTGCTCGATTACTACCAAGAGTGCCTGGCCATCGCCAAGGAGCGCGACGTCACCCCAGCGCTCCGGGTACCACTCGAGTTGGCAGTTAATGAGATGACGAGCATGATGGCCGCGCCCACGGTTTGAGTAGTTGATTCACGGCGCATGGCACAGGTGTCTCACCGATGCAGTTGGCTCGAGATCTTCATGACGGCCAGTAACTAAGTCATATGGGCTAGGGCATCGCGGGCTGAACTGCTCACGGGGCCCTAGTTTGCACACTCCATCGACATCGGGCCCTTCCCGGTCTTAAGCTGCGACCATGCGGCACTGGTGGGTTAATCAGAACCAGACTTACCGCTATGAGGTGCCCGGTGGATTTCTATGGTCACCGAAGACGACGAGCAATGGCAGACGCAACTATTACTACGACACCATGGAGCAGGTCAGCCCAGGGGACTTGGTGTTTTCATTCTGTGACACCCTAATTAAGGCAATCGGGGTGGTGCAACGGCCAGCTCTGACAGCGCCGAAGCCTGACTTCCGAACGGCCGGCAGCAATTGGGCTGATGTTGGTTGGTTTGTTGAAGTTGACTTCAGTCCCGTAACAAATCCGATTGCACCTAAGAACTTCATGACTGAGATTCGCCCGCTGCTTGCTCCCAAGTACGCACCCCTGCGTGCGAATGGCGATGGCCTTCAGAACCTATATCTGACAGAGATTTCAACCGAGCTAAGTGATTTGCTAATCCTGTTGTCCAACGAGAATGTCTCTATCTTGGAACAACAGCTCGCACGCGTCATTGATCAAGAGACCGATGACTCGATAGAGCTCGAGATCCGGGCAAAGCATCTTGAGGGTGATCTTGACGGGATTCAGCTGGTGAAGTCCCGGCGAGGGCAGGGGATCTTCAAGGCTAATGTGAGGATGATCGAAAAGGCATGCCGGGTAACCGGCGTCACGAATGTTAAGCACCTGCGTGCAAGCCACATGAAACCCTGGGCAAAATCGAACAATTCAGAGAAATTGGACGGATCCAACGGTCTGCTGCTGTCACCGCATGTTGATCACCTGTTCGACCGTGGGTTCATCTCCTTCAGCAACACCGGGCGAATACTTGTGTCGAATGGGCTCAATCCATCGGTGCTGGACCGTTGGCATATCGATTCCACCGCGAACGTCGGAGGGTTCACCCTGGCACAGGCGACATTCTTGGAGTATCACAGGGATGTGGTGTACGGGTACTGACTTCGAGGCTTAGTTATTGCCATTGATCTTCATAAACGGCATGCCGGACACTCAATGGGCTTGCGCCCCTTGATGCTTATCCTTTGAAAATCCTTGCCGCAAGTACGGCAAATCAAATCTTCTACTGCGGGTGTGTGATCGGGTTGTTCTCGCGTTGGTGCCTGGGGCTGTATATATGCAAGCAGCTCACTGAATTGAGTGGGGTGAATAATTCGGATACCTAGTTCTTGTGCCGATTTGGCCTTGTTTCCTCGCACACTGCCATCAGAAACGAGAAGTGAGGTCTTTCGTGACACGGCGCTTATGACTTTGATGCCACCTTTGGTCGCCCGCCTCTCTAGGCCTAAGCGATCAAAGTCGTCGCAACCGGTAAAAACTACTCGATCTCCTATTTTCAGTGGTTCACCCAGTGTCCAGTTTTCGGGCAGGGCTTTAAGCCGCATCGACAACCTTTCATTGCGGGCTACTTCCACGTGGTCTAAAACCTGTTTTCCCATCGACTCAGAAAAACCAAGTAGCGAAGCAAAAATCTTGATGTGTCGCCTCTCACTTTGAGTTATCACTCCATCTCTCCATGCCTCAGCGGCAAGGAAAGTCAGGAGTTTTTCGTGTACAGCCAAAGTTTGACGATCTGACAGCCCAAAACTTTCGGCGAGGTCCCTAAGTGATGCAGTTTCGTCCTCTGTCAACTTCCCATCTTCAAGAAACTCAATTATGAGTTCGGCATACTCCAATTCGGCGTCTGAGTTTCCTGAGCCAACCAAATCGTCCGCCGAGATACTACTCAAGGCCGTTAAAAGTGTTTCGTCAAGCGGACTCATAATGGGCGCAGCTTTACGTCGGTCTGAGGTATGTATGACCTGCCTAGCTTTAGCGGTAGGCCATTGGACATACTGCGCGGTTGCTGCATATCCAAGAAGGCCGAGAGGTGAACCCTCTGTTTGCTCTCGCCGGAGAAAATAATTCAGCAGCCCCACCGTCACGGCAGCATCGTTTAGCGCCCTGTGAGAATTTGTAGTGGCGATACCGACTGCAGCGGCGCAGTCTGTCAGCCTTCGCTGGGGCAGGTCTGGTAGGAAGAATCTACTTGCTGTCAGAGTGCATACCGTCGGGATGTCCGGCAATGACCACCCGACCCTAGCAAGTTCCATGGATAAGAAACCTATGTCGAATCTTGCGTTGTGAGCGGACAATGCTTGGCCCTTTATGCGTTTAATAACCTCATCTGCGATTCCTTCAAAAGAGGGGAAATCTGCGACATCTGAATCAGTTATGCCGTGAATTTCGGTAGCACCAACGGGCCCTTCAGGGTTTATCAAAGTGGACCAGTGAGCAGTGGGGCGTCCTAGGTAATCTGTTTGAATCAGGGCAACTTCAAGCACTCGATCGGACCTCGGGCTGAGTCCCGTTGTCTCAAGATCAATGACAACAAATCCTTCCCTTGGACTCAAGTCCCATTCTTCACTCACTTCAACACCGCTTGCCATTTTTGAGGGTCGGCGTGAAAACCAAGCGGACATGTATCCCCTAACTGGCGCCCACAATCTGGCTATAAAGAATGTCTCCTTAGAGATATTAGCTAAAATTCGAGGGCGAGGCGGCCTACCCGGTTTGAACTGCTGCAATTGACTCCCAGAGTCAGAGTTATTGGGCAGGCGAGTGGTCACTCAGGACTCACTTGTTTTTCGTCTTAGGATGACTTGAATCAGTTGGCGATGATTTAGATCGCCGGAGGAACCCACTGAATTCACCGATGGTTTCTGATGCCGTTTGCTTGGGTTGAAGAGAAATAAACCGAGGCGATGAGTGGCGCGGGTGGCTACCTGAGCATGTGGTGCTGGTGACCACGGCGCATCGTCACCCGGTGCATGCTGAATTCGGTGACGATAAGACCCGCTATTGGTATGAGATAAGGGCTACCGATGGTGCCTTCTACTCCACAGTCACAGGGTTTTTAGGGCATTCGCCTACCAATGGCCAAGGGAGCACCAAGAATTCGACTGCCGTTTCCCAAGGTTCCGGTGCTACGGTGGTGTTTTAGTGACCGCGTTTCTCGGTTGTGGGGAAATTTCTCTCTCTCCGCTGCCACTTCAGGTCATCTTGGACAGGGTTGGCTCGAATTCGACCAAAGCGCACACACTCACAGTACCTTTGGGTTTGCCACAACCGAGGCGCACATTGCTCCGCCGGCTTGATAGAAGTGCGAGGTTTGGATTTGAAACGCATTATTGGATTCAGTGTTGCTACGTTGGTTATCACAGCCTCATTTACCACCCCCGCCGAGGCCGCTCCACGATATACAAGTTGCGCGAAGATGCAAGACAAGTTTCCAACCGGGCTCGCAAAGAGTGCACCGGCCGCGAACGCTGTCGTGGCCAGTGGAGGCTTAAGACCAAAAGTCAGCCCGCGCACCTATAAAGCCAATAAGGACTTGGATAGGGATAAGGACGGTTCGGTCTGCGAGATTCAGCCAGAGACAAGCGAGTTCACAACAAGTTTCGGAATCATCAGCGTCCAGTCCGTTGCACCGCCAACCACCGATACGTGCGTCAACGTGCCCGTGTCAATGGACATCAGGAACATGATGGCAATCAACGGGACGACCGCCTATTCACGTGTTTTAGGTATGACGGTGAAACTGGTTTCCCAATTTGGGAATGTCATCGGCTATGAAGAATTTGAACCTATCTCCACTTTGACACCCGCTGTGGAGATGAAGCCGGCTGGGGTTTACCCCATCAATTTGCAGGTCTGCCAACAGGTACATGAGTCGACAAGTAGGCCAAGTCAGAAAATAGCTGGCTTCAAAGCCGATGAGTCTTACAGTCTTGAGTTCGCGATGTGGCTTGGCGAAGACACTCTAGCGTCAAACCCTTACGCCTTTTTGAAGTAGATCCGCTTCACCAATTTTCTAGCGCCACCAGCGCGGCCCGATAGCTGGCGACCGTGCAGGTGGGCGGTAGCCGCTGATAGTCGCCGCGAACGTTGTTTATGGCGGCCAGGGCGCCGGGTGGTCCGAAGGTTCAAGGGGTTGGACCGGCCGGTTGTTGTGCTCGCCATCTATGGCTTCCCTCCGGCCCTGATCCGCGCAGCGTGCTTTACACCGGGATGAGTGGGGCCCGGGATCGCCTTCGTCGGCGACATGAGGCGTGAAAAGCCGAATTTTATTTGCCTAGGCGGAGGCCTCCGCGATGGGCACTATGGCACGAGGCAGCAAGCCCGTACGGATCTTTCACGTACGTCCCTCGGCAATCATCGCCCCGATTTCACTTGGGGTTGGGTTCCACCCCCGGGCCCGGATCTGGGCCGAGCGCTCGTCGATGCGCTCCCAGAAACCAGGTGGTAATTGGCCCTGGTCATCACTGGAATCCATGGGGATGAACTTACCAACCGCGCGGCCACGGTTAGTGGTGGTGGCGGGCGCCTTTGCTCAGTTGGCAACCACTCGGTTCGGTCACATTTATGGGCTGCTGGCGTGTGCTGTGCTGCTGGGCCCGGTTATCAGGTGAGAATGAAGGTTCACGTTCAAATAACTCGAAGGGTTTTCCATGCGTAGCAACATGAAGTTCGCAGCACTT
>CAFABK010000074.1_pt1 | contig 8436 bp, 5 predicted proteins | sample 7267871 | NCBI WGS metagenome assembly CAFABK01 (sample SAMEA6814009, study PRJEB35770) | freshwater metagenome | biome: Freshwater; feature: Freshwater reservoir; material: water | place: Czech Republic | collected 2016-04-20 | depth 30m m | reverse complement strand
GGCCGCCCGGTCTGCGTATTTGCTCAAGATTTCACCGTGTTCGGTGGCTCCCTCGGCGAAGTTTTCGGCGAAAAAATCGTCAAAGTCATGGATCTCGCCATGAAGACCGGTTGCCCAGTTATCGGCCTCAACGATTCAGGTGGTGCTCGCATCCAAGAAGGAGTCGTATCGCTTGGATTGTACGGTGAGATTTTCTACCGCAATGTTCAGTCTTCGGGGGTTATCCCGCAGATATCCATGATCATGGGCCCGTGTGCTGGTGGCGCGGTTTACTCACCCGCTCTCACCGATTTCACCATCATGGTCGACAAAACCTCGCACATGTTCATCACCGGCCCCGACGTCATCAAGACCGTCACCGGTGAAGATGTTGAGTTTGAGGATCTCGGTGGTGCGCTAACACACAACTCTAAGAGCGGTGTAGCGCACTACATGGGCAGTGATGAAAATGATGCCTTTGATTATCTGAAAGCCTTACTTTCCTTCCTGCCCAGCAACAACCTTGAGAATGCACCGGTCTACGACGTAGAAGTGGTGCTCGAAATAACTGACGAAGACCGCGAACTTGACACCATCATTCCTGACTCCCCTAATCAGCCATATGACATGCATCGGGTGATTGAGCATGTGCTTGACGATGGCGAGTTCCTCGAAACCCAAGCCCTTTTCGCACCAAATATTTTGTGCGGGTTCGGACGCGTTGAGGGGCACTCCGTCGGAGTCGTGGCAAATCAACCCATGCAGTACGCCGGAACATTAGATATTGACGCCTCGGAGAAGGCCGCACGTTTTGTGCGCACCTGCGATGCTTTCAACATCCCGGTGCTGACTTTCGTCGATGTTCCCGGCTTCCTGCCGGGCACCGATCAAGAATGGAACGGCATCATCCGACGCGGCGCGAAATTGATTTACGCGTACGCCGAAGCCACCGTGCCCCTTGTCACCGTCATCACCCGTAAGGCTTATGGCGGTGCCTACGACGTCATGGGGTCCAAGCACCTGGGTGCCGATCTGAATTTGGCCTGGCCCACAGCCGAGATCGCGGTTATGGGCGGGCAAGGTGCGGTCAATATTTTGTACCGCAAAGAGCTCGCTGAATCAACCGACCCTGAGGCCGAGCGCGCCCGCCTGTTGGCCGAGTACCAAGATACTTTGGCGAATCCATATATCGCCGCAGAGCGCGGCTATGTTGATCGCGTCATCTTGCCTCATGAGACTCGCCTGATTGTTACGCGCGGGCTACGCGCTTTACGCAATAAAAGAGCCACGCGCCCGCCAAAGAAGCATGGCAATATCCCGCTGTGAACCCATCCTTGGCTTCAGATATTCGTATCGTCGCTGGCATGCCCACTGACGAGGAAATTGGGGTGATCGTTGCCGTGTTAACGGCGCGATCTGCAGCGAGGCCAACCAATAACCAGCCCGTGAGTCTTTGGGCGAGTAAGGCTCGACTAACCAGGCCGCCAATAAGTGCCGGGCCTGGTGCATGGCGCGCATCCGCGATGCCGAGGTGACACCCATCCGCCTGCTTCTCGCATCTGCCTCTCCAGCTCGTAAGAACGTTCTCCTAGCCGCCGGCATCGATCCCATCATTGAGGTCAGCAACGTCGACGAGGAAGCCATGACCCGCGAGCTGGGGGCCATCCCCCCGACCGACTTGGCCCTTGCCTTAGCCAAGGCCAAGGCCGACGAGGTTGTCTCTCGATTAGATATTGACGACGACACCGTGGTCATTGGTTGTGACTCGATTTTTGAATTGGCCGGAACCGGGTACGGAAAACCACTCACCCCGGCAGTCGCCACCGAGCGGATAACCGCCATGTCTGGGCAAACCGGCTTGCTACACACCGGGCATTGGGTTAGTTACGGAGATCGCTCCGCCGGTGCCACCGCCACCACCAAAATCACTTTCGCCCAACTGAGTTCGGCCGAAATCTCCGACTACGTCGCCACCGGTGAGCCGTTGCAGGTTGCGGGAGCATTTACTCTAGATGGCCGAAGTGCCCCGTTTATCAGTGAAATACAAGGTGATCCGAGCAATGTCCTGGGCATCTCACTGCCCACCATGCGCCTGCTCCTGCACAAATTGGGCATCACCTGGACCGACCTGTGGACCAGCAAGTGAAACAAGTGGATATTCTTCGATCACCACATGAAAGGTAGTAACACGTGCGTACCGTATTGATCGCTAACCGCGGCGAAATTGCCATCCGAGTGATCCGAGCCTGCCGCGACGCCGGGCTGGAGTCGGTCGCGGTGTACGCCGATCCTGACCGCGACGCCCTGCATGTGCGCCTAGCCGACAAGGCCTTTGCCCTCGGCGGCAGCACCGCCGCTGAGAGCTACTTGGTAATCGACAAAATTCTTGCTGCCGCCAAGCAATCCGGCGCCGACGCTATCCATCCCGGTTATGGTTTTCTTTCCGAGAATGCCGATTTCGCCCAAGCGGTAGTTGACGCCGGCCTGACCTGGATCGGCCCACCCCCAGCGGCGATTCGCTCCCTCGGCGACAAAGTAAGTGCCCGGCATATCGCCCAGCGTGCCGGTGCCCCGCAGGTACCGGGCACCGCCGATCCGGTCAAAGATGCCAGCGAGATCGTGGCCTTTGCGAAGGAGTACGGGCTACCGATCGCAATTAAAGCGGCCTTTGGTGGCGGTGGCCGGGGCATGAAAGTCGCCCGCACTATCGAAGAAATCCCTGAACTTTTTGAGTCCGCAGTTCGCGAAGCAATTGCTGCATTTGGCCGGGGTGAATGCTTCGTTGAACGCTACCTCGATAACCCGCGGCACGTCGAGACACAAATCCTCGCCGACCATCATGGCCACGTCATTGTGGTCTCAACCCGCGACTGCTCACTGCAACGGCGCCACCAAAAGTTAGTCGAAGAGGCTCCGGCCCCGTTCTTGACTCAGGCGCAACATGATGAGTTGTACCGATCATCTAAAGCCATCATCAAGGAGGCCGGCTATACCAATGCCGGCACCTGTGAGTTCCTCATAGGTACCGATGGCACGATTTCATTCCTAGAAGTCAACACCCGCCTACAGGTTGAACATCCGGTCTCCGAGCAGGTCACGGGCATCGACCTCGTGCGCGAGCAATTTCGCATCGCCGAGGGCGGCATCATTGAAGAAGTTGATCCGATCATCACGGGCCACTCAATTGAGTTTCGCATCAATGGCGAGGATCCAGGCCGCGGCTTCTTGCCCGCCCCCGGAGTACTCGATGTCTGGAACCCTCCGAGCGGCCCAGGGGTTCGCATGGATTCTGGTTTCCAGGCCGGTGACGTTATCGGCGGCAACTTCGATTCGCTGCTCGGAAAACTAATAATTACCGGTGCCGATCGAGCCGAAGCATTGCAGCGCGCCCGCCGAGCCCTCGATGAATTCCAGATCGACGGTATCGCTACCGCACTAACTTTCCATCGAGAAGTAGTGCGCGATGCAGCATTCGCGCCCGCCGATCCGAATGAAACCTTTTCGGTTCACACCCGATGGATCGAATCCGAGTTCGACAATAAAATCCCGGCTTATACGGGTGGTGCTAGTAATGATGATGAGGCCGGGGGCCGCGAAACCGTGGTAGTCGAGGTAGACGGAAAGCGGGTCGAAGTGAGCCTGCCCGCAGGTTTCCAAGGTGCCAAAGGCGCGTCCGGCCCCAAGAAGCGCACCTCCAAGAAATCAGCGGCCGCCGCCTCGGGTGATTCGGTTACCGCACCCATGCAGGGCACCATCGTCAAAGTTGAGGTCTCAGAAGGCCAGCAAGTTGCATCCGGTGATCTCATCGTCGTACTTGAAGCCATGAAGATGGAGCAGCCGCTCACCGCACATAAAGCCGGCACCGTAACCGGGCTCACCGCCGTGGCCGGCACGACGGTGCCGTCCGGCACCGTCCTTTGCGAGATCGCGGACTAAGCGTCGGCTACTGGCTAAACGGCTGAGGTCGCAACTTCCCAAATTCGAATTGCCGTTTATCCTGACCAAAAGTATGTTAGAGATATGACACTAAATTCGTGCCTAATCGTGACTTTGGACCGGTGAATAATTTGGCCCGACAGCTGAAATTACTCGTCGCCCCGGTTCTAGCCCTGGCGTTAATTACGGCCTGCGCCAAATCTACGGCTTTCGAGCCCCTTGCTGATGGCCCGTGCACCGCTAACCAGGAAGCGGCGATAACCAAACACCTGTCTGCACAGATAGATGCACTTGCAGCCCGTAACTGGGAATTGGCTTACTCGTACGCCTCGGCGAATTTCCGATTTACCATCCCACTTGCGCAGTTCACCGAAATCATCCAAGAGGATTACGGCATGCTGATCGAGAACAAGGGTTACAGTTTTGGGCCCTGCGAGATCTCCGCGGATGACATTTTGCGTCAGGTGAGCGTCGCCAGTGATCAAGGCGATTTTAGCCTCAACTACAAGTTATCCTTTTACGACTCAAAAATCGGCGTTGAGTCCGCACTAATCAAACAACTTACCGAAGGCTTGTCGCTCTAACTATCCGCTAATCAGTTTCTTGGATAATGGTTCCGTCACCACGAGAACACGGCCCAGGGATTGATCTTTATCGCGTGCATACCAACTTGACCAAGTCGACCACCGACGCCACCTCAACCTGTTACATTGCCTAAATCTCCACCGCTATAGAAGCATCACAACTACAGAAGGATCACAACGTAAGTATGCAACGCCGGTTCTTCAAGGTACGAAGTTGAATCCCAGGTACGCGGCTGAATCCCCGGCAGTTGTGCCAATTAATAGTGGAGTGAGCCTTGGTGGCTCGCCGTCCAAGTTGCTACCTGACATTCCGGCAGCGGCCAGCAGGCGGTGGATCCTTCATCCTGCTGAAACCGTCAAAAAACGGCCCAGAAGTGACGGTTCGAGCAGGTTCAAGCCCTACACGTGACGGTTCGAGCAGGTTTAGGCCCCCTAATTCTTAGGAGACCACAAAATTAGATTGATTTCACACCCATCATGTGTTTTGCTTTTTCTTCAAGAATTATCTGTCCGCCAAATATTAGGGAGAATTTGATGCCAAGTAGTGACTTCGCGGCACCAGCAAGGCTCCGAACCTCGCGAGTTTTGTTGACCGCAACGTTGTCGGGAGTCCTAGCTCTGGCAGGGACAGTTGCATTCGGGACGCCCACCGTGGGGACCGCGAGCGGTAAATTGGGGAATTCGAACGCTGCGGCAAGTACTGACTGCAAGCCTTCGTTGTTCCAGCCGCCCAGCAGCCTGGCCTACGCCGACACGAGTTGGCCGTCTGAGCACGCTGACGTCTGGCGCACACATGCAGCGCCCACGGGGCTGCCCAAAAATCTAAGCCGAACCTCGCAACGCGGTACCCCCCTTAAACTCCAAACCTCCGTCGCTAAATTGCCACCGGTCCCCGTATGGGGGTACGTAGGTAAGGGAAGCAATGTCTACGTTGTTGGTGGAGCTCCATACTTGCTAGACATGTACACGGAGCTCATGCAGGGCGCCCCCGCCTCCAAAATTAACCTTCTTGGGGCACTGAGTAAGAAGTACGCCACGTCGATGACTCCTTATATCGCTCGCATCAATACGAAGACGATGAAAACCACCATCCTTAGCCTGCCGCTGGGCACCTCCGCGAACTACACCGGTGGCGCACTCGTCCACGCAAATGGATTCCTTTATACGGTTGCTCGTAGCGTTCTGTACAAAATCAACACCGAAACATTTCAGATTGTGGCTTCAAAGTTATTACCTCTAGCACCTGACTCCTCGGGCCAACCCAATGAGCAGACCGCCTATAACGGCATGGTGGCAACTAAGAGCGGCGATTTGATAATGAAGGGTTGGGCCTCGACCGGCGGTGGTGACTTGCCACCAGGAATTCTCCTGCGGATTGATCCAACCGATTTATCTACCAAAACCGAGGTAGTCACCACTGCAGTGTCTTCCCCACGCATGGCCATAGTCGAGGAGAACGGTCAGGAATACCTCTACTTCCCCAATACCACGCAGTCCGTGCGATTCATTGTTGGTGCTAACTCTTTTACCCTCGATGACTCTTGGAGCAAAACCTACCTAGCAGCAGGATCCGGAGTTACAACCGCCAGTTCTGATGTTTATCTTGGTAGCGGCGTGGTGTTCGCCAACAATACCGATTTGACGGCTACCGCCCCCATGAGCATATTCGCGCAAGGCGCCGCTGCGACCTCACAGTTGCAGAGCACCCAAGCATTTACCAGCAATGGGGCTGCCTGGAACTTCTTCATGATGGCAGCCGATCCATACAAGTCTGGCGTAGCAGTGATGGTCGACCAGAACAGCGGGCACGTCGCTGGCTACCTCACGTGCGGCGCTGGTGAATCGACCCAAAAACTATGGGAGAACGATTCCATCAAAGCTTCAGCCGGAGTTGCCATCAACTACAAGGCGGGGCACCTTTATACCGACGATCGACAGTGCAAAGGCAAGACCTGTCGCCTGTTTCTTGTCGTGCTTGACCTTAAGACAGGCGTTGAAATCGCTCGTACGGCCGTTAAAGGCGACAAGCCCTCCATGGGCCAGATCTTTATAGGTACGAACGCCGTCTACTACGTAGCTAGCAATACGCGTGAGTCGAATGGTTATGTCACGCGCGTAACCGCGTCCCGATAAACGCCCGACCAGGCGTCAGCTGGGTTCCGGTTAGAGCCGTAGGCGGCCTAAACGTAACCAATCCGTGCAGGGGCAGCTGCACATGCAAGGAAGGCGATAAGGAACACTGCGTTTATGACCTCAGTGGCAATAATCGGCGGTGGGCCAGGTGGTTATGAAGCTGCCTTGGTTGCCCGGCAGTTAGGTGCCGAAGTCACCTTGATCCACAGCACCGGCCTTGGCGGGTCAGCCGTACTGACCGACTGTGTTCCTAGTAAGGCCCTGATCGCCACCGCCGGAGTTATTACCGCCGCCGGCTCGAGCGCCTCACTTGGTGTCCGGTTGAACGGCCAGCCACCAACCGCTGCCAATTTTGGAGTTGACCTCCGGGCCGTCAATGCCCGCATTAATGCACTTGCTGCGGCCCAAAGCCAAGACATCACCGCGAGCCTTGTTGCCCAGGGCGTAAAACTTATTAGCGGGCACGCCGAGCTCCGCGGACCGCGAATAGTCTCGATCTCAACCAGTGATGGCGTAATTACCGAAATAACTGCCGAAATCATTTTGATAGCTACGGGTGCTCGCCCGCGGCAGTTACCTGAAGCCCTACCTGACGGTGAGCGCATTCTTGACTGGGAGCAACTTTATGGCTTAACCGAGTTACCCGAACGGCTCATCGTGGTCGGTTCTGGGGTAACCGGCGCTGAATTCGCCGGGGCCTATCACGGTCTTGGATGCGATGTGGTGCTCGTGTCATCACGCGATCGGGTCTTGCCCGGAGAAGACCCAGATGCCGCACAAGTCATTGAGGACGTTTTTAAAAGAAATGGCGCGAGCGTTAAAGAGCAATCGCGAGCTATCGCTGCGCGCCGTACGGCAAGTGGAGTTGAAGTAACCCTTGAAACCGGAGAGATAATCACCGGTTCACATGCGCTTATGGCGGTTGGATCCTTACCAAACACCGACGCCATTGGGCTTGAAACTGCCGGCGTAGAGCTTGACGAGCGCGGCTTCATTGTGACCGATCGGGTTTCAAGAACTTCGGTCAACGGCGTCTACGCCGCAGGAGACTGCACGGGCGTACTGATGTTGGCATCGGTCGCTGCGATGCAAGGTCGTATCGCGATGTGGCATGCGCTCGGCGACGCCGTCGCACCGATAGAACTGCATCAAGTGTCGAGTACCGTTTTTACTAACCCAGAAATTGCTACGGTCGGCGTTTCGCAGCGCGATCTGGACAACGGCAGCTTCGTCGGTGACGTAGTTTTGGTGCATCTCGCGGCTAATGCGCGAGCTAAGATCGAGGAAACCCATGACGGCTTCGTCAAACTCTTCTGCCGCACCGAGACGCGCATCATCGCCGGGGCCGTCGTCGTCGGGCCTAATGCCAGTGAACTAATTCACTCACTTACGATTGCGGTAGAGCAACGGCTCACCGTCGATCAAATCGCCGCCACCTTCACGGTCTACCCGAGCCTTTCGGGATCCGTGGCCGAAGCAGCCCGGCGATTGCGCTTCGCGGTCGGGTAACCGGGTGTTACGCGGTAAGTTCATCCCGTGACTATCAATGAGGCCACTCAACTCGCCAATGACCGCGCCACCGAGGCCGCGGCCGCCCTCGCAGCCCTCAGTGGGGTAGCAAGCCACCAGATCGCGGTGGTACTTGGCTCGGGCTGGGTGCCGGCCGCTGATTTACTCGGACGGACGGTGGCGGAATTCCCAGTAACTGACCTCCCCCATTTCGCACCACCAGCGGTTGCCGGGCATGCCGGCACGGTCCGAAGCATTGACGCTGACGGCACCGCGGTGCTTGTCTTCCTGGGCC
>CAFABK010000072.1_pt1 | contig 8725 bp, 6 predicted proteins | sample 7267871 | NCBI WGS metagenome assembly CAFABK01 (sample SAMEA6814009, study PRJEB35770) | freshwater metagenome | biome: Freshwater; feature: Freshwater reservoir; material: water | place: Czech Republic | collected 2016-04-20 | depth 30m m | reverse complement strand
ACCGTCTCTAATTCAATTGCTTGTTCAAGCACCGTCATTGAGTGCTCATAGACATCTTTATGGCGATGGTGTTCATCCTCGGTCAGACGCAGCGCCGGCAATTCAGGCAAGATCCAATCGGTTACACCCGTATCAACCAGCAACTCCAACCCTGTGCGCGGATCAGCTGCCATCAGGATTTTCATAAACTCTTCACGGACCCGTTCGGCTGACACAATTGTGATGCGTTCGGCTTGCTCATGCATGGCTTGCAGGACGTCATCGCTTACCCGAAAGCCGAGTTGGGAAACAAAGCGTGCAGCCCGCATGATGCGCAGTGGGTCATCATCAAATGAATCCTGGGCACGACCTGGTGTGCGCAACAGGTAATTTTCAAGGTCAGTAGCCCCGTCAAAAAGATCCACTAATTGCATCTCGGGAAGTCGCAAAGCAAATGCGTTGACCGTGAAATCCCGTCGCCCTAAATCCCCCTCGAGGGTGTCGCCAAAGTCGACCGCTGGTTTACGTGAGTCACGGTCATAGTGCTCGGTGCGATATGTGGTTATTTCACATTCTTGGCCCTGAATCCGAGCTCCGACGGTGCCGAACGCGATGCCCACATCCCAGATGGCGGTGGCTAGGCCCTCGATGACCTCGATGATGGCCTCCGGCCTGGCATCGGTGGTGAAATCCAAATCCGGGGTTGAGCCCACCCGGCCAAGTAGTGCGTCACGCACCGGGCCACCCACGAGGGCGATTTGGTAGCCGGCCCCGGTAAATCGGCCCCCAAGTTCAGTCAAAAGGCCCGATATTGGAGCCAGTTGGGCTATCACGCGGAGTTCATGTGGAGTCGACACGCATAGCAGCGTAATGACTAGGCACCCAGGTTTATCCTGCCGATATGGGAATTTACGTTCCGAGTGTCGAGGAGACCTCGGCCGGCGGGTTGGTACTCGACCTGAAAGGCCCTATTCCCAGCGCCGCACTCATTGCCCGCCATGACAAAGATGGGCGGCTAATTTGGCTGTTACCCAAGGGCCATGTTGAGCCTGGTGAAACTAACGAGGAGGCGGCCATTCGAGAGGTTGCCGAAGAGACCGGCATCACCGCGAGCATTTTGGCCCCGCTGGGCATCATTGATTTTTGGTTTATGAATCCCGATAAGCGCATCCACAAGACTGTCCATCACTATCTGCTGCGGGCCGACAGTGGTGAACTTAGTGATGCGGATCGTGAAGTTGAAGAAGTGGCTTGGGTGCCGTTGACCGAAGTTCACTCGCGCCTGCGTTACCCGGCTGAGCGGAATCTAATGAGTAAAGTTGAAGCACTGCTAGGCGATACGTGTCCAACCTGAATACCAGCAGGTCTCCTCGACTAGTGCTAGTGCTTTTGATCGCCCTAGCTGCACTGGTTGGTGTCACGCCGGTGGCCAATGCCATGCCAGCGGGTTCCGCGATTGAAATTGTGTTTGACCAGTTCACTCCAGTGGTTCCTAAGGCAAAAGGCACACTTCGAATCAGCGGCCGCGTACTAAATATTTCAGGCCGTTCGATAGACAATGTGTCAGTGCAATTGCGGGTTGCTGATTTACCGCTGGTTGATCGAAGTTCAATAGCAGCCGTGAGTGATGCAGACCTAGTGTCAGACCTTGATCGTGGATCAAGAAGTATAGATATAACGCGCACCTTGATTGCTGCGTCGTTGGCCCCTAACCAGCAGGAGTCATTCATTATTTCCATAGCAATCGCTGGTTTAGGATTTACCGATCCCGGAACTTACGTAATTGCAGTTGAAGCACTCGGTGCTATACCAGGTGTTGATGAATTTGATGAGCGCAAAGGCATAGAGCGGACCTTCTTACCTTGGTTTCCCACGGGATCTGGTGTTACCCCTACAAACATCACGTGGCTTTGGCCGCTAGCCGACCGGCCCGCTCGAAATGCCAATGGGGTACTACTTAACGGCGAGACGCCAAAGGCGATGTCACCCGGTGGTCGCCTAGATTCTTTAGTACAAATCGGCTCTAATTTCCCTGGTCAAGTTTCTTGGTTCGCGGATCCGGATCTCTTGCAGGCAGCATCCGCGATGGCGCAGGGATATTTAGTACAAGAAAATGGCATCCCGGTGGTAGGTGATCATTCGGCTGCGATCTCAAATTGGCTGACCTCCTTCCGCTCAGCCCTTGATGAGTCAGCCGCCGCGTCCGGTGTTGAATCGCAACTCAGAGTGCTGCCATATGCCGATATTGACGCCACAGCCGCGCGCAGAGCTGACTTAGCGACTGAACTCATTCGAGCTGTGACTCAAGCTCCAATAATCTCGCGCGCCGCAATCGGTACGCCGGTCGCTGGCACTACTTATTGGGCACCTGGAGGTCGCATTGATGAAGACACCGCCGAACTATTGGCTTCTGCCGGAGCCACCACGGTTGCATTGTCAGCCCGCGCCGTAACTACCTCGGGTAACGCTCCTGCAATAGCGTCAATAAGCACTCCGGCGGGCACCATTACCGCACTACTCATTGATCCGGTGCTCGCTAATTTGCTGACGACTTCTAAAACCAGTGCCAATGACGTAATTCTCGCCCGCCAGCAATTCTTAGCCGAGACCGCGCTCCTAGCCACTTCATCGACCGGTGCGGCCCACGTTGTTGCAGCTCCGCTAGATGTGCGCTGGGACCCGAATCCCCAACTACTTTCGGACTTACTAAGTGCCACGACCACCGCACCTTGGGTATCGGCCCACTCCCTTGACGAATTACTTGCCAGCGGGCCCACATTTGGTCAAAACCTGAATTACGGGCAAATCGCAAAGAATGCCGAACTGCCAACCGCCTATTTGCAACAGGTGACGAAGGCGCAGGCGCGACTCCAGCAATTTGTTGCAATCCTTGATGATCCAGCAGCGGTCTCGGTGGGCTTCACACAGGCTATTACGCGCACCCTGTCGGCGGCTTGGCGCAGCGCGCCGCTCACCGGTAAGGATTTGCTAAAACAAATCAACATCGAACTCGGTAAGCAAATGAGCCAAGTTCATGCCCTTTCCAAGGGCACGATCACTTTCTCAGGTGATGCCGGCCGAGTGCCAATCACTTTGGCCAACGATTTGGATCAAAGTGTGACGGTGAGTATGCAGTTGGTTGGCGTACCAGCGGTGCGACTCGAGTCACCACCGGTCACCAACATCGTCATCGAGCCCGGCCGCAAAGTCAGTGTTGAGGTTGAAGCCCGGGTAATTGGCGGTGAGCCACTGCCGGTAAATATCCAGATTCTCACCCCCGATGGTTCGAAGTATGGCGTCCCAAGCAGTATCACCTTGACTTCAACCGCTTACTCCAGAGCGGCAGGATGGGTTGTCGGAGCCGCGTTCTTGGCCATTCTTATTTTCGTGGTCGCTGGTGTGACACGGCGCATTTGGAAAGCCCAACGGTCCCAGAAGTCGACTGAATCTTCTGACACGGTGTCCTCGTGACCGAAAATTCGAGCGAACGTTCCCTCGCGCGCTCCAGTGCCGTCATGGCATCGGGCACGATCCTTTCACGTATTACCGGCGTGCTGCGCGACGTAGCAGCGGCCGCGGCTTTGGGCTTCTATTTAGTCTCTGACGCATTCTCGTTGGGTAATAGCCTTCCAACGATTGTCTACATTCTAATTATTGGGGGTGCGCTCAACGCGGTATTTATTCCGCAACTGGTCAGGCGCATGAGTGAGGACGAAGACCAAGGTAAAGCTTATGCCGATCGATTAATAACCCTCGTAGTTAGTATGTTGCTGCTACTATCAATTGCTGCGGTGCTCGCGGCCCCTCTCATTGTTGATCTCTACACCCCGGCTGACTACCCGACTAATGAGTTTGATCTAGCGGTTGCCTTTGCCCGACTATGTTTACCGCAGGTACTTTTCTACGGTATCTATTCGATTCTCGGCCAGGTATTGAATGCGCGCGGACGATTTGGGGCGCCGATGTTCGCCCCGATCGCGAACAACGTGATAGCGATCGCGACCTTCTTATTGTTTATCGCGGTAGCAGGTACTTCGGCGGCGGCCGACGGCATCCTAACTACCCAACAGATTCTTATCCTTGGTGTCGGCACCACCCTTGGTGTTATTTCGCAAGCCGTAATTTTGTTCCCGGTACTGCGCCGTGCCGGATTCCACTGGCGCCCGCGCTTTGACTGGAAGGGCGCAGGTCTGGGTAAGGCCGGTGGGTTGGCGATGTGGACCATTGGTCTAGTGCTCGTTAATCAGGCCACTTATGTCGTCATCACCCGACTTGCAACCCAAGCCAATGTTGACGCCGCTGCCGCTGGCACCGTGGCTGCCGGGCTCACCACCTACCAAAAAGCCCATCTAGTTTTCATGCTGCCACATAGTGTCATCACGATATCCATCGTGACGGCAATGCTGCCGGCATTAAGTCGAATCGCTCATGCGGGTGATCTACGGCAAGTGGGAAGTGATATCGGCACCACAATGCGTACGGTAGCCGCGTTGATCGTGCCGATTGCTGCGGTGCTTTTCGTCACTGGGTCTGACCTATCGATACTTCTCTTCGGCTACGGGGCTGCGACACCAGAGCAGGCTTCACTTATGGGCGAGATTGTGTCCATGTTCATGATCGGTTTGCTGCCGTTCACGCTTTTCTATGTGCTCTTGCGTGGTTACTACGCGATGGAAGATACCCGCACCCCTTTCTATATAACCGTGGGCCTTAGCGCCTTTTGGTTGATAACCGTCGTACCGCTATTCGAGATTGCGCCGGCCGGTGGCGCGCAAGTCGCCATGATCGCACTGACCTACTCGCTGTCCTACTGGGTCGGTTTAGCAGTCGCTTGGGTGCTTCTCGCCAGGCGTGTTGGTGGCCTCGGCTCAGGTCGCACGATTCGTAGTTTATTGCGAATTGGGGTTGCCGGGCTTATCTCGTTGGGCCTAATGCTCGGCACCCACGTCATCCTCGGGCGTATCTTCAGTGGGCAAATACCAGGTGACAAATTGGCGGTGCTACTTATTTTGGTCGTGGTTGGTGTAGTAGGTGCAGTTTCATATTGGGCAGTGGCCTGGGTGCTTCGGATCAAGGAAGTAGCTGCTGTCACCAATTTGGTTCGACGTAGAGTGCGCAAGCAATGATGCTCCCCGAGCGCATCGGGCGCTACCTGCTAACCGCCGATCTTGATCCTGAGCACCACGACTTAGACGTGCAATTCTTTCGCGGCCACGACGAAGTCCTAGATCGCGAAGTATCACTGCGTATCCTTAACGCAGATGACCCGCGGGCACCCGCCTTCCTCGGTGCCGCTCGAGCGGCAGCGCTAGTAGAGGATCGCCGTTTGCTACGAGTTCTTGACGTGATGACATTGGCTGAGACTGCCAATGAGCCGGCGCAAATTGCCGTCGTAAGTGAATGGGCCACCGGCCGAAACCTCGGTGAACTTCTGCAGGCGCGCGGGGATCAGCCAATACCGGTGGATGATGCGGTCAATATCGTCTCTGAAGTCGCGCGCGCGGTTTCGGCCGGGCTCGCAACCAACGTCAATCACGGTCGTCTTAGGCCATCGAGTGTCATCGTCACCGACGCCGGCGAAGTAAGAGTGCGGGGTTTAGCGGTTGATGCCAGCCTTTGGGGGCCACTTGATAAGGGCGAGACGAAGACCCAAGCTGACGTTGACGGATTGGGCTGCCTGCTTTATTTACTGGTAACGGGGTTGTGGTCGGGCCCGCCCTTGACCGCGTTGGCCGGTGCACCGATCGTGGGTGGAAACGTGCTGCTTCCCTCAAGAGTGCGTGCGGATGTGCCACGTGCAATTGACGATGTCATTGCTCGATCGGTTAGTAAAGCTGCAAGGCCTCGTGGAGTCGCCAACATCTCCGATGCTTCTGCGTTTACCTCCATGCTTGGTCTGGCCCGTGATCACCTAGCCCCGGTCTCGCACGGTGCCAAGCACCGAGGCGAACCAAACGGTAAAAGTCGCGGCTCTCTGGGTGTGGTGTTTCGGATTGCAGGTGTGCTCATTGCCTTCGCGGTTGTCTTAGGTTTTGGTTTTTGGGGCTGGAACTTGATCGCCAGTGACCCGCTGACAACAGCCAACCCCGTTGAACTCGGCAACGGCGATGTACTGACCGCTTCGGCTGTGCCAATGCCGTCAGCTAGTGACGAAACTGGTCCGGTGATTTTGCCCATCGTTAAAGTGCGGAGCTTTGATCCCTTTGATGATGAGAACAAAGATGGCATCCCAGATGGTAAGAAAGGCCGTGAGAACAACATCGAGGCCAAACTTGTCGCCGATCTGGATATCACTACTGCTTGGCACTCGCAGACCTATGACACCCCGGATGCCGATGGCAAGGGTGGAGTCGGACTGATCATCAACATGGGTGAACCGCAATCTGTGCGTTCGGCATCGTTGACATTTGAAGGAGTCGGTGCTGCCACTGAAGTACGTGTCGCTGATGAAATTTTGCCAGACCCGCAATTGTGGAGTTTGCTCGCCGCGGCCCCCGCTGGCGATCGGCAGATTGACCTACGGGGGCCTCGGGCTATTACCGGCAAGTACGTATTGCTTTGGTTCCCGCAATTACCCCAGCGCGTTGATAAACCCGGCACCTACCAAGTGGGGCTAAGTAAAGTGACCTTGAACTGAGTTTTGACCGGGTGCCTCCCTGCTCAACCAACAACCCTTAGCCCTCTAGGCTCATGCAGCATGGAGGCCACGGCAATGGGTTTCGAGGCAAGTGACGAGGCGCGCACCGACGCCCAGTTGCTCGCGGCCCATGTAGCCGGTGATAAAAATGCCTTCGGCGAACTCGTCTACCGGCATCGCGATCGGCTTTGGTCGGTGGCTTTAAGAACAACAAGTGATCCAGAGGAAGCCGCTGACGCCTTGCAGGATGCTTTCTTATCGGCGTTTAGGCGGGCCGATCAATTCCGCGGTGAGGCCGCGGTAACCACCTGGTTGCACCGGATTGTGGTTAACGCTTGCTTGGACCGATTACGCCGGCGCACGAGCCGCCCCGCTGTGTCATTGCCCGATGATCTGGGTCAAACCCTGGCCGACCCCGGTGATCAAATGAGTCGGCGCGATACCCAACTGGTGATAGCTGCGGCCCTAGCCAATTTGCCCCCGGATCAACGCGCCGCGATTGTCTTGGTAGACGTTGAGGGCCGCTCGGTTCAAGAGACTGCCGAACTTCTGGGTTGCCCCACGGGTACCGTCAAGAGTAGATGCTCACGCGGGCGAGCCCGCCTAGCCGAAGAGCTGGCCTTCTTGCGGAACCGCAAGGAGCCTGAGTCCGTCATACCGAAGATGGGCTCGCCAGCAAAACCTGCACCGGCGTCACCATCAGCGGAAATTAACACCTCGGAGGGGGGTGCATCACATGTCTAACGACGCCCAAGGGCCCATTGACCCATTCGATGCGCCGCTTCCTGAGTTGGCTTTCTTGGGCCCGAACTCAGATGGTTCCGAGTCAGGGCTGCCTGATCAACTGATTCCTGGGGACGTCTGGCAACGGCTAGCCGCGGCGATCGCCGCAGAGCCACAATTGGTTGTTTCTGGGCCATTGGCCACCGTCACTGCTATGTCTCCCCGCCGGCGTACCCGCTGGGTTAGTGGCCTTGTTGCGGCCTCCGTGGCCTTCCTCGCCCTCGGGGTGGTCGTACAGGCTGTCCGCACTCCCAGCCCGGAGGTAGTTGTCGCAGACGGGGCGACAAAGGCCCTGACTTCCGACCAGGCCGGTACCGCCCAACTTGAGTCCGCCCCACTTGAGGCCGCCCCACTTGAGGCCGCCCCACTTGAGTCTGGCGCACTCAAAACGATGTCCGGGGTTTCAGGTCAAACCATGCCGGCCCGTCAGGTAGTTGCTAGTGGCATCACCTACTCGCGCTCAACCATGCAGGATCAAATAGGTGACCTTTTTGATCGAATCGGGGTGGCCGATGCCCGCGCGATGGACAGCATCGTTCAAGAGACCCCCGCGAATTTAGTGGAAGGCAATACCGGGTTCACCGCAAGTGTTGAAGCCATAAGAGCTTGCATCGCGTCCTTGATCCCCCCGGTTGACGTCGGCACCGTGGTAATTGATCGGGCCAAGTTCGAGCAGCAAGAGGTCGGCTTGATCCTTGACCTAACCCCGAATAAGACGATTAAGGCGTGGCTGGTCGGTCTGGATTGTGGCCAAGGCGGGTCATCCATCATGTTGCCCATCTCGGTGGATTTCGCGGAACAAGCAGCGCCCTAAGATCGTTATCGTCAAGGGTAGTCATTTTAGGGAATCTGCGTTTCGTGAAAGGTTTGACTGTGAGTGAGCACCGTGAAGTAATCATCATCGGATCAGGGCCCGCCGGTTATACGGCCGCGGTCTATGCCGCGCGCGCTCAATTGAAGCCTTTGGTGTTTGAAGGTGCTGTTACCGCGGGCGGGGCACTAATGAACACGACCGAGGTTGAAAACTTTCCCGGTTTCTCTGAGGGCATTATGGGCCCGGCCCTGATGGAAAATATGAGAGCACAGGCTGAACGTTTCGGCGCGGAGTTAGTCACCGATGACATCACCGCCGTTGACCTAACCGGTGACACCAAGTCGGTTATCGATGGCACCGGTCGCACCCACACCGCCAAGTCAGTCATCTTGGCCATGGGCTCTGGTTACCGTGAGCTCGGGTTACCGAATGAGAAGCGGCTTTCCGGGCACGGGGTTTCGTGGTGCGCCACCTGTGATGGTTTCTTCTTCCGGGATCAAGACATCGCTGTT
>CAFABK010000071.1_pt1 | contig 8986 bp, 7 predicted proteins | sample 7267871 | NCBI WGS metagenome assembly CAFABK01 (sample SAMEA6814009, study PRJEB35770) | freshwater metagenome | biome: Freshwater; feature: Freshwater reservoir; material: water | place: Czech Republic | collected 2016-04-20 | depth 30m m | reverse complement strand
GTATTTCGCCCCATCCGGGCAGCTATAGCGAATCCGCTCCCCGGCCCGCGTGATGATGGCTTGCCCCGCTGACACTGTTAGCACCCCATCTGCGGTTTCCACGTCGACGGCACCTTCCAGAACCACCGTGAACTCATCGAATAAAGGGGTTTGTGCCGGCTCATCCCAACCAGCCGGGGCGCTCATCTGCGCGATTGAGACACCAGTGTCTCCACTTGCTACGCGGCCAACAAATTCCGCGATCAACTTACCTCCGGGCACCGAGATCGGCACCGGGGCTGAAATTAGGGTGGGCATTAGCCGATCCTCTCGATAACCAAAGGCAGCCTGGTGATCGGCGTGCCGGTTGGGCCAATGTCGGTGGCACCATCGAGTGCCGAAAGTGCCCCCGCAAATCTGTTTTCATCATCGGTATACAAAGTCAGCAACGGCGCACCGGCGACAATTTGGTCACCCGGCTTGGCGTGAATTTGGATCCCGGCACCAGCCGAAACTGGATCCTCCTTGCGGGCCCGTCCGGCCCCGAGCCGCCAAGCCGCAACGCCAACCTTGAGCGCATCAAGTTGGGTAAGTACTCCGCCCTTACTCGCAAGAATCTGTTGGGAGTGCTTAGCGACCGGGAGCGGGGCTGCTGGGTCACCGCCTTGGGCGCCGATCATGCGATTCCAGACATCCATGGCCGAGCCATCACGCAAGGTATCGGCTGGGTCTATATCGGTGAGGCCCACTAATTCGAGCATCTCGCGGGCTAATGTGACCGTCAACTCAATGATGTCAGCCGGCCCACCACCAGCCAGTACGTCGACAGATTCTTGGACCTCAAGAGCATTGCCCACCATCAGGCCCAAAGGTACGTCCATTGCGGTAATCAAAGCCTTGGTGCGCACCCCTGAGTCATTACCGATCCGAACCATGGTCTCGGCCAATTTGCGTGCTTGCAGCGGGTCGGACATAAAAGCGCCCGACCCAGTTTTAACATCAAGTACCAGGCCGCTCGCACCCTCGGCGATTTTCTTGCTCATAATGCTTGACGCAATCAATGGGATCGACTCCACTGTCGCCGTTATATCACGTAAGGCGTAGAGCTTCTTATCGGCTGGTGCCAGCCCCGGCCCCGCGGCGCAGATAACACCGCCCACCGCCTGCAGCACATTGAACATCTCCTCGGCCGTGAGCTCCGCACGCCAGCCTTTGATCGACTCAAGTTTGTCGAGGGTGCCACCGGTGTGACCAAGGCCTCGCCCACTCAATTGCGGTACGGCAGCACCGCATGCCGCCACCACCGGTACCAACGGGAGAGTAATTTTGTCACCCACCCCACCGGTGGAATGCTTATCAACGGTAGGTCGATCGAGGGCTTCGAAATCCATGCGCTCACCGCTACGAATCATCGCATCGGTCCAGCGCACAATTTCACCATCGTCCATGCCATTTAAGAAGATCGACATGGCCAATGCAGCCATTTGCTCCTCTGCAACTAGCCCTCGCACATACGCGTCAATTACCCAATCGATTTGCTCGGGTGTGAGCACACCCTTGTCGCGCTTGGTGCGAATTACATCAACTACCGCAAACGGCTCAACCACGGTTTACCGCATCATCTGCTCTATCAATTAAGTCTCGAGGGCCAAATGCCTGCGGCAATATTTCGCTCATCGGAAGTACTCCTTCGGGGGTTCTTAATAAGGTCGTCGGCAGCCCGTGCTCCCACAGGAGTTGGCGACAACGCCCGCATGGCATCAATGGTGCGCCGTGTTGATCAACACAGGCTACGGCTATTAACTTGCCGCCACCTGTTGCTTGCAGGCTCGAAACCATCCCGCATTCAGCACACAGCCCGACCCCGTATGAAGCATTCTCGACATTGCAGCCAACCACGATTCGGCCGTCATCGACTAATCCGGCCACACCCACTTTGAATCGAGAATACGGCACATAAGCCTTGCTCATAACCTCGCGCGCAGCATGTGTGAGCGTGTCCCAGTCAATATCAGGCACACTTACTCCTTCTCGTATGGCTGGCCATCGGCGGCCGGTGGCCGTGCCCGTCCAACAAGTCCGGCCACGATGATGATCGTGACTAAATAAGGCGCCATCGCCAAGAATTCACCCGGTATTGGGGTTTCGATTACCGCAAACTTTTGCTGCATCGAATCAGAGAATCCGAAGATCAGTGCCGCAAAGAATGCACCGATCGGGTTCCAGCCGCCCACGATCATCGCCGCGAGGCCGATGAATCCGCGCCCGCCGGTCATGCCTTCATCAAATCTGCCGACTGTTCCTAAAGTGAACCAAGCACCGGCAAAGCCACCAACCATGCCGCCGTAGACAACTGCCAAGTAGCGCACCTTTGCCACTTTGATACCGAGTGAGTCTGCGGCTTTCGGATTCTCACCGACCGAGCGGGTACGCAGACCCCAACGGGTCCGAAAGAGCATAAAGGTGACGCTGGCGATCAAAATAAACATGCCGTAGACGATGATCGTCTGGTCAAAAAACATCGGCCCGATGATTGGAATATCACCCAGAACGGGAATTTTGAGGGCCTGAAAGATCGGTGCATTATTTAGGTCCGGGTTCTTTACCAGCAACTGCGCGGTCAAGAATGAAGTCAAACCCAGCACCAAGATATTTATAACCACCCCGATGATGATCTGGTCCACCCGAAAATTAACGGCTAGTACGGCAAGTAGCAGGGCTAGGACTCCACCGGTCAATGTCGCGGCAAGTAGGCCCACCCAGCCACCGAGTAACGACCCCATCACTACGCCGGTGAAAGCACCGCCGAGCAGCATTCCTTCAATACCAATATTCACTACACCTGAGCGTTCACACAAAATACCCGACAAGGCACCGAGTGCAATTGGAGTCGCGCGGGCAATTGTCGAGACGAGCATGCTGATCAGCGAGAACTCTTGACCGGCGGTAGCCCACACCATTATCGAAAACACGAAGACAGCGAAAGCGATGCCAAGAATTACAGTGGTTCTGCTCTGGAACCCACGGAAAAACTGGGTTGCTCCCAAGAAGCCGAGCACCATTGCTAAAACCCAAAGTGAGCCTTGTGATGGAACTGAAAGCGGAGGCAATTGAATTGTCTCATCGGCGAAACTCAGCCCAAATGTTGAAGTACCAGCTGCAGCAGGTGCCAGCAAGAACATGACAATTGCGGCTAGTGCAAACATCACGATGCCAGTGATGCGCGCTTTCTTGATCTGCCGCCTAGTGAGCTCTTTCGTGCGCTTACCGGTGACCTCATAGCTCTCGATTGGTTGGCGATCAATAGGTGGCGTACTCATGATCCCCACCCCTTACTGATCTGAGTAGAAGCCGCTGGCGCCTTGAGCCGGTAGATCGCCGAAATCAATGCGGGAGCTGCGACGAAAATGATGATCAGTGCCTGAATGACTGAAATCAGATCAATGCCGACATTGGCTGATACCTGCATTTGCTGACCGCCGGCACTTAGCCCGCCAAAGAGCACCGCCGCGGCCACCACCCCCCATGGGTTCGAGCGCCCAAGGAGCGCTACCGCAATCGCATCAAAACCAATACCGGATGAAAATCCTGGAGTGGCTCTATCAAGAACGCCAAGGACTTGCCCTGCACCTGCCAGCCCGGCTAGCGCACCGCCGATAACCATCACGAGCACATAAGTCTTAGTGATCGACATGCCCGCGTATCTAGCCGCCTTGGGATTTGCCCCCACGGCACGAAACTCGAATCCGGTTGTCGTGCGAAACAAGAGCCAGTGGATAAAGGCTGCGGCCGCGAGCGCGACTATTAAACCTAGGTGCACCCGCAGCCCTGGGTTAATCCAACCTAAGAGCAAAGGCAGTTGCGCCGAGGCCTCGACGGTCTTGGAAACTGGATCATTGCGCCCTTCGCGCTGAAAAATCTCCGTCTTCAACAGGAAGTCAACAAGGCGTAGGGCAATGTAGTTCAACATGATGGTGGTAATAACTTCATGGGCCCCGGTCTTAGCTTTTAAGAAACCCGGGATGAAGCCCCAGATGGCACCACCCACCACACCCGCCAGTAACGCGAGCGGTATGTGGACATAAAACGGGAGCCCGGTAAAAGTGAATCCGGCCCAAACGGCGAACATTCCGCCCATGAGTAACTGGCCTTCGGTGCCGATATTGAATAAGCCGGCGCGAAAAGCAATCGCCACGCTGAGCCCCGCCAAAATCAGTGGTGTCGCGGCGGTTAACGTCTCAGAAATTGCCTTAAGCGAGCCCACCGAACCTTGAAGCAGGGCCCAATAAGCACTCATGGCGTCGCCAAAACTCGAGCCGGTGAGCATGATGATAACCACCCCGATAATGAGTGCCGTTAGTACGGCAAGCGCCGGGATAAGTGCAGCGGACTTCCAGTCGGTGCCGGTTGTCAACTGTTGCATGAAGGAGCGCGAATTCTTCGGCTCCGGGTTATCGGTACTCGGTATCTGGGTTGTGGTCATGTGGTCTTGCCCGCCATGAAGAGCCCGATCTCAGCGGGTGTGGTCTCTGCTGGCTTCCGTTCAGCCACGACTTTGCCGTCAAATAGCACCAAAATGCGATCCGAGAGCGCGAAAATCTCATCTAGTTCAGTCGACACGATTAAGATCGCCTTACCCTCTTGACGCTTGCGCATGATTTGCTCGTGGATGTATTCAATTGAGCCCACGTCAATGCCACGGGTCGGTTGCGAACACACCAGTAATGGCACATCTCTGGAGAACTCGCGGGCCACGATCATCTTCTGTGCGTTTCCGCCGGATAATGCCGATCCGGTGTTCTCAATATGGGGTGGCCGCACGTCATATGCCTCGACTAACCCAATGGCGCTCGCGGCAATATCTGCCCGTTGCAACCGCCCACCCTTGGAAAACGGCTCGGTGTAGTACGAGTCAAGAATTAAATTCTCGGCAACGGTAAATGAGCCAACCATGCCACTCTCATTGCGGTCTTCTGGCACATGTGCCATACCGGCCGCGTGCCGTTTACGGGGGCTTAAGTGCGAAATATCTGCACCCTCAAAACTTATCGTGCCCTCTGCGAGCGACATCATTCCGGTGATTACTTCGACAAGTTCAGTTTGGCCATTGCCTTGGATGCCGGCAATACCGACAATCTCGCCGGCCGACACCTGGAACGAAACTTCATGGAGATAGGGGCGACCAAAATCATCTGTCACCGTGACACCTTTGAGCTCGAGAACCGGAGCACCAAGAACAGCTTCAGTCTTATCTACTACTAAATCAATCGGGCGGCCCACCATCATCTCGGCCAACGCCTCAGGGGTCGCGGTCTTCGGGTCGGCGTTGCCGACCACTTTGCCATCGCGCAAAACAGTAATATCGTCTGCGATCGCTAGGGCCTCTTTGAGTTTGTGGGTAATAAAGATGATGGTGGCGCCACGTGCCTTTAGTTCAGCCACAATTCCGAAAAACTCTTCCACCTCCTGCGGGGTCAGCACCGCGGTGGGCTCATCGAATACCAAAATCTGCGCACCGCGCAGCAATACTTTGATGATCTCGACGCGCTGTTGAATACCCACCGGCAAAGACTCGACCAGGGCATCAGGGTCAACCGCTAGCCCATATTTTTCGGAGATCTCTTTGACCTCAATGCGGGCTTTCTTACGATCGAGTAGCCCGCCTGTTCTGGTCGGCTCCACTCCTAGAACCACATTCTCGAAAACTGAGAAGACCGGGATGAGCATGAAATGCTGGTGCACCATCCCGATCCCAGCCGCGATCGCGGCGCCTGGGCCCGGGAACTTCTGGACCACCCCATCAATGAGAATTTCGCCCTCATCAGGCTGATAAAGCCCTGAGAGCACATTCATCAAGGTACTTTTGCCAGCACCATTTTCACCGATTAGCGCCAGCACCATGCCCGACCTCGCGGTCAGGTTCACGTTGTCATTGGCGAGCACACCGGGAAATCTCTTGGTAATGCCGCGAAGTTCTAGTTCCACCAGTGCCCTTGTCCGAAGTTACTTAACTTAATTAAGCCACTTGCTAACCCTATTGCGAATTTCAGCCTAGTGGCCCGGAATGACGAGAGGGGCCCGATTTCTCAGGCCCCTCTCCCCTGCTGCTGTGGACTACTTCTTGACGTCAACCGAACCGTCAGAGATACCGGCCCTAAGCGCCTCGATCTGATCCTTTAGTGCCTGCGGCACCGAAGCATCCATGTCGTGGAACGGGGCCAGGCCAACGCCGCCATTTGCCAAAGTACCCACGGTGACGCCACCTGCGAAGGTGCCGTCAAGGACCGAGGAGATGGCATTGAACGTGGTGACATCCATGTTCTTCAACACCGAAGTCAGGTACACGCTCTGGTTAGCGGCATCGCTTTCGAACTGGTCGCTGTCAACGCCGATGATCATCAGCTTGTCAGGGCCCAGTTCCTTTGCGAGTGCCGCTGAGCCTAGGCCCACCGGACCAGCAACTGGCATCACGATGTCGGCACCTTCGTCGACAAGGTTCTGCGCGAAGCTACGGCCATCATCGAGTGACTCGAAGTTCTCGGTGAACAGGCCTTTTTGCTTAGCCGGATCCCAACCAAGGACCTTGACCTTGGCACCATTGGCCGCGTTGTATGCCATTGCGCCGCGGTAGTAACCATCCATGAAAATGGTTACCGGTGGGATGTTGATACCACCGAAGGTACCGATCTTGCCGGTCTTGCTCATGCCTGCGGCAAGGTAGCCCGCCAAGTACGCGGCCTCATCGGTGTTGAACACCTGGCCGAGCACATTGTTGGCCGTGATATCGCCCTCGGCGTACGCGTAGTCAACGATTGAGAAAGGAATTGTTGGGTTTGCGTTTGCAGCTTCCTTGGTGGCATCACCTAGGAGGAAACCAACCGTGACGATGATCCCGCAACCTTGGTCCACGAAGGACTGAATGTTAGGGACGTAATCGGTCTCGGCCTGTGATTCAAGAACAGCCGCGACAACGCCGAGCTTATTCGCAGCATCGGTGACACCCTTATAGGCCTTCTGGTTGAAGCCCTTATCGTCAACCCCACCGACGTCGGTTACCTCGCAAGCCTGTAGCGCGGCCGGCGCAGGTGATGCATCGCCTTCAGCAGCTGCTTCAGTTGATGGCTCAGCATTCTCTTCTGCCGGCGCAACTGTCGCCGCAGCGGCTGAAGGTGCGGCACTTGTTTCTGTGCTCGTGCTGCTGCTGCAGCCAGCCAGGCCGAGTGCCGATACGGCAAGAACGGCCGCAACGATCTTAAAATTGGTCTTCATTTATCTCCTTGTGAGAGCGGATTATTGGGCCTGACTATAGTCCCCAACCGGGGGTCAATGTTCACCCACGGGCTTCTTAGGCCAGTTGCGATAAACGGCCCAGCAAAAGGGTAACGAAACGGTCACGATCGATATCGAGTCCAACGTGTACATTCGCCGGAAGACCGGTAACAGACCAGCGATCAGCCACGGTTCTCCCCATACACAGTGATGAAATAGTATCAATTTGCACATTCATCGCCAGGGTTGTCACCAAAGTTGGGTCGATCAGATGGGCGATCGTGACGGCGTCATGGATCGGTGCCCCGGGCCAGCCAAACCGGTCTTGGTGAAATTTCACAAAGTGATCTAGGAGTTCAGCCACGAACTCACCCGGGCGCCCGGAGCCACGTAGTTGCTCGGCATGCTCATCGGTTAACCAAGCCTTATGGGTTACCTCAAGGCCGATCATCGTAAGCGGGATGCCGGATTCGAAAACAATTTTTGCCGCATCAGGATCAACCCAGATATTGAACTCTGCGGCTGGTGTCCAATTCCCCAATTCAACCGCGCCTCCCATAATCACTATTTCGCGGATCCGACCGTGAATTTCAGGGAGTTGGGTTATGACATCGGCAATATTGGTTAGCGGCCCGGTCGCCACCAAGGTTACTGGCTCTACCTCTGACACGAGTACTTGTTCAATCAATTCGAGCGCGGTCAAGTCGGCTGGCCCGCGGCTGGGCTCAACTTCCAGCGGCCCGGCTAGCCCGCTTTCACCGTGCATCACCGCCGCGGTGGATAGATCCCGGAGAAGAGGTCGATCGCGACCAGCTGCGACCGGAATATCGGCTCGCCCAATTAGGTCCAGCACTCTAAGGGCATTACGGGTGGTGTGTTCGAGGGTGACATTGCCCGCAACCGTTGTTACCGCAAGGAGTTCAATCTCTGGGCTAGCACAGGCCAGCATGATCGCGATGGCGTCGTCATGGCCAGGGTCACAGTCCAACACAACCTTGCGCGCCAGCATTAGAACCGATCGGTTGGTTCGAATAAGCCCCATACATCGCGCAATGCATCGGAGACTTCACCAACAGTTGCAAGGGCTTTAAGGGCATCCCGCATCGGGTATAGCAAGTTGCCATCGCCTTTTGCGGTTTCGCGGATAACAGAAAGCAGTCTTTCGACTTCGCCGTTGTCGCGACTATTCCTCAAAGTCGCAAGCCGAGCAGATTGCTCGGCCTCGATCGCGGGGTTCACCCGAAGTGGGGGGTAGTGCTCTTTGTCATCAGTGGTGAATTTGTTAAGGCCAACAATTACTCGCTGGCCATTATCAATTTGCAGTGCGATGTCATAGGCCGAGCTCTCGATTTCAGCTTTTTGGAAACCTTGCTCGATGGCAGCTACTGCTCCACCCATATCGTCGATGCGCGCGATCAATGCTGTTGCGGCTGTTTCAATATCGTCAGTCAGCGACTCAATGACATATGAACCGGCAAACGGGTCAACCGTTGCACAAACATCGGTTTCGTAGGCGAGTACCTGCTGAGTGCGCAGCGCCAGGCGTGCCGCTTTTTCACTTGGCAATGCCATCGCCTCATCGAAAGAGTTGGTGTGGAGCGACTGGGTGCCACCAAGGACGGCAGCCAAACCCTGAACCGCAACGCGGACCATATTCACTTCAGGCTGCTGAGCCGTTAACTGGACGCCGGCAGTCTGGGTGTGAAACCGCAGCATCCATGACTTCGGATCCTTCGCG
>CAFABK010000070.1_pt1 | contig 9199 bp, 7 predicted proteins | sample 7267871 | NCBI WGS metagenome assembly CAFABK01 (sample SAMEA6814009, study PRJEB35770) | freshwater metagenome | biome: Freshwater; feature: Freshwater reservoir; material: water | place: Czech Republic | collected 2016-04-20 | depth 30m m | reverse complement strand
CTGGAGTGGGCCGCGCAAGAGCCCCCGAAAAGCGAGGGTATTGGCATCGGGGTGGCCATCATCATCTTGTTGATTGCCTTTGGCTCGGTGATCGCGGCCGGAATGCCAATTTTCGTAGCTGTTGTAGGACTGGCCATGGGCCAGATGGCGGTACTGCTGGTCGCGAATTTCTTGGATGTAGCAACATTCGCGCCTACGTTGGCGGCGATGATCGGCCTAGGCGTTGGTATTGACTACGCGTTGTTCGTGATGAACCGATTCAGACAAGCGGTCTTGGCCGGGCATGAGCCTAAGGCCGCCGCACTGGAGTCGGTAGAGACCGCAGGGCGCGCGGTGCTCTTCGCGGGTGGCACTGTGGTTATTGCCTTACTCGGGCTTTTTGTGTTGCGAATTAATTTCTTTGACGGCCTAGCGGTGGCCGCGGCCGTGACGGTTGTAATGGTGATGCTGTCCGCGCTTTGGATGCTACCGGCACTGTTAAGTCTGCTCGGCAACAAAGCACTGGGTATCCGCTTACCTTGGGGGAAGAAGCCGGGCCAGGTGCATCCAGAAGGCAAGCGCTGGGCACAATATGGTCACGGCCTGCAGCGCCGGCCATGGCTTACCACCATCGGCGCGGTCTTCGTCATCGTGGTGCTGGCAATCCCGGTACTAAGCCTGCGTCAAGGGTTCGCCGATGACTCCGGCAAGCCGGAAGGCAGCAGTTCCCGCATCGCTTATGACTTAATGTCAAGTGGTTTTGGCCCCGGAGTTAACGGGCCCTTCTTCGCAGCGGTAAAACTTCCGGCACCAAATGACGTGGCGGCATTTACCACCATCGTCACTGGCTTGAGCGAAGCTGAAGGCGTGGCTGCCGTACTACCAACAGCCCAAATGGTTCCGCTTATCGCGATGAACCCTGACTCGTTCGGACCTGACGGCACCGTTGCCACCATTATGATCACGCCTAATTCGGCGCCACAGGATGAAGCCACAACCGCGCTGCTTGACCGGCTTCGAAGTGAAGTTAATCCGAGGCTTGAAGCTGCGACCGGTGCCGAAATTTATATCGGCGGCGCACAGGCAATCACCTCGGACTTCACGACGGTGCTAACCAATGCACTACCTATTTTCCTGTTGGTGGTTGTCGGGCTGGGCTTCTTGGCTCTGGTGCTGCTTTTCCACTCGCTAGTGGTGCCGTTAACGGCTGCGATAACCAGCCTGATGAGTTTTGCCGCCGCCATGGGTATCACGGTCGCCGTGTTTCAGTGGGGTTGGCTTGCTGGGCCAATCGGCATCAGCGGCACCGGTCCTATTATGCCTTTCTTACCGATCATGGTCTTTGCAATTTTGTTTGGGCTGTCGATGGATTACCAAGTCTTCTTGGTAACGCGCATGCAAGAGGAGTGGGCGCGCACCGGCGACAACGCCGCCTCGGTGCGCCGCGGCCTCGCGGGCTCCGGGCGCGTCGTAATGATCGCTGCAGCGATCATGGCCAGTGTTTTCTTGGCATTCGTGCCAACCCCTGATTCAACGATCAAGTTATTCGGTATCTCGCTAGCTTCCGCGGTCATTATTGACGCCTTCTTGGTGCGGTTGGTTTTGGTGCCTTCACTGATGTCGATACTTGGCAAAGCCAACTGGTGGTTGCCGAATTGGCTGGATCGCATCTTGCCGCGGGTGCAAATTGAGCCGGGAGCCGATGAGATTGAAGACGGTGATTACGCTGGCGGTGCAGCTGATGATGATGACCTGCCCGGTGGAGAGGTAGCGCGCGACTCAGTATCGGTCTGATCTGCGGGTTCTACCGGCGACATCTCATTTGGGGGATACAGGCGTGGCCTTTACCGCGAAGGTCTCTAGGTTCACGGAAGTTGTTGTGAGCCCGGGTGACCTGAAGCCTTGCGATCAAACTTCTAACAGGGGCGTAGCCCTGCCGATTCTCCTCGCGGTCTTTTTGCTGGTCGCTATTGGACTTACAGGATGTGCGGGGAAAGTAAGCACGGCGAAGCCGGTCGGGGAAGATGCACTGGCACCGGTGGTATTCGTTCCGGGGCTTGGGATGAGTGCGCTCAACGTTCAGGTGCTAATCGATAAAGACTTTACGGGTTTCGACTTCCTGCTGCCCTCCATGAATCCGATTGACATATTGCCCCAAGGTGCCTCGAGTGCTTTGGAGTACTCCGTGACCAGCGGGTTGCCGCGGGAGGAGGCCGAGCTCGTTCCTACTTGGATGTCGTTAGCTATCGATGCTGATGGAGTTGCGAGCAACCAACCGGGAGTGAGCGTGGCACCTGTATCGGTTGGCCGCGACTTCGCAGCTGAATGCCCACGGTATTTAGCAATGACCAACCAACTAGCCGCGGCCGGTTGGACTCTCGACGCGAACCTGTTCTGCCTGCCATTTGACTACCGATATGCCCCGGGGGGCAATTCCTTCGTGCCGGACTTCATGACTCTCGTGGAACGTGCGGTGTCCAAGGCAAGTGGCCAAAGGGCGGTGGTGGCCTGTCACAGCCAGGGGTGCCTAATGGCCTACCACGCACTTCGGGTACTAGACCCAACTTGGGTTAAGGCCAATGTTTCGGTGCTTTACGGTTTTGCGGGCCAATTCTCCGGGTGCAGCGACTGTCTTCGATGGGCTTTTCAGCCGGGCTGGAGCTGGAGCCTTGATGATCAGAATGAATCACCTGTTGATCCCAGTTGGGTGGGGGAGTTGGCACTAGACCTTCAGCCGAGTGTTTACGGCGATACCGTGCTCTATCGAAATGGAACCAAGGAGTACCGGGCAACCGATGCGAGGGCGCTGCTGCAGGATGCGGGAGCATTGGAGATGTCGCGGGCCACTGGCGCTTACACACTCGAGGATCAAGATTGGTTTCGTCGTGGTTCCATTAATGGCGACCCCTTGCCTATCCCCAGCAGGTTCGTGTTCGGGGTCGATCTTGTTACTACCGTGGGCTACGCGTACGACTTCGTTGCTGTGCGCACGGGATCGTGCCAGGAGCCCGAGTGCGCCGGTTTCTGGAGCGCGGTTAGCCCATCAGTGGTCACTTCGGACGGCGACGGAGGCGACAGCACCTTGATGAATGCCGCGCCTAAGACTTGGACCTCGTCACCTGCCTGCGATATCCGCACAATCCCAGGCGTTGACCACATGAAAATCGTGACGGACCCTGAGGCAATTGCAGGTTTGGTAGCCACGTCCCACGGGTCAGTCGAGGGATCGATCCCCTGCGCGGGTTGACGTGAGGCGAGGCCACCGCACCTATCTATTTCGCACTTACGGATGCTAAATGAATGTTTTACTCTTACGTACGCTGACCTGCCCCCGGTTAGTGTGTCAGTTGTGTGAGAGTCGCGGGTTGTTGGTTTGCCGTTAAATGATTCGATGAATTGGTTCTGCCACGGCGACCCGGGGCGCTTAGCATCATCAGCTTTCATCCCCCATGCTGGTTACGCCACCGGTAATAGGTCTGTTCAACCACCTCAAGATGTTTACAGACCTCCACCAACGTGGCACCCTCACCGAGCATCCGATCACCCTGACCCAGCTTCCGTACGATCTGCACAGAGGTGTGATTACGACCGTACATTTTGTCCTACTCGCCCATAAGGGCAACCTTGGACTCACAAAGCAACTGGATCAACCAGCGGGGGCCAGGTCAAGGCACGCATCCCTTGTCAAGGACCCGGCAGCGTCCCCCGCCAGGTGCTGACTCGCCGCTCGATGGCCTGCAGGATGAGGACCGGGCTAGCGCGGCACCGGGGCGTTGGGATGCGACGCAAGAGCCGTGACCTGCGCGTCCAACCACGGCCACATCGGAAGGCTCGTCAGCGCGGCGTGGAGCGATGTGGCGTCCGATGCGTCCCAGATGCCCACGTTGGCGCGCCTACCTGGCACTCGCCAGATGTTGACGAGGAGTCCTGCCTCAATAAGCTCACGGGCACGGGTCGCTTCTGCCTTGACGAGCGTCTCGCGCTTATCTGCGGGCATGTCCGGGGGAAGCGTCACCTCCATCGTCACCAAGAACTGCATGCCAGTCCCTTCCTGATCGGGTGGTGCGGCGTGGCTCGCGGGACGCTGGCTAGGCAGTCTGACCTGCCTCCGGTTAGCGTGCCAGTGTCTGTGAGAGTCCTGGGTTGTTGGTTTACTAATTTAACATGAACTCGTCGGGAGTTAGGTAGCCCAATGAGTAGTGCGGGCTGTGCTGGTTGTAGTCCTGCCGGTTTTCATTTGCCATGATTTTGGCTTCTAGCAGGGTGTGGAACTGCTCTACGGCGACCCGGGCACAATCATGGTGGAAGGCTTCCGAGTCAGTGCGGGTGATAGTCAAAGGTTGCGGTCAAGGCCCCGTCAACGATCACATGAGTTCCGTTCACCCCTCGGGACTCCGGAGACAGCAGGTACACGACGGTCGACGCGACGTCCTCAGCCAGAAGGATTCTTCCAGCGGGATGTCGATCCGTCTTGACCTTTAGGAACTCCTCCGGGTTCTCGGCTGCTTCCACATGCTGCCGAAGGAAGGGGGTGTCGATGGCGCCGGGGCACACGGTGTTCGCGCGGATGCCCTGGCCGGCATAGTCGACGGCCACGGTTCGGATCAGCTGCAGCAGCGCGGCCTTGGACGTGCAGTAGGCGGCGAGGTCCTGCTCGGCGAACAAGGAAACCACACTCGCCACCGCTACGACCCTGCCCTCACCATGGTCCAGCATCAGCGGCAGACAGGTCTTTAAGGCCTTGATCGCGCCCCACACGTTGACGTCGAATGTCTGCTTGATTGACTCGTCCGACAAGTCGAGCAATCGTCCGACCACTAACTTGCCTGCATTGATGACCAGCATCGTGAGGGGTCGGTCCGGGTGGCGCTGGACCTCGCTAATCACCCGCGCCCAGGTTTCGTCGGCACTGACGTCCCCAACGAGTTGGATAAGGCCCTCATGCGCCGAGGCCTCGGTCCAGGTGCGGTCAACCCCGATTACGACGTTCCCGCCTTCCAGCAACCGAGCAGCCACGGCCTTTCCGACGCCCGAGGCCGCACCGGTCACCACAGCCAGCTGTCCGCTATCCACGTCCCACCTCCAGAGCCGGGCGTACCTCGGTGGCAAGCCTGCGCATCGTGGTCGACTCCGGGAAATCCATGAACCAGCATATGACCTCTGTGATACCGAGCTCCTGATAGGCGCGGAGTTTGTCGATCACCTCGTCCTTGGTCCCGATCACGAACTCCTCCTTGAGTCGGTCTGGATCGACGCCTTCGGTCAACTGAGGATTGGTGGATTTCACGAACTCGAAGAAGTCCGCCATTGCCTCGCCTGTCGGGTGCGCCTGCCTGAGCGCAGCCCACCGATCGAGCCACTCTTGCCACTCTGCGTCACTGTCGACGATGAGGACCTGCGTCTCAAGAGTCTTCTCGAGCGTGCCAGGGTCCCTTCCTCGCTTGAGGCAAGCGTCGTCTACGCGAGCGATCTTTTCTCGCAGGACTTCCACTCCCGCCGGCATGGAGTTCCAGACGTCGGCGTAGGTCGCCACGAGATCAAGTGTCGCGTCGTCGAATGCTTCGCCGATCCACACTCTCGGGCCGCCCTCTCGGACGGGTCGAGGGGTGTTGATGGCCCTGTCCAGTGAGTAGTAGGTCCCATCGAAGTCGACCGGTTCGCCGATCCACATCTGCCGTGTCATCTGGATCGCTTCACCGACCTGTCGGGCACGGATGGCGCGATCAGGCTCCCATTCGAAGCCGTAAGCGACATGCTCGCGCTCCCGCCAGCCGGGGTCGATGAAGAACTCGAATCTCCCGCCGGACACGAAGTCGAGGGTTGCTGCCATCTTCGCCGTCAGTGGCGCCCAGCGGAATCCGTTGCCCAGGTGAATGTTGCCGAGCCGCACCTTGTTCGTGGCGCCCGCGAGAACGCAGAGCGTGGTCCAGCCTTCAAGGATGGCTCCGTCATGACCGAGGAACATATGATCCGCCACCCAGATTGAGTCGTAGCCAAGTGCCTCGGACTCCTGCACCGCACTCAGGATGGGAGCCCACTCGAGTTGCTCGAAGCTCGGAGTGCGGACGTCCACTACACCGGGATTCGCGAAAATCGGGATCGCGAACCCGAATCTCATGCTCGCGATGTCTGTCATGCCATGAAGCTCCCACCGTTGACGTTGAGGGTCTGACCCGTCATGTAACTGGACTGCTCAGAGGCAAGGAAGGCGACAACTTCGGCTATCTCGGCAGGCGACGCGAAACGCCCGATCGGCGTCGCACTGGTCATGCTGGCCCGCTGCTCGTCCGTGTAGACCGATGCAATCATCGGCGTTTCGACCAGGCCGGGGGCGACGCAGTTCACTCGGATCCCCTGGGTGGCGTGCTGGCGAGCAAGGACCATGGTCAGTCCGATGAGGCCTGCCTTGGAGGCGACGTAGTTCGGGGCACTAAAGAATGATGAGGTCCGGCCGGACTGCGAGGCAATGTTGACGATTGTCCCGCCGCTGCCCGCCAAGAACGCAGCCACGGCAGCGCGCGACGTGAGGTAGGCGCCTTTGAGGTTGACCTCAAGGACGCGATCCCATTCAGCCTCCTGAACGTCCAGGATCGTACCCAGTTGAAGAATGCCGGCAGCGTTTATCAATGAGTCCAGGCCGTACTTGCTGACCACGTCCGCGAAGGCCGCATCGACGGAGTCGGCGCTCGTCACGTCCAAGACGACCCAATCGGCAGAGAAGCCATCTGCCGCGAGCCGTGGTACCTCCAGGGCCATCCGCCTTTCATCAAGATCGGCGAGGATGACACGCCAGTCATCAGCTGCAAGCCGCTTGGCCGAAGCCAGCCCGATCCCGCTGGCGCCGCCAACGACGAGTACCGTCTTCATGCGTAGACACTCTCCTGGACCTCTGAGCCGCAGAGCGTCCGTGCGGCTCTTCATCGTTGCTATTTGAAGTCAATCCCATATAACGCTACCACCGTGACCGCGGTGCGACAAGGGATTCGCACGTACCGTGCTGCGCGTGCGACGCCCTAGCGTGTTGACACGTGGTGACCTCGACGCTTCAATGGGGTTCCGTCAGTATGAAATTTATTTCATATAACACGGATGGCTCTGATTCTGACCAGCGCGCAAATCCGCCCGCTGTCCCGCAACCGCACGCCGAGAGGTCCGGATGATCGCCGACATACTCCACTTCTCTTTCACCGTGAGCGACATCGAGCAGTCCGTTGACTGGTATACGGAGGTCTTGGGTCTCGAACTCGTTCACCGTCAGCGGCAGGAGAATGAGTACACCCAGGTCCTCGTGGGGATCCCTGGCGCGATTCTTGAGGTCGCTCAGCTCAAGTTGCCCACCCTGAGCCCTGCCTACTCAAGTCACGTCCTGGAGCTCATCCAGTACGTCGAGGGCGCCGGCGGATCCCGCGATCTGCCCACCAACCAGGTAGGGGTCGCCCATTTGGCCCTCGTGGTAACCGACATCCACGCGCGCTACGAGTGGATGGTGAGCGCCGGGGTCCACTTCAAGAGTCCCCCTGTTCGAATCACCGCGGGTGCAAACGAGGGCGGGTTCGCCTGCTACTTCACTGATCCCGATGGGATCACGCTTGAACTGCTCCAGTTCTCGCCTTCCCGGGCCGAAGCGCTGGGTCTGCCCCAGAACTAGGTTGATCTGCCCCCGGTTAGTGTGTCAGTTTCTGTGAGAGTCGCGGGTTGTTGGTTTGCCGGTATTCTTGGAGATGATTTTGGCTTCTAGCAGGGTGTGGAACTCCTCCACGGTTAAGAGTTCATCGCGGAGTTTGCCGTTAAATGATTCGATGAATGGGTTCTGCCACGGCGACCGGGGGAGCACGCACGCTGGCGTGAGTGATCAGAAGATCTGGGTGTTCCAGGGTGGTAGCTAGACTCATGCTGTAAATATGCGGTCGGCAAAGTGCCGAGGATATGGTCGGAGGGCAGTGTGGTGCCTCGCACCTATCAAGTTCGCACTTATGGCTGCCAGATGAATGTCCACGACTCCGAGCGTCTTTCGGGGCTACTCGAGAGCGCTGGGTATGTACCCGCGGTTGACGGCCAGGTAGCGAACGTAGTCGTCTTCAATACTTGTGCGGTTCGAGAGAACGCTGACAACCGCCTATACGGAAATTTAAGCCATCTGGTCCCGGTGAAAGCGAGTAACCCCGGCATGCAGATCGCGGTCGGCGGTTGCCTGGCCCAAAAGGACCAAGGCGAGATCTTGCGCAAGGCTCCGTGGGTTGACGTGGTCTTTGGCACCCACAACATCGGTTCACTCCCGATGCTGCTTGAGCGAGCGCGCATTCAAGATCAAGCACAGATAGAAATCAAGGAAGCACTTGAAGTGTTCCCCTCGAGCCTGCCGACAAAACGGGATGCGGCTTATGCCGCATACGTTTCGGTGAGCGTCGGTTGCAATAACACCTGCACTTTTTGTATTGTGCCAACCCTTCGCGGTACCGAAAAAGATCGAAGGGCTGGCGATATTCTCTCCGAAGTGCAGATGCTTGTTGACGATGGAGTTCTTGAAATCACACTACTTGGCCAAAACGTAAATGCCTACGGGGTCGAGTTTGGAGACCGAGAGGCTTTCGGAAAACTACTGCGGGCTTGCGGTGAAATTTCTGGCTTGGAGCGGGTTCGCTTCATGAGTCCGCATCCGCGGGATTTCACCGACGACGTGATCTCGGCGATGGCCGAAACCGCCAATGTGATGCCGCAATTACATATGCCGCTACAGTCCGGATCCGACACTGTCCTGCAGGCGATGCGGCGCTCATATCGCCAGGATCGCTACTTGGGCATTATCGATAAAGTGCGCAAGGCAATGCCGGATGCCGCTATCACCACTGACATCATTGTTGGCTTCCCGGGTGAAACCGAGGCGGACTTTGAACAGACTGTTCACGTGGTGCGCGAAGCACGATTCGCCGGTGCCTACACCTTCTTGTACTCGCAGCGCCCCGGAACTCCTGCCGCTTCAATGCCAGGGCAGATTCCGCACGAAGTCATGCAAGACAGATACCTTCGATTAGTCGAGGTAGCAAATGACATGGCCTGGGCTGAGAATAAAAAATTGGTTGGCAAAACCGTAGCCGTTTTGGTTGCCAACGGTGAAGGGCGTAAAGACGAGGCCACCGAAAGAGTGTCTGGTCGGGCACCCGATAACCGGTTGGTGCATGTAGCACTCGACTCTGAGGTGGGTGTGCCGCGACCCGGTGAT
>CAFABK010000068.1_pt1 | contig 9303 bp, 7 predicted proteins | sample 7267871 | NCBI WGS metagenome assembly CAFABK01 (sample SAMEA6814009, study PRJEB35770) | freshwater metagenome | biome: Freshwater; feature: Freshwater reservoir; material: water | place: Czech Republic | collected 2016-04-20 | depth 30m m | reverse complement strand
TTCGCGTATCGAATCGATTGAAGTGAAGCGGGCCAACATCGCGTTGCAGCCAGGTTTTCGGCCAGCGTGGGGCTGTGGCGCCGATGCAGATAGCAAGTGAAATCACCACCACGGCGGAGGCGGCGATATGCAGCAGCAGATCTTGGACACTCACACGCGTTTGCCCAGCGCATCGGTTAGTCGTGCCAGTGCCGGGCTTATCGATCCCTTAGGAACTTTCACATGCACTATCGACAACTCATCGTGGGCGAATGCCTCGTCAAGTGCGGCTGAAAGTTCATCCTCGGTTGACGCAAGCCAACCCTTGCCAACACCGAAAACATCAACCAGTTTTTCAGCAGCAAGTGGTGCAATGTCATTAAATGGGCCGTCGCGCATCGGACGCTGAGTGCCGAATCCAGAGTTGTCCATCACGATGATTATCGGATGAACACCATTGAAGGCGCACCATCCGGACTCAATTCCGCTCATTGCAAATGCTCCGTCACCAACAAGTACTACCGGTCGGTGCTCCGCATCGGCCTTACCGGCACCCAGAGCAGCCGGTACTGCGTAGCCCATAGTCGCGTAGTAGGCACTCGATATCGACCATGCGGGTACCGGCAACTCAACTGAGGCAAATAGGCAATCACCCGGGTCGACGATTAGCCCGTGACTCGCATTCATCCGCGCTGCTACCGCGGCAATGAGCCGCTCAGCATGGATAGGTACCGCACCCGCCGAAACGAATTCAGGGACAGCATGCTCAGCTGGTAGTAGCGCATCGCGGCCCGCGGCAACCGCATCTCGCAGCGCAGGTAAGAAGGCTGCGAGCGGTACCTCGCGGTAAGTGCGCAAACCCACGGTGACGTCGGTGTCGGTGCAAGCAATGAGATGAGTCGGCGAGATATGCGCTGTGAAGCCACCAAAGTTAAGATCGGTAGGTAGCACACCTAAACTCAAGAGCACATCGGCGCTTTCAACAACTTCAACGACGTTGACCGGGCTTACCGCACCTTGATAGACACCAAGTGCTAGCGGATGCCGCTCGGGGAATACCCCTTTTGACATTGAGCTGGTTGCCACCATCAAGCCAAGATGCTCGGCTAAGCCAAGTAGCGGGGCGGCCAATGACCTGCGGGAAACCATTACACCGGCTTGGATCACAGCGGAGTTCGCTGAACGCAGCATCGAAACAACATCGGCGACGGCGGCGGCCAACTTGGCCTCATTTACCGGTTGCGGTTGCAATTGAATTGGGTCTGGGGATGAGTTGATTAGGTAATCAACCTGATCGCGAGGGATCTCTAAGTAACCTGGCCTTTGGGTTGCCAGCATGGTGGCAATGACCCGATCTATTTCTGCCGCAGCGGTGATCGGATTATCCAAGACGGCCTGAGCAACCGTCAGGTCCTGGAAAACTTTAAGTTGGGTGTCGTAGTCCTTGACCCGGTGGTGGAGCATCGCCCCATTTGCCCGCTCTGCAATACCCGGTGCACCCGAGACAACGAGCAGCGGTACCTGCTCGGCCCAGGCGTTAGCCACCGCATTGGTCAACTTGAGCCCTCCGACGCTGTAGGTGCAGCCGACAACACCGAGGCCCCGCAGCCGCGCATAAGCATCGGCAGCGAACCCTGAGCCCTGCTCATCGGCGGTTACGAGCATTGGTAGTCCCGCATCAGCCAAGGCCCCGAACAGGCGCAGGGCGTAATCACCAACAATGCCGAACCCGACGGTTACCCCGTGTTCAGCAAGGCGTCGGACCAGATGAGCGGGGATCGTGGTTTCACCGTTGATCAGTGGCTTAGTGCTATCGGGCATGCGGACCTTCTCTTCGCGCGGGCGGGTTAGCCCGATTCGGCGGCGAGGGAGGGATTTGAACCCCCGGAAGGTTTCCCTTCGGGCGCTTTCAAGGCGCCTGCATTCGGCCGCTCTGCCACCTCGCCAGGTGCCTACATACCGTAGTGCACACCGGTCATCGGGACGAAAATGTCGGCGTCATCTAGCCAGATCCGCAAAGTTGCCACTTCGGTTACCCCTCGGTGGCAGTGTCCACCGCTATTTCGATCGGAAGCAAGACCGTGCAGATGCAGCCCCGGTATCACTACTTGGTCATTGAAATCCGGGAATCTAAAACCCACCATCGTGCCCGCCCAAGTGCCAAACGCGAACCGCACCTCGTGATCCAAGACCTCGGTAAGTGGGCGATAAGGCGGAGTTTGGCGCGGCTCACTGCGCAACAACACCTCGGTGAAGGTGCCATCGACCCGGATCGCCGCCACCAGGTGGTCATGTAGTTGGCCAGCCGCTTTGAGTACCTCATCAATCAAAGTGGTGAGCCCGGCGAAGTCAGTTCCATCGGCCACCTGTTCGGTGATACTCGTCCCACCGGTTGCCACCACCGCGAAGGGCAGTCCCTGCTGTGGCTCGGCAATCACCGGGATGCCGTCAACCGGCACCCGCCAAACGGCGCCGTCGAAGGCCACGATCTCGCCATCGACCGCCTCGGCGACACCAATGCCGAGCACCGCGTCTTTGAAAGCCTCAGCGACGGTGACCGCGGAGTCATAGTGGCCTTCGGAGAGATCCTTGACGATTTCGGTCTGCTGAATATGCCCGCGCGCGACTTTGTCAATATTAGGAGCTCGGGTTACAGCGGCGACAAGAGCAGCATCAAACATGGCGGTAACGTTAGCGGTCACCCAATTTTCGTAACCGAAAGGCCACCATGCGCTTGTATCGATCCATCTCCTCAGACTTACCCCTGTTGGTAGTTGCTCTGGAGGAGGAGGCAACACATCTACATGGCAGCGAGTTACCCGTGTTAGTCACCGGTGCTGGCAAAGTAAATGCCGCGGTCGCGGTAGCCACCATCCTCGGTGAGTTCTCACCTGCCCGCGTCATAAACCTCGGCACCGCGGGTAGTTTACGTGATGGCCTTTGGGGTACCCAGGTGATTTCCCGGGTAACACAACATGACCTTGATGATTCAGCGCTATTCGCACTCACCGGGTTGCATTTCGGTGCACCTATTGAGTTGGGCGGCAGCGGACCAACCCTTACAACCGGAGACGCTTTCATTTCGGACTCCGCCACGCGCGAAAGGCTGGCCCAGCAGGCCGACCTCGTCGACATGGAGGCCTATGCGATTGCCCACGCCGCCGCGGTCGCCGGTATTCCGCTGACCATCGTCAAGCAAGTTAGTGACCAAGCCGGTGAGACAGCCAGTAAATCTTGGGCTTCTTTAGTTGATGAATGCGCTCAGCAACTTGGTATCTGGGTACGCGATAACGTGCTGAAATAAAGTCAGTTACTCAGCGGCTTCAATCGGTACTACCGCACCAGGTGTCGCATTACGCCTATCCATCAGCAACCCGACCACTGCGAGCACAAGTGAAACTGCAACAACCGTCGTGACGATTTCAGCCACCGAATTATGCCGCCAGAATGCAACGATGCTGACGAGTACCACCAGCGCTACCCATACGGTTAGCACCGCACGACGGTCTTGGGCGGCCAATCGAGCGTAAAGCAGCACCTGCACCAGCGCGAATGCTGAGCCTTCAAGGGCGAATAGCCACGCCTCCGAACCGAGTTCGACATATTGTGCCCCGCCCAGAATGCGCATCACGAAAGTTCCGAAGAGGAAACTGAAACCCGTAACGAATATGCCGAGGCAAGCGGTCAGCCCGGTTGCGATCAGCACCGCACGCTTTGAATCACCGGCGGTCATCTTTGGAAACAACACGATAATGATGGCATTCGGCAGGAAGAATGCGATCTTCGCTAACAACACACCGACCGAGTACTCACCGGATTGATTCTCCGTCAAGAAAATGCGCGCGAGAAGAACGTCGACATTGGTCAAGGTAAACAGTACGAGCAGTGCATGCGCAATGTGACCAAATTCGGCGGCTCCATCTTTCGTGAGGTTGCCGGCCCAAGCCTTCGGGCAAATAAGTAGGTAGCTGATGACGGCGCCCACAGCGCAGCCAACAAGTAGACCAGCGGTAACTCCGATCACACTTCGAAATGCCAGTACGAAGGCGATTCCGACAAATGCCCGGCCGAAACCGTTCGCCAAAAAACCGATAGAGAACCGCAGATGCTCCTCGCGGCCTTGGGCGATACCAAGTGAGGCGGTACCGAGCACTACGAATCCCAAGGAAGCCAGCCCCATAGCAACCGCGGCATATGGGATAGCAAAAATCAAGCCCAGGGGCCAGGCTGCCAGCAGGCCGACCAAGATGATGGCAACACCTACATATAGGGAGAGCCTGATTGCCTGGCCTTCAACCTCGGCGCGATTGACCGTGGCGACGGCCACCCGGCGGGCGGTCATTGCCTGAACCGCAATAGAAAGGGTCGAGATGATGATCAAAATACCGAGCAAGGCGCCATATGCGCCGAACTCGGCAGGGGTTAGCACCCGAGCAGCCACGATCGAGAGCAGATAAGCAGCGCCATTGCCGATCAAGGTGGCGGCGCCCACGAAAACTAGCCCCTTGGCTAGGGATCTTCGGGTTTGCTCACTCACGCGTAGACCTTACTTGTCGAGGCAACCGCCCTAGTGCTCCGGCGGCCAAGATGCGTTGCAACTGGTTTAGGTGCAGTCATGGCAAGAAGAAGGGGTGGATCCTCCCGGATCCACCCCTTCGTAGTTCTTAGCGCACCTGGCTTACGGGTATGAAACCTCCGGCACCGTCGCCATGGCCTCAGCCAAGCGGGCATCGGAGAACACCTCGTCGACCATTTCACCCCGCAGGTACTGGTCGTACGCGGGTAGATCGAAGTGACCGTGGCCGCACAGTGCGGTCAAGATCACCGTCTCTTCGCCGGTCTCCTTGGCCTTTAGCGCCTCGCGGATTGCCACCGCGATTGCATGTGTTGGCTCAGGTGCCGGCACGATGCCTTCGGTGCGGGCGAACTGGATTGCCGCCGCGAAGCACTCAGTCTGAGGCACCGCAACAGCTTCCATCATCCCCAACTCGTACATATGTGAGATGAGCGGTGACATCCCGTGGTAGCGCAGACCACCGGCGTGGATGGGGTCGGGGATGAAGTCGTGGCCCAAGGTATGCATCTTCATCAGCGGTGTCATGCCCGCGGTATCGCCGAAGTCGTAGCGGTACTCGCCACGGGTTAGCGACGGGCATGAAGCCGGCTCGGTTGCGACGATGCGTGGCGAGATCTTGCCAGCTAGCTTCTCGCGAATGAACGGGAAGGAGAGTCCGCCGAAGTTTGACCCGCCTCCGGTGCAGCCAACAATCATGGTCGGTGTGTCGCCGGCCATCTGGAGTTGCAAGATGGCTTCCTCGCCGATGATTGTTTGATGGAGCAGTACGTGATTAAGAACCGAACCCAGTGCGTAACGGGTGTCGGCATTGGTTGCGGCAACTTCAACCGCCTCGGAGATAGCGATACCCAATGAGCCCGACCAGTTGCGCGGATCTTGGGCAAGCTGCCGACCGATTTCAGTGACATCAGATGGCGAGCGATGAACTTTGGCGCCGAATGCCTCGATCATCAACCTGCGGTATGGCTTTGAGTCGTACGAGGCACCGACCTGCCAAACCTCGCAGTCCAGGCCGAAGAGCGCGCAAGCAAAGGAGAGCGCTGTGCCCCACTGGCCGGCGCCGGTTTCAGTGGTGAGGCGTTTGGTGCCTTCCTTCTTGTTGTAGTAAGCCTGCGGCACCGCGGTGTTGGGCTTATGTGAGCCAGCCGGTGAGACGCCTTCGTACTTGTAATAGATACGTGCGGGAGTTCCAAGTGCTTGCTCTAGGCGATGTGCCCGAAACAGCGGCGATGGCCTCCACTGCCGGTAGACATCGAGTACCCCACCTGGGATCTCGATAAAGCGATCCATCGAAACTTCCTGCATGATCAAGTCCATCGGGAACAACGGGGCCAGATCATCTGGGCCAACCGGATCCATCCGCCCGGGGTGCAGAGGTGGGGGTGGGGGCACCGGTAGGTCGGGCATGATGTTGTACCAGGTCGTTGGCATCTGATCTTCGGTCAGCGTGTACTTGTGTTGGCGAACGGTGTCATCCATCGGGCAACCTTTCTCGTCTGTCGGTGCTGCTGGGCGCTCGGTCCTAGACCCGGCCCTGAAGTGATGCCGAAAGTACGCCAAAAGTGACATTAATGCGCAATGAATCACCATATTTGCTGCGTCCGGCATGCAAAGTTCACCAGCTCTCTGATACCAGTGGGGCAATTGGTGTCTGTGGGAATAGATGTGGGCCATCCCACAACCCCATGGCGTGGCGTCCGAAAACCGGTCGTGACCATTCCGTTATCAAGGGTTCACGGCATAGCGTCATCGAGTCGCTTGGTTCACCGACGGTCCCCCGACCGGCCCCAGGCGACTTGCTTTTTGTTAGCAGCAACGCGAAGGAGACGTGCATGCACGCCCACCTCAAGACGCTCAACATCTCAGTAGCAGCCGCCCTTTTGGTCAGCGTGCTCACTATTTCGCCATCAGGCGCGACCCCGATTAGCAATGACTCAACTTCTTCTGCCTTCCCTAATACCAGTCACCTTTCTCAGCCACTGTCTGCCGTCGAACTCCCGGCACCCACAATGGCTCGCGTCATTGAGCACCGAGCAGCCATACCCGTTCTCACCCCGCGTCAGCGGAACGTTGCCAATGTCGCGTTGCTGCGCAAACGCATAGCGATCCTTGGTCGGGGGCAGGTTGGCGATACCTACCGCGGTGGCGCTTCGGGCCCAAATGCCTTTGACTGCTCGGGCTTGACCCGATATGTCTTCAAGCAGGTAACCGGCCTCGATCTGCCGCACTACTCAGGCGCCCAGTACAAGATGGCCCGCAAAATCTCGCGCAAGAACGCCCAGCCTGGGGATCTAGTCTTCTATTTGCGCGGTAGCGCCCACCACGTAGGCCTGTACCTCGGCAACGGAAAAATGGTGCACGCCGTCGGGTACGGAAAGAAAGTGAGAATCCGGCCCATCTTTGGGCCTTGGTACACCCGCCACTTCACTGGGCTAGGTCGAGTGCTGCCGGCTTAGCTAACTTGGCAGTGTGCTCCTAACGAGGAGGTGGCAATTGACTGCACCAACAGTTGGAATATGCATGCCAGCGCTCACTAGTTTGAGTATCGCCCCCAGCAGCACCCTCGACTAGCTACGAATTTATCTCTGCCACCACATATTTGGCTACAGCCAGCGCACTTGTCCAAGCTGGCGACACTACGTTGAGCATGTGCGTTGATCGATCACCGTGCTCAAAAACAAAGTCCATCTCCAATTTGCGCGTCGGTAGGTGAAATAGTTGCGCGCGAACACCTGGGCGACCCTTGATCTTGAAATCTGCGGGCGCCACCGATGGCACCAACGCACGTGCTTGGTTAACCAAGTGCTTGCGCGAGTACTTTGGCAACTCACTTCGCAATAATCCTGCAACATCATGATCTTTACTGCGAAAGAAAGTGGGGTAGGTGCGCGCAATGCTCGCCAGCTCGCCGGCGTTAAACCCCGCGAAGCCCCCGTAATCCTGACGCCAGAGAGCAGGTATCGCCGTCGGCCCGATCTTGGCTTTACCGTCAACTGTCACAGTTAGGTGGACACCGAGAAATGGGTTACGCGGGTCAGGTACCGGATAAACATGACGCTGCAGGCGACCAGGTACCCACGAGCCGTACCAATAGAGCCCCTTAAACGGCAGCATTCGATAATCGGTACCAACGCCATACCAGTGCGCTACTTTGTCGGCATAAAGGCCAGCGGCATTAATTACGTAACCTGCGCTGATCCGAAGCTCGGCGATTGTCACCCACCCCGGCCCCGCCCCGGTAACCTCAGAACCTAGGGCGATTACCCCTCCACGTTCGCGCACTCGGCCCGCCAGCGCCTCCACCACCGCTACCGGGTCTGCGACCGCCGTGGTCGGTGACCAAAGCGCCGACCCGTGGGTTTTAGCAAGGGGTTCAAGTTCACGTAGTTGGGCTTCATCAACCAATTCAAGTTTCACGCCATTTACTTGCCCACGAACGAACAACTCTCGCAAGGCCGGGATTTCTGATTCGGATTGAGTAACAACCACTTTGCCGGTTTCGCGAACCACCACTCCACGCTCAGCACAAAACTCGTGCAGCAAGTGATTACCATCTCTGGTCAGTCGGGCTTTGAGGGAGTCGGGAGCGTAATAAAAACCCGCGTGCAGCACGCCACTATTTCGCCCGGAGGCATGTGCCGCGAGCCCCGGCTCCTTTTCGAGCACCAGTACCGACGTGCCCGGGTGGCGGGCGAGCCAGGCATCGGCGAGGGCTAGCCCAACAATCCCGCCACCAATAACGACTAGATCGGCAGTCGTAGAAACGTTCACAAACACCTCCAAGTCACGATTACCCGTAACCCACCGTTCGCTTCAGCCTCAGCAATCGCATCGCCGCCATGGGCCCGCGCAGCTTCACGAACCAGCGCCAAGCCAAGGCCACTGCCACCGGCAACACTATGCGTGCCTCGCACAAAACGCTCAAAAATCGATTCGTACTCTTTCGCGCTAACTCCTGGCCCGTCATCGGCGACCTCGAGCTTTGCTAATCCATTTTCAACCCCAACGCTTACCGTAATTCTTGATTTTGCGTAACTCATCGCGTTACCCAGCAGTTCATCAATTACGCGAGCCACGATGCCCGGTCCGGCCAGAATCTGTACGCCATCATTTACCTCAATATTCAGTGCGATTCCACGCTCATCGGCCAAGTAGGTTGCAGCTTCTACCCGGGATCGGACAATCTCTGAGATGTCTACCACGTGCTCATCAATGTTGCCGGCATCACTACGCGCCAGAGCCAGTACCTGATCAATGCGGCGCGTGAGCCTGTCAACCTCGGCGGTAGCCGCTTGGGCCTGATCTTGCACGGCGCTTTCGGTACTTATGTCTTCAATTGCCTCAAGTCTAAGTCGGACTCCGGTAAGTGGCGTGCGTAAATGATGTGATGCATCGGCAGCAACCCGCTGTGTGCGATGCACGATGCCGTTAAGTTTTTCTGCAGTTTCATTGAGCGCGTGGCCCACCGCGCGAACTTCTTCTGGGCCATCAGTTTCAGATGCCCGAAGGGTTAAATCATCTGGAAGTGCCCGCGCGATTGCCGCCAGTCCCAGTAGTGGTGCAGTTATCGAACGCGCCAGCAGCCAGGCCACAAGAGCCGCCGCAATTATTACCGCACCTACAAAAGCCAGCAACCACATCTGCGTTTCGCGGATTTCGTGATCAACCTGAGTCTCTGGCAAGGAAAGTCGAACCGCAGCAATAACTTCATAGTTCTGAACTATTGGTGCCGCTACATAACGAAGATC
>CAFABK010000067.1_pt1 | contig 9359 bp, 9 predicted proteins | sample 7267871 | NCBI WGS metagenome assembly CAFABK01 (sample SAMEA6814009, study PRJEB35770) | freshwater metagenome | biome: Freshwater; feature: Freshwater reservoir; material: water | place: Czech Republic | collected 2016-04-20 | depth 30m m | reverse complement strand
CTATGAGCCAACTGCGTCGGTAGATCTTGTTCACGCTGATCGTGTCAGCGATCAAATCGGGGAAATCCATAATCGTCGACATAATGCGCGGTTCATGAAGCTCTGGCCGCCACGGGTAACCACGGCTCTCGCGCAGATAAAACCGCTCAGCCACGCCGCAACCTAGGTCGGCATTGCTTTGCTCAGCAGCGCGCATCAACTCGGCAACGCCGTCACGGGTGTACTCATCATCGGAGTCGCAGAACATCACCCACTTGCCTCTAGCTTCATCAATACCGCGATTGCGCGGCCCACTGCAGCCCCCTGAATTAGCGGCGAGCACCACTTGACGGACGCGTCCATCAGCGTCGGCGGCGGCCGCCACCAGTTCGGAGGTCCCATCTGTCGATGCATCATCTACCACGATGATTTCAATGTTGCGGTGGCTTTGATGCTGCAGTGCTGCAAGCGCGCGGGGCAATCTAGCCGCATCGTTATAACTGATAAGCACCACGCTGACATCTGGAACTATCGGGCTAGCAATCGTGTTCATCGGGCTGCACGCACCACTTGGGCTCGCTCGATGAGCACCTTTGCGCGCTCATCGAAACTATGTAACTGCGCTACGTGCGCAGCTGCCGCCAGCCGCTCCTCGTGATCACCAAATACGCCATCGCGCTCCCCCGTCAGCAACGACCGCAATTCCTCGGTACCTTCATAGGTGCGTACCGAAGTACCAAAAACACTCTCGAGCCCGCGTGCCCGATCAGAAACAACTCTGGCTCCGGTCGCCACCGCATCAAATAGTCGATTAGATAAGAATCCGTCGGCCGCCATTTGCGGCCAGTGGTCATTAAGAACAACCCCGGCGGCGGCATAGGCGGCAGGCAGTTCAACATTGGGCAGGTGATCAGCCCGAATCTGATTCGGCGCTAGGAATGTCTCCCAGCCCACCCCATAAACCGCGACATCGCCACCCACCGCAAAAGCGTCTTTTATAATTGGCCTAAAAGTACCGCGGGTTGAACCCACGAATAGCAGATCGTCACCGGTGTCGGGCACACCGGCTTGTGGGTTGAACCGCTGGGGGTTAGTAGCCTGAAGGAGAGGGGTAACAACCTCAGGATCACCCCAAGATTGGCTCGCAGCGAATACCGAGTCGTACTCGGCTAACTCATCAGGCTCGATCAATTCAGGATGCGAAATAATCCACATCATCCAAGTCGTGGCGCTGCCACCTGATGAAGTACGCCGCGGACGCACCCGGCGCAGACCCCGTAAAACCAAAACGACGTCATCGCGATCACGTGCCGCAGCTTCGGCACCCCCACGATGCACCACAGTTGCATCTTGACCTTGGCGACGCAGTGCCTCCACCAAATCGGCAGCAAACCAAGTATCGCCCCAGACGAGGCCAGCCTCTCCTTTTGGCGATGGCGCCACCACCGACCAGCGCAAAGGCTTCGATGCTGACTTACTAAAGAGCGCACCTAGTTTCATGACGGCCGAGCCCCACCGCGCAGGAAGCCCCAGCCCCAACAAGCGTGCATGGTTGCGTAGATAGCAGGAAGCAATAGTGCCGCACGCAGGGTCAAACGTGGGCTGGCTGCTGCCGCAAAAACACTTGCCGATAGGTCAATAAACAGGTAGCCAATCGGCGCAGCGAATCCAATTGCCGCAACCCAGGTGATCCCAAGAAACAACCCTAGAAATCCAATAAGTGCGCCGATCGTGACACCCGTAACCGCTACCGGTGCCGCCAGGTAACGAAGTGAGATCGTGTCTGGATGTCGACTTGCTACCTCCCGGCGCCAGCGCCCGTAATCATGATACTGACGCGCCAACGCCCCGAGCGAAGGTCTCGGCCGATAGGTAACTTTCAAATCAGGGGTGAACCAAACCGTGCCGCCAGTTTGTCTGATGCGCAGATTCATTTCCCAATCCTGAGCCCGCTCCATGGTGATGTCGTAACCGCCCACCCGTTCAAGTGCCTCCCGGCGAAAGCAACCCAGATAAACGGTAAGCGCCGGCCCCGCAACGCCTCCAACATGAAATGCCGCTCCCCCGACACCAAAACGCGAGGTCATCGCGCGGGCTACTGCATGTTCAAAATCAGTGGTGCCCTCGGCATTCATGATGCCCCCGACATTGTCGGCGCCGCTAGTTTGCAACGTATCTACCGCTACCGCGACGTAGTTGTCCGGGATCATTGCATGTCCATCAACACGAACAATAACTTCTCCTGTTGCCGCCTCGATAGCGGCATTTAAACCCGATGGCGTCTTACCCGATGGATTCTCTACAACCCGTACGCGGTCCTCCCGGGCAGCAATCTCCGCGGCAACCGCAGCCGTTCGATCCCGTGATGGTCCAACCGCAACTATTACTTCGAGGGGACCGGAGTAATTCTGCGAAAGGATTTGATCGATCGCATGCTGCAGGTGCCGTTCCTCATTGATCACCGGCATAATCACCGAAACAATCGGCTGGTGCGATGAAGTCCAACTCACGGCGCCGTCCCGAAGATTTGGTGCCGGAGCAAACCGGGCCACTTCTGCTCAGTCTTTGTCAGGAAATGCTCACTCGAGACGCTTGCGGTATGCGGTGCCAAGTGCCGCACGTACATATACCCAAGCCCATGAGTGCGATAAATCAAACCCCCAGCTTGTTTTACACATTCCAATAGCGCCCGATCAATTGATTTAGCAACTGGGCGCCAACCGCCAACCCCGTCAAGATCAGCTCGCGAAATCAAAATAGTGCCACCAGCTACAAAGAATGAATACTTTTCGGCGGCATAAGTCGGGCGAAATACCGTGGTGTCTTCACCCTCAAGATAAATCCAATCTAGAGCCTTACCTACAACCTGTGCACCTGAGTACATGCGAGCGAGCACTAAATCCCAAATGTGATTTGCCCCGTAGTAGTCGTCATCATCCATTTTCGTAATCAGTTCACCATCTGCGCGCTGACTTGCCACCTGCATCGCAGCGCCGAATGACAGGTTGCCCACAATCGAGATGAACTCTAATTCACGCCCGGCCAAATCCATCAGTTCCGCAATCCGTGCCGAAGTCAATTCGAGGCCGTGTAGCCCGACCAACACCTGCAAGTTTGGGTAATCCATTTTGGCGATTTGCTGCATCGCGTGAGTCAAGTAAGTTTCACGATTGGTTAGTAGCACTGCACTAACCGAAGGCCAACGACCCAATGCTGCGGCCGGGGTTGAACTACGCAGCGCATCGTGCCGAGCTTTTACAGATAACACCTGCGCTTCTAGCGGGTCGTCCAATGAATTTTTTGTCGAGTCATCGATGGCTGAGCTAGATTTGATTACTAGGCCACACGCGTGCAATTGATTGGTCCACCTCGGGCCGAGGTCAGCCTCCGCAATAACCACACCGACTGACCGCAGGGCTTCAACATCACTGGACCTCAGATCCCTAGCGACTTCGAGTTTCAGTGTTGAGCCGCGCAACCCAAGAACTCCACCGGCGACGCTAGCCGCTATGACCTCGGTAGCACCAATTGACCGCCGACCAATTGGGTTATGCACGCTCGGGTCAACAACTATCAAATGCGCCGCCCCATCGACGATCCACGTTTCACCCGCTATCACAACAGTCACTGCCCGCTCGACTTCCAACATTGAATCGGGGGTCGGCACCACCAAGGTGTCGCACCTGCGCAGGTGTCCGTGGATACTCCGCTCGGGTAAAAGCACATCACGAGTACTAGCCGCCAGCGCACCAGCCGCGGCCGGCAACCCCGGTGCCAGTGTCAACATCGACCCGACGCCAAGTTCATGGGTTGGGCGCAGGCAGCGCAACGCAGCGGCCAGTGCCAGCGCGATATCAATTGGCTCGTGCCAAGTTAAAGTCACCTGCGCACCGGCCCCGCGCGGCTCAACTAGGTAAGTGACCAGGCCCGGCGATGTGGGCACCCCGATCCAACCTTTGGGTGGTGACCATTTTGCGATCCGAATTTCAAGGTTCGTGACCTCCGCCGCACCGACACTTGTGACGCACAATCGCTGGAGCTGCTCAATCGACGCAGCCTCGACTCGCCACTGGTTGGCACGAGCGCGGATCCGGACCCCGGGAATGCCCACGAACAGCACCTTAGAGGGCCGATAGTCTAAAGGTGTGACCCTGCGACTCTCTGTCATCGGAACCGGCTATTTAGGTGCCACCCACGCCGCCTGCATGGCCGAGCTGGGATACGAGGTCATCGGGGTAGATATTGACCCAGCCAAGGTCGAGATTTTGCAGAGTGGACGGGTGCCGTTCTACGAGCCCGGCCTCCCCGAGGTCCTGGCCCGCAATATTGCTGCCGGGCGCCTCCGTTTCACCACCTCTATGTCCGAGGCCGCTGCCACCGCTGATATCCACTTCATCTGTGTCGGCACCCCGCAACAGTCCGGGGCTAATGCCGCCGATCTATCCCAAGTTTTCGGATCCATCCAAGCCCTGACACCACACCTGCGCGCCGGCGCATTGGTTGTCGGTAAGTCCACGGTGCCAGTTGGTACAGCAGCGGTGCTCGCCGAGCAATTGGCACTGACCGCACCAACTGCTGAAGTCGCGTGGAACCCTGAATTTCTCCGCGAGGGTTTTGCCGTCGCCGACACCTTGCACCCTGATCGGCTGGTTGTCGGTGTACGCAGCCAGCGCGCCGAAGATCTACTCCGCGAGGTTTATGCGCCACTTATCGCGCAGGATGTGCCGTTCCTTGTAACCGACTTTCCCACCGCTGAGCTTGTTAAAGTTGCCGCTAATTCATTTCTCGCCACGAAGATCTCATTCATTAATGCGATGGCCGAGGTTTGTGAGGCCGCGGGTGCCGACATCACCCAACTCGCCGAGGCAATTGGTTACGACCCACGTATCGGTAACCGCTTCCTTGCAGCTGGCTTAGGTTTTGGCGGTGGTTGCCTGCCCAAAGATATTCGCGCGTTCATGGCCCGGGCCGGTGAAATCGGTGCCGAAGAAGCCCTAGCCTTCCTGCGCGAAGTCGACCAGATCAACTTAAGGCAGCGCACCCACACGGTGAACCTCGCGCGGGCTGCCCTTGATGGCTCCTTCGCCGGCAAAAATGTCACGGTACTTGGCGCCGCATTTAAACCTGATAGCGATGACGTTCGAGATTCACCAGCCCTTGCCGTTGCCGCGGCGATCCTTAACGCCGGCGGCAATGTAGTAGTGCACGACCCGAAGGCGCTCGAAAATGCCGCCCGCGTTTATCCGACTCTGACTTATGTGGAGGATTTAGCCCAAGCACTGGCCGATGCCGAACTCGTGCTGCACCTGACCGAATGGCCGGAGTATCGCGAATTTGATCCCACCACCCTTGGATCTTCACCGCGGCAGCGCCACCTAATCGATGCTCGTAATCGCCTTGATCCATTAGTTTGGCGCGCCTCCGGCTGGACATATCGCGCCCTTGGGCGCCCGACGGCCTAGTGATGACCGACCTTTATGGGAGTCGGACAGATGTTGACCGATTACTGTTTGAAAGCCAGCTCTGGTTTGTTGTGGGGCTCGGCAATAACCCTGACCGCGCCGCCTACGGGGTGGCATCGGTACTTCAGGAACACGGTAAAAGAATAATTCCGATCTACCCATGGGCCGAAGTCGTGCACGGCGAGCAAGGTTACGCGACCATTGCCGACGCAGTAGCCGCTGTTGGCATCCCAGATGTCGTTGATGTTTTTGTGCGCTCCGATCGAGCCGGTGAATTTGCTGACGAGGCCATCGCTGCTGGTGCAGGGGCCGTTTGGTTTCAACTTGATGTAATTGACGAAGCCGCCGCGCAGCGAGTTATCAATGCGGGCATGACAATGATCATGGATAAGTGCCCCGCAATTGAATGGCACAGGCATATTAAGTAGCCGGGGGCAGCAGGCTTTCACCTTTCGCTTTGGCCTGAGCATTTAAGTCAGCCTGGAATTTCACCATTGCATTTCTGAGATCTACGTTTTCTATCGCAAGCATGCGCACTGCGAGGAGCCCCGCATTTCGAGCATTTCCGATGGCAACTGTTGCAACCGGTACCCCGGCAGGCATCTGCACAATCGACAGGAGCGAATCCATGCCCTCGAGTGCTGCCGTCGATATTGGGACACCAATCACGGGCAGCGGGGTAAGTGATGCGAGCATCCCGGGCAGGTGCGCTGCACCCCCGGCACCAGCAATGATGATTCGTAAGCCGCGGTCAACCGCGGTGGTGCCGTAGTCAAACATTTCGAGGGGCATGCGATGTGCCGAAACTACGCGCACCTCGTGGCCGATACCGAATTCATCAAGTGCGGCAGCGGCAGCCTGCATGGTTGGCCAGTCGGAGTCACTGCCCATGCAGATACCAACCACGCATTCTGAGTTCGGCATTTGTTCACTCATCGATTACTCCCGCGAAATAGTCAGCCGCGTGCCGGCCCCGTGCTAAGAGCTGCTCGTAATTATCGCCAATTACCGTGACATGTCCCAACTTGCGGCCCGCTCGTACCTCCTTGCCATAAAGGTGTACTTTGAGACTTGGGTCGCGCGCGAGTACATGTCGATATGCCGAATATAGATCGCCGGCGTCACCGCCGAGAATATTTACCATAACCGCCCACGGCGCTACCGCCCGCGGGTCGCCCAACGGTAGATCAAGCACCGCGCGTAGGTGATTTTCAAACTGGCTGGTGACCGCGCCATCAATTGACCAGTGCCCGGAATTATGTGGGCGCATAGCGAGTTCATTTACGTAAATCTCCTCGCCCGTGTCGAACAACTCGACGGTCAACATGCCGGTGACATTTAGGTCGCGGGCAATTCGCAGCGCAATCTCCTGGGCCTGTACAGCGCGCTCGGCCGACAAGCCCGGACACGGCACCACCACTTCCGCGCAGATGCCATTTATCTGTGTTGTACGCGCGATGGGATATGCGACCGCTTGCCCATGCGGCGACCTAGCAACTTGCGCAGCAAGCTCCTGGACGAAATCAATGTGCTCCTCGGCCAACCACTGAGCACCGGCGGCGAGCGGGATCGCCAGCACCTCTGCGGCCTGCTCGGCCGACTTGATGACCCAGACTCCGCGGCCGTCATAGCCACCGCGTGAGGTCTTTAGTACCACCGGCCAACTAACCTGGGCCACGAATTCGATTACCTGATCAAGAGCCGAAACAACCCGCCAGCGCGGGCACGGCACCCCGATGTTGTTTAGTGATTGGCGCATATAAATTTTGTCTTGAGCGTGAAACAGCGCGGCAGGCCCCGGCCGCACCCCAACGCCACGTGCCTCGAGTTGTTCTAGAAACGCCGGTGGCACGTGTTCATGATCAAAAGTGACGACCTCGCAGCCCTCCGCAAACGCGAGCAAAGCCTCGATATCGTCATGCGAACCGATATGAACATCGCGAACCACTTGCGCCGCTGGATCAGAGGGCGATTGGGCTAAAACCCGAAAGCCAATACCAAGTGCGGTTGCCGCCTCGGCGCTCATTCGAGCAAGCTGACCCCCGCCGATCATTCCGACAACGGGTGCGCTCACTGGCTCAGGCTACAAGCGAACAAATATGTTGGCTTCAGGTGCCATCGGTCGGCAGCACCGGGCTGGTGCCATTGCCATGGGAGCCACCGCGCCGACGCACATCATCTTCTTCTTGCAGCCGGTAGATATCGCGTTGGATTTCTTCAACATCAGGTACGTCTTTGATGCTCAATGTGCCGTCAACATTTGCCGACTCAATCTGCAGGACCCCGAAGTTAAATATCCGCCCGAGCACGCTCTTCTCAAAGGAGACACTATTGACTTTGGCGAGCGGTACATCACGCCCTTCCTTCGTCAACAGGCCTTGTCGCACGATGATGCGGCGGTCGGTGAAAACATACTGAGTTGTTATCCAGCGCAAAAATGGGATCAGCACCCCGAACAGCAAGACAGCGATGCCGCCTAGCCCAACGATCCACCGCAGGATGGAACTATCGGTTAGGAAGAAAAGCCAGGCGCCAAAAAACACCAAGGCGATAAGGATGATTATCGGGAAAATGATTGCCCGCCAATGGGGACGCATTTCAAACTTGATTGATTCACCGGGCGAGAGCAGTTTCTTTGGGTAGGCCATGGCTAGATCGTTGCATGGATTACATCGCCGGCGGCAACAGACCGGCTATTTCCCTGCGAGTCGGTGACCACTAATTGGCCGTCAGGGCTAATTGCGGTCGCCACGCCGACCAATACCTCACCGCCTGGAAGTAGGACCTGAACCGAGCGGCCTAGGCTCAAACACCGCTCCCGATAGTCCTCGATTAAGCCAGAATTCGTACGCCATTGAGCGACCCGGTGGCGCAAGTGGCTCAGTCCGGCGGCTAGTAACCGGGCCCGGTCTACCGGCGGGGCACCTTCGAGGAATAACGAGGTAGCTTGGGGGGTTGGAAGCTCAGTTACCGCACCGCTGACATTGATGCCACAGCCAACAACCGCCCGCTCAGCGGCTTCGACAAGTAGGCCACCGAGTTTGCGTGGCCCGGCTGAACCATCGCGTGCCGGCCCGTCAATAACGATGTCATTGGGCCACTTCAGCATCACTTCGAGCCCGGTGACCTCGCTCAGCGCGTCGGCTACCGCCAGGCCGGCGGCCAGCGGCAACAGGCCACGATGCACCGGAGCCACCGCGGCAATGTCGATCACGACCGATAACCACAACCCGGCACCGGCTGGGCTCTCCCACACCCGCCCTTGACGGCCCTTGCCCGCGGACTGATGCTCGGACACCACACAGGTGCCCTCTGGTACCGGCCCCCAGGCCAACGCCGCAGCTAACTCGGTGTTAGTTGAGCCGGTGGTGGCTAGTAGCCGTGGCTCCGGCCATGGCTGCGCCCCGGGTGCGGGCGAATAGTGAGCGAGCCACCGCCTGACCGATACGGCCTCTAGCGGCTCGCGCGACCACCTTGCCTCCGACCGACCCATATTCACAATGGCTAAGGTACGACGAGGAGGAAGCCAATGACTGCAGCACCCGACCCGCACACCACCGCTGGCAAAGCCAAGATCCTGCTTGATCGCCGAGCTGAAGCCATCGATCGGAGCGGTTCAGCCGTCGAAAAACAGCACGCCCGGGGCAAGATGACCGCGATGGAGCGCATTGAGGCGCTTTTGGATGAGGGCTCCTTCCAGCAACTTGATGGGCTGGCCAAGCACCGTTCGGTGAGCTTTGGGCTGGAGAATAATCGGCCATATGGTGATGGCGTCATCACCGGTTATGGCACCGTCGATGGCCGCCCGGTCTGCGTATTTGCTCAAGATTTCACCGTGTTCGGTGGCTCCCTCGGCGAAGTTTTCGGCGAAAAAATCGTCAAAGTCATGGATCTCGCCATGAAGACCGGTTGCCCAGT
>CAFABK010000066.1_pt1 | contig 9572 bp, 7 predicted proteins | sample 7267871 | NCBI WGS metagenome assembly CAFABK01 (sample SAMEA6814009, study PRJEB35770) | freshwater metagenome | biome: Freshwater; feature: Freshwater reservoir; material: water | place: Czech Republic | collected 2016-04-20 | depth 30m m | reverse complement strand
CGCGCGCGACATTCACCACTTGGCAGCCTCGACAGATCGCCAGGATCGGAACCCCGCACTCGATAGCCGCCGCAACTAGTTGAAATTCAAACTCGTCGCGGGCTTGATCATGATGCGTTGACTGTGGGACGGGCTCCATGCCGTACCGGCTTGGATCAACATCCTCGCCACCACTAAGCAGTAGCCCATCAAGTCGAGTGACGATGACGGTTGGATCAACTGATCGCGGAAGCATTACTGGCACGCCACCCGCCGCACTCACCGATTCGCAGTAATCGGCGAAAACCCCCCACAGGTGCGCGCCGTCAATCCCCTTGGGCACCGCACCGAGCCCACTTGCTTCGATAACCCGAGTGGTAATGCCAATGAGTGGCTCGTTCATTGGCTATCGGCCTCGCTGATTATCGCGTGCAGATTGCGCAGAGTCTCGTCCATATGGGCCCGGGCGGCTAAGGCCGCTGCATCTGGGTCACCGGATGCAATCGCCTCATAAATCTCGGTGTGTTGTTGACGTGTTACTTCGACCCGCTGTTCATATGGGAGGTTGTCGGTTGGCATGAACAATTCAGATCGAGCACGTCGCGACGCTTCGGTTAGCCGTTCGTTATTGGAGGCGGCGGATACTGCTGAATGAAATTGGCCATCGGCCTCACGAAATACACTGTAGGAAAACACCTCACTCAAGGGCGCCACCGCCGGGAGTGCATCAATGGCTATTCGCATTGCCTGCAAATCAGAGTCTGAACGTCGCAATGCGGCTAGTGCGCAAATGCGCTGTTCGATGGCCGAACGAAAATCAATGAGATCCTCCATGTCCGGGAGATTGGCGCGTAGTAATTCACGCCATACTGAAACTGGAGTACTCGGTTCACCGACGAAACTGCCGCCACGCGCGCCCCGGCGAGTCATTAGGTAGCCCTCGGCTTCAAGATGGGAGATACCTTGGCGCACTGCCTGGCGGCCAACGCCCAATTCACTAGCCAACTGGCGTTGCGCCGGTAGGCGGTACCCAACACCCCATTCACCGCAGGCAATGCGTTCACGCAGATAGGCCGCCACCTCCTGGCCCGTCCGCACCGTCTGCAGCTGCTTAATTTCCATTGGTACGCACTATGAACCATTAGGAACCAGGTGTCAACCCCGCTGGCGCCGGCCGCGCGCAATGATGGAATCGAGTACCGCCAGATCATGCTCCCCGATCCCGGGGATCGAACTCGGTGGCCGCACCCAACCGCTGATGTCAAATGGCGGATCAAGGAGTTCGACCGGGCCGTGCTCGGTCTGTACCTCGTGGAAATGGCCGCGCGCCCGCAATTGTTCATGCTGCCAAACCCCCGATAGCTCATTTACCCGAGCCACCGCAATGCGGCCGGCCGCCAACCGAACCATCGCCTCGTGGGCAGAAATCGATGCCAACTGCTCGGAAATCAAAACTTCAAGTTCGACGACATTTGCCAGGCGATCGCTGTTGGTCGCAAAGCGCTGATCAAAGCCTAGGGCCGGGTCGTCCAATAAATGCACCGCCAGTGCCTGCCACTCACCATCACTTTGTACCGCGATCAAAATAGTGCGCCCGTCACTTAGAGGAAAAGTACCGTAGGGTGCAATCGCATGATGTCGACGACCAGTCCGCGCTGCTTGCCCGGTGCCGTAGTTCGCCGCATAAAGCGGCGCCGCGAGCCACTCTGCTAGCGCCTCCAGCATTGATACATGAATCGAGGCACCTTCACCCGTTCGATCACGGCGCACGAGCGCGGCTAGGACGCTGGTCAGCGCGTACATGCCAGCCGCGATGTCAGCGACCGAGAAACCAACCTTGCTCATTACTTCGTCGCCCGTCACCGAGAAGGCACCGGCCTCAGCTTGAATCGCTAAGTCATAGGCCTTGTCGTCACTTCGTGGTCCATCAGGACCGTAACCGGAAATCGCACACACAATCAGTTTTGGGTACTCAGCGCGCAAGGTGTCGGCATCAATCCCTCGGCCAATAGCCGCGGCCGGCGACATATTGTGAATGAACACATCGGCGCCTGCGATTAATGATTTAAGGAGCCGCTCGTCATCAGGGTTTCGCAGATCAATAGCAACCGACTGCTTGCCGACATTCGCCCAGACGAAGAAGGCCGAGTTACCCTTGACTAAGGAGTCGTAGTGACGAGCGAAATCACCCTCGGGGCGCTCAATCTTGATGACAGTCGCACCCAGATCGGCAAGTTGCCGGGTCGCAAATGGGGCAGAAATTGCCTGCTCGACTGAAACGACCACAATGCCCGCCAGCGGCGCCGAATCTTTACTCATTTTTCAACTCCGCAAACTCCAGGCCGGCGATATCTCGGATGAACCATTCAACCAAATTATTGCAATTCTTACGGAGTTCGGCGTTGGCATCGCTGACATTACCGAGGACTTCGGCCGCCGACGTATGACTCGGGATGTGATCCGGACCGATTGCCGCCCAACCACTAACCAAACCAAGGTCGGCCTCCGGATGAAATTGGGTGCCCACCGCGCGGCCCGAGCGAAATAATTGAACTGCACTCGGGGTGCTCGCCAATAACTCAACTGAATCGGGGATGACCATGCGATCCTCATGCCAGGTGAACCAGGGCCCCGCCGGGATCGGCAGGCCCTGCTCACCGGGGTTCAAAAAGATGAGACCAATCTCGGCCTCACCAGGCGGCGCCGGTTCAACATGGCCACCGAGGGCTTCAGCAAGAAGTTGCCCGCCAAAGCACACTCCAAGATAGGGGACGTCGTGGGCAACAAGCTGCTCAATATGCTTGATCTCCGGCCCCACCCATGCGCGAGCAGATACCTCGTAGGCATTAGCGAACGAACCGAAGGCGATAACGGCGTCGTGCTCGCCGGGCTCTGGGAAATCAAGATTGGGCGCCGCTGGATCCTCCAGCACGATGTGTTGCTGCGTCTCGACCCCACGTAGTGCCAGCAATTCACCGATCACGCCGGGCGCAGCCTCAGGTTCATGGCTGATAAGAAGGACTCGAACCATCTAAATGACCCCTCGATAGCGTTTGATCTCCCAATAACTCACTTCATCAAGCGCACTGTGGCCATGCTCCGCAAACTCGGCAGCCTCACGGCGCTGCATGAAGACGAAGTTATCGACAAACACATCTCCATAGGTGCTGCGGGTGAAGTGACTATCGAAATTATCGATCGCACTCGAAATATCAGTTGGCAGCCGCTGCCACCTTTCATCGGCATGCGGGTCACCAACAACTTGATCCATCAACTCATACTCATTTTCAAGCCCATCTAGTCCGGCAGCAAGACATCCCGCCAATACTAGGTACGGGTTAGCGTCGGCGGCTGCCCAGCGAGACTCCAGCCGATTGGCCGCACCGGCGCCAGTGATGGACCGCACACCCACTAGTCGATGGTCAAGGCCCCAAGTTACTTGGGTCGGCGAGAATGAGTAGTCCTGGAGACGCTTGTACCCGCTAATAGTTGGGGTCATCACTAACTGAAGCTCCAGATGATGTTTGAGTAGTCCGGTTAGGTATTTGCGCATCAAAGAGTTCCCGACTACTGAATCCTCATCGGAATCCGCGAACGCGTTGACACCATCACGCTCAAGTGACTGATGTATGTGCATGCCGTTACCGGCTTCTTGGAGAAATGGCTTAGCCATAAAGGTGGTGTTGATTCCATGTTTCATGGCAACCGTGCGCACGATGTACTTGAAGTAGACGGTCGCATCCGCCATCTCGAGCAGGGGGCCGTACCGAAGATTGATCTCGGTCTGGCCCGGGCCATATTCCACGTTCCAGGCCTCAACTTCAATACCGGTCTTGCGAAGGGACTCGCAAATATCAAACATGAAGTAATTCATCTCAGCGCCGCGCGCAATCGAATAGCAGTTTATGTCGTCGTACAAAGGCTCCCACTTCGCATTATAGAAATGGCACTCAAGTTCGGTTGCACCATTTACTTCAAACCCGGCGGCAGCAAACTTGGCCAACTGCCTCTTGAGCATGTTGCGGGCGTCCATTTCGATCGGCTCATTGGTACCCGGGTGCACGGTGTCACACATGACAATAGCCACGCCATCCGTCCAGCCGGCCACTCGAAAACTCGATAGGTCAGGCACCGCGTGCATGTCGGGGAAGCCATCCTCCTCATTGACCCAAGGAGTTGCGAAGATGAAGCAAGTTGGATCCCAGCTGTACACGACATTGGCGATCGCGTACCCAGAACCCCGAAGGAACTGACGAACCGGGATTCGCTTTCCGCGCGGGATGCCCCAGGTGTCAACGATCACGCACTCGACGGTGTGGATCTGATGCTCCTCGCACAGCGCAGTTACCCGCTCACGCTCAGAGTCAATCCATATAGACATCAATCCTCCGCTCAAGGGGCCACACATACTTGGCTAAATGTAGTGTTCAACTATGCCGGCATCGGCTATTCCAGCGTATTTGATTGCTAAGGAGAAAGATGCGAGCAGTCGTTCTAACAGCCCCCGGAACCCCGTTGACTATCCGTGAAATCCCGAATCCGATCGCTGAGTTCGGTGGGGTAGTGGTCGACGTGCTCGCCTGCGGGATCTGTCACTCGGATTTACATGCTGCCGCCGGCGATTATCCAACCACGCTACCGATTACCTTGGGCCACGAAGTAGCTGCAATGCATCCAACCCTCGGCCCGGTCTTGGTCTATGCCTGCTGGGGCTGTCGCAAACCTGACTGTTGGGCCTGCGCCTCGAACCAGGAAATGATTTGCCCAAATGCCACCGAAGCTGGACTTTTCCGCGATGGCGGCTACGCCGAAAAAATGCTGGTGCCCGATGAGTCTTACCTCATCCCCATCGGCGACCTTGACCCCGCGCACACCGCACCCTTAGCGTGTGGCGGACTCACGGCGTATCGCGCAGTTGACCACACCTTGACCACCTTGGCGAGCACCGCACATCCGCGTGCTCTCGTCATCGGTGCCGGAGGCCTAGGCCAATTCGGCATGCAGTTCCTGAGAATTCGCTCAGCTGCTGAAGTTGTTGTTGTTGATGCATCACCAGAAAAACGTGCTCTCGCACTTTCACTTGGCGCTGATGCTGCCGTGGCACCTGGTGAAGTGGAGGGCACCTTCAACGCGGTCATTGACTTTGTGGGGGCCGAGCAGACCTTGCAGGCGGCGCGTGAGCATGTGGCGCGTCAAGGCATTGCTGTCGTAGTCGGCCTTTACGGCGGGTCGATTCCCTTCGGGTTCGGTTTGGTGCCGCACGAGGCGCGGTTCATGTCATCGATTTGGGGCACCCGTGATCAACTGGCTGAACTGGTCGCTTTGGCGCAGCACCACGATCTGCACTCCGAAATTGAAATTATTTCGCTAGAAGACGTGCAGTTGGCACATGACCGGTTGCATCAAGGTGACGTCTCGGGTCGGTTTGTCATAGTCCCCGGTGCACCTACATGACGAGCGAGGCGCGGCTCGACATCACCGATCCGGCGGTGTACGCAAATGGAATCCCGCACGCGGCATTTACGCAGCTTAGACACGACGAACCTATCGCGAAGCGCATGTACGCAGACAAGCCATACTGGGCGGTCACCCGTTACCGGGATCTGCTCACAGTCACTCGTGACGCATTCACCTACTCCAGTGCCAAGGATTTCGTTAACCTCTGGGATCTAACCGACGAGGCAAAAGAGGTGCGTCGATCCATCATCGAAACTGATCCGCCTGCGCATGTGCGGCTAAGGCGCTTGGGCATGCCTGCATTTACCGGTCACAGGGTCCGCTCCTACGAGGATGCGACAAGAGCAATAACCGTGGAAATCCTCCAAAGGGCATTAGAGCAACGCGATATTGACGTAGTTCAAGCCATCTCGGCACCGATACCAATTCGCGTCATCGTCGACATCCTTGGTGTACCTGCTGATGACACTGACTTCATGGTCCAGCTAAGTGACGAATTGGTTGATGGGGTCGATCTGCCCCCAGGCGCTTACGGCAATATCACTCCCCTTGAGTTACTGCCCTTCAACTCCCCCGCATCGCACGCCCTCTTTGAATATGCCAAAAACATCGGGGATCAGCGCCGCTCCGACCCCCACGATGACCTCGTCTCCACTCTCGTTCACTCGAAGGTGGATGGGGATCAACTCACCGAGAATGAATTCGCGAACATGTTCCAGGTTCTGGTTTTCGCCGGTAACGAAACCACCCGAACCGCTATCAGCAACGGCATCCAGCAGTTCATGCAGCACCCGGACCAACTGGAGCTGCTCTACCAAAGACCAGAGCTGGTCGAAAATGCTGTTGAAGAGATCATTCGATACGCAACGCCGGTTATCCATATGCGCCGGACTACAACCCGCGACACTGAACTTGCGGGAGTACCGATCGCAGCCGGTGACAAGGTCGTGATCTGGTACGCATCGGCCAATTTCGACGAGACGGTATTCGAAAATCCGCTGAAATTTGATATCTCACGTCCGGTGCGGCCAAAGCAGCTGGCTTTTGGCGCCCAAGGGCCCCACCACTGCCTCGGCGCCCCATTGGCCCGCCTCGAGATCCGGGTGCTGCTCGAAGAACTTGTGCGCTTGCGGATCAAGTTCACCGCCAATGGTGAGGTCGTTCGAACTCGATCCAATTTCGTAAATGGAATTATGAAGCTGCCGGCAACTATCTCAATTTGAATCGTTGTAGCTTGCCAGTTGCCGTCTTGGGTAGCTCGATGACGAATTCAATCTCGCGCGGGTATTTATATGGTGCGATGGATGCCTTGACGAAAGCCTGCAATTCGTGCACAAGACCATCCGATGCGGTAGCAGCCGGGTTCAGCACCACAAACGCCTTAACTATCATCCCGCGGGCTTCATCCGGCTGACCAACTACGGCAGTTTCTTGTACGGCTACGTGAGCTAGCAAGGCCGACTCCACTTCCGGAGCGGCAATATTGTAACCACTCGAAAGAATGATGTCGTCTGCTCGCGCTTGGTAGAAGAAATAACCATTCTCATCTTTAATGTAGACATCACCAGTGACGTTCCAGCCACCTTGCACATAATCAAATTGCCGCTCGTCATTTAAATACCGGCAACCGGTTGGGCCTTTGACCACGAGTCGCCCAGGCTGCCCGGGTGGCATTGAATTGAAATCGTCATCAACAACATCGACGATATAGCCCGGGACCGCCTTACCGGTTGATCCAGGAACGATTTCGTCACCACGGGCCGAAATAAATACGTGCAGCATCTCCGTGGCCCCGATACCGTCAATAAGTGACTGGCCGGTTGCCTCCTTCCAGGCCCGCCAAGTGGGCTCCGGCAGGGTTTCACCGGCGGATATACAAACCCGGAGGCTACTTAGATCAACTTCGCCCACCGAGGGCAACATCGCACGATATGCGGTGGGGGCGGTGAACAGGCAGGTTACGCGGTTTAGCTCAACAGCTCTTAGCAAAATCGGCGGGGATGCTGACTCAAGCAGCAATGCGCAGGCACCAAAACGAAGGGGGAAGATAAGTAGAGCTCCTAGCCCAAAGGTAAAGGCAAATGGTGGACTACCGGCGAAGATGTCAGCGGCCGTTGGTTGCACGATCGAGGCACAGAATGAATCGGCGATCGCGAGCACGTCACGATGAAAGTGCATGGCCGCTTTTGGTTTACCGGTAGTACCTGAGGTGAATGCCAGCATGCAGACATCATCGGCTGCGGTATCAACGGGCATGTGGACATTGGAGGCTTCGGCCACTAACTGCTCGAGATCATCCGGGTCAGCGCCCCCAAACACCAGTGTAAGCCCGGCGAAATTAGCGACACCCGACCACTCCTCAACGAATCGATGGTCTACTAATGCGAATTGCACCTGCGCAATGTCGACAATCTTTTCAAGCTCCCCGGTGCGCAATAGCGGCATCGTCGTCACCACTACGGCACCGATCCGTACGACTGCGAGCCAAGTGACGGCCAGCCATGGGTTATTGGGCCCGCGAAGGAGCACCCGATTTCCTGGCACGACACCAAGTGCCACCAAGACATTGGCGGTGCGCTGCACCCGATCGGCCAGCTCGTCGTAGGTCCAAGACTCCTCGCCATCGGTCACTGCGCAGCCGGCTCCACCAAGACGCGAAATTGTTCCGTCTAATAGCTCCACGGCACAGTTAAGGCGATCCGGATAGTGCTCAGCCAGCCACTTTTCATTGAAGCTTGGCCATTGGTCCACGGGCGGCAGATTGTCTCGGGTGAAAGTATCAAGATGTGCCGATTGAGTTAAGGTCACGGCGTTTTCATCTCCTCAAGAATGGCATAAGGAAGGGGGCGGTGCCATCATGCGCCCGCCCCCTTCCTTTAATGCAATTGATTAACTGACGAAGTTGTGAACCGCGTCGTAGTTCTCACTCTTCTTACGCGCGGCACCCACGATCAGGCCCACCACGAAGAGCACAAATGGCGACAGGACAAGAATCCATCCGGTCGTATTCATTTCCCATGGGCCACCTTCACCTGAGGCTGTGCCCGAGAACAAGTTGAACCGGCTCATCAACATGTACTCGCCTATTGCCAGCCCAATGATCGCCAAGATTGGAGCGATCAGGGTATTCCATGGCCGGGTGTCTTCCTTGGTGCGACGGAAGTAAACGATCACCGAGATGCTTACCAGAATCTCTGTAAGAACAATGGCAAGCACGGCAACCGCACCGAACCAGAAGAACATGTGCACGATCGGATCCAAGTTGAAAATAATGAAGATGATCGTGATTGCCACCGCGAAGAGGCTAACCACGATTGTGGCCACCCAGGGTGCCTGCGCCTTATTCGTGCGGTCAAGTGCCTTCGGAAGCACACCCGCTCGACCCATCGCGAAGAAGTAGCGTGCCGCCGAGTTCTGCATGGCAAGACCGCCGGCAAATAGCGAGGTCAGGATGATCCAGCCGAATAACTCGGTCATCCAGGCGCCCACATATGTCGTCGATGCGCTAAAGAGAACCGCGGATGGATCCGACAATGGCACACCGTCAATCGCGGTAATCTCAAATACCTTGTTCGCAATGTCGGTAGCCCCAAGGCTGGTGACCAGCCCCAAACCCACGATCGCAAATAAGGCCGTAATCAAAATCACCGAAATGTAGGTAGCCCTTGGCACTGTCTTTTTCGGATCCTTCGATTCTTCACCGTAGATCGCAGTTGCTTCGAACCCGATAAAGGAAGCGAGGGCGAAAGCGAAAGCGATACCCGCGCCACCCGTAAATCCACCCTCGAAAATCGACGATGGGCTAAACGATGCACCGAAATTAACGCCTTCCGGTCCCCCATTTATCAAAGTCGCCAGGCCCACAATGAGGAGGGCAATAATTTCAATAGAAAGCAAGATTCCCAACAACTTCGCGCCAATATCAACCGAGGCTGCAGACAGCACAAAGATTAAGGCGATGATGACGAATGCATACACCCACCACGGCAGATCCAAGCCGAACTTAGCGATGAACTGAAACTTCATCTGCCCTGAAATGAAACCAAGGATGGCCCACATAACCGTTATATAAGCCACCAATGACGCGAATGCCGATCCGACACCTGGCACGATGCCCAGGCCGCGGCCAACGTATG
>CAFABK010000065.1_pt1 | contig 9673 bp, 11 predicted proteins | sample 7267871 | NCBI WGS metagenome assembly CAFABK01 (sample SAMEA6814009, study PRJEB35770) | freshwater metagenome | biome: Freshwater; feature: Freshwater reservoir; material: water | place: Czech Republic | collected 2016-04-20 | depth 30m m | reverse complement strand
TGCACGGGCAGCCTACGACCCGAATCGGGCCAAGCTCAGTAAATCGCCGAGCCTGGCAAGCATATGAAGGAGTTCACAGTGGCTGCCAACTGCGACGTCTGCGGCAAGGGCCCGAGCTTCGGGTACAGCGTTTCACACTCACATGTTCGCACTAAGCGCCGCTGGAACCCCAACATCCAGCGGGTCCGCACCCTGGTAGGCAAGACCCCAAAGCGCCAAAATGTCTGCGCTTCTTGCCTCAAGGCCGGCAAGGTCGTGCGCGGCTAAGGACTTTCCCACGAGAAGGCGCGGGTGTATACCCGCGCTTTTTTGTTTGCCCAACAATCTAAGTCAGCCAACGTTTTACCGGTAATGCTCATGACCACCCGGCTCAGCGCGCCATACCCCGTCAACGCTCACCCCTGCACCACCGGTACCAGGTGCCGTTACGACACCGATCGCATAAAACGGTTTAGGTAATTTGGCTTTCGCCGGGAAGGTGGCAAGCAGGGCGTGATCATCGCCACCGGTCAGCATCCACTCGCGTGGATCAACGTTGTACGCGGAGGCCGCCGCCTGCAATGGTTCTGCAATCGCCCAGGTTGAGGTGTCGATCTCGATTACCACTTCTGAAGCAATAGCAAGGTGTCTCGCATCTGCCACCAACCCATCACTGACGTCAATCATCGAAGTTGCTTTACCTTTTGCCGCCGCGGGGCCGGCCGAATATGGCGGTTCGGGGAAGCGGTGTGCATCAACGAGAACTTTCGGTGATCTAAATCCACGGGTAAGCACTGCGAGCCCCGCCGCGGCCCAACCTAAACGCCCGGCAATCGCAACTTGATCACCAACTTTCGCTCCACTCCGCAATACCGGATCGCGCCCCTGCAAATCGCCAATCGCGGTTACCGCCAAGGTGATCATCTCCGCTGACACCACATCACCGCCCACAATCACGGCCCCAACTAGCGCAGCTTCTTGGGTCAAGCCCGCGGTACATGCCACCGCCCAGGTGACCGGCAGATCACCGGGAGCCGCCAAGCCCACCACCAGCGCCGTAGGCACAGCACCCATCGCCGCCACATCGGCCAGACTCGCTGCAGCTGCTTTACGGCCAACATCAATTGGCGTTGACCAATCACGGCGGAAATGCCGCCCTTCAACCATAAGGTCGGTGGTAATAACCACCTTGCCGTCCGGTGCCGCAACAATTGCAGTGTCATCGCCCGGACCCAATATCACCTGCTTGGCGGCTCCAGCCCCCGCTGTGATGCGCTGGATAAGGCCAAACTCCCCCAAATCAGAAATCGTGCCGTCCGGCGAATCGACCATCAGTACCCCTTTGCCGTGGTTTCGGCGCTAGTCTCGCACCATGGTGGTTCAGGCCTACATTCTCATCCAGACCGAGGTCGGTAAAGCCGCCACGGTCGTTCAGGCAATTCGTGACATTGACGGAGTTGTGGTTGCCGAAGATGTTACCGGCCCATACGACGTAATTGTGCGGGCCGAAGCGCGCACCATGGATGACCTTGGGCGACTAGTTGTTGCCAGCATTCAGGTGGTACCGGGCATCACTCGCACCCTGACCTGCCCCGTACTTAATCTCTAACCGCAGTTAAGCAAATAAATTTAATTACGCAGGGAGCTCAATCAACACTCGACCAATTGGGCCAGCTTCTTGGGCCTCGTGGGCTGCAACAATGTCAGTCAGTGCGTAAACCTGAAGTGAAGGCAGCCGCAAAGCATCCGCTACCAGAGCCGCGCAAACGACGTCAACGGCGGCGGCAAGTGCCGGTGCCGGCAGGGTATAGAGCAGCATAAATCGCAGGCAAACCCCGGCGGTCATCAACCTACGAGTTGGAAGCACCGGGTCTTCGCCGGTAGGCGCGTAAGTCACTATCGAGGTCCCCGGCACCGCAACGGCCAGGTCAAGGTCCAAATTAGTACCAAGATCCAACTCGATGATGCGCGCAACTTTGACACTCCACGCCTGGAGCTGCGAGATCGCGTCGGCGTCGCGGTAGTTCACCACGAAGTCGGCGCCGGCCTGCCGGGCGATCTCAGCCTTGGCCGTACCACTAACCGTTGCCGCAACTCGAGCCCCTTGCCAGTGGGCCAATTGCACCGCGCAGCTGCCCACCGCACCTGCGCCGCCCGCAACGAGTACATCCAGGCCGGCAACCGGGCCGTCACCTAAAACACAATTAGCCGCTGTGACCGCGGGCACTCCGAGGGTTGCGGCGAGCTCGAAGGATACTGAATCGGGCAGCGGGATAGCTCGGTCCTGATTGACCACCGTCCACTCTGCAGCCGTCCCCCACTTGCTTTCGTGGGCGGCAAGTAGCACCCAAACACGTTGGCCGATACGGGTTAGGTCTACGCCGGGACCTACCGCGTCGATTGTCCCTGAGCCATCCATATGCGGGACCTGAAAACCCTCGATCGGGCGCGTGGATCGCCCACCGCGGAACTTAACGTCGGTTGGGTTGATGCCAGAAAATGCAACTTTCACCCGAACTTGGCCGGCCCCAACATCTGGGCGTTTAATGCTACGCACGCTGAGCACAGCAGAGGCGACGCCCGTTTTCTCGTAGACCGCCGCCAGCATCTCATTTGATTTTTGCCCTGACATCCCGGCGCATCCTCTCGGAGATCATGATCTTCGGCCCGTCCAAACTCATCATTGCACGTAGGTACGAAATGTACTCACCAATACCTAACGAAGCCCGGTACCGCGCTTCAGCGCATCTCGCACTAGGTGATCAATCAGCGCTGGGTAATCCAGCCCTGATGCCGCCCACATTCTCGGGAACATCGAGATAGGCGTGAAACCTGGCATCGTGTTAATTTCGTTGACAACTACCTCACCGGCGCCGGTCACGAAGAAGTCGACTCGCGCCAGCCCCTCGCAGGCTAGGGACTCAAATGCGCGAATTGCCAGCGCTTGAACCTCCGCCTCTAGCCCGGGCGAAAGATCCGCTGGCACTACCAGCTCAACAGAGTCATCTAGGTATTTGGCCTCGAAGTCATAGAACTCATGCCCGGACCGCACAATGATTTCGGCGCATCGGCTTGCCTTGGGGGCGCCATCAACAATCACCCCGCACTCAATCTCACGTGCACCAAGAACGGCTGCCTCAACGATCACTTTAGGATCGTGAATGCGCGCCGCCTCAATTGCCGCTTCAAGTAACGCGGGATCGCAAACTTTCGTGATGCCATTAGATGATCCGGCGCGTGCTGGCTTAACAAACACCACCTCACCGAGGCTTTGTGCCCGAACTAGTGAAGCTTCGCGATCAAGGAGCCACTGCGCATCGGTAACCACCTCGTAGGGAGAAACAGCTAATCCGGCCTGCTGAAAGACCGCCTTCATGAAACCTTTATCCATCGCTAGCGCAGACCCGAGAACTCCGGACCCAACATAGGGAACTCCGGCCATCTCAAGTAGTCCTTGAATGGTTCCGTCCTCACCCCAGGGGCCATGTAGCACCGGGAACACCACATCTACGCGACCAAGGGATTCAGGTACTTGATTTGGCCGGTGGATGGTCAAGCCCGCAGACGTCGGATCAACATTGAGTGCGACTTCGGGCGCATTACGATCAACAGACGGCAGCACTCCACCTTGAATGGAAAAACGGTCGGCGTCATTGTCCTGCAACACCCAGTGACCAGCCTGGGTGATACCGATTGGGATCACCTCGTAAACCTCAGGATTCAAGGCCCGCAGAATGCCCCCGGCGCTGACACAGGAGATGTGATGCTCACCGCTTCGGCCACCGAAGATCACCGCAATGCGAACCCGGTCCACCCTCAGACCGTATCTGCTGGACTCTGAGTCGATAACCACCGGGTGCATGGCTAATCTTGATGCCATGCCCGTACCTAGCGTTCCTGAAGGCACCACCGGCCACGGCCAATCCGTTGAAACCTTTGTGGTGTCAGCCGGGCGGCCAGAGCGCGTCCCCGATGCGCCGCTCAACACCCCGATCGCGCCAGCCTCCAGTTTTATCGCGGGTGGCCCCATGGAGTACGCACGTTACGACTCCCCCACCTCACATGCACTCGAAGACGTTATCGGTGGGCTCGAAGGTGGGCTCGCGACCGTATTCGCCTCGGGAATGGCCGCCGCAAATGCCGCCATGGACCTCGTACCAATGGGCGCGGTGGTGGTTGCGCCAAGTGCTGCCTACACGGGCGTGGCTGTGCGCTTGCGCGAACTTGAGGAGATTGGCCGGATCCAACTTCGAATTGTTGAAGTTGACGACACCACCGCTGTAGTGGCCGCCTGCAAGGGCGCAGCCATGCTGTGGATTGAATCACCAACAAATCCAATGCTGCAGGTTGCTGATCTACCCACCTGTATTACCGCCGCTCACGCCAACGGCGCCTTGGTCTTGGTCGATAACACTTTCGCTACCCCCATTTTGCAGCAGCCAATTAACGACGGCGCTGACATCGTCATGCACAGTGTCACCAAAGCATTGAGCGGACACTCAGATTTGCTACTCGGTGCCTTAGTCTCAACCGACCCTGAGATTGCCGAGAAGATTCGCACGCGGCGAGTTCTCCTCGGTGCACTGCCAAGTGCCTTTGACTGCTATTTGGCATTAAGGGGTATCCGCACCTTGGCCATTCGCATTGAAAAGGCACAGGAGAATGCCAAATCGATTGTTGCTCTGTTGGCAGAGCACCCGGCAGTCTCAAGGGTGCGCTACCCAGGGTTTGGCACTATGGCGGCCATCGATATTTCCCAAGGCTCCGATGCGGCAGATGAGGTTTGCGAAAATACCGATATTTGGACTTATGCGACCAGCCTTGGTGGAGTTGAGTCGCTCCTTGAACGTCGGCGCCGCTGGCCACTTGAAAGCGCGAGCGTCCCCGAGAACTTAATCCGCTTATCCTTCGGCATTGAAAATGCCGACGACCTCTGGCGTGATCTCAAGCAGGCTTTGGACTCGGTGCTCACGTAAGACCTAGGTGAGCGCACTTTCGCGCTTAGTATCGCGGGACATAAATGCAGAGGCCATCATTTTCGGGGACTGACCGTGATGAAGCACGGCTACCACCTGCTCGGTGATTGGCATTTCTACGTTGTAAAGTTTGGCTAGGTCAAGAATCGGCTGGCAACTCTTATAGCCCTCGCAGGTCTGCTTGGTAACTTCGATCGTTTGCTCAACCGTTAAACCGCGCCCAAGGTTTTCACCGAAGGAGCGGTTGCGCGATAGGGGTGATTGGCAGGTGGCCACCAGATCCCCGACGCCCGCTAAGCCCTGGAAGGTCAGCGGGTCGGCTCCAAGGGCAACACCGAGGCGAGCCATCTCAGCGAGCCCCCGGGTAATTAAAGAGGCCTGCGAGTTCTCTCCGAGCCCCATACCGACCGCGATACCGTTGGCAAGTGCGATTACGTTCTTGACCGCACCCCCGATCTCAGTGCCGACCACATCAGTTGTCCAGTACGGGCGAAAGTAGTCAGTGGTGCAGGCTTCCTGCAGTGCCAAAGCGCTGGCCTCATCGGCGCAGGCGACCGTTGTTGCCGTTGGCTGGCGCCGCGCGATTTCACCGGCCAAGTTTGGGCCAGAAATCACCGCGATGCGGCCGGGCTCAACCCCGGTGACTTCTGCAATGACTTCACTCATCCGCAGCGAAGTGCCGAACTCAATGCCTTTCATCAAACTTACGAGCACACTTCCGGGGGCTAACTCGTCTTTCCAAGTTTGTAGATTGGCCCGCAATACTTGAGACGGCAACGCGAGCACCACGATCGAAGCTCCCGCGAGAGCCTTGCTGGCATCAGTTGTCGCACGTAATTTAGCGGGCAGAGTAATACCGGGGTGGTAAGCAGAATTCAAATGCTCCTCATTAACCTGCCGAGCCACCGCAGCCTCGCGCGACCACATCAGCACCTCACACCCGGCGTCGGCGAGCACCATGCCAAATGCGGTGCCCCAAGACCCACTGCCCATGATGGCAACCCGAACTTCGGTCACGAATGCTCCTCACGGTCAAACACGTAACGCTCCTCGGGTGGGGTCTCCTGACGAATTTGCGCGAGCAGCCCGGTAAGGGCATCCATCAATCGATTCGTTGCAAGGTGCAATGTATCGGCATCGAGCGGGCGATTTCGTAAATCTGACAAGTCGATGGCTGGCCCAACCAAGATCTTCATGGTTTTACGCGGCAGGATGCGAAATTCCTTGCGGTATGGGCGCATCACATCTTGAGCCCCCCATTGCGCCATCGGAATCAATGGGCAACCGGCGGCCAGCGCTATCCGGGCTGCCCCCGTCTTGCCGGTCATCGGCCAAAGGTCCGGTTCGCGCGTGATGGTGCCTTCTGGATAAACCACCACACACTCACCGCAATTAACGGCTGCTATGGCATCGCGCACCGCATCGGTGGCGTTGCTGGTTTCGCGATATACCCGAATTTGCTGGGCACTCGTAATAATCGCCCCCACAATCGGGACCCGAAAAACAGACTCCTTCGCCAAGAATCTCGGCGGCCGATCGTTATCCCATAAGACATGCGAAGTCACGAGCGGGTCAAACCAGGAGATGTGGTTAGTGGCGACCACCATGCCACCTTGTTGCATCGTGATGTTATCGGTGCCCTCCCAATGCCGTTTCGTCAGAAGGTTAAGCAGCGGGGTCAACAAAAATACGGTGACCCGATAGCCCCAACCCAAGGGGTCGCGGCGCGTTATATGCACCGTGCCACAGTAGTGCCCGTGAGCATCACCGGTGGGCTGATCAACGGACCAAGCCGTTGGGCCATAGTGCTACCCATCAAAGCCCTAACCGGGGCTAAAACTCGGCTACTGCCCGCGGACGACCCGGCCCGCCCGGAACTGGCTTTGGCTTTCCTGCAGGACGTTCTCAGCGCACTTAGTGAATCAGAATCCGTTGCCCAGGTCACCGTGGTGACCGACGATTCCGACGTGCAGCAAGTTGCGGTCGAGGCCAATCACCTGTGGGCCCCTGAATCCCCAAACCGGGGCCTGAACGAGGCAGCGTTATTCGGGGCCTCGCTCACCCCACCAGGCTTAGGTATTGCGATCGTTGCTGGTGACCTCCCTTGCCTAACCGGTGAGGTGATGGATTTCGTGCTTCGATACGCGGGCATATACGAGCGTTCGTTCATCGCTGACACCCAAGGGATTGGCACCACCATGTTGATGTCTCACACCATCGCCGGGTGCACGCCGGCTTTTGGTACACGCTCACGCGCTCGCCATGCAGCACTCGGCTACGTAGAGATCGGACTTTCGGAGAATGCATCACAGCGCCATGACCTAGCGCGCGTGCATCGCGACGTTGACACCCAAGTAGACCTTTGGGATGCGATTCGTATTGGTGTCGGAGCAGCTACCGAATCCGCATTACAGCGAAATACCAAACAATGATTGCGGCTACTTTCCACCGCTGGCTGCCGAACGGAGTTGCGCAAGTTGCAACAGAGGAGGGCTTGCTGCTACAAGTTACCGAGCAGCAGGTAACCGAATCGGTGTTCCTTCAATTACGTGTTGGCCAGCGACTAGCTATTGCACTGTCGCCAACTGGCGCTGTGGATTCAATTCACCTGCCACAATAGATGCGCTTCCGAGCCGTCAAAAGCGAATGGCCCACCAATTTGGTGGGCCATTCGCGCGGACAATTTGCTTAGCGCTTCTTCGCAGCAGCCTTCTTAGCCGGAGCCTTCTTCGCAGCAGCCTTCTTAGCCGGAGCCTTCTTAGCAGCAGCCTTCTTATTTCCCGAAACTACCGCCTTGAACTCCGCGCCGGCGCGAAACTTAGGGGTCTTCGTGGCCTTGATCTGCACCGTTTCACCAGTACGTGGGTTACGGCCCAGGCGGGCCTTGCGGGCCTGAGCCTCGAAGATGCCGAAGCCGCTGAGAGCAACGCGCTCGCCGCTGGCAACAGCCTTTTTGGTCTCCTCGATGAAGGATTCAACGATGTCGGTTACGTCGCGCTTGGTGTGACCGAGTTTTGCGGCCACCGAATCAATCAAATCTGCCTTATTCACGGGAAAAACCTTCCAGGAGGATCGACGTTAGATCAAAATCGACGGATGTCGACAGGGGAAAAACTATTGCTAATTAAGGGATTACGCCATTCGACACACCGTGATGTTGGTAACCTCATGCTGGCTGAAGGCAGAAAGACGTTCAAATGGTGGTGGGGGTGATTCCCGGACGTTGCTTTTCGAAGGCTGTGATCAAATCCACCGACTGCAAAGTGATGCCAATATCGTCCAAGCCCTCCATCAGCCGCCAGCGCACATAGCCATCAACGTCGAATTCGGCGCTTAGTTGGCCCGCCCGAATCTGCTGCTTATCTAGGTCGACAGTTACCGCCGTCGACGGGTCCGCCTCAATCAGTGACCAAAGCGCCTCAACGGTTTCCTGCGGAACCTGCGCCGTCAGCAGCCCACCCTTACCCGAGTTACCCCGGAAAATATCTGCGAATCTCGAGGAAATAACAACTTTGAACCCATAGTTCTGCAAAGCCCAAACGGCGTGCTCACGTGAAGATCCGGTACCAAAATCGGGACCGGCGACCAAGATAGTGGCACCGTCGTGCTGCTGCTGATTCAAGACAAACTCGGGATCTTTACGCCAAGAAGCAAATAGCCCATCCTCAAAACCGTTGCGAGAAATCCGCTTGAGGTACTCGGCGGGGATGATCTGATCGGTATCGACATTACTTCGCCGCAGTGGCACCGCGGTACCCGTATGGGTGGTAAATGCATCCATTGCCTGCTCCTTAAACGAGGTTTGGAAGGTCAGCGGGAGCGGCCAAGGTACCGACCACCGCGGTGGCCGCTGCTACTCCCGGCGACACCAGGTGGGTGCGACCACCCGGGCCTTGACGGCCTTCGAAGTTCCGATTTGAAGTGGAGGCACTGCGCTCCCCGGGGGCTAATTTGTCCGGGTTCATGGCTAAACACATTGAGCACCCCGCCTCACGCCAATCGGCGCCAGCATTTATGAACACCGAGTCCAATCCTTCAGCTTCGGCCTGTAGTTTGACGCGCACCGAACCCGGCACAATTAACATTCGCACCGAGTCGGCCACCTGCCGCCCACGCAGTACGTCGGCAACAACTCGAAGATCTTCGATGCGACCGTTGGTGCAAGAGCCGACAAAAACAGTATCCACCGCAATTTCACGAAGTGGCGTTCTAGGCACTAAGTCCATGTATTCGAGTGCTCGCTCGATGGCACCGCGCTCTACTTCGTCGAGCGCATCATCGGGTGAGGGCACCGAAGCTGAAAGCGGTAGGCCTTGGCCCGGATTGGTGCCCCAAGTTACATAAGGGCTGAGTGTCGATGCATCAAGGAAGACTTCAGCATCGAAAACCGCGTCGGCATCACTGGGCAGTGTGCGCCAATACGCAACGGCGTCGTCCCAGTCCTGCCCGGTGGGTGCATGTTCGCGACCTTTGACGTAGTCGAAGGTTGTTTCGTCAGGAGCCACCATGCCGGCACGCGCCCCCGCCTCGATCGACATGTTGCACAAAGTCATACGGCCCTCCATCGAAAGTCCGCGAATTGCCGAACCCCGATATTCCAGTACGTACCCTTGGCCACCACCGGTGCCGATCTTGGCGATGATCGCCAAGGTGACGTCTTTGGCGGTAACGCCAGCGGGGAGCTCGCCCTCAACGGTAATAGCCATCGTCTTAAATGG
>CAFABK010000064.1_pt1 | contig 9831 bp, 9 predicted proteins | sample 7267871 | NCBI WGS metagenome assembly CAFABK01 (sample SAMEA6814009, study PRJEB35770) | freshwater metagenome | biome: Freshwater; feature: Freshwater reservoir; material: water | place: Czech Republic | collected 2016-04-20 | depth 30m m | reverse complement strand
ACCTCGCTGAGCCTGCTACGCACCGTGGTGGTTCCGCGAAATTTGCGCTCTCTCATCACAGATTTGGTGATCAACGGTGTTGTCGGCGCTAGCCGGTTAATCGCGAAAGTTAGCCGTACCTATATGGGGCGTGACGCTGCACTTGCCTGGGCCGGCCCTTTGATCATCATCGCGCTACTAATCACTTGGCTGATGTGCTACATCTTTGCCTACGGATTCTTGATCTACGGAATCAGCGGGCAACCACTCGGGGCTTCAATTGTCCAATCTGGATCAAGTTTGCTGACACTGGGCTTTGCCTATGACAACGGCAGTAGCAATGCGACACTGCTTGATTTCTTTGCCGCCATAACAGGCCCGGTAGTGATTGCATTAATGATCGGGTACCTGCCTGCCCTCTACCAGACCTTCATCGACCGTGAAGTCCCGGTGACCCTCATGGCAACGGATGCCGGTGAGCCCGCCTGGGGCCCTGAACTACTTTCGCGGATTTCCCTCGCTAAATCACTTCCGGATCTGCCGATGCATTTAGGTAAGTGGGCACCATGGGCGGCAAAATTGCGCATGACTCATATCACGTACCCGATGTTGATGTATGTCCGATCTGGCCGCGGAACCAGACACTTCTTGGTTTCACTGCTAAGCGCCATGGATGCCAGCGCTCTGATGATTGCACTCAACGCCAGTTTGCCACGCACTCCCGCATACGTCACTTTGCTGCATGGCTCTGAATCAGTTCAGACGCTGTATGTCTTCTTCGCAGCGAATAAATCGAGACTTTACTATGTGCCGTTCCGGAGTCTCTGGGCGCGCAAAGTCACGAGTGGTAGTCAAGTCAGACCTGAGCAACTTAAGGTGCCGGCCCGCGACGCCGCGATAGCCGCGGTTCACGAGGCCGCAGCGACCGATACTTCAAATGCGCTAGCGGAGACCCGCTTTAACCGTTTCACTGGTGCGGAAACAATGACATCGACTCTTACTCGCACGGAGTTTGATTACGCCGTTGACATCCTGCGCAGATCTGACTTCCCTATCGAGGTTGAAATCGAGGATGCGTGGGAGATGTTTCGCAGGATTCGAGCAACCTATGAGTTTCCGATGTACGCATTGCTGCGCAGATTAGACGCCACCCCAGCACCTTGGACCGGACCGCGCGATACTCCCACACCAGTCATGTGGCCTACGTTAGCCACCGATGTACTAGCGCAGAATAAAGCGGCTAACGCAAAGTCACCTGACGTGTCGTCAGACCCGCCCGCGCCCGACGTTCCGAATCCGTAAGCGGCGCGCTCTCTTTCAGTGCAGCGGCGAGGCGCTCAGCGAACTTAGCCGCTGGCACTTCGCAGGCCTCAGCGCCAAATCCCAGCGGTAAATCCCAAACCGGAGCCATCAGGCCCTGCGCTCGGAACATGCCGACCAAGCGAGTGTTCTCACCGAGCGACGTTTCTTCGCGCGCGTGCAAGCGTGACAGTGCATTCAGTAGCGGTTCTTCCTCCTGCGGCATTACCCACCGAAGGTGCTCCTTGGGGCCCATTTCGGTCCAGTAGGCCGCCTCCACAGATTTAAGTCGCGTCGTCGGGTGTGCGTATGAATTTGCCCGCTCCAACGATTCTTTCATCTCCGTGGTCATTTCATCACCATCGATCCAGAAGTCAAAACCTTCGTGCACGCTGATGGCCAGCGGCACCGTAACATCCACTAAATCCTGCAGCCTGGGTGCACCCGCCATGTCGCGAGTTGGTGGCACCGGATTACCGGGTTCGGTCTCCAAAGCGCGGGCCAATGCCGAGCCAAGATCACAGCTGACATCACCGTTGTCGGTGTTCACCTGCAAGCCCAACATGATCGTGCCATCGGCGCGCACCAGAGCGGGCCATGCCATCGGCAAAACCGAGGCAATTGTTACGACGCGACCAGAACCATCGTTCAAGGTCAAAGGTGCGGTGGCCGCCGGCACGAGTTCGCGCATCGCGATGAGGTCGCACTCGGAGGCGAACCCTTCGAAGGCCCGCAGGGTGCTAACTGAGCCCGAAGATTTACCGTGGCAGGCCTTGTAGCGGCGGCCCGAACCGCACGGGCATGGCTCGCGCAGCCCAACAACTGGCACATCCGCCGCATCGACATTCTTGCCCGTCACACCATCGGCAGCTGCCTGCTTTACCTGCTTGGCCATCTTCGATTGTTTACCCATGACGCAAATCTACGCAATGCCCAAAACCTCTCGCACCATGGCAGGCTTATTACTGATAATTGCATCGACTCCGGTCTCAACGCAAAGCGCGACATCAGCCGGTTGATCAACTGTCCAGACATGTACCTGATGGCCTTTACCGTGCGCAACCGCCACATACTCCGGGTGTTTGCGCAGCGCCTCAATCGAGATGCCCGCGATGTCAACCTCACGGGGCAGCCAACCGTTTTTCCGCCACAGGAACAGGCGATCCATCAGCAACACGGTCGGAGTACCCGGCGCCATCTGATGCATGCGCCGTAACGCCCAAGAACTAAATGACATCATGCGAACCCGTGAAGATCCATCCTTCGCTGGTCGCAGTAGGCCGAAGTACTCAAGAAGTTCGACGAGGGACGACTCCACGTAAGCACCGTAACGCGTTGGGTGCTTGGTCTCGATTGAGAAGGTGATAGTTGGTGAGGCGTCAAGCAGTGTCGCCAACATGGTGCGTAACGTCAAAATCTGACTTCTTGTTTCATCGGGCCGCGGGTCTTCAAAATCACGCCAAACTGACGGCCCGCCGCTGAAATCGTGGAGCTCAAGTTCGGGCAGGGTCAGCGCCGAAACCACTCCGCGGCCATCACTCGTGCGGCTCACCCTGCGGTCGTGAACACATACCAAGGTGCCATCCGCGCTAAGTCGAACATCACACTCAACCCCGTCAGCACCTTCCTCCACGGCCAACAAATAGGCGGCCAAACTGTGCTCCGGTTCATCCTTATTCGAGCCGCGATGGGCCACCACCATGATTGACACCAGCCAAGGTTCCCATACGTGGGCTCAATGTTCGATCATGACATGATGCCGCGGTGACCAACTCGCGCGTAGTGCTCTTTGACCTTGACGGCACCATTACCGATTCAGCGCCCGGCATTATCGCCTGCATTCGCTACGCCCTCGCTGACATTGGTCTGGAAGGCCCTGATGACGATGCCATGCGCAGCTTTCTCGGCCCGCCACTTGTTGACACCTTCATCAATCATTTTGGGGTAACCCCAGCGGAGAGCACGCGGATGATCGCCAAATATCGCGAGCGATACCACGACGTTGGTGAGTATGAAAACGCCGTCTACCCGGGGCTGCCAGAAATTCTCGCCGACCTCCAAACCCAAGGCGCAACTATCGCTACCGCGACTTCGAAGCCCACCGAATCAGCAACCCGCATCCTGACCCACTTTGGGCTTGACGGCTATTTCACCTTTATCGGTGGCGCCGAAATGCATGGTGCCCGCCAACATAAGGCTGATGTCATTGCCCACACCCTCGAAGAACTCGGTATTGAAGATCCGGGCGCCACCGACATCCATATGGTCGGTGATCGCAGCCATGACGTTCTCGGGGCCAAAGCGTTCGGGATCCCAACCATCGGGGTGCTCTGGGGTTATGGGTCGCGCGCGGAGTTGACCGACGCCGGAGCGGTTTCCATTGTTGATGATGCTGCGGAGCTAAGGGCCCTGCTGGAACTCAACTAACATAGTATTGTGTGCTATGCTTTTCGCATGGAACGTGCCGAGATCCTGCAGCAAGTAATGGTCGATGTCGGTATCACGCAGGCCAAGCTAGCGGAGTTAAGCGGTGTGAAGCAGCCAAGTTTGAGCCAGATGATGCATAGGCGAATCGACTTAAGCGACGAAATGCTCGATCGACTGCTGTCGTGTATGGGCCACCGCCTTGAAGTAACGCGGAGGTCCGTGCGGGTCGAGTTGGACCGGTCAAGTGAACGCCGTTGGCGACTCCACGAACGACTCGCGCTGGAATTGAGCCCGGAGTCTTGGCAAGTTTGGCGGCCAGTTATTGTCGAAAATCTAAACCGGTTTCGGGGCTCGACACGCGGTCAGCCACACCTGCGGAACTTAGATCGATGGGCTGCGCTCGTTGCTGCCGACGACCTTCGTGCGATCCGTCAAGTTATGACCTCGATTAGCATCGATTCAATCCAGATGCGTGAAGTGTCTCCGCTTGGTGGAATCTTGGCTGAGTCGAAGCGGCAAGAGGTGCTTTCGGCGGTAAATAGATGAAGCGCAGTTAACTCGAGCATGCAATCCGCACCTCTTGCCAGATAATCAGGCAGCAAGAAGTCATTGTGGTTGGTTCACAGGCGATCCTGGGAACTTATGACGAGAACCAACTACCAGCCGAGGCCACGATGTCGCTCGAGTGCGACATCCTGCCGATCGCCAGTAGCAATGAAGAAACTGCTCGCCTGGCAGACGCGATTGAAGGCGTAGCCGGCGAGTGGTCACCGTTCGAGAGGGAGCATGGATTCAGTATTGACGGGGTTGACCTCACTACAGTCATACTTCCGGTTGGATGGCGCACCCGGTTAGTAAAGGTGCAGAACGAAAACACAGCCGCGCTAAGTGGGCAGCCTCAATTCACCGGTTGGTGCCTCGACGTACACGACCTGTGCGCGGCTAAACTATGCGCGGGCAGGGAAAAAGACCTCAACTTCGTCGGCGCCTTGTTGGCCACCAATCTTGTCGACCTGCAAACGCTTCAGGAGCGTCTCCGTTCAGTCGACGCCCGTTTCTTAGCCGCTGCTGGTCGGGCGACGCAATGGCTAACGACATTCGGATAAATTGTCGAGACTAAGAATCAGCACTAATCGAATAGCACTCCGGGGTTCATTAGCCCCTGCGGGTCTAGTGCCCTCTTGATCGCTCGCATTGCCGCTATTTCAGCGGCCGATCGGCAAAGGTGAAGATCCGCCGCCTTAGCGCGGCCGACACCATGTTCAGCAGAAATTGAACCCCCGTAACGCGCAACGCATTCGAGCACCGCAAGATCTGCTCGAAGGTCATCGGCCTCCGGGCCAACAATCTCAACATGCATGTTGCCGTCGGCCAGGTGCCCGAAGATGCCCGAGGTCTCGACATCGGGCAAGGTATTGATAAGTGCAACAAGTTCGTCCGCACATGCCGCAAGTTCCGGCAGTGGTACCGACACATCAAGTTTGTGAACTACACCGGTAGTTCCATATGCTTCGGCCTGCCGTTCGCGATAAGCCCATAGGCGCAGTTGGTCTGCCGCGTCGAAAGCTACGACGGCGTCAGCTGACTCATCAAGTGGTAGACCAGAACCGTCGCCGCCGTCAACTACTTCGAGCAGCACAACAATCGGCCAGCGTTGTTCCAGCGGCCATGGCAGATCGGCAACAGCACAAACCAAATCCATACTTGGTTCGTCGATTACCTCCGCGGCAAGTAATCGTGACCCGGGAGCATTCGAATCTGACGCTACCCCCGCGCGCGACATGAGTTCGAGTGCTTCAGAGTAGGAACCGACACCGATCAAACTCACGGTCGTGCGGCCAAGGGGCCGACGTAAGCGAACGCGAACCGCGGTGATGACCCCAAGGGTGCCCTCCGAACCACAGAGCAATGCCGCTAAATCGTAACCGGTGTTGTCTTTTAACATCCCACTTAGATGCGTGATGACCGAACCATCGGCGAGCACCGCCTCGATACCAACAACTTGTGCGCGCGTCATGCCGTGGGCAATTACGTGGATGCCACCTGCGTTAGTGGCCACCGTGCCACCGATAGTCGCTGAGTCGCGGGCGGCGAGGTCGACCCCGTATCGCCAACCGGCTCGCACCGCGTGGCGCTGCACTTCTCCCAAGGTGGCACCGGCTCCGACTGTTACTTGCCCCGAAAGTTTGTCTACTTCACCAAGTTCAGTTAGCCGTAGCATGGAAATGATGACTGGCGGTTGGCCGCCACCTGCTGCCGGCACCGACCCACCTACTAGCCCGGTGTTGCCGCCCTGGGGTAAAACCGGAACCCCGGCTGCGGCGCAGGCGAGCAAAACTTGGGAGATTTCATCTACGGACCCTGGACGCACCACCCCAAGACATGGCCCGCCAAAGCGCCGCGTCCAGTCAGTGACGAACGGCGCCACTTGTGAATCACCTATATATAGGTGAGCGTCACTGACGATCTCCTCCAGCGCTTTTAGTAGCTCTGGGTGCGTTGCGTGAGTGCTCACGCGGCCATCTTGCCCGATTCGCTCTCCAGATGGAAGGACGCAGAGCCCTGGCCACCTGGGTGAGTGACGGCTTAGATTCTCCACCTGACCTGCAACTCCCAAGGCTCGCCCATTAGTCTCCTTGGAAATACCTTGAGAAATCCGAGACCGGCTGTTTAGGGCAATAACCAACACTTGGAGTGGCAATGACAAACGTGACCTTCGATTACACCGGCCGCACGGTCATCATCACCGGCGCCGCGCGCGGTATTGGCTTAGAGCTGGCCAAGTTCTTCAAAGCTGCCGGCGCGGACACCATCGCTGTCGATTTCGATGGTGACGTACTTGAGGCGGCGGTCGCCGGTCTTGGGATAACGGCGATTCAGGCAGACGTGAGTGAAACTGATGATGTGCAGCGGGTTGTCGACACCGCGATTGAAAGATTCGGGCGCATTGACGTAATGGTTAACAACGCCGGCATTTTGCGTGACAACGTCCTGTGGAAAATCACCGATGAGGACTGGGAGGCTGTTCTCGCGGTCCACGCCGGCGGCACTTTCAAATTCACGCGTGCTTGCGTACCCCACTTTCGCGCGCAGGAGTACGGGCGCGTGATCAACGTGACTTCCTATACCGGTTTGCGCGGCAATACGGGGCAGGCTAATTACGCCACCGCGAAAGCCGGGATCATCGGGTTTACCAAGACAGCTGCCAAAGAACTTGTGCGTTTTGGAATAACCGTAAACGCGATCTCACCAAATGCGGCAACGCGAATGATCGCGTCAATTCCTGCCGAAAAGCTAGCTGAAATGACCGCAGGTATCCCGGCCGGAAGGTTTGCTGAACCCGTCGAAATTTGCGCTGCCGTCGGATTCCTTGCCTCTGAAGAAGCCGCATACGTAACAGGGGTTGTGCTTCCTGTCGACGGTGGCGTCTCGATGTAACACGAGTACGGCCCTCAATAACAAACATCAAGTCAATAACATCAAGTCAACAGTCAAGGGAGACATAATGGTTCGCGACGCAGTCATCGTCGGTGCAGTGCGCAGCCCGGTCGGCATCGGCAAGGCCGAGAAAGGCGCACTGAGCAGTATCCACCCCGTTGACCTTTCAGCAATGGTGCTCCAAGGACTCATCGCTCGCACCGGTATCGACCCAGCCCTTATTGATGACGTGATCTGGGGCGCGGTCTCGCAAGTTGGCGAACAAGCTTTCAATGTCGGTCGAAACGCCGCGCTGGCGGCTGGCTTCCCCGAGGAAGTAACCGGCGTATCAATCGATCGGCAATGCGGATCGAGCCAGCAGGCCGCGCACTTTGGCGCCGCCGGAGTGATAGCTGGGCAATATGACTTCGTGATTGCTGGTGGCGTGGAATCCATGTCACGCGTGCCGATGTTCTCCAATGCGGCCGGCGGCGAGGGTCCATTTGGGCCCCGCATGATTGATCGTTATAACGGTGGCTTGGTTGGCCAAGGCATCAGCGCCGAGATGATCGCTGAGCAATGGAATCTGAGCCGCACTGACCTTGATGCGATCGCGGTAACCTCAAATGAGCGGGCCGCTGCAGCCACCGCGGCTGGTCTATTTGCTGACGAGATTATCCCGATCACCACAGCAAGTGGAGTTGTCAGCACCGATCAGGGGATCCGTGCCGGTACCACCTTGGAATCCCTCGCAGGTTTGAAGACCCCGTTCAAGGACGGTGGTGTTGTCACCGCCGGTAATGCCTCGCAGATCTCCGATGGTTCCGCTGCGATGCTCATAACCTCATCGGAGAAAGCCCGCGAGTTCGGGCTCAAGCCCCTGGCACGCTTCCATACCTTTGCCCTCGCCGGCGTTGACCCAATAATCATGTTGACCGGTCCGATACCCGCGACCAAAAAGGCTTTGCAGCGCAGTGGGCTTGCCCTCGCCGATATCGGCACCTTCGAGGTCAATGAGGCTTTCGCCTCCGTTCTCGGTGCCTGGTATCAAGAGATCGGCGCTGACCCGGCCCTGACTAACCCAAATGGCGGTGCCATCGCACTGGGCCACCCACTAGGTGCATCTGGTGCTCGCATCATGACTACCATGCTGCATCACATGCGTCGTAACAACATCAAGTACGGACTGCAGACGATGTGTGAAGGTGGCGGCATGGCCAATGCCACCATCTTGGAACTTCTTTAAGAATTTTTGCTTCGGTAAGCGAACGACCTAAAGAAAGGTCGATGAATCATGAGCAAGGTGGTGGCGTCCGCACGTGATGCGGTAGCCGATATCACTAGTGGGTCGAGTATCGCCGTCGGCGGCTTCGGGCTATCTGGTATCCCCGACACCCTGATCAGCGCATTACTAGAAACCAAACCGACCGACCTTGATGTCGTGAGCAACAACTGCGGTGTCGATGACTGGGGCCTTGGGTTGCTGCTACGCGCGGGACTCATTGCGCGAATGACTTCGTCTTATGTCGGTGAGAACAAGGAGTTCGAGCGTCAATACCTAACCGGCGAACTCGAAGTTGAACTCGTGCCACAGGGCACCCTCGCTGAGCGGCTACGCGCCGGCGGCGCTGGTATTCCTGCCTTTTTCACCCCTGCCGGTGTCGGCACTTTCGTCGCCGAAGGCGGGATGCCACTTCGTCACAACCCCGATGGCACGGTGGCCGTTGCCTCCCAGCCGAAAGAGGTTCGCGCGTTCGAGGTGCGCGGTCAGCTACGTGATTACGTGCTCGAGCGCGGCATCACCACCGACTTCGCATTTGTGCGGGCAAGCGTCGGTGACACCACCGGCAACCTGGTTTTTGATAAGGCCACCCGTAACTTCAACTCCCTCGCCGCAACCGCTGGGCGAATCACCATTGCCGAAGTTGAGCAACTTGTTGAGCCCGGTGAAATTGATCCCCAACATGTGCACGTGCCCGGAGTTTTCGTGCAGCGGGTAGTAGCCCTGACCCCCGAGCAAGTTGCCGGCAAGCGCATCGAGCGCCGCACCGTTAGGAACCCATCATGACCTGGACCCGCGAAGAGATGGCAGCACGTGTTGGTGAAGAACTAACCGATGGCCAGTACGTAAATCTCGGAATTGGCCTGCCTACCCTGATCCCGAACCATCTGCCGGCTGGTGTCAACGTTATATTGCAAAGCGAAAATGGGATTCTCGGCACCGGACCCTACCCCGAGGATGGCCACGTCGATCCCGATCTCATCAATGCCGGTAAAGAAACTGTCACCGTGTTGCCGGGCGCATCATTCTTTGATTCGGCTACCAGTTTTGGGATGATTCGCGGCGGCCATATTGACGCGGCGGTTTTGGGCGCGATGCAGGTTTCAACCACCGGTGATCTCGCCAATTGGATGATCCCCGGCAAAATGGTCAAGGGCATGGGCGGTGCGATGGATCTAGTGCACGGTGCGCGCTTGGTCATAGTCATGATGGAGCATGTCGCCCGCGATGGCACCCACAAGATCGTTGACGAGTGCTCCCTGCCGCTCACCGGCAAAAAGGTGGTAAATCGAATAATCACCGATATGGCCGTGATCGACGTCGCCCCTGGTGGCCTGGTGCTTGTCGAAACCGCACCCGGTGTCAGCGTTGATGAAGTGCGTGCTGCCACCGGGCCAGAGCTCACTTTGGCGAGCAACGCGATCATT
>CAFABK010000063.1_pt1 | contig 9950 bp, 8 predicted proteins | sample 7267871 | NCBI WGS metagenome assembly CAFABK01 (sample SAMEA6814009, study PRJEB35770) | freshwater metagenome | biome: Freshwater; feature: Freshwater reservoir; material: water | place: Czech Republic | collected 2016-04-20 | depth 30m m | reverse complement strand
TGGCCTGTCAATGGCAGCTACCAGCTCGCTGTGGATAACTTTCCCGGGGTTGTCCGCAGGTGAGCGAGAATCATCATGCTCAAAGTGTGCCCCGGCGCAGCACTGCTCAAACCTGTTGATTTGGAGGTTATTTCTTGATGACTATTACCAATCCAGATGATCTACTGGCGCATGCGGCCGCTGGCTATCAATCTCGTTGTGATGCCGAAGTCATCGCCGAGGCGACCGGCTTGGTGGAGGTGGAGCAGGCCCGGGTACGGCTAGTCGACCGGCTGCTGGCGACCACCGGCCGGGTGGGTATCTCGGTGGGCGGGTTGCCGGTGATTTATGGGGCCGTGGTCGATGTGGGCGCTGACTTAATTGTCATAGCGGGCCCAGACGAGCAAGTGTGGGCACTTCGCAGCGCTGCGGTGATCGCCATATCGGGGCTGGCGGTGGGCCTACGTGATGAAGGTTCGGGCCCGGTAATCCCAGGGCTGACCTGGCCACGGTATCTGCGGCAATTGGCCGGTTCTGGGGTTCGGGTGCATACCGGTGATGGAGTGATACATGTCGGTGAACTTGCGGGGGTGGGGGCTGATTTCTGTGATCTCACCGTACGTGGTGCTGGCCAAATTGGCCACGTTTCAACTATTTCACTCACTGCGGTGATAGCGGTGCAGACTCATGGCTGAAGGGGTGGGATTTAACGAAATCCTGGGTTACTTGGTACATCCGCATGATGAACGCTTCCAGCTCAGCCGCTTCGACACGCCACTGACCCCGCCCGCCGATTTTGATTGCTGGTAATTCACCGTTTCGCACCAACGCGTAAGTCTGCGCTGCTGAAATATTTAAGGCATCGGCGACATCGGCGAGGGTTAGAAAGCGGAGGGGCATGGGCCAATGGTGCCAAATTTTCCGCTGTCCGTAGTCGGCTAAATTCGGTCTGTGGATAACTTTCCGCTGACTTTCTAGTTTCGAGTGAAACTAGTGCCACGTATTTTCAATGCTGGGGGAGCAAATGGCAGTGCTTAATAGTCAACTAACAAGTCAACTTACAAGTCAAGTACCAGCGAAACGTTTACGAATCGTGCGCTGGCGTGATCTTCGCCTTTGGGTGGGCCTGGCCATCATGGTGGTGGCGATGTTTGCCGGGGCCTTCCTGCTCTCGCGTGGTGAGCAGACAACCACCGTCTGGCGCGCAAGCAGCGACTTATCCATTGGTTCGGTACCGATGGCCACCCCCGTAACCGTGGCACTTGGTGAGGCCCAAGACCAATACCTACCGGCCGGTGAGCCGCTGACCGGGAAACTACGTTGGCCCGTGGCGGCTGGTGATCTGATCCCCCGTGGCGCCCTTGGCTATGCGCCGTTACTTGATGCGCGCTTGGTGACACTTCCGGTTGACCCATTGCATGCCCCGGTGAACTTAGCGACAGGAGATATTGTCGACATTTGGTCGACACCGGCTGAGGTTGCCGGTGGCATAACCGCGAAGCCCGTGCTCGTGTTTTCGCGAGTAACAGTTGCTGAAGCTGCCGTTGATACCGTTGGCATCGGTGGCGAAATCGCGGTGGTGGTTGAAGTACCCGCTGACGGTGCTGCCCAACTAGTTGCTGCGGCGCGCTCGGGTTTTATTGATTTGGTGTCGGTGCCGATAACAAGCCAACCAACATCATGACGGCGATCATTCTCGCGGCCGCGGGCTATGCGGGCGAGAGTGCCTTAGTTGCAGGTGCACCTGCGGCGGGTATCACTGTCGCTCGTCGATCACTTGATGCGGCGGATCTTCTCGCAGCCGCCGCGACCGACCCGAACATGCCGATTGTGTTGAACGGCCAAGTTCCGCGTATCAGCCCAGATATTGTCGCGCGCCTATTGGGGGGCCAGCGAACGGTAATCGGGCTTTCATCGGATGAAGCCGATGCGCATTTACTGCGAGTACTTGGAGTGAGTCGTTTTGTGCAAATTAAGTCATCGGCCGAGTTAACGATGCGAGCGGTTGCAACCGAGATTGTGAACGGGGCAGCAGGGGTCTGGGATACCGGTAATTGGCAGCACCAGACCCTTGATTCTGGCCAAGGAGCTTCGCCGCCACTTGGGCAAACTGTTGCGGTTTGGGGGCCGGCTGGCGCTCCGGGGCGAACATCAATTGCTATTGCGCTCGCTGATGAATTCTCACGTGAGGGGTCTCGTACTTGCCTCGTTGATGCCGATACTTATGCGCCGGCGATCTGTTTCAACCTGGGCATTATCGAAGACTCTAATGGGATTGTCGTTGCCTGCCGCAATGCCGATAATGGCACTCTAAATAGTCGTTCACTTCAGTTGAGTTCCAGCGTGCTGCGCGGTCAATTGCACGTATTGGGGGGTATTCCGCGCACTGAGCGTTGGCCCGATCTGCGACACAGTGCACTGACTTCAATTTGGGATATCGCTCGGGCCACCTTTGCTAAAACAGTTATTGATGTTGGTCCGTGTATTGAAGACGAAGGTGGGGTGGTGCAGCATGGTGGTGGCACCTTGTTATCTTCTCGGCGAAATGCTGCAGCGATCACCGGGCTTACTGCGGCTGATGTAGTAGTTGCTGTCACCCGCGATGACCCGCTGGCGATTAGCCGCCTAATTGCGCAACTGCCAACGATTAACCAGCTTGGAGCTAACGCTCCGATCGTGGTGGCACTAATTCGATCTGGGGATCGCCGTAGCGGCAGTTCAGCAATAGCCGCCTTGCAAGATGGCGGCATCAACCTGCCGGTAGTGGCAATCCCATTTGACGCCGGTGGCTATCGAAATGCGGTGGCGCAGGGTGCACTCCTTTCGGAGGTTGCACCGAGATCGCCTGCCCTTAAAGGCGTCAAGGCACTAAGTAAGGCACTTGCTACGGCGATGGCAGGACGATGACTCTGTCGCCCACTTTGGCCCACTTGTAAATGGCGGCGGCGGCTTCCTCGGAAAGACGTACGCATCCACCGGCTGCAATCGCTAATCCAAGTTGTTTCGTTGAGTGCATTGCGGTGCCATCGTAGTAGCGTGGGATCGCATGCAAGCCGATTGGCGATTTGGTATCAGGGCCGTAAGTAAAGCGCATCATGTGGTTAAACGTGACTTTTGAATTCGGGTTGTAAGCGACTTTCGACTTAGAGAAGATGCGATAGGTCCCCATGACCGGCCGATCAAAGCGGCCAACCACCGGGTACCGGCCGAGCACTTCATTGCTTTTGCTCATCACCCAGACCGTCATCAGTGCTTTGTCATAAACGATTCGGCGGCCCTGATGATCGTCGCGCGGCAGTGCTGGCACATTTCGAGCTTTGCGGGTTCGGCTTGCGGGTTTGGGTTCGCGAACTTTGATTGGGACGGGGGCCACTACTGCAGTTGGGCTCGGCGAAGCCGTCGGGCTCGGGCTGGGCGAAGGGGTTGGGCTGAGCGAAGTGGTTGGGCTCGCAATCGGGGGCAAGGTGGTGTCGGCGGCTTTGGCAGTACTGAGCGGTGCGGTAAAGGTGACAAAGATTGTTGCGACCAAGCCCAAAGCGACCGCGGTCGCTAGTAGAGCAATGATGATGCGGGGTTTGGGCGGGGAAGCCATATCTAATGAATACCTCATTTGCTGACACTTTACGGTGATCGCCACACCCCTTGACTACACACCCCTTGGCTACTTTGGGGGTGGCTCGCGTGTAACTATGGGGTCATGTCAGAGCGCCTTAGTGCGATGGACGCCTCATTTTGGTTCATGGAGTCAGCGACAACCCCGATGCACGTGGGAAATATTGGGATATTCGAAGGGCCGGTCGCCGGGTTCGAACTCGAGAAACTGCATAAACTCATTGCTGAGCGGATCGCATTTGTGCCCAGGTACCGCCAGCGGATCCGTGAGGTGCCACTGCAAATCGGCCGCCCGATCTGGGTTGATGACGATGACTTCGAGTTGTCGTACCACGTGCGCGGCCTGGCGCTGGCCAAGCCCGGGTCGCGGCTCCAACTTGATGAGTTGGTGAGCCGCCTCATGAGCCGGCCCCTTGATCGCACCCGGCCCCTTTGGGAGATGTCGCTAATTTCGGGATTAGCCGGGGGCGGGTTCGCCATTGTTACCAAAACCCATCAGGCCATGATTGATGGGTTGATGGGCGTCGATATCTCGCAGGTAATTTTGGATGAAGATGCCCAAATGTCAAGCCCGGGTTCAATTGGATCTTGGCGCCCTTCGCCTGAGCCTTCAAGCTTTGAACTACTCACTTCGGCGGTTAGTGAATCCCTAGCGCACCCAGATGTCGCCTTTGATGTTGCGCGCGGTGCATTAAATGGCGCTGCTTCTTTCGCGTCGAATTTGGGCCGCAAGTCGTTCGGTTTGGTAGCCGCGGCTGTTTCGTTCGCGCGAGTTGCTGCTGAGCCGGCGATGACCGTAACCGCTTTGAATGTGCCGATTTTGGCGGAACGCAGATTAGCCACCGGAGATTTTGAATTAGCGTCATTTAAAGATGTGCGAAGTAAACTCGGCGGGTCGGTTAACGACATCGTGCTCGCGGTAATCGCCGGAGCATTACGTACCTGGTTGATGGGCCGAGGTGAGCCGATAAGTGCGCGCTCGCAATTGCGCGCTGTAGTGCCGATTAGTACCGAGAGCACCGCGGGTGCGGCCAGCACCATCGGCCCGGTATCGGCTTTCCTGGTCGACCTGCCTGTGGGGGAGCCTGATCCGGTAGTCAGGTTGCGCCATATCAGTTACCAATTGGCTCAATATCAAGACGTATCGCAGCTGATCGGTGCAGAAACCATGATCAACATGGCAAGCTATGGGCCACCAACCTTGCATGCCCTCGGGGTGCGGCTGGCGTCGAATTTGTCCAGTCGGCTCTATAACGTCGCCGTGGTAAATGTGCCTGGCCCGCAACATCCCTTGTACGTTGCCGGTGCCAAGTTAGTTGGTTCGTATCCGATCATGCCGTTGCCGCAGAACCAAGCCCTTAGTATTTCTTTGATGTCTTACGATGGCGGTCTTTGCTTCGGGATTAATGCCGACCGAGCGGCCATCAAGAATGTGGAAAGTCTGATGGACTGTTTGCGTGAATCACTTGAAGAGTTGACGCATGCGGCCAATGTGCGCGGTGACCGCCATTTGCGGGTTATCGATGAAGGGGAGGGGGTCAAATGAGTGCAGCGGGTGTGAACTGTGCGCCTGCTCCGCGCCGCGGGATCGTCCTCGGCGGTGGCGGGGTGCTGGGCGGCACCTGGGCCATCGGAGCCTTATGTGCACTTGAGCAGACCCACGGGTTTGCCGCTAAAGATGTTGATGTCATCGTCGGCACTTCCGCTGGCTCGGTGCTGGGGGCGCTCTTAGGTTGTGGCGTAAGTTCTGAGGAGTTACGCCAGCACAACAATGAAGAAGTTGTTACAGCCGGTCCGTTAGTCGGCTACCGCTGGGATCCGGTGCAAGCCACCGGGGGATCGCGCCCTGGGCTGCCGAGGATCCCCGCGCCGGGATCATTGAAATTGATCGGGGCGAGCCTGCGCCATCTGGGTCATTTGCCCCCCACCGCGGTGCTCTCGGCATTTTTGCCCGAGGGGCGAAAGTCACTTCAGGAGCTTGGTCACCTAGTTTCTGCGGTTACTCCCGAGGCAGGTTGGGCCCCCCGCTCTGGGGTCTGGGTGGTGGCAATGGATTACGAAACTGGCAAGCGGGTGGTTTTCGGTCGCTCGGGTGCACCAACCTCGCGGCTACCGGATGCGGTTATGGCTTCGTGCGCGATCCCGGGCTGGTTCACCCCGGTAATTATTGGCGGGCGCTCCTATGTCGATGGCGGGGCGGTGTCTGCTACCTCGGTTGACGTCCTCGCATATGCCGATCTCGATGAGGTCTACGTGATTGCGCCGATGGTCTCCTTTAAAAGTGATCACCCCAACACGGTTGCGGCGCGGCTAGAGCGGCGCTGGCGCGAGCAAGTAACTCGTACCTGTCTTGCCGAGGCAAATATGGTGCGCGGGCTCGGGGCCAAAGTAACCATCGTGGGCCCGGGGGCTAAAGACCTTGAAGCCATCGGGGCGAACTTGATGGATGCTAGCCGGCGGGCTCAGGTGCTCGAGACTTCAATGCGCACCAGCACAAGTGCTTGGCGTGAAGCGGCGTTGCTGGCAGAAGCGGGCTAGCGACTAAGCCACTCGCGGCCGAGCTCCTCATCCTTGGCCAGGTATTTGATCATTTGCTCCTGCGCCATCTTTTCAAGTTTTCCGCCTACAAACGGCACCGTGGATTTAATAGTGGCCGAAGTGTGTGCGGTGGTTTGGTCACCGGCACCACTCAAAGTTATGACCCCGCTAGCGCCCAGCGGCCCGGAGAAGCTCACCTCGAATGGGGCGGTACAGGTGCCACCTGCGGCCGGTGCCCAGGTTTGCTGCTCGGTCGCCTCGAGGTTCGGCCCCACCATGCTGGAAGCGAATGAGGGTAGGTTCGCGGGCAAGACCCGCTTGATGGTGACTTCGGTGGCTCCACCGGTGCCGGCGGTAACCGTGACCTCACATGAGATCGACCCCGTTTGTTCAGCACGATTACGGGCATAGTCCGGGTCGGTGAGCATTGCCCGCACCTGATCGACGGATCCAGGGAAAGTCTGGTGAACATCTAGGGTCATTGCCATATCAACTGCCTCCTTCGGCTAGCGTAGCGATGTGTCTGATGTGGTTGAAGACGGTCTAAGTGCCGCGATTGAAGCCCTGAAGGATCCCCAGTTGCAGATCTTGTGCCGGAGGTTCTATCGATTCGTTGCCGGCGAGGATGTTGCCGCCTACTCGACGGCAGCATTAATCTCCCAGGTTGAACAAATGCGAGCGTTTGCCCAGGTGCGAGCGATGAATACACCACTTGCCCAAGTGCGCGACGAAAGCGACGCCCCCTTCACGGTCGGCATGATCGTCACCGACGATATGCCGTTCTTGGTGGATTCAGTGTCGGGCGAGTTGAGTCTTGAAGGTAGATCGGTGCGGTTGATTATTCACCCGCAACTCGTGGTGCGTCGCGATGCTAGTGGGCAACTTTTGGAAATCCTTGACCTGGACGTTGACGAGGGCCGGCCTGCAGGTGCCATCGCCGAGTCGTGGATGCGCATCGATATGGATCGTGATTATTTGAACGCTGACGGCCAGTCGAGTGCGAACAGACTCATTCAGGTACTGGCTGATGTGCGGTCGGCCAATGCTGACTGGCAAAAGATGCGGGCCAAAGCCACCGAGATCGCTGCTGAACTTGATGCGGCACCCCCCGTCAGTTTGCCTCTCGAAGAAGTCACGGAGGGCGCTGCGCTGCTCCGCTGGCTGACCCAAGACAACCTGACCTTTATTGGCTACCGCGAGTATTCGCTAGCCGTCATCGAGGGTCATGAAGCCCTCGTACCGGTGCCGGGCACCGGACTCGGGATCTTACGTAGTGGGCCAAATGCTGGCTCAGAATCTAAAAGTTCTTCGCAACTACCCACCCCTGTGCGCGAGAAGGCGCGCGAGAATCGACTACTGGTTCTCACCAAGGCGAATTCGCGTTCAACGGTGCACCGTACTGGTTACTTGGACTACTTCGGCGTCAAAGTATTTGATGAGTCCGGTCAAGTTATCGGTGAGAAGCGGCTCTTGGGGCTATTCACCGCTGCTGCACTTACCGAGAGCATTGTCGATGTCCCTGTGTTGCGCGGGCGTTATCTGCAGGTGATGGACGAACTAGAACTCGTTGCTGGTTCACATCGCGCTAAAGATCTCTTGCAGTTCTTGGAAACCTACCCCCGCGAGGAATTCTTCCAAACCCAAGCGGGTGAATTAGTCGAGGTATCGGCTTCGGTTCTGCAGCTTCAGGAGCGCCGCCAAACGCGGCTATTTATTCGAGTTGACGACTATCAAAGATTCGTCTCGTGTCTGGTTTATCTACCGAGGGATCGGTATACGACCGCTGTCCGTCTGCGCATTGAACGCCTACTTGTTGATGCATTTGACGGCGTTAGTGCTGACTACACGGCGCGAGTCAGTGAATCCGTGCTGGCTCGCCTTCACTTCGTGATTCGCCTTGCACCAGGATCTAAAATTGGCCAACTAGATGTTGCGGCCCTCGAATTAAAGTTAGCCGTGGCCGCCCGAAACTGGGAGGATGATTTCACCGCGGCGCTTGTCGGTGCCATTGGTGACACAGCTGCTACGCCACTGCTCCATAAGTTTGGCGAGGGGTTCCCGGAAGCCTATAAAGAGCAGTTCACCGGCGCCGCTGCGGTTAACGATGTTCTCATCCTCGAAGATTTACCGCCCGGTGAGTTATCCCTTCGCCTTTATAGTCCGATCGGATCCGATGAGCGCACTATGCGCTTCACCGTAATGCGCATTGGTGGCCCGATGTCGTTGTCTCGGATTCTGCCGACCTTGCAGATGATGGGCGTTGAAGTCATTGATGAGCATCCATACGAGATAAGCCCGATGCGGCAGGAATCGGCTTGGATTCTCGATTTTGGGCTGCTGCTGCCCACTGATGGCTTAACCGAGCGCGAAACGCTAGCCGAGCGCTTCGCCGATGCTTTCCGGGCGGCCTGGCTCGGTGAGTGCGAAAGTGATGCGTTCAACGGATTGGTTGTTCGCGCTGGCTTGCGGTGGGATCAGGTGGTACTCATCCGCGCTTACTCGCGGTATCTGCGCCAGATCGGTTCGGCACTTGGCCAAGATTACATTCAGCAAACAATGCTTTCGAATGTGCAGATTAGCTCGCTGTTGGTGAAATTGTTCGAGGTGCAATTTACACCCGGAGAAATTCAAAGAGCCGAGCGCGAAACACAGGCGGGTGTCATTGTCAGCCAAATTGAGGCCGCGCTCAACGAAGTCCGCAGCCTTGACCAAGATCGCATCTTCCGGAGTTTCCTCTCATTGATACGCGCCACCTTGCGAACCAATGCCTATGCCAAAAATGGGAGTGCGCGACAGGCGCTCTCGGTCAAACTTGATCCAACACAGGTGCCAGATTTGCCGCTGCCCAAGCCGATGTTTGAGATCTGGGTTTATTCGCCTCGGGTTGAAGGTGTGCACCTGCGCTTTGGCCGCGTGGCGCGTGGTGGGATCAGGTGGAGTGATCGGCGTGAAGATTTCCGCACCGAAGTACTCGGCTTGGTTAAAGCTCAAGAGGTAAAGAATGCGGTCATCGTGCCGGTTGGCGCTAAGGGTGGTTTCTATCCAGCCAACCTCCCTGACCCGACCCTTGATCGCGATGGTTGGCTCACCGAGGGTAAAGCGTGTTACCGCGAGTTCATTTCGGCGATGCTCGACATCACCGACAACCTCGTTGGTGGAGCGGTGGTACCCCCCGCCGATGTGGTTCGCCGTGATGGCGATGACACCTATTTGGTAGTGGCCGCCGATAAAGGCACCGCCACTTTCTCCGACCTTGCCAATGAGATCGCGGCCGAATACAGCTTTTGGCTGGGTGATGCTTTCGCATCAGGTGGCTCTCACGGTTATGACCACAAAACCATGGGTATCACCGCACGCGGTGCCTGGGAGTCGGTCCAACGGCATTTTCGTGAGCTTGGTGTTGATACCCAAACCGATGACTTCACCGTGGTTGGCATCGGCGATATGAGTGGTGATGTCTTCGGTAATGGCATGCTGCTCAGTGAGCACATTAAGTTGGTGGCGGCATTTGATCACCGAGATATCTTCATCGATCCAAGCCCAGTGACAAAAAAGTCATTTACCGAGCGGCAAAGACTGTTTGCCCTTCCGCGTTCTAGTTGGGCCGATTACGACGAAGCACTCATTTCAGCAGGTGGCGGAGTCTTCTCGCGCTCCGAGAAATCCATCACCCTTTCGGCCCAGGCGCGTGCGGCACTTGGTCTTGAGTCTGGTGAAAGTTCAATGACGCCGAATGAGGTCGTAAGGGCGATCCTCGCGGCCCCGGTCGACCTGCTCTGGAATGGGGGCATCGGCACCTACGTCAAAGCCCAGAGCGAAAC
>CAFABK010000062.1_pt1 | contig 10068 bp, 9 predicted proteins | sample 7267871 | NCBI WGS metagenome assembly CAFABK01 (sample SAMEA6814009, study PRJEB35770) | freshwater metagenome | biome: Freshwater; feature: Freshwater reservoir; material: water | place: Czech Republic | collected 2016-04-20 | depth 30m m | reverse complement strand
GTAGACCTTCTCCTTACCATGGAGACGCTCTGCCGTCTGAGCTATTGGGGCACAAAGCCCCGCAAGCGTACAAGAGAGACAACCAAGAACGAAAATGGTACCCAATCTGCAAGATTTAGCTCGAACCCCAATACTTTGTCAATGAAGCAATCAGCCTCCCGTAAGTGGGATACCTCCGATTTACCGGACCTCACGGGCCGCACCGTAATTGTCACCGGAGCCAACTCCGGCCTCGGTTTTTGCACCACCGAGGCCTTGGCTGCTCACGGTGCCAAAGTCACCATGGCTGTCCGCGACCTCGACAAGGGTGAAAAGGCCGCCGACCGGATTCGCGCCACCACCCCGGCGGCGCAAGTCGAACTCGCCCGGCTGGATCTCGCCGATCTAGCCAGCGTGCGCGCGTTCGCCCAAGACTGGTCTGCCGCTAACCCCCAAGGCCTAGACCTGCTCATCAATAACGCCGGCATCATGGCCATTCCAAAACGAGCCACCGCAGATGGCTTCGAAATGCAAATTGGCACCAATCACCTTGGGCATTTCGCCCTAACCGGCTTACTACTGCCGGCGTTGGTGGCCGTCCCTAACTCCCGCGTTGTCACCGTCGCCTCACAAGCCCATCGCATGGGACGGATGAACTTTGCCGACCTGATGGGTGACGAGCGCTACCAGCAGTGGCGGGCCTACGGGCAGAGCAAGCTGGCCAACCTGCTGTTCACCGCTGAGCTACAACGCCGCCTCGACCAAGCGAACCTGTCAATCCTCGCGTTGGCAGCCCACCCAGGGTTCGCGTCCACCAACCTGCAAGGTGTCGGGCCGAGCATGCGCGGCAGCGCGATCGAAGCGAAGTTGACAGCACTAAGCGGGAATGTAATCTCACAATCGGCGCAGATGGGGGCCTTGCCCACCCTGTTCGCCGCTACCGCTCCGGGTTTGGCTGGCAATACCTACATCGGCCCCGATGGGTTTCTCGAAATGCGCGGTTACCCAAAAAATGTTGGTCGCTCAAAAGCTGCCCTTGACACTGCCGATGCCCACCGCCTCTGGCAACTCAGTGAACAACTAACCGGGGTGAACTACCCATTTGACTAACCCAGAACGGACCACCATGTCGACTTGGTCACTTTGGCGGAGGGCAAGCATTGCCGGATGATCGCTTGGTGCGCGCGTTTTGGTCGTGAAACCGACCGAAAATCCAGATTTCACGACCAAAACATGCGCACTCAGGCAAGACGCCTAACTTAACTAGGTGCTGGGCAAAATTGGCCCAGCATAAATGGTGGCAGGTGAAGGATTCGAACCTTCGAAGGCGTTAACCGACGGGTTTACAGCCCGCTCCCATTGGCCACTCGGGCAACCTGCCTTGCCACACCCGAAGGCGAGACTCGGCACACCCTACAGGCCGCTTCCACCACCCCGGTCAGGTGTCCACCGCCAGGCTCAGCGAAGATGAGCACACGCACCTGAAGGAGGCAAAATGGCTGACAGCAGCTTTGACATCGTCTCGAAAGTCGATCACCAAGAGGCCGACAACGCCTTGAACCAGGCAGCCAAGGAGTTGGCGCAGCGGTTCGACTTCAAGAACACGGGCACCACCATCGAGTGGAAAGGTGAACTCGGCGTTGAAATCACCTCCGGCACCGAAGAGCGAGCCAAGGCGGCCCTGGATGTCTTCCAGGAAAAGATCATCAAGCGTGGACTCAGCCTTAAGTGTTTCGAGGCAAAAGACCCCCGGTCATCTGGCAAGGAGTACAAGATCGATGGCACCTTCAAAGCTGGGATCAGCCAGGAGCAGGCCAAGAAGCTGGGCAAGCTAATTCGCGACGAGGGGCCCAAGGCCGTCAAGTCACAGGTAATGGGCGAAGAACTCCGCGTATCGAGCAAGAGCCGTGATGACCTACAAGCGGTGCAGGCCTTAGTCAAAGAAGCCGAACTTGATTTCGCGGTGCAGTTCGTCAACTACCGCTGACCGTGCGAGTTAATCTCGGGGCTTTCCCCAAGACTCGAGTTCGTTGATCCCCTGAACTAACCCACTTGGGCTACCAGCTGCGTAATCAAAATCCGGCTGCCAAGCCAGCGCATCAAACGGGCACAAGTCAACGCAAATCCCGCAATACATACATAGCCCAAAATCGATGGTGAATGCATCGAGGACACTGACAGTTCGCGGCCGGCGAGCGCCCGGTTCGGTCACTTCTTCATCATGGCTCTCCAGCTCAATGCACCAGGCTGGGCACTCGCGTACGCAGATCATGCACGAGGTGCATGCCGATGCGGTGAGAGCGATGACACCGTGCGCCTGCGCTGGGATCCCGATCGAATTTGTCATACCTGAAGCCAATCTTCGGTCACTCCGATTGGCTGTTGCTTACGAGGCGATGGCTGACCCGGCCACGGCTTCAGCATTCGGGCGGCGAGCACCGTTGACTTAAGCATGGGTGGTGCGCCAAGTAGTGAGCGCCGTAGCAGCGGGCGCTCATCTACTAGCCCCACAAAACTAATCCCAAACATTTCAGCAGTTTCACGCTCATGCCAAACCGCGCCCCGGTAGGTACTGGCAATGCTGGCGACCTCGCCTAGATTCGGGTCAATCAAGGTTGCCAACAATTGTGACTGCTTGTTCGCTGGGTTTACTACTCGGGCAATAACTTCGAGTTGGCGATCACGTTCATACGCCGTCAGGAAATCAAAGAAATGGAAACCACTCGCAAACAAATCACGAAATTCATCGGCCCAAAGTGCCGTATCAATATTGCGCATTAGTTGACCGTGATTTCGTCGCGCAATTGACGCAGACCCGCGATTAGTGCCTCGGGCCGCGGCGGGCAACCGGGGATATATACCGAAACCGGCACCAGCTGATCCACCCCCTTTGTGACACTCGGGGCGTCCCAATATGGACCACCGGTATTGGCGCAGGCACCGAACGAGACCGCCGCTTTGGGTTCTGGGAGTTGCTCCCATGCGCGCAATACCGCAGGTGCCAGCGCATCGGTGACCGTACCCGATATGAGCAAGATCGTGGCGCCATGGCCGGGGCTCTCCACGGTTGCACTGTCGACGAGCAACCCGGTGGTGATCGCCGAACCCACCTCGAGGGAGCAGCAAGCCAGCCCGATATCAAGGATCTGGACTCGAAGGCTGGGATCAGCGGCCACCACATAGGTTCGCGGGCTCGAGGGCTGGTAGCCGGGCGGGGGCGGGTTCATAGGGTCGAGAGTATTGCCGGAGCCCACGTAAGTGACAAATACCTCCTTTCGAATCCTCACCCATGGCTGCGCCGGACCCACTGGCACGGCACAATAAGGTCACCACTCGGGTCGCTGGACTCAGGAGAAGCCACGTGAGCAAGCAGATTGTGCAACTCAACAGGGTCGTAATCCGTTTTGCTGGTGACTCCGGCGATGGCATGCAGTTGACCGGTGACCGGTTCACCTCCGAAACCGCCGGGATGGGCAATGACCTTTCGACCCTCCCTGACTTCCCCGCTGAGATTCGAGCACCTGCCGGTACTTTGCCGGGCGTCTCGGCCTTCCAGCTGCACTTCGCCGACCACGACATCATGACCCCTGGCGACTCCCCCAATGTGCTGGTGGCAATGAATCCGGCGGCGCTGAAAGCAAATCTTCATGACATGCCGCGCGGTGCCGACATCATTGTCAACACCGATGAATTCACCAAGCGCAATTTAGTCAAAGTCGGCTACGAAACTAATCCGATTGAAGACGGTTCACTCGATCAGTTCAAAGTGCACCCGATTGCGCTGACTTCAATGACGGTCGAAGCCCTGAAAGAATTTGAAATTTCTAAGAAGGAGGCCGAGCGGGCGAAGAATATGTTTGCCCTCGGCCTACTTTGCTGGCTTTACCACCGACCCACCGAAGGTACCACCGAATTCTTGAAAGCTAAATTCGGCAAGAATCCAGAAATCATGAAGGCCAACCTGCGGGCTTTCGAGGCTGGCTGGTCATACGGCGAGACCACCGAAGAGTTCTCGATTCAATACGAGATCAACCCAGCGCCGATGAAATCCGGCACCTACCGAAATATGTCCGGAAATTTAGCCCTTTCCTACGGCTTGATCGCCGCCTCGAAGTTATCCGGCCTCACCTTGTTCCTAGGCTCCTACCCGATCACGCCCGCTTCTGACATCTTGCATGAGCTAAGTCGGCACAAGCGCTTTGGTGTCATGACTTTTCAGGCCGAAGACGAAATAGCCGGAGTTGGTGCCGCAATTGGCGCCTCATATGGCGGGGCGCTCGGTGTAACTACTACCTCCGGCCCAGGCGTAGCCTTGAAATCTGAGGCTATCGGGCTGGCCGTCTCACTCGAGTTACCGCTACTTGTAGTTGACGTGCAACGTGGTGGCCCGTCAACAGGGCTGCCAACAAAAACAGAGCAATCCGATCTCCTGCAGGCCATGTTTGGGCGCAATGGTGAAGCTCCGGTGCCCATTGTCGCTCCGCAGTCACCATCTGACTGCTTCTTCGCAGCCATCGAAGCCGCAAGAATCGCTATCACGTACCGCACGCCGGTGTTCTTGCTTTCAGATGGCTATCTCGCAAATGGATCTGAGCCCTGGTGCGTCCCCGACGTCAGCCTGCTGGCCAAGATCGACCCCAACTTCGCCACCGAACTCAATCATGAAGCCGCCGACGGCACCATGGAGTTCTGGCCGTATCTTCGCGACCCCGAAACCCTTGCCCGCCCGTGGGCGATACCCGGTACCGCGGGCCTCGAGCATCGAATTGGCGGCATTGAGAAAGCCGATGGCGCGGGCACCATCTCATATGACGCCGATAATCACGACAAGATGGTGCGGCTGCGCCAAGCAAAAGTGGATGCCATTTCGCGCACGATCCCTGAACTCGTGATCGACGATCCCGACGGGGATGCCCGAGTTTTGATTATGGGCTGGGGGTCAACATACGGGCCAATCGGTGCCGCTTGCCGTTTGGTGCGTGCTGAAGGCAAGTCGGTGGCCCAGATTCACCTGCGACATGTCAACCCCTTCCCATCGAATCTTGAGACGATCCTGAAGAGCTACGACCGAGTTATCCTGCCCGAAATGAATCTAGGTCAACTTTCAATGCTCCTTCGCGCCAAGTTTCTGGTCGACATCATCGGTTACAACCAAGTACGAGGCATGCCATTCAAGTCCGATGAACTAGCCACCGTGATCAATGACGTACTCGAGAGCATGTGAGGAAGACATGACAACTGATGCATTCCCGGCCCTGTCGTTAGTCCCGAAAGCTGAGGCGCTACAGACGGCAAAGGATTTCAAGTCAGACCAAGAGGTGCGTTGGTGCCCAGGGTGTGGTGACTACGCGATCTTGTCGACAGTACAAAGCTTCCTGCCTGATCTTGGATTAAAGCGCGAGAATATTGTCTTCGTTTCCGGTATCGGTTGCTCATCGCGCTTCCCTTACTACCTCGACACCTTCGGCCTGCATTCGATCCATGGTCGTGCCCCAGCAATCGCGACCGGGTTGGCAACTTCACGGCCCGACCTTTCGGTTTGGGTCATTACCGGTGACGGTGACGCCCTTAGTATCGGCGGCAACCACCTAATCCATGCTTTGCGCCGCAATGTCAATCTCAAAATCTTGCTTTTCAACAACCGGATTTATGGCCTGACCAAGGGTCAGTACTCCCCTACTTCCGAGCGCGGCAAGATCACCAAGTCGTCTCCGCAAGGCTCCCTTGACTACTCATTTAATCCGGTCTCATTGGCCCTTGGCGCCGAAGCTACTTTCGTCGCACGCACCATTGACTCTGACCGCAAGCACCTAACCGAGGTGCTCACCGCGGCTGCAGGCCACGAAGGCACCGCACTGGTGGAGATATACCAGAATTGCAATATTTTCAATGACAATGCGTGGGAGCCCCTCAAGGACACCGATACCCGCGATGACTTAATGATGCGCTTGGTGCACGGTGAACCAATCCGTTTCGGCAAAGAGCAAGAAAAGGGCGTCATGCGCAAGGCCGATGGCCACCTTGAGGTCGTTGAGGTTGCCAAGGTTGGTCTTGACAACATCATCAGCCATGATGCACACGCTAAGGACCCAGGGCTGGCGTTCGCGCTCTCTCGCTTATCAAACCCACGAACTTTGGAGAACACCCCCATCGGAGTTTTCCGCGATATCACCCGCCCGTCGTATGACCGGCTGATGCGCGAGCAGATCGCCGAGGTCACCGAAGCCCAAGGCGCCGGGGACCTACAGACTTTACTCTTCGGCAATGACACCTGGGCTGTGTCCTGAGTCATCAAGACGAACACCGAAGAGCCACACAGGGTCTGCTATTTGGCGTTGCAGCATATGGTCTTTGGGGTATGTTCCCCCTCTACTTCGCGCTACTTGATTCAGTTTCGCCGTTTGAAATAGTCGCGCATCGAGTCATCTGGTCACTGGTATTTCTCTGCGCAATCATCACCGCCAGGCGGGGCTGGCCAAAAATGCGTCAGACCTTGAGCGACCGCAGGTCGGTGGGACTGTTACTCATCGCCTCATTAGCGCTGAGTATCAACTGGTTGGTATACATCTACGTCATTTCAATTGGCGAATTAGTTCAGGCCTCTCTCGGCTACTTCATCAACCCGCTAGTATCGGTCGCGCTCGGCGTAATATTACTTGGTGAACGGCTCCGTAAAGTTCAATGGTTCGCGGTGGGGCTTGCGGTGATCGCGGTTTTGGTGCTGGCCTTTTCCTACGGGGCCATACCATGGAGCAGCCTGATTCTTGCCTTTACATTTGCATTCTACGGGCTCATTAAGAAATTCGTCGGGTTCGGCGCCGTTGAGAGTTTGACCGTTGAAACCGCGGTGCTCAGCCCGGTCGCGATTATCTTTTTGGTCACTTTGGAGAGTTCGTTGGCCGCAGCATTCATCGAAGGTGGCATCGGGATCAGCCTGATGCTGCTATTGCTCGGACCAATTACGGCGATCCCGCTGCTCGCATTCGGGGCCGCGGCAAAGCGCCTTCCGCTTTCAACGATGGGCTTGCTGCAGTACATCACACCAATTATTCTTTTCATCTTTGGTCTCACAATCTTTCACGATTCCATGTCGACTTCGCGCTGGATCGGATTTATTATCGTCTGGGTCGCACTCATTGTGTTCTCGGTCGATGCGGTACGCCAGGCGAAAAAGGCCGGAAACGACCGGCGCAGTGTCCTTGCCCAGTCGCTCGAGGTTACCGAACCCGACTAATTCGGTACCTAACCGGTACGAGTTACCACGTAATCACAAAGTGTCTCTAGGGCGGTTTTGGGCGCACCCGCCGGTAAGGGTGCCAGTACCACACGGGCTTCATCCGCCCATCTACCTGCTTCGGCCCGGGCTTCGTCAAGGGCCCCGTGACCGCGCAACAAGGCTAAAGCTTCAGCATGCTCGGCATCGTCGGGCAGTGGGCGCTGTAATAGTTCACGAAGTCGCTCATCAGCCGGATCCGCACCGCCCAGCGCGATTAAAGTTGCCAGAGTCGGCACCCCTTCGCGCAGGTCAATGCCCGGGGTCTTGCCCGACTGTGCCGAGTCAGAAGTGATATCCACGATGTCATCGGCAAGTTGGAAAGCCACTCCGATTAGCTCACCGAATTGGGTCAAGACCTCAGTGACATCGGGGCTTGCACCGGACATCATGGCTCCATAGCGGCAACTCGTGGCTATCAACGACCCAGTTTTGTCGGCCAAGACCGCAAGATGATGCTTAACCGGATCCATCCCATCGGCGGGTCCCACAGACTCCAGGATCTGACCGGTACACAGGCGCTCGAATGTTTCAGCTTGAATGCGAACGGCGTCGGGGCCCAGGCTCGCAAGAATCCCAGAAGACCGGGCGAACAGAAAGTCGCCCGTCAAGATCGCTACCGAGTTACCCCAACGTGCGTTAGCTGTTTCAGCACCTCGGCGTACCTCAGCTTCGTCCATCACATCATCGTGATACAGCGTCGCCACATGGGTGAGCTCGACCGCAACCGCGGCGGCGATAACCGCTTCGGCCGCCGGATCACCGAATTGAGCTGACAGCAGGACTAGCAAAGGGCGAAAACGCTTACCACCGGCATCAACTAGATGCCTTGATACTGTCGTGACAAACGGGTACTCACTACGCACCGCCTGATCCAGCGACGCTTCAACCCGAGCCAACCCCTGCGCAAGGTCACTTTCGAGGGCTGGGTCAGGAGAAAAGCCCTCCAGGGTGGGTAACAGCATGAGGCAAAGGTACTACCGAATGAACAGGCCAGCATTGCTGACCAATTCGAGGACGGGTTGGGGCAAGATACCCAATACCAGGGTGACAGTAGCTCCGGCCGCAAGTGCAATCGTCGTGAAAGCCGACGGCACCACCACCGAGGCGGTCTGCGGACCGGGCTCGGTGAAGAACATCACTACGATCACCCGAACATAGAAGAATGCAGCGATTGCTGAGGCCACTACACCCACGATGACCAGCCAGGTGTCGCCGCTGGCTATGGCGGCCGCGAACACGCTGAACTTTCCGATAAACCCACTGGTCAGTGGGATGCCCGCAAGGCCGAGCATGAACAATGCGAAAACACCGCCGACTAGTGGGGACCTGCGCCCCAGCCCGGCCCATTTTGACAAGTTTGTCGCCTCACCTGATTCGTCACGAACCAACGAGATAATTGCGAACGCTCCGATAGTGGTGAAACCGTATGCGATCAAATAGAACATGGAACCGGCTAATCCCGCGGGGCTTGCCGCTATTACACCCACCAAAATGAAACCGGCCTGAGCGATAGACGAGTACGCGAGCATGCGCTTGATATCGCTCTGGCTGATGGCGATAATCGACCCAACTAACATCGTCAAGATAGCGATGATCCACATCATCGGAACCCAGTCCCAACGCATCCCGCCAAATGCGACGTAAAGCACGCGCATTAGCGCACCGAACGCCGCGATCTTGACGGTGGCCGCCATGAATCCAGTAACAGCCGTCGGTGCACCCTGATAAACGTCCGGAGTCCATTGGTGAAATGGCACCGCGGCGACCTTGAAGAGCAGGCCCACCAATATCAAAGCCATGCCAATCAGGGCCAACGAGGTCTGCCCCGGTTTCGCGGTTAAGACACTCGCGATCACCGGCAACTGCGTTGATGACGCGTACCCGTAAACCAGCGCCACGCCATAGATAAAGAAAGCGGAGGAAAAGGCACCGAGTAAGAAGTACTTGAGCGCGGCCTCCTGCGAGAGCAATCGTCGGCGGCGAGCCATGCCAGCAAGCAGGTACAGCGGCAATGACATTACTTCGAGGGCCACGAACATCAGCAACAGGTCATTGGCTGAGACAAACAAAACCATGCCCGAAACCGCGAACAAGAAAAGTGGCCACACTTCGGTCTGCAGGTATCCACGCGCCGTGAACTGTTTTTCATCCTCAGAACCAGGAAGTGAAGAAGCGCGCGCAGCGAAGACATCACCACTTGGATCAAGTGATCGCTCAGCCATCAAAAGCGCACCTAAGATCGCGAGCACCAATATCGTGCCCTGCATCAATAACGCTGGGCCGTCTACAGCGATCGCACCCTCGGCTGTCACGACCCGAACTCCGGTGATGGTGAATACCCACGCCAATGCCGCGATCAGGGCACCGAAGACAACAAATAGTTGAATAAAGCGCCGAGACCCCCTCGGCAGTAATGCCTCCACGAGAACCGAAACCACACCTGCTCCCAACAAGATCAGGAGCGGTGCAATCGCGTTGTAATCGACGATTGGGAGCGTGAACGGTACTTCGACCGTCGCTGCGGCGAGTAAATTCACTTGCCGCTCCCTTCACTTGTAATCGTGGGGCTGGGGTCGGTAGCGCCAATAGTTGTCATGACACGATCCACCGCCGGGTTTACAACATTCAATATCGGAGCCGGGAAGAGACCGAGCAATAATGTCAAGACCACGATCGGCATCAATGCGATAACTTCACGGCCACCTAGGTCTTTCATGCCAACTAGCTTTGGAGCCAGCGGGCCGGTCATTGATTTCTGGTAAAGACGAAGCACATAAGCCGCCGTGATGACAATGCCCAAAGTGGCAATTCCG
>CAFABK010000061.1_pt1 | contig 10199 bp, 7 predicted proteins | sample 7267871 | NCBI WGS metagenome assembly CAFABK01 (sample SAMEA6814009, study PRJEB35770) | freshwater metagenome | biome: Freshwater; feature: Freshwater reservoir; material: water | place: Czech Republic | collected 2016-04-20 | depth 30m m | reverse complement strand
GTTGCAAACCCAGGCGGTGATTAACTCTGATCCGGGCACCAGTGCGGGCGGGCTCCTGGCCGATCTTGGAGCCGTCGGTGTTGGCATGAGCCCGTTCAATATCGGCGCAGCACTTGCGGCACCCATCGTCGTCCTCGGCTTGTTACTTCTACTACTGCGTAGCCATCGGGCCCCGTTAGCGCTTGCCATTGCCGGCCCGGTGCTTGGCTTTACCGTCTTTGCAGTTATTGCGATGTCCGGGGCCGATGGTGCTGAAGTATCGCGCCTGGTGAGTTACTACGCCCTCAAGTCGCTCAATGCGATGCTGTTAGCGGTCGCGCCACTGATTGCCGCGATGGCAGCCGTCGCCGTATGCGTGTTATTGGTGGCCGTCAGCAAGACGACGAAGGGGGCGGCCAAGCCAAGAGCGGCTCGCATCAACGTCATCATCGGCGGAGTGATCGCCTTGGTTATTGGTTTCACGATGTTTGGCTATGTTGGTACGACTACTCAAGATTTCACCGGTGGGTTTACTTCAGCCCCCGGTGTGGTGGCGGCAAATGTCCGAAGTGCGGGGGTCGAGAACGTTTTGATTGGTGAATCGATCATTAGCGCGCAGCAGGCAGCGCTGCCTTACCCGGATAAAACCACCATGTTGTGGGATGGCTCCGGCACTTTGCCGAATCTTTGGGTCTCGGCGCTGCACGGGGTGATGTCGAAGAACCAGAACACGTTCTACAAGAACCTGCCACCCTTCCCCTATGACGAAAAGACCCTCGGACACCTGAGACTCTCACTAAATCTTGATCCGAGCCTGCACCTCGTGTTGTTGTGGTTCCGGGGGGATTCTGGTGTTATGGTCGAAGAGCTCGAGATCGACCAGCCAGATCGCGTGATCACCGTCAAGGTGCCAATGCGTTCTTCCCCACTGTGCGAGGAGTGTTCGCTCTGATTCGTCGACCTACGTCAGCGGTGCTGGCGTTGATACTTTTGGCGTCCGCCGGCGTTGCCGCAGCGCCGATTTCGGCATCTCCAGATCCAACTGCGCGGCCATTTGTGCTGCCGCGTATTGACCAGGCACCGGCTTTACCGGCCATTGCCGGGGTTTCAAGTAGCGGAAGTGGCAAACCCACCACGCCACGCTCGGTGCCAGCCGCGGCCGCCTTGGGTACCGGGGCTTTCACCATCTACAGCGGCCTTGGCACCCCGGTGGCCCGTACTGCGGTCACTTTTCCCGTGGCCGGTGGCACTCCCCTGCTCGCCGATTGGGATGGTGATGGCTTAGCGACGCCGGGTCGCTACGAGGCCGGTCAGTGGTTTAGCTCCTCGGCCATCTTGGGTAACGCGGGCTGGGAGGCCAAAGCCTCCTGGGGTGGTCAGGTTGGCGATGTGCCGGTAGTGGGCGACATCAACGGTGACCGCAAGGCCGATATTGGGGTTTACCGCGCTGGCCAGTGGCTTTGGCAAATTACCGGCGGTGCAACGCGTGATGAAACTTTCGGTGAGCCGGGAGATCTGCCGGTGGTTGGTGATTGGGATGGCGACGGGCTTGACGACGTTGGCGTTTTCCGCGCCGGTAGTTGGATCCTGCGCTATCTGAACGTAAAGAAAGCGCCGAAGGTCAGCAAGGACGTAATCGTCACCATGGTTCCCGAGGCTAATGCCGCGATTCTCACTTTCCCTTTTGGGCTGCCAACCGATACGCCAATTGTTGGTGACTGGAATGCCGATGGCATTGATACCCCTGGCGTTGTGCGTGATCGCTCGCAGTGGATCTTGAGTAGCGGTGCCGCCAAACTTAAGCAATCGACGACGATAAACGTGCCACTTGCTGCTGATCAGAGCGCCTTGGTCGGTACGCAGGCCACTTTGCCCGGCCACTGCCCGACGGCTACCTCCACTTCGGAAAAGAAGGCTTACAAGATTGCTCGCCGAGCGGTGGCCCCGGCCACCACCAAGGGAACTTTGAAGATCGACGGCATGGCCGAGATCAAGGCAACCGTCAATGACGGGCTGCGTTATGTGATCGTCAACGACCTGACCAAGAGGCTTAAGGGCTTAAGTTCAATGCCCTACTACGACGCACTGAATCGCTACCCGACAGATGAAGAATCAATCCGACGCGTGGCAAACTCGGCGCAAGCGGCGGCCATCATGGCGACAACAAGTGACTGGAAGAAAGTCAACGGAATCAGCCGTAATGAACTAGTGAGTTACGCGCGTTGGCAAATTCGCACCGTGACGTGCCAGCATGCGGTTAATTCTCCTGGCGGTTGGGGTAATACTTTTCAGTCAGCATTGTGGGCAACGGTTGCCGGGCAAGCCGGTTGGTTGCTCTGGGGTGAGCTGAGTTCGCAGGAGCGTGCGTACGTCTCCGCGATGGTGGCGGCCGAAGCGGATTACTCAGTGGCGCGCGGCCCGTTCTACTTCCGCAATCGAGCTGGAGTTGAGTTAACTCCGGGGGATTCACGCGCCGATGAGGTTTCATGGGATCTGATGGCCCCGGCTCTTGCAATGGCGATGATGCCGAAAGATCGACGGGTTCCCACTTGGCGGGCAACTTTAGTTTCGTTATCGATTGCCGCATTTGCTCGCCCGAGTGATCTAACTTCCAACGGTATTTACAACGGTGTCATTCTGCGAAATTCTTTGCCCGGTACAAACGCCAATGAGGACGGCACCATCACCAACCACGGGAAGGTCAACCCCGACTACACCCAAAATGTGCAGCACCTCTGGTGGGCGGCGAGCCTGCTGCGCAACGCTAAACAAAGTGTTCCGGGTGCGGTGTTCCTCAACGCTGACGTCGTGTATCGGGCCTTAGCGGTCGTCAACTTCCCATCACCGCCTTATGCAGCACCTGGCGGTGTCGTCTACCAGCCCCTCGGTCAAATTTACTACCCGATGGGGGTGGGCTGGGGTGTTCGGCGCCCGGCAACTTTCACCGGCGTAGATGGTTTCGCAAATGTCTATGCGGCAGCGGACACCAAAGCCGGTGAGTTTCTCGCGGCCCACGCCCGCGATACCCGCGCCTTGCAACTTCGTTGGACCGATGGTCATATCTACGCACCGGGCCTTGGTGAAGAAACCTACAAACTTGGTAAAGAGGAATATGCGCTTTCGCAGATGGCGCTAGCCTGGTGGTCAGGTGCGATCAAGACGAGCACAAATTTTTCGATAATGCGCGATAAAGTACCCGGAGTCAACCTTGAGTCGCGCGTCCCAGTGCCGCAGTAAATGCACGGCACTCGTCATACACCGGCAGCAGACCAGCAGCTTTCGCATCAGCTAGCAGTGGTGCTGCCGCATCCTTAGCCGATAACAGCGAGTTCTGCCCGTCCGGCCATGGCAGATTCAATGCTGGATCAAGTGGGTGTATGCCATGCTCACGTGTTGGTGAGAATGGTTCAGAGCATAAGTAGCCGACAGTTGCCGAATCAGATAGCGCACAAAAAGCGTGGCCGAGCCCTTCGGCGATATAGAGCCCCTTGCGGCTGGAGTCATCAAGCTCAACAGCATCGCAAGTGCCAAAAGTTGGTGAACCTACTCGAATATCGATCACCACATCCAAAATGCGTCCGGCCAAGCACTGCACGTACTTCGCCTGGCCGGGGGGCACATCGGCGAAGTGAATACCGCGCACGGTGCCAGCCCGCGAGACTGAAATATTCATTTGCTCGAGTGAAAAGTCATGGCCCACGGCCTCGGTGAAAATGTTTTTCTTGAACGCCTCGAGGAAGACCCCGCGATCATCTGCGCGCAATAGGGGAGTGAACTCCCAGACGCCCTCAATGGATAACGGTTGCACCTGCACCCCTGGGAGGCTAGCAGCGAACCGCCCTGAACCCGGCGCCACGTACGCTGGGCGCGTGAAGGTTGCGCTGATGGGCACGCGGGGGGTGCCCGCCCAGCATGGCGGGTTTGAGACCGCCGTCGAGGAAATCGGCAAGCGCCTGGCCGCCCGGGGCTATGAAGTCACGGTTTATTGCCGTAATCCGGGGCAGCACATCACCGAATATGAGGGCATGAAATTGGTAAATGCGCCCGCTATCCGGCACCGCCTGGCCGAGACTTTAAGCCATACCACCGCCAGCACGGCCCACGCGATTATCAAGGATCACCCCGATGTGGTGCTGCTGCTAAATGCCGGCAACGCGCCACTGCTCAAGCCACTGAAGTTGGCCGGTATACCAACCGCAATTCACCTTGACGGGCTGGAGTCCAAGCGCGAGAAGTGGCGAGGGGCGGGGGCGAAGTACTACCGGTGGGCCGAGAAAGCCGCCGTTAAGTGGGGCCAAGAGGTAATCGCTGATGCGCAGGCGATCGCAGATTACGTAAAGCAGACTTACGGGCGCGATTGTGTGGTCATCCCATACGGCGCCGAAGTAATCAACCCACCGAGTACTCGGCTAGCGGAGTTGCAACTTTCACCGCAGGGCTATCACCTGCTGGTAGCCCGGTTCGAACCGGAAAACCACGTGATCGAAGCGGTGCATGCATATCGCACAAGTAGTGAATCGCGGCCACTTGTAGTTGTCGGTAGTGCGCCATATTCACAGTGGTATGTCGACAAAGTTCACGCTGCCGCGCACGGTGACGTACGCATAAAATTCACCGGTGCTATTTACGACCAAGAACTCCTTGAGCAACTCTACGGGCATGCCATCACTTATATCCACGGGCATTCGGTTGGAGGCACTAACCCGAGCCTGCTGCGCGCGATGGGTGCAGGTGCTCCGGTGCTCGCATATGACGTCGAGTTCAATCGCGAGGTCACGGCTAACCAAGGCTACTTCTGGGGCGATGCAGATCAATTGCAACTTATTTTTAATGACATTGCGGCCGGCAAGGAAGCCGCTCGTCTGGTGGAACTACATGATCAGAACCAGCAACGTATCGAATCGGCTTATCAGTGGGATGCAGTAACCGATAAGTACGAAGTGTTGATTAACTCACTCGCGAACCGGCGTGGTAAATAATGCAGTCACAGGTTGCAGCGGTGCTTGTTACCCATAATTCGGAGCAATGGATTACTAAAACGATATCTAGCGTGCAAAACCAAACCCAGGCACCCGTGAACATCGTCGTAATTGATGATCGCTCAACCGATGACACCATGAAGATATTGGAGCAGCAGCAGGGGTTAAGCCCCATCCCGTTTACGATCCAGCAGGCATCATCATCGGCCCGAAATATCACAACCCGCATTGCCAGCAACTTCGTGCAAGGAGTGCAGCTCGCGGCGAACCTGGGTGCTGACCTCGTGGTGCTAGGTGATCACGATGACACTTGGCATCCGGATCGAATCTCAAGACAGTGCGCGCTACTTGATCAACAACCGCAGGCTTTAATGGTTGCTAGTGACGGTAATTTGGTTGGGTCTGGTGCGTTGGTTAACGCCGAGGGCACCATACGCGGCACCTTCCCGGTGCCAAGTGATTGGCAAGGCATCACACCCGTCGAGCAATTGCGCTACACCCTGCGTCACTCGATAGCCACCGGAGGTGCCTCGATGCTGCGCCCGCGCCACTTTGCGGGCGGCCTTGAAGTGCCAAAGGGGTGGCTGCACGATCGCTGGTGGAGCCTTGTTGCTGTGGTGCGCAGCGGCATGATCATTGATGAAGGCATCGTCATTGATTACTTAGTGCAAGCTGGCCAGCAAGTGGGCCTCCGCACTGGCAACCAAACCAAGTCGGGCGCGAGCCGCCTGGCTGGAGCCGCACCTAACCCCGTGCAGTCACTGCGCAAACTCGGTGACCTGCACGAGCGCTTACGGCCACTTGCGCAGAGCAATCAACTGCGAGCCCAATTGAGTTGGGTACAACTAATGCGGAGCTTGATAAGCAGCTAACTTATGCTGCTGCTGCTGCTGCTGCTGCTGCTATGTTGACGTCGGGAATAGCAACAACTTCAGCGCTTAGCTTGTCGAAAACATGGTAGGCATCTGATAGTTGGTGTCGCAGTTCAGGTGAATTCAGGATTTGCAAATAGGGAGCCTTGAGCTCCTCGCGGACTTCGCTCGGGAAGTTCTGCATGGTCACGGGCAGCAACTGGGCTTCGTTGACTTGCCGAACACCAGCCATCAACTGCTCGGTTGTGGCTCCTAATGAATCAAAATTTATGAACAGCACCTGCGGTGACTTCGCATACTTCTTTGCCGCTCGGTGCCAGGCGGTATAGGCCAGCAGGCGGCTGCGCTTCCTGGAAATGGAAGGTGGGTCGTTGTTATATAAGCTCCATGAGGCGATAGTGCTGATCGGGTCGCGCAGCGGGATCAGCGTCAAGAGCCCAGCGTTTACATAGGCAGGTATCGAGAATGGATCGTGGTTCTTCCAGCACCGTTCGGGGGCACCGAGCGCCTGGCTTGCGGCCACTTGTAGGTAGGTAGTGCCAGTGCGGGGGAACCCGCAGACTGCCACCACTGCGGCTTCGAGATCAGCCGCACTCGGGTTCTCTGAACTGGAGGGCTGTTGATCGAAAATGAAGCGGCCGCATGATTTTGAGACGAGGGCGAGCCCCCCGGGCAACTGGCTTGCAAGGTTTACCAAACCGCCGTAGCGCGGGTGGAGGCGCTGCGGGTGGAAGTGCGCACCTGTCACCTTGTGTTCTCCAATTAGTAACCTGTTAGACCCTTAATGTATCCCCCCGGGGGCTTCACCGCCGGTTTTTCGTTGGATGTGGCGCTGCCGACCCAAGAGTTTCGTGAATTGACTAGGTTTTAGGGGTGAGTCAGTTGCCCGGGGTCGAAGTGGTGCCCGGTCAGACCCTGCTGGATGTCACCGACCTGATCGAGTTCTTCCAGCGCCGAGAGTCAGTCTCCGGGGTGCAGCGGGTGATTGCCGAGACCGCTCCACTGCTTTTGGCTGCCGACCCCTATTTACTAGCGGTCGTCTTGGATCGCCCCCGCGGCGTGTTCGTGGCACTAACTCGAGTTGAAGTAGCCCAGTTCTTTGGGGCCGGGGTGAGTGCCATCCGGGAGGGCATGGCTAATGACGCAGATACTTGCTTGCTGCGGGCACGAACGGCGCCGCCGGCTCGCATTGATGCCAACACGGTGCTGACTTTCCTCGGGGCGGTTTGGATCAATGATGCTTTGATGTTGGCAGCACGCGATGCTCACGCAATGGGAGCCAAACTTGTTTTCCTGTTATACGACTTAACGCCGGTGCTCGAGACCGGTCACACCGCAGCGGTTAATCGACTCTTTGAGCGCTATCTGAATTTGGTAATCGATACTGCGTCGATGGTGCCGGCGATTTCTCAGTCAAGCCGAAATGACTTTATTGCCTACGCATCAGCGCATGGCGCTTCGGCGCCGGTGGGCAGTGTTACTGGCCTACCTTGTGGCATCACCCCGGGCAGATACGAGACCAATGTGCGGCCTTGGCCGCGACCGTACGCACTATTCGTCGGCACGGTCGAGGCCCGCAAGAATCACGTTCTCGCTTTTAACACCTGGAAGCAATTAATTGATAAGCACGGTATTGATGGCGTTCCCGACCTTGTTTGTATTGGCCGGTTAGGTTGGCACTCCGACGAATTCCTGCGCGCATATGTCGAATCCAACGGGTTAGGCGGCAAGGTGTCGCTGCTTTCGACCAGCGTTAGCGATGCTGAGCTAGCAGCTTTCTACGCCAATGCCGAATTCACCGTCTACCCGAGTCGCTATGAGGGCTGGGGTTTGCCGGTCTCTGAAAGCTTGGCTTTTGGCAAGTTGCCGGTGGTGGCGCACAACTCGTCCTTACCCGAAGCCGGCGGCAAACTTGCCGTCTACTTTGAATCCGACAATGCAAGTGACATGGCCACAGTTATCGAACGCGATGCACTTAATGTTGAGGTGCGCAAGCGCTTTGAAAGCCAGATTGCAGATAACTTTGTCGACTTGACGTGGCAACATGTCGCTGACGTCATCAGCCATGACATCGAACAGGCACGATCAAGTGAAGGCAGGAAGCCGATGTATCCGACTATTGAACTGGGCCGTGAGTATGTGCTCGCCACCGGCGCGGCTGCTCCCGACAGTGGTTACGCAGACCAATACATGAGGCACCTCCAGACCGAAGGCCTCACCCCGATGCTGCACCAACCACGAGGCTCTGATGACTTCAACGTCGTTGATGCCGGGGTTATCGGCACTTTCGGATCACCACAAACCTGGGGTCTGGAAATCCGCCCAGGCGCTCGCGCTGACTTCAGGTTCACCCGCCCAATTGCTGGACCGTTAACCATCTTGATATCGACGCGTTCGATGCCCGGGGTGGCGCGTATTGATGCAATAGGCCCGGGTGGGCCGGTGCAACAGGAGGTCTACCTAGGTTCGGTGATCACCTTGCCACTTGGTGACGGTAACCAAGGTGAACCCGCGCAGGTCACCTTGAGCGTGACCGACGCCGCGGATTCGATTGAAGGTTTCTTGGGCATCAGATCATTTGTCGTGCTGGCCGCTGACGACCTACAAACTCAGGTAATCGCACTGAAGTCTGCCGCGGATGCGTTACGTCAGGAACTTGATTTCGTCACCAACACGCGGTCATGGAAAGTGACGGCGCCCTTGCGCAAATTAAAAGGCCGGGGAGCGAGTTAACGCGCCCCGGCCCTCTAGTTAGTGAGTTAGTTCCTCTTCCTAGGAGCCGCTTGCACCGTGACGGTGTAGGTCGCTGAGCCAGGTGAAATTGCCGCGTTGCCGGGTGAAACAACGGTGACCTGGCACTGGCCGGCTGCTAAAGCCTGCAACGCAACACCGTTGATAACGCACGGGCCCTGCTCACTAAACACCACGGTGGTGCCCGACTGACTTGTACCAGCGAGTGTCACCGAGGTGCCCGCGGTCATGACGATTGGTTGAGCTATTGACCAAACTGGTTGAGCCGGTGGGTCAACCGTTATGACGTCAGCGGTGCGCGCACCTTGGATGTTGACAGTCTGCGTTGAGGTGCCGCTAGGCCCGGTAGCACTGGACGAATAATTTGCGCTGATGGTGTGCACGCCGGTAACTGTTGGTGTCCACTGGAAACTAGAGACCCCATTCGTGGTTGCAATTGATCCGCTGATGCCTTTGCCATCCAAGGAGAATGCGGCGCTGCCGGCCGGCAGACCATTACCAATCACAGCTTGCAGAACCGTCGGCGACCCGACATACAGGTTTGGCGGGAAGCGCAATGCGAGATTCTGCACGGCACCAATTACCGCAGGTTGAGCTAGCGGGCTGGTCGATGCCAGTTGACTTCCTGATGCGGGCTGGAAAGTTGCGTAAAGTGAATTTACTCCAGGGGTTGTTGGAATCCAAGGCAGAATTGCGGTGGCAGTGCTGGTGCCATACTGGCCGGTTAGCGGGCTGGTGACAATGACAGCGCCGGTGCTAGTGGTTAGTTGAATGCTCCCCGTTGGCGCAATGGTGCCGATGGGTGCGACCACCGCACCCGTGAGGTTGTCGGTGACACCGGATTGCAGATTGTTCTGCGCAAGTAGCACGGTGTAAGTAGGCATGGGCGCAACGGTGATAGCTGTTGATCCTGAACTTAGTGCGCTACCCAGTGCGTTAATGGTCCAGGTGCCGGCGCTGGTTGGAGTCCAGATGGCCGCTCCGTAGCCGTTGGTGCCGATGGTGGTCTGCACGGTCGTGGCTTCGGCGCCAAGTTGTAGGCCGATGGTGACTACCTGCCCGGCGACGGACGGCGCATAGATCGTGATGGATTGGCTGAGCCCAACCATGCCGTTTGGGGTGGCAATGAAGCCGGCGGGGGGCGCGGCCTGAGCACTTGGCAGGCTCGCGAGCCCAAGGCCGACGGCCAAGGCGGTGGCAGCGAGAGTTCGGGCGAGACGGGGGTGCATAGTCACATTGGGCATGCTGGCTCCTAGGTGGTCGTTGGACTCAGCATAATGGTGAAGGATGGAATTTCGGCGCAATACCAGGCAATTATTCGACCAGACGTAGCCTAAAAGTCCGACCAGAAGTAGCGTAAACCTCCGACCAGATGTAGTATATAACTGTGAGCCCGGACCGATACCTGCCTCGAATAGTTGATGCCGAGCTGAGCTTGCTCTTTCCCGCCCTCGACGCAATCAGTATTGAGGGTGCGAGGGGGGTAGGCAAAACCCGGACCGCTAGCGGTCGTGTCGCGCGCGTACTTGACTGCCAAGTGCCACAGGTGGTCGAACTACTTGAGGCGCGCCCCGAGTCGCTGACAGACGGTGCGCAACCGGTGCTCATCGATGAATGG
>CAFABK010000060.1_pt1 | contig 10444 bp, 13 predicted proteins | sample 7267871 | NCBI WGS metagenome assembly CAFABK01 (sample SAMEA6814009, study PRJEB35770) | freshwater metagenome | biome: Freshwater; feature: Freshwater reservoir; material: water | place: Czech Republic | collected 2016-04-20 | depth 30m m | reverse complement strand
GGTACTCGGATTTATGTTGCTATTGCTCATGATTTCGACAATTCTGTATCGCAGACGTCAGTCTGAGCGGCCCTGAGCAAATGAAAATCCCTCCATCTAATGCGTGGTGCCGCATCAGATGGAGGGCTCACTCGTCTAATTAGACTTTAGGCTGCGGGGTCCAGCGCAGGTAGGGCTTAACTTCTTCAACATCGCCGAACTTCGCGATTGCGTCAGCGGTTGAAAGCATCGGCGAGACGATTACTTTGTCACCTTGAACCCAGTCGGCAGGTGTTGAGACCGTGGCCTTGTCGGTGAGTTGCAGTGCGTCGATAACCCGCAGAATCTCATTGAAGTTGCGCCCAACTGACTTTGGGTAAGTCAAGGTGAGACGGACTTTGTTTGCGGGGTCGATGATGAATACCGAGCGGACCGTTGAGGTGTCACCTGCATTTGGGTGCAACATGTCGTATTGGTTTGATACGGTGCGATCTGGATCGGCAATGATCGGGAAGTTAAGTGGATTGCCGGTTACTTCGCCGATATCACCGGCCCAAGCTTTGTGATCTGATACGGAGTCAACCGAGATCGCGATGGCCTTCACGTTGCGCTTATCGAACTCGCCCTTTAGGCCAGCGGTCGCACCAAGTTCGGTAGTGCAGACTGGAGTGAAATCGGCCGGGTGGCTGAAGAAAACGGCCCAAGCCCCCTGCTTCCAGTCGTAGAAGTCAATTGGGCCGTCGGTGGTATCTGCTTTGAAGTCTGGGGCTTCATCGCCAAGTCGAATAGTCACTGGGTAACTCACCTTCTGTAGGTCAATCATGATTTGGTACCGGATCTAATTTTGATTAGTCTGTTGAACGTATCAAGGCAAAGGGCCAGCGAGTTACTCCCATTTTATAATTGCAAAGTATCCGCAGTAGGGCCTTATGGCACTCTTGAAGTCATGTATTTGGGATGACCGCCAAGGATGCGTAACGCGTTTAGTCGCGGGTTTTCCCTCGCTCGATTGCGGCCTATCTGGTGGCTGCGCGGAGCACTTGGAGATGCGAGGCCAACTCGATGCGCAAGTTCTGTGCCCGCTCGGCTATGGCTCGCTGTTCATCGACGTACTCGCGCCGGCCGTCAGGTGTTTCAATGCGAATCGGCTCATAACCAAGATCGATTAGGTCGTATGGTGCCGCCCGCATATCAAGGGTTCTGGCTGAGCGTGCCAACTCGAAGCAATCTGCAATTAGATCGCTACTAATCCAAGGCGTGAACCACATTGCATATTTATAGAGGTCCATATTTGCGTGTAGGCAGCCAGGCTGCTCGAGATCGGGTTGGTTTTCGCGCGTGGGCTCAATGATGTTGAGTGGCTTTGCCGCATCGGTAAAGAATCGGTACGCATCAATATGAGTGCAGCGCAGCCCGATTTCATCGACGGTGGCGGTAACGACTTCATCGCTGACCCGTAGCGGAAAACTTGCATGCCGAATATCTGGGGTCTGGTAGACCATTGCCCATTCATGTAATCCGAAACAATTAAGTTGCGCGGGGCGAGCACTAGTGCCAGCGAGTAATCGAATCACTAGATCTAGCCGGTCCGCTTTCGTGGCCAGCTGGCTGACGTCGGCCGAGATGCCATTAGCGTCGTTATTAAGCCGCCGGTAGGCGGAGTGAAGATCGAACTCCGCGACTTCACCTTGTAGTTCGACTCCGTAGCCGGGGTGCCAAGTGGTTAGCTTGTTAACCGAATACGGGTAATAGTCGAACAAGAAATCGTCAACTGGATGCGTAAGGCCGAGTTTCTTTCTTTCTAGGCGTGGGGTAACCCATGGTTGAACCCGGGCGGCGTGAGCCAATTGGCGGCCCCGCCATTCGCCTTCTAGTAACACCGTCATGTTGCCACCGGTACCAAGCCCATGTCGGCACAACCTTGAACCAGGTTGTCAAGGCCGAATGCATCGACCGGGCCGAAGGCACCGCCTGTTGGTGTTGGATGCACCAAGCACATCGCCGCCGCCCAGGCGAGTAATTCGGCAGTCAATAAATAAGGTGATGGGCCGATAATTTGGACACTCGAAAGGCTGCGCCCAACTCCGTCAAAAGTTCGTGCCACCGCAATTGAGTTCGTGGCGCTTAGCTGTCTTGGCGTTGGCCCTAGCCCGGTGGTCTCGCCGACCGCGGCCTTTAAGCCTTCGTCAATTAGCTTGCTGAGCCCTGGGATGCGCGCGGCCGCGCTCATCACACCGCTTGCGGCGCTGGCGGCTTTGGTGGCCTTGCCCGCCCAGCCTAGGTAGACACCAACATCTTGCAGAGATTGGTCAAGTCGGGGGAGCGCGAAGTGCTCACTGCCACCGACACTAAGCCCATCAAGTGCTTTACCGTCGACTTGGAACGTGCTGGTGCTTCGGGCAGTGCGTTCAGTGTTGATCCGACCACGGCTGAACGCGAATGACGGTGCCAACATGATTGCGGCGGCACTCGCTTTGGTGCCGCTGCTCATCCCAAAACTATCTCCGCCCACGAAGTAGCCGATCTCGACTCGCGTTGGCACCGCGCCTTTGGCCCGGGCCTGTTGTAAGGCAAGTGCACCGGCCAAGTTGCCTGGGACGAAGTCGTAGCCAAAGGCGGTTAAGAGTCGGGCCCCGGTTATCGCGGCTTGGGCGCCGTAACTTTCGAAGACTTCACGAATAAATGGTGACTCACCGGTTGAGTCGACATAGCTGGCGCCGGCCCTGATCGCGGCGGTGATGGCCGGTGCTCCTAGTTGGGTAAACGGGCCGACCGTAGTCACCAAGACATCTTGCGGCCCGGTCAGCAGGGCGTCGACACTTTGTTGGTCACTGACATCCGCAACCTGCCAGGTGGGTGCTGCGTCAAGGGGCGCAAACGGGGCCAATTCGGCGACGAGGGAACTTAGCTTGGCAGCTGAGCGCCCAGCGAGCACCGGTGCTAACCCAGCACGCACCATGGCCTCGGTGGTTAGGCGCCCGGTGTACCCGGTGGCACCGAACAGCACGACACGGCCGGTTGATGGCGGCCTCGGCGCGGGCGGGCTGGTCATAGATGTGCACGCTACGCCACCGGTGGCGTAGACTTCTTGGGTGACCAGCCAGCGCACGTCTGCAATGTGGCATCCGTTCGCTGACATGTCGGCGGTTGCCGGCCACGACTTCGTAATCTCCTCCGGGCAGGGAGCCCATGTCATTGGGGCTGATGGCCGCAGATACCTAGATTCCACAGCGGCCCTTTGGTATTGCAATGTCGGCCATGGTCGAACCGAGATGGCTGATGCGGCAGCCGCGCAGATGAACTTGATCGCCTCCTATTCGAGTTTCGGTGATTATGCGACCCAGTCGACTCTGGATCTAGCCGATCGCTTGGCTGCCTTATCGGGGCTTACCGATGCGAAAGTGTTCTTTACCTCCGGGGGTAGCGACGCTGTTGATACGGCCCTCAAAATGATTACCCGGTATTGGTCACTGATGGGCGAGCCGAAACGCACTCGAATTATTGCCCGCGAGCGTTCCTACCACGGCATGCATGTCGCCGGTACTTCACTCGGTGGTATCCCCGCAAATCGTGAAGGTCACGGCGATCCTGACCCCAAGGTTCAAAACGTAACTTGGGACGACGCTGAAGCTCTTGCCGCTGAGATAGACGCCATCGGCGCGGAGAATGTTGCGGCATTTTTCTGTGAGCCGGTAATCGGTGCCGGCGGGGTGTACCCGCCACCTGATGGTTACCTGGCTCGGGTTCGCGATATTTGCAAGGAGCGTGGGGTGCTCTTAGTTGCCGATGAAGTAATCAGTGGGTACGGCCGTACCGGTTCGATGTTCGCTTCGCAGCGTTGGGACTTGCAACCAGATTTAATGTTGACCGCCAAAGGATTGACCTCGGGCTATTTACCAATGGGTGCCGTATTGGTAAGTGGCCAAGTTGCCGAACCTTTCTGGAATACCCCGGGTTTGATTTGGCGACATGGCTACACGTATTCGGGGCACGCGACGGCCGCTGCTGTCGCAAGTGTGAATCTAGACATCATGGAGCGAGAGCAATTGGTCGACCGCGTCGCTGATCTGGCACCGGTACTTTCAGCCGCGTTGAACCCGTTAGCTGCACATAGTCATGTTGCGGCCGTCCGCACGGTGGGCTTACTCGGGGCGGTTCAACTGCGCCCCGACGTGATCAAGGAGGACCCGACGATCGGTGCTCGGCTGGTGCGGGCAGCCCGTGAACAAGGGGTACTTACCCGGTGGTTGGCCGATGGCGGTTTGCAGGTGTCGCCGCCATTTGTCATAACCCGGGAAGACCTACATTCGATGGGGCGTGCTTTCGATGAGGCGTTATCCGCGGTGGGCTCAGCAAGGGCTGATTCGGCTCGACTCCAGGTTGATCTGCTGCCCGATACGACAACCGATGAGGCTGGTGGCTTTGGATCAAGTGATGCACGGCTACGTGCTGATGTGCCACCACATCATGTTGCGTGATCATTTTCAGCGAAGGTCTACTACTGCAGCGAAATTTTTGGATGCATGGCAAAAGTCAGGTCGCTGCTGCCGGTTGCACCAGCAATCCTTAACGCGCTCTGCTCATCCACCGCAACTAGCACCAGCGCTGATGTGGTTGACATAAAGCCACCGGCGGCCGGTACCCCGGTGACGCGGGCGCCGCGGGCCACGGTTGATGCGATGCCGGTGTCGGTTACCGCAATTAAGTCGATGATGTCGCCAACATGAAGTAGCCCCGCTGCTGCCGGAGGCGAAAGCGGTACCGGGATGGCGACGTAACCGCTCTCCAAAGTTTCGAGGGTACCGGTTGGCAGGTCGGTGCTGGCGGGAGTTGCGACCGAACGCACGGAGCCAAGGGCGAGCAGTACGGCCAGTGCGGCACAGGCGGCGGCGATTGATCGGCGGTGGCGCCTGGTGAAGTGGGCTAGGGGGCCAGTGCGAAGTTTTTTCAGATCGATCATGGACGAAGGTTAAGTAAAATCCGCGTAGCGCGCCATTAGTTATCCACAGGCAGGAACTTAAGTTGTAGCTGGCGCTGAACCCTTGGACCCAGAACTCGCAGGAGCTTTCGGCTCGGACTTCTTCGCTGGCTCGCTGGACTTAGGTTCGCTGGACTTAGTGTCACTGGACTTAGAGTCGCCAGACTTTATTTCGCTGGACTTAGAGTCACCAGAGGTGCTCTCACTCGACTTGGTGTCACTTGATTTGGAGCTGCTCGAAATTGAGTCGCTCTTTTTATCACGTGAATCGGTGCGGTAGAAACCGGAGCCCTTGAAAACTACGCCGACATTCGAGAAGAGTTTGCGTAAGCCAGGTTCACCGCAAACCGGGCAAATGGTCAGGGTGTCGTCGGTGATCGGCTGCACTACCTCATGATTGGTGTCACAGGTCGAACACGCATATTCATACGTGGGCACAGATCCTCCGAATTAGCACTCTTAGTTGTCGAGTGCTAATTGTGCCCGGTTCTGGCGCATTCGTCCAATCGCCGCCTTGCGGGGAGTTGACGGCCCTAGTCCGTAGGGTTCAGCCGTGGAGCAAATGCGCACCCTCGGCTACATAGCGGTCGGTGGGATTATCGGTTCGCTGGGCCGCTATGGCCTCGATCTATTGGTGGCCGGCAATTTGCCGCTGGAACCACAGGATTTCCCGCTGTCGACTTTGGCGGTCAACCTCATTGGGTGTTTAGCTATCGGAATTTTGGCCCCGGTATTGCTCGTGCGCACCGCCTGGCCAAATGCCCGACCGTTCCTGATCACCGGCATCTTGGGTGGCTTCACGACTTTCTCGGCATTGGCCGCGCAATCTGGGGTGCTACTCCTTGACGGTCAAGGGTGGCGCGCGGCCGCTTACCTAGTGGCAACCCTGGCCGGCGGTCTGTTGGCTGTACGCCTAGGCATGCGCATCAGCGGGCGGCAGCCGCGATGATCGCTATTTTGGCGGTTACCTTGGGAGCCGCAATCGGTGCGCCAATGCGGTATCTAGTGGATCGATGGGTAACGGCGCGCGCCTCGGGGCCGAGTGGGCTTGCAGCATTCCCGTGGGGATTACTCACCGTCAATGTCATTGGTTCAGCAATTGCCGGCCCCGTGCTGGCATTAACAACCGGTGACCTGCGCACCTTCTTATTAATTGGCTTTTGCGGTGCATTCACAACTTTCTCGGGTTTTGGGTGGGAAGTAAACCGCATATGGTCGTTAAGCCGACCGGTTTTCTGGTCGGCATTAATCGTGATGCCGGTTGCCTGCACCGGGGCATTCTCAATCGCCTACAACATGGCGAATTGGATCGGCCGGTAGTTGCCCTACCACGGCACGATTTGTTCGTCCTCCCATAGTGCGCCAGTAATGTCGCCCGAGGTAAATGTGCGTGTTGCCAGCCAGATCGAAGTCGCGGCACCCTCGGCCGCACTTCGGGGCGCATTTGGTCCGCCCATGTCGGTGCGCGAGTGATTAGGGCAGACCGCATCTACCAGTACACCACGGCTTCCAAGCCCTGTTTCATGAGCCAGATTTCGCACCATTGCATTTACCGCAGCCTTGCTGACTCGGTAGGGAGCGTAACCCCCGGTGTTACCCGGGCCCGACATTCGCCCCATACATGCTGAGTAAACAATTACTCGCCCCAGGCGCGCTTCAACCATCGCCGGCACGATGCCATTAAGTAGTGCGAAGACTGAATCAAGATTGATGGCCATTACTCGGCGCCACTCCGCGTCATTTGTCCGCAAAGTCTTCGACATCTTCTCGCTCATCACACCGTGCGCAACCATCAAGCAGGTTACTTGGCGAAGTGTCGAGATCGTCGAGATGACGGCCCGGGTTTCATCAGGTCGTTCCAGATCGGCGGGGCAGCAGTAAACCTCGAGATCAGGGAACTCAGCCAAGAGGCGCCGGGCGGTGTCCTGCAAGCCGGTTTCGTCCTTGGCGACCAGGGCCAGATCGAATCCGGCACCTGCTAAGCCGCGGGCACTTTCAAAACCCAAGCCCCGACTCGCCCCGGTTACCACTGCAAGTTGCTTGGCGGGCGAGGTGTTTGTTGATGAGATCGGCAAAGTGTTCGCGGTCATAGCTGAATTGTGCCGCAGTTGCACCAGAACGGCAGATGCGCGCTCGTACGAGAAAGCTATTCAGTGGTGCCTGGGCTCAACCGGCAAGTAAGTGATCGAGGTCTGGCTCAATGCAGCGGCAACGAGGCGGTCGTGATCCTCGGCCGGAAGTTCGTCATACAGCTCATCTTGATTGATGACGCCGATAAGTAGCGGCCCCCCCGCTGGCCCCGTGACCAAGTGCTCGAGAGTGCGGTCATAGAACCCGCCACCTTGACCCAGACGCACCCCTGCGTGATCGATGGCTAGAGCGGGCACGAAAACCAACTCCGCCGATCTAAGGGGCTCGGTATCGAGGCCGACCGATGGCCCGTTCACCTCGCGGATTCCAAATGATCCAGTCTCGAAGCTGCTGGCTGCAGTTACCACCGCCCAATCGAGGTGACTACCACGTACCCGTGGGGCGATGACTTCAAAACCACGATCTAGGAGCGCCCGCACTAATTCGTTGGTGCCCGGCTCGGTGGGCGCCGATAGGTAGCAGGCAATGCGGGCGCCGGGGGGCTGGGTTGCGAAAAGTTTTTCAGCGTTTACCGCAATGGCCGCGTCCCGATCGGCATGGATGGCCGGGGAGGTGGCGGCCCGCTGAGCGCGTATCTGGGCGCGCAACTGGGCTTTTTTTGAAGGTATACCGTCGCCTGGGTTGGCCATGAGGACATCGTGCCGGATCCGGACCCATTAGGGTCGTTCTATGAGTAAGTGGGCGAGTGGGCAGGTCGTGCGCAAGGCGGTAGTGCCGGCCGCGGGCTTTGGCACCAGGTTCTTGCCAGCCACCAAAGCGATGCCCAAAGAGATGCTCCCGGTTGTTGACAAGCCGGCCATTCAATACGTGGTTGAAGAGGCGGTTGCTGCCGGCCTTGACGATGTCTTATTCATCACCGGGCGCAGCAAGCGAGCCCTTGAAGACCACTTCGACCGCAACCTTGAGCTCGAGGAAGTTTTGCGACTAAAGGGTGGCGATGAGCGGTTGACGATGGTTACCGAGTCGACCGATCTGGCGCGCATCCATTACGTACGACAAGGTGAGTCCCTAGGCCTTGGTCATGCGGTGCTCATGGCCGAGAACCATATTGGTGACGAGCCATTTGTGGTGCTGCTTGGTGATGACCTTATTGATCCACGCGATCCGATTTTGCCGCGCATGATGCAGGTGCGCGCCGAGTTTGGTGGTTCGGTGGTCTGCTTGATGCAGGTGCCACGCGAGAGCATTTCCCTTTACGGCTGCCCGGCGGTTGCCGAGACTTCAAGCGGTGACGTCGTAATTGTCACCGACCTTATTGAAAAGCCGGATACAGCTGAGGCGCCGAGCGAGTTCGCGGTCATTGGGCGCTACCTCCTTGACCCAGCGGTGTTCGAAGTATTGCGGGCAACCAAGCCGGGGCGCGGTGGAGAAATCCAACTGACCGATGCCCTTCGGGTGCTGGCTCAAATGCCTGCGGACGAAGGTGGCGGGGTGCGCGGGGTGATCTTTGCGGGTCGGCGCTATGACACCGGCGATCGGGTTTCTTATCTTCAGTCAGTTATCCAACTGGCCTGTGAGCGCCCTGACCTTGGGCCCGAACTTCGCACTTGGATCAAAGAATTCGCGGCGGAGCTGCCTTGACCTGGCCGGTCACCCTTGCCGATGGCCCGGTGGCGTTACGGCCACTTCGCGGCAGAGATGGCCGCACCTGGAAAGCAATTCGGCTGCGAAACCAAGACTGGCTCAAGGAGTGGGAGGCAACCTTGCCCCCCGAGGGCCGGCAGCCCGGTGAAATCCCATCCAACTTCAGGGCCATGGTGCGGCGGATGGGTCGTGAGGCTCGCCAGGGTCGGACACTGCCTTGGGCAATCACCTTTGAGGGTCAATTAGTTGGCCAATTAACTGTTGGCGGTATCACTTTAGGCTCACTTCGAGCCTGCTACATCGGGTACTGGATAGACCAGGATTACGCCGGTCGCGGCATTACCCCAACGGCGGTGGCGTTGGCCTGTGATTACTGCACCAGTGAGCTGGGTTTACACCGGGTTGAGATCAATATCCGCCCAGAGAACACCGCCTCACGTCGAGTGGTGGAGAAATTGGGGCTTCGCGAGGAAGGTTTGCGCCCGCAGTACCTCCACATCGATGGCCAGTGGCGCGATCACATCACTTACTCGGTAACCCAAGGCGACTACCCCGGGGGCGTCCTCGAACAGTGGCGGCGAAACCAAACTCCGAGCCAGACCTGAACACTGAGCGCCCAACCCCACCGCGACACGCCGAAAAATTAACCGTTCGCATCCCCGATGTCCCTCATTCGGGGCCCTAGCGTAGAAGACGTGACTGGGCTGATCTACGTTGTGATCATTGCCCTTTGGGCTGCCGTCCTGATCCCGATGTGGTTACGTCGTCATGATCGCATCAGCGAGGTGCGCTCCACCAAGAAATTCAGCACCGCGATGCAGAGCTTGGGTTCGGATCGGCACCGAGCCGCGACTTTATCAAGTTATGAAGTCCACCCGGCCGGTTTCGAGAAGAAAGCACGGTCGAGAGCCGAGCAGGTGCGCATCGCGAACATTGCGCGGGCGGCCCAGCGGCGGTTGATGGTCTTGAGTTTGTTAGCGGTAACCGTCATGTTCACCTTGGCACTCGCATTGCTTTCAGTTATCTCGATCATCATCCCGATGGTGGCAGCTGCGTTGGTGCTGTTGTTCGTTGCAGCTAGTGCTGCAACAGTTTCATCGCGCGCATCTGTTGTTGCTGTTACGCGCACCTCGAGCACTACTAGTCGCGATGCCGAAGTTATTCAACTAACTTCGGCAGCACCGGCTAACGGTGATGATTGGGAGAACTGGGATCCGTGGGCCGAAGATGATGCTGCATGGGAAGCCGTACCAACTACTTTGCCGACCTACGTCAATGCTCCCCGTGCATCACAGGTGCCGCGCCGCATTGATCGGGCCAGGCCCGGTGAATGGACCGGCTCGGCGATGGTTGATGCCGCGCACGCCATGCAGCGCAATGTTGCCTTCGCTGACGTAGATGCAAAGGCTGAAACGGCTGAAATTGCCACCGTGGCCTTCGAAGAATCACGGCGCGCAGTCGGCTAATAGCCAGATCCGGTGTCGAAAGCTAAGCACCGCGGCACCCTTGCTACTCTTTGGCTCGCATCAGGGGCTGTGGCGCAGTTGGTAGCGCGTCTCGTTCGCAATGAGAAGGCCAGGGGTTCGAATCCCCTCAGCTCCACTCTTGTGAAGTCCCGGGACATCGTTAACGTCTGTCCCGGGACTTTGTTTACTTTTTGAATGGTTGTTTACGGCCTGGCTCGGCCCCATTCGTCCGTTAATGATTATGAAACTCGATATTCATCAATGGTGTTGACTGAGCAGGGTGTCC
>CAFABK010000059.1_pt1 | contig 10489 bp, 9 predicted proteins | sample 7267871 | NCBI WGS metagenome assembly CAFABK01 (sample SAMEA6814009, study PRJEB35770) | freshwater metagenome | biome: Freshwater; feature: Freshwater reservoir; material: water | place: Czech Republic | collected 2016-04-20 | depth 30m m | reverse complement strand
TCACCGACAGCACCCATGTAACCAAACCCGAGCGCGAAGCGCTCACCAAGTTGCGTTCAGTTGGGTTAGTCGAAGTTATGCCCCGCTCATTAAAGGGCTACCCGTATACCTTCTGGGATTACCGTCAGGCCGCTTTTGGTCGCGGCTGGGGTATGCGAATAGATCTCGTGTACGCCAACGAACCATTCGCCTCCCTCGTAACTGACGCATATATCGATCGCGAAGAACGTAAAGGAAAAGGCGCATCAGATCACGCGCCGGTTGTTGTCGATCTGGATCTTGGTTAATTAATGACACTTACTGTCCGCACAATAACCTCGAATCAACATCGAGAGTGGGTTGCGTCAAGACCGTCAGTTTCATTTCTGCAACTTCCCGAATGGGGTGCGATAAAAGTTGGCTGGAATTCAGAATCCCTTGGTTGGTTCGATGGGGCGAGACTTGTTGGCGCAGGCTTAGTTTTATATCGCTCGGTACCGAAAATTAAGGCACGTAGTCTGGCTTATATTCCTGAAGGTCCCGACATTGATTGGCTGCGCGAAAGACTGCCAGGGGCCACCTTGGATGACTGGCTTAATCCGTTGCTCGCGCACTGCAAGGCACGTGGTGCCTTTCAATTAAAGATGGGGCCGGCCCTTGCAACGAGGCGCTGGGAAACTGACACCATCAAGGCGGCAATTGCCGACCGTGTTGATGGTGCAATCAACCCCCCGGATCGAATTAGTGAGCTGGTTGCCGACTGGCATTCCACCAAGGCCATGCAAGTTGTTGAACGACTGCAATCACGGGGTTGGGTGCAAGAAGGTGGCGACGAAGCTGGGTTCGGTGACGTGCAACCCCGTTACGTATTCCAACTCAACCTAGCCAACCGTTCGATCGGAGATATTTTCGGCGACTTCAATCAACTATGGCGACGTAATATCCGCAAGTCTGAGAAGGCCGGTGTAGAGGTAACTCAGGGTGGTTTCGCAGATCTCGCCGCATTCCACTCCATCTACGTCGAAACCGCTCAGCGTGATCAGTTCACACCACGCTCGCTTGCCTACTTCGAAAGGATGTGGCAGCAGCTAAACGACGTTGAGCCTGGCCGCCTATCTCTGTACCTAGCAAGCCACGCGGGCCACGTCGCGGCTGCCACTTTGATGATTCGTGTAGGTAACCATGCTTGGTATTCATATGGCGCTTCAACAACAGCTGACCGTGAGGTGCGCCCATCAAATGCGCTGCAGTGGCGCATGATCACCGACGCACACAGAGCCGGCTGCGAGGTATTTGATCTACGAGGGATTTCCGACACTTTGAATCCAGAGAATCATCTATTTGGCCTGGTGCAATTCAAGTTGGGCACCGGCGGCTTTGCTCAGGAGTATGTTGGTGAATGGGATTACGTCCTGCGCACCGCTTGGGCCAAGGGTTATCGCGCATATCAAAGCCGGCGCGGGTAAGGGGAACACGTGTCTTACACCCTCACCGTTGACGCATTTAAGTGGCGCGGGCATCTCGCCGCAATAAACGAGGCCATGAAGCGCACTACCGGAGCGAGTGTCGTCGGTGTGATCAAAGGCAATGGCTACGGCTTTGGTCAATCCCTCCTCGCCCGCGAATCCGACCGCTTAGGTCTTGACACTGTTGCGGTGGGCACGGTTTTTGAAATCGACGACGTACTCACTTCATTCCACGGCGACGTCGTCGTGCTTGAGCCCTTCGAACCACGCGATGCCGCAGCAGCGACCGCTTGGGTGATGGCTAGGCAGCGCCACGATGCTTCACGACTTGTTTGCACAGTGGCAAGTGAGCCAGCGCTAAGAGCTTTAATTGAAGGCCCTGGCTCAGCGCGGGTGCTGCTGGAGGCGCAGACCTCAATGCATCGGTTCGGTTTCAGTGAATCAGATTTGCTACGCCTACTTGCTGACCCCGCGGTTCGCGGTTCACTTTCTAGTGGTCACGTTCAGGTTCTTGGTTTGTCACTTCACCTACCAATTTCACAACCAGCCGATGAAGTCAGTATCCAAGGCGTAGCTAGCGGCACCGCGCGGGTCCGTGAAGTCACCCGATGGGCTGGGCTATGGCAAGCCGAGACCGCGGTCTGGAGTGGATCCCACGCCCCGGCCAGCACCGTCTGGGTTTCTCACCTTGATGACTCAGAACTTGCGGCGGTCGCGCGCACAGCCGACGAACTTGTTATTCGCGCACGAATCGGCACTCGGCTTTGGCTCGGCCAGCGGTCCACGCTCACCGCTGCTGGCACCGTATTGGCAGTTCACCCCCTACCCAATGGCAGCCACGTTGGTTACCGTCAGCGCACCGGCCCAAAAGACAGCACCCTCGTCGTCGTGTCGGGGGGCACCGCGCACGGTATTGGCTTAAATGCACCAACACCCGCGACATCACTTAAGCAACGCGCCGTTACTGCCGGCACGGGCGTCCTTGACGCAGCCGGACGAGCTCTTTCCCCATTTACCTGGGCCGGTAAGCAACGATGGTTTGCTGAGCCACCGCATCAAAATCACTCAATGCTTTGGTTGCCGCGCGGATGTGTTATCCCTGCTGTCGGAGATTTCGTAACGGCTGAAGTGCGCTTTACCACTTCTAGATTTGATGCGGTGCTCGGACTCGACTAATTAACTCGCGCGGCTAAAAGTGAAGACGTCCGCGGCACGGTCATATGGGCCACCACCTGGATCATCAGTGTCCTCAGCAAAGCCATCGCATCTAATCGGATCATTTTCAGGTTTAACAATATCTCGAATCACCATTACCGCGAAGAAAACCGTGGCCGCAATATGCACGATGATCGCGACCGAATACCACTGCTGCGTTAGACCTTTCAAATCTTCGTTACCGTACCCAACCAAGAACCACCAGACCGCAACGAAGTAAATGAGTTCACCGACTTGCCAAACAATAAAGTCTCGCCACCTCGGCCTAGCCATCACAGCGAGTGGTATCAACCAGAGCACGTATTGCGGCGAATAGACCTTATTAGTTAAAGCAAATGCTGCAATAATCAAGAAGAGCAGTTGAGCCAATCTCGGCCGCTGCTTGGCTCGCAGGGCAAGTATGGCAATTGCGATGCACAAAACTAGGAAGCAACCGGTGGCCACCGTGTTGAGCATGTCAGTTGGCACCGTTGGCATTCCAAATCCAGCGAGTGCGAACCATAGGGAGCCAAAATCTTGACCTCGATTTTGGCTGAAGGTGTAGAAGAATGCCCATCCGTCGAAGTTCCCGACCATAAATGGCAGATTCACCATTAACCAGGTGATCACCGTGCCACCAACTAGTGCAGCCAATGGTCGCCATTTACCCGAGCGAATTGTCAAAACTAAGAAGGCGCCGAGAAACAACACGGGATAAAACTTTGCAGCGACTGCAAGGCCAAGTAGCAGGCCCGCGGCAAATGGTCGATTGCGCGACCAGAGCAACAAGGCAACTCCAGCGAATGCGAGCGGCAGTAGATCCCAATTTATCGTTGCCGCAACTAGCACCCCAGGGGCCAGAGCGAACATGGCGGCATCCCAAGGGCGCCGCCGCACAGTAAGTGCAGTCGCAATTAACGCAATTACTAGCGGGATGAAAAGAAGTATGACGTTGACGTCGAAGAAGACCGTGCTGGCCGGTGCTTGCGGCATGATCCCGGTTATAACGCGGGTTATCATCGCCGCGATCTGCATGAATACCCCGGTTAGTACCGGGTACTCAAGTGGCGTTTGACCCGGTGCGGTTTGCAGGTAGGGCAGGAAGCCGTCGGCAAACCCTCGGAATGAAAACAGGGGTGGGATATCCGAGTAACACAGATGTTCGTAGTTCTCTGGGGATACCCAACCCGTACTGCGGCACGATAAGTCAAGGAAGTACCCGAATGCGTAGACAAGGGCCGAGAGCGCTACTAAAACGCGCAGCGGATTCCACCAAGTTCTTCCACTCTTAAAGCCCCCGATTGGGCCGCCTATTGCACTACTACCGCCGGTCGCAATCGAGTCGGCATGTGAGGGCTCGACAACTTGCTTCGTCATCCGGGCACCGCCTCATCAGTTGGCGGTGGTGGAACAGCAGTAGGTGCCGGTGCCCCCCCGGGCTCCGGTGCACTCTGGTCACCTGGCTGCAGCGGCTCAGGGGCCACACCACTTGGCATGGGTGCGCCACTTGGCACCGGTGCACCACTGGCCGACGCGTCGACGCTGGGCTCGGGGCCGAATTCAATAACACTCGGTGTTGGGCAACCAACGGGTATTTTGGTTCCGTCGACCGGCATGATCAATGGGCAATCAGGAGCCACGGTGAGATCACCGGTCGGCGGGGTGAAGTCAACGACCGGTTCATTTGCTAGCGCAGCTGTCATGAATGCGGTCCAAATAGCCGCCGGATAAGACCCGCCGGTAACCGTTCCGAGCCCACCGGTACCAGAAAGTGAAACAGGCAGGCCGCTGGCGTCCTCCTTGGCCATTAGTACCGCCGTAGCTAGTTGCGGGGTGTACCCAACAAACCACGCACTTTTATTACCGTCGGTGGTACCGGTCTTTGCCGCCGCTGGCCGGTCAAGTTTCTGTGCCGCAAAAGCGGTGCCGTCGGTGACTACTTTATTCAAGGTGTAACTAACGCTATTAGCAATATTGGGATCGAATGCAACCATCGTTTTAGGATCATATTCAAACAACAACCCGCCGTTTAGACCCATCACCGACTTGATGTAAGTCATCTCAGATCGGATACCTCCTGAGGCGAAAGTTGCGTAAGCATTTGCCATGCTCAATCCTGACGGTGAAGCCGTCCCGAGCACGAAAGTTAGATCGAGGTTGTCGAGGTTTAGGCCCGGTGTGGTGTCAGGAACACCTGCCCGAATCGCTGATTCGGCTACGGCGTCAACACCTACTTCAGACTCCAACTGCACATAGGCCGAGTTGATACTGAACTCGGTTGCTTGGAGCAATGAAACTGGACCATATGACTTATCGCCGTAGTTTGAGAACGTGTAACCATTGACGGTAGAAGGTGAATCTCCATTTAGTTCAGTGCCAAGGGGTACACCCTGTTCAAATGCTGCGGCCAACGCGAACGGCTTGAATGTTGATCCTGCCTGCGCAAACTCTCGGGTCGCATTGTTGATTTGATCATCGATGAAGTTTTTGCCCGCGTACATGGCAACAACTTCGCCGGTGCCCGGGCGTACCGCGGCTAATCCAATCCGCAGGCCCTCGGTGTTGGCATCAGGGCCCACCTTGCGCACCGCTGCGGTCGCACCTTTTTGGGCGCCCTTTTCGAATGTAGACGTTATGCGCAAACCACCGCGTTGAATCTCGGTTTCGTCAAAACCCAAAGTAATTAACTGGTCGGTCACCGCCTGCAGCAAGAAACCAGTTTGACCACCCAAGCGGTTTCCGGCTTTTTGTTTATTAATATCCGGGAACTTCGCGCTGTTGCGCTGCTGTGGTGTCAGCCAGCCCTGCTCAATCATTGAGTCAAGGACATACGCCCAGCGAGCCTTAAGTGCTGGCAGGTTTTCTTCCGGAGCTAGGCCATTTGGCGACTTGATAACTGAGGCGAGTACCGCCGCCTGTGCTGCGTCAAGGTTTTCAACCGATGTACCGAAGTACGCGATCGAAGCAGCCTCAATTCCGTAGGCCCCCCGGCCAAAGTAGATGGTGTTGAGATAGTCCTCCAGGATTTGATCCTTCGAGACGACGGTTTCTAATTTAAACGCTAGTAACAACTCTTTAGCCTTTCGGCTCCAAGAGCGATCCTGCGTTAAGTATGCATTCTTGGCGTACTGCTGCGTGATTGTTGAACCACCTTGTGTCGAACCGCCCTTTAAATTGTTTATGACTGCGCGTCCAATACCAAGTGGTGAAACACCACCGTGTTCATAGAAGGTTCGGTCTTCGGCAGCAAGCACCGCATGCTGGGCATCGAGTGGTACATCAGCCAGTGCCACGCTTCGGCGGGTGGCCTCGCCCAGTCTTCCGAGTTCAGTCTTGCCGTCAGCCCAATAGACGATGGTGGCCTCACTCGTTGACACTTCGTTGGGTGATGGCACATCGGTAAGTGAAACCGCCAGTGCGAATCCCCCTACCCCCAGCGCGGCTAACACCACGAAAAGTATGACTAGCCCGCGCACCCAATGTCGTTTCGGTTTCGATTTGCGCGCACTTGATCCGGCAGCCGCGGCCGGCTTCGCGGCGCGTTTTGCTGGCTTACGTGGGGTGCTCACCATGACCTCACTGACGGGGAAGGCTCAAGTCTGCCAAATGAGGGCTGACCTAGGCCTCCATGAGATCACGGGAGGCGGGTAAAGCGCGCCTCGGCACACCGTCACCGAGGACATAGGACTTGGTGAGGTAGTTCCAGTGGCACCGTTGGCAGACCTCGACCACATAAACCTTGAAGCGGCCAAACTGCGTGGCCATGGCACCCAATTCGTCACTTTGCCGGACCCGACCGGAGTAGGGCCCGAGTTCATCGCCGTAAACGTAGGTAACGGTGACAAAGCCCAGATCCCCGCATACCGGGCAGGGCGATGGGGCTGGCTCACCGTGGAATTTGGCGGCCCGGAGCAGGTAGGTGTCGGCATCGCAGAACTCACTGCTCAGCGCACCACCGTTGAAAAAGGTATGCAAGGCGCTACGGCGCTGCAGTGCGAAGTCGACGACCGAACGAGGTAGCGCCGGGTCAGCTACATCTTCGGGCTCTGCGAGCGGCTCAGGCCTGCTCGATTTAGTGCCCTTACCGGATTCGCCCCGGACGACACTGCCCCGCACACCGGAGCGTCGGGGCACGGCCATAGGCCAAATCCTATGTGAAGTTCCCGCAACTAGCAGCGTCCCGCCGATTCACGCTCCCATACTTGCCGGCAAATGCGAGTGGACTCCGCGGGGGTGAAACGAATTGAATGTTCCTGGGCATTTTCAGCCTCTTGCCTCTATTTTCAGCCTCGCTGTGTTCTCATGGGCGGGCAGGAATTACACCTCAACTTTTTTGGGAGCACCTGATGACAAACTTCAATATTGCCTTACCGGTTATTTCGGCGCCAACCGATCGGCTAGTACTTGGCGTTGGTTGGGTTCGCCCGGGTTTGGGCAGTATCGGTAACACCGCAAACCCCGCCATTTCGCATTGGGCATGTAACGGGGCACTCGTGCTTTGCCCTGTGTGTTTTGAAGGTAATGAAGAGTAGGAGTCCTCTCCGCAAAAAGGTGGGGCGTTTGAACCCTGTTGGGGGTCGGTTGTTTGCGGAACTGCGGTGGAAAGTTATGTGAAACCCTCGGTGAATGATGGCTTGCGGCGTGCCGTGGAAGTAGGTGCCCGTTTGGGTATTGACCCGTGAAACGATTGGTACACAACATGCCAAGTATTGACGTTAACTCACCAATTAGGTTCCGCGCCGTGTGATCGGCTCGTAGTCTCGACGCGGGGTTGACTTTTTGCCGACGCGGTTGTGCGCGATCTCCTGGGTTGAACGTGAATGCGCACGTTATTGTCGTGAAAAGTAGATAATCGGCCGGTTTCACGACCAAAACGTGCGCACTCAGGGGTATGGGCTCACGACAGGTGGTGTCCTGCAGTTGCTGTTCAAGGGGATCCCATCCAGCAGGGCCACCCTCATGTTGTCTTGGGCAACCAGGTTCGGGCCCCGCCAGCTCCCCCCATCAGCACCCCAAGCCACCAACCGAACCCGTCGATTGGCAGTCGCAGGGATTCTTTGACCGGGGCCCTGCCTTGCCACCCCACCCCTGTACACATTCATGGGGGGCTGGGGAGAAAGATCTAGCAATCCCTAGGTGTTTGACGGTTTGTGACGTACCGTGCAAGTAGGTGCCCGTTTGGGTATTGGCCCTTTGACCTGTTGGAGCATGAGATGCCAAATAGTGATGTCGCTACCCCAGCAAGTTCCGCGCCAACCGATCGGCTCGCACTCGGTGTTGGTTGGGTACGCCCCGGTGTGGCCGGTATCGGCGGCACCCTAAACCCCTCCCATGTGCTTTCTCTGTGCCCGGTGTGCTTTTGCTTTGAGGGTAATGAAGAGTAGTAATCCTCCCCGCCAATAAGTGGGGTGTTTCACCCCTGTTGCTGGCCCCTGGCCGCTTTGGGTTGGGGGCCATTAACTTGCGAACTGTCGAAGTCGCTACACATGCAGGTTCAGCGGCCGGTATTTGACTTGATATATCGCAGCGATATATCGTAGCGCCGTGGCCGCCCGCACCGACCTTCTGGATTTCGCCTCGTTAGGCGTGCTATCTGAGGGCCCCCTACATGGATACGCGCTGCGTAAGGCGTTAGCCGAGATCCTTGGTCCATTTCGTGCGCTTTCCTACGGCTCGCTGTACCCATGTTTACGGCGACTGCAGGCACATGGCTGGATAGAGCAACTCGGTGCAGTTGATGGCCCCACCACTAAGCGTGCCCGGGTGGTTTATGCCCTGACAGGTGATGGCAAGGACGTCTTCGTCGAATGGGCAAACCAGCCAGGCTCTGATGCTTGGGATGACGAAAGTTTCGCTACACGGCTGGCGTTCTTCTCGCGCACTGAAGCCAGCGTGCGGCTGCGCATACTTGAAGGTCGCCGATCGCGAATGGAAGAGCGCCTTGCCCTCATGCGCGAATCCATGAAGCGTGGCCGAGATCGAATGGACACCTTTCTACTGCAAATGCAAGAGCACGGAGTTGAAGGTGCAGAACGTGAAGTCAGTTGGCTTAATAGTTTGATTCTTGCTGAAAGAAACGTGCCGAAAACAGAACTATCAAATCCCCCACAGGTAAAGAGGAGTAGGAAATGAGTTCAATTCGCGTCGCAGTTGTCGGTGTCGGTAACTGCGCCTCATCGCTCGTACAAGGCGTGGTTTTCTACAAGGACGCCGACCCTGCCGAGGTGGTCCCGGGTTTGATGCATGTGCAGTTTGGGCCGTATCACGTTCGCGATGTTGAATTTGTTGCTGCCTTCGACGTTGACTCCAAGAAGGTCGGGCTTGATCTGGCTGATGCGATTGGCGCATCCGAGAACAACACAATCAAGATTTGCGACGTACCACCATCAGGTGTGACAGTGCAGCGCGGTCACACTCTGGACGGTCTTGGCAAGTACTACCGCGAAATGATCACCGAGTCAGATGCTGAGCCGGTAGATGTTGTTGCGGAGTTGAAGGCAGCGCGTGTTGACATCGTCGTGTGCTACCTGCCCGTCGGTTCTGATGCAGCCGCGAAGTACTACGCGCAGTGTGCAATCGATGCAGGTTGCGGTTTCGTTAATGCACTCCCAGTGTTTATTGCCGGCACCCCAGAGTGGGCTAAGAAGTTTGAAGATGCTGGGCTACCCATTGTTGGTGATGACATTAAGAGTCAGGTCGGTGCCACCATCACGCACCGCGTCATGGCGAAGTTATTTGAAGATCGCGGCGTAGTTCTTGATCGCACTTACCAGCTAAATGTCGGCGGCAATATGGACTTCATGAACATGCTAGAACGCGACCGTCTTGAGTCGAAGAAGATTTCCAAGACCCAGTCCGTGACTTCACAGGTCGGCCACGACCTCGGGGCGCGAAATGTACACATCGGCCCATCTGATTACATCGCTTGGCTGGATGACCGCAAGTGGGCATTCGTCCGGCTTGAGGGACGGGCCTTTGGCAATGTGCCGCTGAACTTGGAGTACAAGCTTGAGGTCTGGGATTCGCCAAACAGTGCTGGCGTGATCATCGATGCCGTGCGCGCCGCCAAGATCGCCATGGACCGCGGAATCGGTGGCCCTATCCTGTCCGCCTCCTCGTACTTCATGAAGTCCCCGCCGATTCAGTACAACGACAGCGAGGCCAAGCAAGCCGTTGAGGACTTCATTTCCGGGGCTATTGAGCGGTAGTACTGGCGGTTACGAGGTCAAGATTCTTTTTCCTCGTCAAATGGCTACGCAAGCGTAAGTTACGGTAGCGTAGGTTTCCTTCGAGCCACTCGTGGAGGAACTTATGCTCACCGCCGCCGATTTGCCAGCCATCATTCAAGGCGGCATGGGGGTCTCGGTCTCTTCCTGGCAATTGGCGCGCTCGGTTGCCCAACATGGCCACTTAGGGGTCGTCTCAGGTACCGCACTTGACCTAGTGCTCGCGCGGCGCCTCCAAGATGGTGATGAAGGTGGCCATGCACGCCGCGCCTTGGCCGCTTTCCCCGAGCCCGACATGGCGGGGCGGGTACTTAAGCGCTATTTCATTTCCGGTGGACGAGAGGCCGGCACCCCCTACAGCCCAATTCCTCGACTGGCGATTCGGCAGCGCCGAGCTTTACAGGAGTTGGCGATCACCGGCAGCTTCGTTGATGTGTGGTTGGCCAAAGAGGGGCACACCGGCTTGGTAGGGATTAACTGCCTTGAAAAAATTCAAATGGCAACCCCGGCGACTCTTTATGGTGCGATGCTCGCCGGCGTTGACGCCGTTTTGATGGGAGCCGGAGTACCGCGCACGATCCCAAATTTGTTGAATATGTTGGCCCGGAACGAACCAATAAATTT
>CAFABK010000058.1_pt1 | contig 10698 bp, 11 predicted proteins | sample 7267871 | NCBI WGS metagenome assembly CAFABK01 (sample SAMEA6814009, study PRJEB35770) | freshwater metagenome | biome: Freshwater; feature: Freshwater reservoir; material: water | place: Czech Republic | collected 2016-04-20 | depth 30m m | reverse complement strand
AGGCAATTTCTGACCGGTGCCTGCGCCCTCGTAGGTGCCGGACTCGGTGCCGCACTACTCGCCGACTCGGCAAATGCGGCCACCGGCATCAAGCGCAAAAAGAACGGCCAAGTAGAAGTAACGGTCGCACAAATCCCTGGCTTGCAGCAAGTAGATGGCGTGGTGAACCTCGGCACCGTCAAGGGCATTCCAACAGCAGTGGTGAGTACCGGGCCTTCGACATACACCGCTCTGAACCTACGCTGCCCCCATGCGGGAGTCACCGTGCGCGACACCGGCAGTGAATGGCTCTGCCCGGCACACGGATCCCAGTTCGAGATAGACGGCGCCTTCATCAGTGGGCCCGCCGGTCGCGCCTTGGCACCGGTGCGCTCTCGATTAAGGAATGGGATCTTGACGGTCGGTTAGGCCGCGATCGGTGACCCAAAGACGTGGCCCCGTTGACATAAGCCATCGGGGCCTGGGTGGCGGAGGCGGGGAGATTTGAACTCCCGATGGGTGTTAAAACCCAAACCGCATTAGCAGTGCGGCGCCATAGACCGGACTAGGCGACGCCTCCATGCTGGGAACCATAGATTTCTGACCTGTTGGGTCGACAGATAGGTCGGGCAATCTGTGGCGCAGCCAGATAAGGGTATCGGGTGCGGTCACGCGCCTCGGCAGGCGTTGGGTGCGGTCACGCGCCTCGGCAGGCGTCGGGTGCGGTCACGCGCCTCGGCAGGCGTCGGGTGCGGTCACGCGCCTCGGCAGGCGTCGGGCACACTTGGGTCTCGTGACAACCACATTGGCGATTGACTGCGGGGGCGGCGGAATCAAGGGCTCGGTCCTTGATGAGTCGGGCACCATGCGGGCCCAACCGATCCGTGTGCAAACCCCCTATCCCTTGCCAACGGCACTCTTTGTAAAGACTTTGGTTGATCTTGCTGCAGCCTTGCCCACGGCCGATCGGGCCACGGTCGGCCTGCCCGGCATGATCCGCCACGGCGTGGTCGTCACCACGCCCCACTACGTCACGCGCTCAGGCCCGCGCACTCGGGTACTGCCAGAGCTAGTTTTGGAGTGGGAGGGCTTTGACGCCAAAGCGGCGTTGACCGAGGCTTTCGGTTGCCCCACCATCGTCTTGAACGACGCAGAGGTGCACGGCGCGGGCGTGGTCGCAGGCCAAGGGCTCGAGGTGGTGCTGACATTGGGCACCGGTTTGGGTTCAGCTGTTTATGACGGAGGCCGCCTCGCGCCACACCTTGAGTTGTCACAAGCTCCAGTGCGTTGGGGTTTGTCATACGACACCTACATCGGTGAGCATGAGCGCCGTCGACTTGGTGATGCACTTTGGTCGCGGCGCATCGGGCGCATGATCGAAGGGCTGCGCCCGGTGTTCATGTGGGATCGGCTCTATCTCGGCGGCGGCAACAGCCGGCATATAACGCCGGTGATTCTCAACCGTATCGGCGATGACGTTGTGATCGTGCCGAACGCCGCAGCCCTGGTTGGCGGCGCACGTGCTTGGCTCCTAAAAACCGAATCATGACGACTAGCTTGGCGCCCCAAGCACGTAACGTCGATGCTATTGGTATCGGCATGTATTTACTCGCAGCTTTTTTGTTTGCTTTAAATGGATCTATTTCTAAACTTGCCATGAATGCCGGTCTCGACCCAGCGCACCTGACGCAGCTTCGAAACAGTGGCTCCATGGTTGTGCTGGTGATTTTCGTGCTGCTGACAAATCGCGGTGGATTTCGCATTAAGCAGGGTGAGCTCCCGTTCTTGTTGGCGTACGGCGTCATTGCATTTGCGCTTGTGCAATTCCTTTATTTCTTCACCGTGTCTCGGCTCCCACTTGGGCTCGGCACGCTGCTCGCGTCCTTGGCTCCGGTGGTAGTTGCACTCTGGGTGCGATTCGGTACGAAGCAGCCGGTAAGTAACAGGCTTTGGCTAGCGATTGTGCTCATCCTGATCGGGCTAGGGCTGGTCTCGCAAGTCTGGCTAGGCCTTCGTTTCGACATTCTCGGCGTGCTCGCCGGTTTCGCACTGGCCTTGGCTCTCGCGCTCTACTGGCTACTCGGTGAGGCCGGTCAAGAACGACGCGATGGGGTCTCATTAACCATGTGGGGATTTATTTTTGCCTCGGCAACGTGGGCCATCTTGCAACCTTGGTGGAGTTTCCCATTTTCAGTTCTCACTGAAATGTCAGTGCCCGAAACAACCGATTTCCCGGCACTGCCCATCTGGGGCATCATGCTTTGGGGAGTACTGCTCGGCACCGTTGTCCCATTCCTCTTGGTCCTGGGTTCACTGCGCCGGATCGGTGCGCAACGGGCCGGCATCGTCGCAACTACTGAACCACTTTGGGCTGGATTGATCGCGATTTTCGTACTCGGTGAAATGCTCAACTGGGTGCAGGCCCTTGGTGGCTGCGTGGTTGTCGCCGGGGTCGTACTAGCTGAAACCTCGCGGCGAGTAAGCGCTAGGGAGGAGGCGGGATCTCTCCCGAGCCCCGTGAAATAACTGCTGACGGCACGACTGTCGTAAAGGGCTGACGTGTTGGATCAGCAAGGCGCGCAAAGAGCGCTTCGGCGGCTAATCGACCAATACGCCGCGGATCTTGTGCAACCACGGTGACGCCTGGATTTAGGACATCAGCAAGTTCGAAATCGTCAAAGCCAATTTGTGCTGTTGATTTTTCGACACTTAAGGCACGAAGTGCGCGGACCGCTCCCATGCTGATCAGGTTCTGAGCGGTAAATAGCGCTGTCGGTGGTTGGGCACTTGTTAAGAGTTCGGTAACACTTTTTTCGGCCTGCGCCATCGTTCTGATATCGCGCACTACATAATCTCCGGGCACCCTGGCAGGTGCGGCCATCATGGCGTCGAGGTAGCCGTTATAGCGATCTTCAGCGGTAGGAAGTGCTGATACTCCGCCGATAAATGCGATGCGTTGATGGCCAAATTCAATTAGTTGCTGCACCGCATCTCGAGTGGCAGCACGGTTATTGGTAACTATGACATCACCTTCAACACCGCGCGGTGCACGATCCACGAAAGCCATCGCCAGGCCTGAGCGCATTTCATTAGCCAAGTAGCCCTGTTCAACTGCGGTCGGCGCGAGTATCAAGCCATCAACGCGCCTTGATGAGAAAGCTTCAACTATTTGCTGCTCTTGACTTTGATCTTCATCAAGGCTCGCAGCGAAAACCGCAACCCCGCGTTGCGCAGCTACTTCTTCGACACCTCGCAAAATCGACGCAAAGAAGGGGTTCGAGACATCTTCAAAGACCAGTCCGATGGTGGCGGTGCGCTGCCCGGATCGCCGCAGGTTTGCCGCAGTTAGATTTGGGCGAAAGTCCAGTTGCGCCGCGGCCCGCTCCACCCGGATGACCAACTCCGCCGACACCCCTGGCTCGCGATTAACCACCCGGGAGACGGTCTTTAGGCTGACCCCTGCCAGCGCGGCGACCTCGCGCATGGTGGACCGGGGCCGGTGGCCACTTGGGCCCTCAAGCGGTGGCTGGGGGCTAGATAACGTTGTCATTACGAAAACGGAGTATTGCATATTTCGAGTTGACAAGGAAGAGGAGGGGCATTAGAACTAGCAGACAACGTTGTCACCTAAATTGGTGGCGACTTGATAAGAGGCACTTGAAAACGGCCCGGTTTAGGGATTTACCGGTCACTAACCTTCGGTGAAGATGCCATAACGGTTAGGCACCAGTACGGTTCCACTACCTAGCGGAAGCCAAATTTGACCGCTAAAAAAGGGACGTGGCTAAGTGTCACATCCACCTCCATCCCCCTTCGAAGGGAAAAAAATGACTAACCGCATAACACGCGGACGAACGTTTGCGGCAATCGCTGCCGTAGGAACCCTCTCGGTGATCTTGGCCGCCTGCAGTTCGGGAACCACGGCAACCACAGAGCCAGCTGCACCAGCAGCAACCGAAGCCGCAGCACCAGCTGCGACTGAAGCAGCAGCACCAGCAGCAACCGTCGCTGTCTCGCTCATCACCAAGGACTCAACCAACCCGTTCTTCGTCGCCATGCAAGAAGGCGCCAAGACCGCGGCTGCAGCATCCGGTGTTGACCTGACGGTCGGTTCGGGCAAGGAAGAGGGCGACGATGCGGGCCAGATCGCCCTTATCGAAAACGCCATCGCCCAGGGCCAAGCCGGTATCCTCATCACGCCGATGTCGGTCAACGTCAACGAAGCCATCAAGAAGGCCCGCGACGCCGGGCTATATGTGATTGCTCTTGACACCCCAACCGATCCACCGGACGTCGTTGACATCACTTTCGCAACGGACAACTGCCTCGCAGGTGAGGCAATTGGCCAGTGGACCGCAGGCAAGCTCAATGGCGCAAAAGCCATCATCGCTCGCCTCGTGATCTTCAACGATCGCATGGTGTCGGTTGACTACTGCCGCGACAATGGCTTCCTCAAGGGCCTTGGCGTCGACATCGTTGACCCGACGATCATGGGTGACGAGCCCACCTCGGGCAAGTACACCACCGGTGCCGGTGGCGACTACGAAATCGTCTGCCTCGAAGCAACGGGCGCCAATGAAGAAGGCGGCCGTAAGGGCATGGAGACCTGCCTGTCGAAGAACCCAGACATCAACGTCGTCTACACGATCAACGAGCCAACAGCATTTGGTGCCGATGCGGCACTTAAGGCAGCTGGCAAGACGGTCGGCAAGGATGTCTTCGTCGTCTCGGTTGACGGTGGTCTCGCAGGTGTTGAGGCTGTCAAGGCCGGAAGCATCCAGGCCACCTCGCAGCAGTACCCGCTGCGGATGGCATCCCTAGGTGTCGAAGCCATCAAGGCAATCGCCGATGGTGGAGCACCCCCGGCGAACACGTCAGCAAATGGCGAGTTCTTCGACACCGGTGTGACCCTTTGCACCGAAGATCCTCAGGACACCGTTACCGCGGCTCCTCAGGAGAACGCGCAGTACTGCATCGACAACGCCTGGGGCTAAACCCCCTCGTCCGTGCAAGCGGATAAGCGTTGACGCGGGGGGCCGCAATCTTCGGGTTGCTGCCCCCCGTTACGCAAATTGCCGATAATCTCTCGCCTAAGACCAGATCCCCCTGAGCACCTTCAGGTAGCTACATTGGAGGCCCCGCGTTGAGTGATCCCGCAAGCGGCACCATGGACCTAGCCGGGGAGTTCCTCGGCCGCCGCACGCCGATGCAACGCATTCAGGTCACACTGCACCGCTACCCATACCTAAGCCCGCTGATCGTGCTTGTCGTCGCCCTAGTAATTTTCGCGTTGATCAATCCTAAGTTCATTCTGCCGGGCAACCTATCCTTCATCACCCAACAGACCGTCGTCATTGGGACCTTGGCCATTGCTCAAACCCTGATCATCTTGACGGCCGGGATCGACCTGTCTATCGGGGCCATCATGGTCTTCGGTCAGATGGTGATGGCAAACCTCGCGCTCACTGCCGCATCCAATGCGACCAACTTCGGGCTCCCCCCGTGGCTGGCGATCACAATAGGTATCTGTGCCTCTATTTTGGCGGGGGCGATAAATGGCTTCTTAATTGTGAAATTAAGTCTGCCGCCATTCATTGTCACCTTGGGCACCTTAAGTGTGTTCACCGCGTTAACGCTCATCTTGTTCAAGGCCCGCACCATCCAGGGGCCGGAAATGCCCGATCTGCTCAAGGTCATGGGTGTTGCAATCAAGATCGGGTCCTTCCAACTCATGGTCGGCGTCATCGTGATGCTCGTGCTGTTCGCGGTGTTCACTTATGTATTGCGCATGACCTCCTGGGGCACACATATCTATGCGGTTGGTGATGACCCACAGGCCGCCGAGCTCTCTGGCATCTCGACCAAGCGGGTGCTTTTCAGCGTCTACGTGGTTGCCGGGTTCATCACCGGTATCGGTGCTTGGATCTATATCGGACGCACCGGTGCTGCCAGCCCAAATGCCGACCCCAGTATCAACCTTGACACCATCACCGCCGTAGTCATCGGCGGCACCTCGCTATTTGGCGGCAGGGGCACCTTGATCGGGTCCTTACTTGGTGCGTTCATCGTCGTCGTAGTTGAAAATGGTTTGGCCCTCGCCGGGCTAGACCAGGCCTACCGAGTTCTCGCAATTGGCATTCTTGTCATCGCCGCCGTAGCCCTTGATCAATGGATTCGAAAGGTGCGCGCATGAGCACTCCCACCCTGGCCCTTGAACCTCTTCTGAGTTGCCGTGGCCTCGTAAAGTCCTTCGGTCACGTGATCGGCCTCAATGGCGCTGATCTAGATCTTTATCCTGGCGAAGTGCTCGCGGTAGTGGGCGATAACGGTGCCGGCAAGAGCACGTTGATTAAGTGCGTCGCTGGGGCTTTGATTCCAGATACCGGTGAAATCACGCTAAATGGTGAGCGTCGCGAGTTCAAGCGCACTCAAGACGCCCGCCTGCAGGGGATCGAGACCGTGTTCCAGACCCTCGCGGTTTCACCGGCACTTGATATCGCAAGTAATTTGTACCTCGGCCGCGAACTTCGTAAGCCCGGGGTAATCGGGAAGGTATTTCGCATGCTCGACAAGAAGCGCATGCGCACTGAAGCCAGCCAGCACCTTCAAGACCTCGGCATCGGCACCGTCCAGAGCATCACCCAAACCGTGGAGACTTTATCCGGCGGGCAGCGCCAAGCGGTCGCCGTGGCCCGTGCGGCCGTATTCGGCAGCAAGCTGATAATTCTCGATGAGCCCACCGCAGCGCTCGGGGTTCGCGAATCAGCCCGCGTTTTGCAATTGATCAAGGATCTGCGCGATCGCGGCATGCCGGTCATCTTGATCAGCCACAACATGCCTCAGGTGTTCGAGGTTGCCGACCGAATCCACGTACAACGCCTCGGAAGGCGCGCAGCAGTCGTCACTCCGCAAACTCACACCATGAACGATGTAGTGGCCATCATGACCGGCGCGATGTCGGTCGACGAAAAGGATCAAGCCCTCGGCCCGGTGCGGTCAGCTAACTAGCCTCTGCCCTTGGGGCTGTTGACCGCCCGGTTAATTCTGTGCCTACTTGTGTACATGTCTAAGTACATGGCGCTGGCCCTTGTTCGGCAGGACCTATCTGGGATCGTGGAGGAAGTTGCAAGCACACATGAACGTGTAGTTGTTACCCGGCATGGAGAACCGGCAGCGGTTCTCCTGTCTATCGATGATCTCGAGGCCCTTGAAGAGACTCTAGAAATTCTTGCGGATGCCGCGCTGGTTGCAGCGATTCAGAAGTCATTAAAGTCGACGAAGCGTTACACCATGGCACAGGCGCGTGCACGTCTATCCAAACGTTCATCAGCGTGAAATATGAGGTAAAATTCACCGGTGGTGCGCTGCGAGATCTAGACGCACTTCCCTCGGCAATCGCGTGGGCCGTCCTTGCTTTCTGCGATGGTCCACTTGCCGAAAATTCCAAACGCGTTGGCAAAGCGCTACGCAATCAACTTAACGGCCTGCACTCAGCCCGACGCGGCGAGTCCCGCATAATTTATCGAGTCGACGAGACTGTGGTAACCGTTGATGTAGTTCGCATTCGACACCGCGCGCAGGCTTATCAAGGTAAGGCGTAATGACTTGCACCTTCACGAGATTTGCTGCACGTCCGCACCGCATCCGCTGCTCAGCGAGGCTTGCGCTGCCTCAACGGCCGCTAGGGAGCGCACCCCATCCCAGCCGGTGACTAGCGGAGTGGCACCCTCGTGCACCGCTCGGTCAAATGCGCGCACCGTCGTGACATAAAGATCATCGCGGGGGCTGACTTCAATGTCGGTTACCTGATGGTCTTTGAAGAGTTGAACTTGACCAATCGGGTCGCCGGTCATACAACCGGTAGAGCGGATTGCCCCTTGCGTCCCAAGGATTTCTAGCCAGGTGGGCAGGTGGTAGTTGTCATATGAATCATGGGTCTGGACGATGACATCGTCGGCCCAGTTCACCACAGTCATGAGCGACTGCGGGACGGCCGCACCGGTGCGCTCGGCCGCATAGACCCGAAGTGCTTGGCCCCCGATCAAGGCACGGACCGCGGCCATGTCGTGGACGAATACGTCATAGGCCACGCCGCCGCCGATGGGGTCATCCACCCGCCAGCCCTGCAGATGCTGGGGTAGGCCCACCGAGTGATTAACGTGGATGGCGCGTACCTGCCCGATTGCCCCGGCAGCCACCAGCGTTTTCATGGCCCGGTGGGTAGGTGATGCCGGTAAGTGATGGTTGGTGGCCATCACTACACCTGCTCGCTCGCATGCCTCCACCATCGCTCTCGCGTCGGCCACCGTCAACGCTAAGGGTTTCTCGGCAAGTACATGTTTACCGGCCGCGGCAGCGGCCACCACCTGGTCGTGGTGCTTCTCATTGGTCGAACTCACGTAAACCGCATCGACATCCACACGGCTTAGTAGTTCATCAACGCTGGTCGTCCAAAAATCAATGGTGTGGGTCGCCGCGTACGCAGCAGCCCAATCCGGGGACCCAGATTGCACGGCCGTGATGGTGTCGCCGACGCCATTGATCGCTGGGATCAAGCGGGTAGCGGCTATATCGCTGGCACCGATGAGTGCCCAGCGCAGGGGTGGTGTCATGTGAACATTCTGGCACGGAACAATCAACCTGCCCGCCCTTTAGATTATTTGTCCGCACTACCTAATGAGGTCAACAATGGATGTCACCGCCTACGCCACCCCAGCGCCGAATGCGCCATTGGCGCCATTTGTATTTAGCCAGCGCGAGGTCGGTGCCCACGACATCTTGATTGATATCAAGTTCGCTGGCATCTGCCACTCCGATATCCATCAGGCCAGTGAAGATTGGGGCTCAGCTATCTTTCCGATGGTGCCCGGGCATGAAATCGCGGGTGTCGTGACCCAAGTAGGCAGCGCAGTGACAAAGTTCAAGGTCGGCGATCACGCCGGGGTCGGCTGCTTCGTTGATACCTGTCGCGTTTGCGCGAATTGCCTGGCTGGGTTGGAGCAGTACTGCCTAGGTCACATGGTGTTGACCTATAACGGTGTTGAGGCTGACATGCAGACACCCACCTATGGCGGCTACTCCACCCACATCGTCATCGATGAGGGCTACGCCCTGACCATCCCGCCCAATTTGCCATTGGATGTCGCAGCTCCGCTGCTATGCGCCGGCATCACCTTGTATTCACCACTTCGCTATTGGCAGGCCGGGCCCGGTACCCGGGTAGGCATCATGGGGCTGGGTGGCCTCGGGCACATGGGGGTGAAGATCGCACATGCAATGGGCGCTGAAGTCACGTTGATTAGTCACTCGCCGGGCAAGGAGGAAGACGCTAGGCGCCTTGGAGCAGACAATTTCATCCTGTCGAGCGACACAAAAGCGATGAAGGCCGCCCGCAATTCCCTCGATTTGGTTATCAATACCGTTTCGGCAGATATCGAGCTCGACCACTACCTCGCCCTGATCAAGTTGCAGGGCACCATGTGTGTTGTCGGGCTCCCGGAGAAACCGCTGTCGATCGGCGCATTCGCCCTAACCGGCCAACGCAGATCCCTTGCCGGGTCAAATATCGGCGGTATAGCTGAAAACCAGGAGATGCTGAATTTCTGCGCCGAACACGGTTTTGGTAGCGATATCGAAGTCATTGCGATTCAACAGGTCAATGAAGCCTGGGAGCGAGTGCTAAAGAGTGATGTGCGCTACCGGTTCGTGATTGACACCGAGTCGCTCAACGCTTGATCGGTCATGCCTGCCTGCTTTCTAAGATTCCGGTGAGCCGAAGCCGATTGTGGCGCAAGATGGCGATATAGATGGTGTTACCTGTGATGACGATAAATGCAAATAACAAGGTCAACCACCATGGGTCGAAGAAGATGAGCGGCAGCCAGACCAACAGGGTTAGCCAGTGCACCCATTCGGCCCTGCGCACCTCAACGAGGTAAGCAACCAGATCCTCGATCGTCAAGCCAGGCAGTGCTTTCTTGCTTTGCCCGCCGAATACTGCTCCCAGTTCGGGCAGGGTTCGGGCTAATTTGGTGATTCCAATCTTGCGATACCTACTTCGCGTATCGAATCGATTGAAGTGAAGCGGGCCAACATCTCGTTGCAGCCAGGTTTTCGGCCAGCGTGGGGCCGAGGCGCCGATGCAAATAGCGAGTGCAATCACCACCACGACGGAGGCGGCGATATGCAGCAGCAGATCCTGGACACTCACACGCGTTTGCCCAACGCAGCGGTTAGTCGTGCCAGAGCCGGGCTTATCGATCCCTTCGGAACCTTCACATGCACTATCGCTAGCTCATCATGGGCGAATGCCTCGGCTAGTGCGGCTGAAAGTTCATCCTCGGTTGACGCGAGCCAGCCCTTGCCAACACCGAAAACATCAACCAGTTTTTCAGCAGCGAGTGGTGCAATGTCATTAAATGGGCCATCGCGCATAGGACGCTGAGTGCCGAATCCAGAGTTGTCCATCACGATGATGATCGGGTGAACACCATTGAATGCGCACCATCCGGACTCAATGCCGCTCATTGCAAATGCTCCGTCACCAACAAGTACTACCGGCCGGTGCTCAGCGTCGGCCTTACCGGCACCCAAAGCAGCCGGTACTGCATAGCCCATAGTCGCGTAGTAGGCACTCGATATCGACCATGCGGGTACCGGCAACTCAACTGACGCGAATAGGCAATCGCCCGGGTCGACGATTAGCCCGTGACTCGCATT
>CAFABK010000057.1_pt1 | contig 10788 bp, 9 predicted proteins | sample 7267871 | NCBI WGS metagenome assembly CAFABK01 (sample SAMEA6814009, study PRJEB35770) | freshwater metagenome | biome: Freshwater; feature: Freshwater reservoir; material: water | place: Czech Republic | collected 2016-04-20 | depth 30m m | reverse complement strand
CTGCGAGCAGCAACCCCGACGTGGCGAGTACCGCAACAATGCGGCGAGACATTTTGATTTTCATTGGTGTCCTCATCTACGGAAGCAACTTGGAGGTGGGTGCGCCGGGCTTGAACGTGGTCTTCTTAGCGGTGCCAGAAGTCGCGCTCGTCGCCGTCATGATGTAGCTGGTCAGGCGCTCTACTTGGCCCGTTGCGTTGTACTGGCCCATGTAGTAGCCGTTTAGCCCCTGATGTGACTTCGCACTGATCAGCATGGGTGCTATAGCCGCTGACCTAAAGGTGCTGGCCTTGGTCTGGAGCGCATTGATCAAACTCGCCCTCGTCAAGTCGGTGCCCGCAGCCTTGATGGCCTGCGCCAAGACATAAGCGGTGTTCAAGCCGTAGTAGGTGTAGAAGTTCCACGGCAGAGCGTTCTTATCCGCGATCACCTTCATCTGGCTAACATATGGGTTCGTGGAGTCTTGGATAGGCACCAAGAAGCTGGGCGTATAGACACCCTTGAGCAGCGTGTTGCCCGCGGCACCGAGAGCGGCGCCAACAACCGATGGGTCAGAGCCGACCGAAGTGATCATCCAGGTCGGTGCGAATGCTGACTTGGCGGCGGTGCCGAGCAACTGAGCAGTTGCCGAAGTAACTCCGAAGAAGACAACCAACTCGCAGCCGGCTGCCTTCAACTTTGCGACCTGCGAAGTAAATGGCGCAACCTGCTGGCCGGAGTAGTAGGACGTCTCTGCAGCGAAAGTAGTACCGGCGGCGGCGAAGCCAACCTTGGCGTTATCGCCGAATTCACCGTCCTGATAGAACAGGCACTTTTTCTTGGCATTAAGCGTGGCGTCATTGGCCATGTAGTAACCCATGACTTTGGCTTCCACCACATACGACGGGAAGAATGGGAAAGTCATTGGGTACTTCGATGGATTATCGAAGTTCGATGAGCCCGTGTTGACGAATACGTCTGGGATTCCGCGACGATTCAGGTCAGCGACGACCGCAGAGTGCGACGGGGTACCGAGAGCACCGAACATCGCAAAAATTTTGTTACTAAGAATCAACTGGTTCGTCTGCTTCTTGGTCAGCGCTGGGTTGTACTGATCATCAAGGTAGACATAATTTATTTTTCGTCCGTTGATGCCGCCATTTGAATTGACGTAATCGAAGTACGCCTTCGCGGCCGGAGCTACATACATATAGCCAGGGGAGGCCGGGCCGGTTAGCGGTGTGGTCGTGCCGATCACGATCTCGGTTTTTGAGACACCGGGATCAGTTGCCTGAATCCTTGCTGCTTGGGCTGGAACAGCTGCGGCAAGCGCAAGTGCTGCCACGGCTCCAGCGGCGACCACGCGGGCCGCATAGGTGGTTCTCACGTAATTTCCTCCCGTTTAACTTTCCCCCCTGAATTAGGGGAGAGGCTCGGCTGCGGACACGCATGGTGCGTGCTCGGTATATCTCTACGCTACTAGCCAGTAACCTTTGGTTCAGGTGGTATTCGTAAAAGGTAAGGGCAATTTGGCCGGTTGTCCCGATGAAAAATTCACAAAAAGGACAAATAGGAAAGTTATTTGGCAGAGCGGGACTTTGCCAGCAAGCGTCGGGTGCCATCCTTCAGGCTTCCCAAGATGCCACCGGGTGCAATCAATACCACCAGCACGACCAGTAGGCCGTAAACCAGGTTTGGCGCATTGTCGGTGACATTGGCCGGCCAGCCGCGATCGCCGGCAATATTGAATACCAACTGGGGTAGGGCGACCAGTAGTACGCCACCGATGATCGCGCCACCAAGGGAAGCGCGGCCACCGAGCACCACACCGACCAGTAGCGATAGGGAGAGCCCGAGCCCAAAAGCCCCTGGCCCGACATAACTGAGAATCTGGGCGAATACGGCGCCGGCAATGGCGGCAAAGAAGCTGCTGACCACAAATGCCGAGATCTTTGAACCGGCCGGGGAAATCCCAGAAACGGCAGCGGCGACTTCATCGTCGCGAACCGCACGCCATATCCGACCCTGGCGCCCGCGCACCAAGTTAAGTGCGAAGAAACCGATAATGCAGGCTGCGGTAACTGCGAGTGAGGCTTGCCAGCGCTCGAGGACAAAGGCGCTACCTGCAAGTAGTGCATCGCCTGCTGCCGTCGGATCAATGTCATTTGGGAGCGCGGATTCTGATGGCAGCGCCAAAGCACTTGGCGAACTTTCGGCACTGGGGAAGTTGTCGGCGGTCAGCATGTCACCAGCAGCAGGCGAACTTTCGGCACTGGGGAAGTTGTCTGCGGTCAGCATGTCTCCAGCGCCGGCTGTTTCAGTATCGAGTGGTGCTTGCTCCAGTGGGGCTTGCTCCAGTGGCACCTCGTCAAGTGGTGCCTGCTCCAGTGGCACCTCAGCTAAGGGCGCCTCATCAATCGTCACCGTTTCCGCGGCAGGGGCGTAACCACCTGCGGGATAAGGCACGGTGAGCATCAGCCCGGTCTCGCCACCGAAGATTTCAGGGAACCGGGTCGCGATGGCTGGGATTCCCACGGCGATGCCAAGAGTCAAGCCGGCAAGGTAAGGCCCGCGCAGTCGAGCACCTATCCAGCCGATGAGGAGACCGACCGCGATACCCCCGAAGCCGGCAAAGATCATCGACCAGATTGGATTCCATTGCCATCCAAGAATTGGCACGGTCTGCCAGTTAAGGCTCGTGAGCGCGAATACATAGCCGCCGATTGCCATCAGCGCACCATTACCCAAGGACACCTGTCCGGATAAGCCGACAAGTATCACCATGCCGAACATTGCTGTCGCATACATCGCCGCGAGTGCGAGGTAGTAGCTCATTAGTGGATCGATGCCATCGTTGATTCGCATCAACGCGGCCCAAATCACAAAAACTATGGCTAGATGACTTAAGAAACGGGCGCCCGGAAGACGCAGCAAGTTCACCATGCTCGCCCCTAGACCGATCGAGCTTTATGGTGGCTGAAGATGCCTTCAGGCTTGAGAATCAAATTCAGGGCCAGCAACAACAACGCCACCACCGGTGCATTCCCAGAGTCGCTGTAGCCCGAGACAAGTGAAATAACTAACCCGGTGAAGACACCAATTGAAATGGCTCCTATCAAAGAGTCTAGGCCGCCAATAACGGCGGCGACAAAAGCGAAAACTAGGAGGATGTCGAAGCTATTCGGTGAAATTGTTGAAACAGGGGCAACCAACACGCCGGCAACCGCGCCAACTGACCCAGCCAACGCCCAGCCGAAAGTCAAGACACGCGATACCCGCACGCCAGATAGCCTGGCTACCTCAGGATTAAATGCGGCTGCGCGCATTGACAGTCCAAGTGAGGTCTTGGTGAAGAGCAGGGTTAGGCCAAGAACAAGCAATGCGGTGATCCCGATGACCACGAAATCATAGATCGAGATCGGCCAGACTCGGCCGGCAAACTCGATACCGGAGTTGTTAAATGGTTGCGGGAATGCCTGGCTGCCACCTGGCCAAATCATGCCTGCCGCAGCCTGTAGTGCGATGAGCACACCAAACGTTGCGATGATTGCACCGGATGTGTCACTTCTTTTTACCGGGCGAAGTACTAGGTATTGAACAATCACCCCAAGTACCGCGCCGGCGGCCAAAGCCCCGATCAGGGCGACATACCAAGAGCCGGTCCAGGTCTGAATAGAAAGTGCGATGAAGGTTGTGAACATCGCCTGCCCGACTTGCGCAAAGTTGACCACACGAGTTGAACGCCAAATAAGGACTAAGGCGAGTGCCATCAGCGCAATAATCGCGCCCGATCCAAGGCCACCTAGAAGGTAGTCAATGAATGTTGTCATGTGTCACCTCCTAATAGCCCAAGTAGGCTTGTCGAAGTTGTTCATCTGAAGCGATTTCTGCGCCACTGCCGACCATCACTACTTTGCCGAGGTTTAGTACGACGCCGGTAGTGGCAACGCGTAAGGCGGTTACGGCGTTTTGCTCAACTAGCAGTACAGCTAGGTCTGATTCGCGGGCGAGTCGACTCACGAGTTCGAGAATCTGCGTGACGATGAGTGGTGCTAGGCCAAGTGAGGGTTCATCAAGTAGTAGCACCCGTGGGTCCGACATCAGGGCCCGGCCAATTGCAAGTTGCTGACGTTCACCGCCACTTAGTGTGTCGGCTCGCATCTTGCGTCGTTGCGCAAGCACCGGGAATAAGTCAAAAACTTGCGCATGCGTTGAGTTGCGCTCTGCTTTGTCGCGCCAGAGACCGCCAAGGCGTAGATTTTCTTCGACGGTTAACTCCGGGATGGTGGATCGGCCTTCGGGCACGAGAGAGACGCCAAGGCGGACAATATCTTCGGGTTTGCGGCCGGTGATTGTTACTCCGCCAACAGTTGCACCGCCGGATCCTGGCTTAACTAATCCGGACAAAGTGCGCATGAGCGTTGACTTGCCGGCCCCATTGGCTCCGATGACCGCGGTCACCTCGCCTTTTGGCACTTCGATGGAGACGCTGGAAAGGGCTTGGACGGCGCCGTAGTTTACTGACAGGTCGGTAATTGTGAGCATCAGGTTGCTCCATCTTCACCGAGATAAGCAGCCAGCACGGCGGGGTTTCGGCGGACTTCATCGGGAGTTCCGGCGGCAATTACCTTGCCGGCATCAAGAACCCAAATTAGGTCGCAGACTTCCATGACTAATTCCATGTGGTGTTCTACGAGTAGGACTGTGCGCTTAGGTACCCAACTTCGAATCAGGTCTGCCAACTCAGAAATATCTGCCGCGCTAATGCCACCTGCTGGCTCGTCTAGGAGTAGTACCTGTGGGTCACTAACTAGGGCTCGCGCGAGTGCGACGCGTTTTTGGATGGGGTAGGGAAGTTCACCGGGCAACCTATTAGCCGCGTCGGCGATATTGAGCTCACCGAGTACTGCCATGGATTGCGCACGCAATCGGTTCTGCTCCACATCTGTCCAAGGCATGGCTAGTGCCTGCGCGATGATCCCGCTACGCACCTGCGATGAGCCGCCGATCATGACATTTTCGAGGGCGCTCATGGTTGGGAAGAGTCCGACTCCCTGCAAAGTTCGGGCGATACCCTTCTTCGTCAGGTGATGGGGTTGCACATGCTTTTGCTTCTTACCATCAACCTTGAGATATCCGGAGTCGGCGGTGATGAATCCACTAATGACGTTGAAGACGGTCGTCTTGCCCGCGCCGTTGGGCCCGATGAGTCCAGTAACCGTGCCTTGGGGCACCCCGATGCTCACGCTATCGAGGATTTGCAGCCCGCTTAACTTGACGCTGATATCGACCATTTCCAAAATGGGATCGGTCAGCGGAAGAAAGTACTTCACCGGACCTCCCCCAATGAGACGAATCGCGTCACTTTACTCGTGAAGTCCGGGACCACGCACCTTATTCTCGAAGGCCTGACTAAATTGCTGATGGTTGACTAACTCGGTAGGCGCAGCACGCTTACGGCGAAATCTGCGTCAATGCGCCAGGGGCGTAGATCCCAGGTGGCGAAGCGGTGTTCAAGCGCGAATCCGGCACCGGCTAGGTGCTTATCGAATTCGTCCATGTCGTACCTATCAGTATGGAACCCAACAACAGCAAAGCCATCCGGCTTCAAATGCTGGGCAATGCGGGTGAGTACCCGCTGCTCGGTGCCCGAGGCGACAAAGGCGAGCACATTGCCGGCAATTACCGCGGCATCAAATGGCTCAATTTGCCCCTGGTTTGCAAGGTCCAGTTCACTAAGGTCAGAAATTAGCCAAGTTGGGCCGACGTGATCGGCAATGGCAGCGGCAATCAACTCAGGATCGACGTCGACGCCGACAACCTCGTGCCCGCATGCATGCAGCACGGCACCCACCCGACCGGGGCCACAGCCCGCATCCAAAATGCGCGAACCGCGCTCCACCATGGCATCGATCAGGCGGGCTTCGCCACCTAGGTCGGTACCTTCGGCGGCCAGCGCGCGCATGCGGTCGATGTATGACTGAGAGTGGTCAGCGTCAGTTTCGGTGAACCAGCGAGGCTCCTGTGTGGCTGCGCCCATGAACTTCGTTAATTCTTACGCGTGGCATAGGTGAATGCGGCCAGTCCGATTACGAGCGCTCCGGCCCCGGCCCCGATGTAGAGGATCTCACTCGGATCATTAACGTCAACCAAATAACCAAGAAAAACCACCGCGATGATCGCGACTACAACACCAATTAGTTTGCTTTTCAAGTCATCGAGGGAACGGATTTCTAGCCAAGCAGGTAGCTGAACTGCACTGTCGACGAACAGCTCGTACAGCCCATACCCAATCACCAACAGCACTGTTGCTAGAAGCAAGGTATCCACGGCGGTCAAGATCCCAACTACGGATTGCTTGACAGTGACCGAGTGGTTGACGAGGTTGACAATCGAAACCCCAATTTCCCAGACCCCGAGGACCATCAAGACAAATGATCCGATGATGGTCCCAATTGCGGGCACCGCGACCACGTATCGGGACAGTTCAATGAGTCGGCGCATGGGCCAACGTTAGCCGTTGAGGCCCCGGGCGCCTGACCGGACTAGCATCATTGTCAGTTGCCGAATTTCGGTCCTACCTTGGAGCTGTGCGATATGTCAACGATCACTTCACCCGCCCTGGCTACCCACTGGCCGCCACATGACCCAGCCACCTGGCGAAGTGTGCCAACTAGTGCATCTTTGCCGGTCGACCCGGCTCGGGTGCAAGCGTTGCTTGATAGTGAGTGGGAGCGATTCGCCGCGACCACCGGTGGCTCAGCGGCTCACCATGCCCGCGCAACCGGGTCGTTGCCACTCGGGGTGCCGTCCTCATTCCAACACTGGGATCCGTATCCGATCGCTATCGAATCAGGCAAAGGTGCCTGGTTAAAGGATGTTGACGGACGACCACTACTCGACCTTTCAATGGGTTTTGGCGCCATGTTGGTTGGCCACCTAAACCCTGGCGTTGTTGCCGCCGTAACCCAGGCACTTGAAACAGGTACGTTGTTTGTTACCCCTTCACCTTCTGCCACCGAGGTTGCTGAGCGGTTCCAACGCCGGTTCGGCCTTGGCCTAGTGCGCTTCGCCAACTCAGGCACCGAGGCCACCATGTATGCCGTTCGCACTGCACGGGCCTACACCCACCGCCATGCAATTGTGAAGATCGAGGGCGGGTATCACGGCGGGTATGACGGGCTGGCTGTTTCCGTCAAACCTGCTGTTGCCGAAGCTGGCCCGGAAGGCTTCCCAACCCCGGTCGTGCCATTTGATGTTGAGGCCGGCACGGTTCACGTAGTGCCTTACAACAATCTTGAGCGACTTGTTGAAATCTTGAGCGCCCACGGTGACGAGATTGCAGCGGTGGTGATGGAGCCGGTGCTCGAAAATATTTCTATTGTGGTTCCAGACGCTGGGTATCTTGCCGGGGTTCGTGCGGCCTGTGACGCGCACGGTGTCCTGTTGGTTTTCGACGAGGTGAAGACCGGGCTCACCGCCGGTTACGGTGGGGCTTCGCAGCGTCTCGGAGTCACACCAGATTTAGTCTGCCTCGCAAAGAGCATTGGCGGCGGGTTACCGCTGGCGGCTTTTGGCGGTCGGGCGGAGGTGATGGCGGCGGTAACCGATGGCCGGATGCCGCACTTCGGCACTTATAACGGTAACCCGCTCGTAATGGCCGCTGCCGCTGCCGTAGATGATATTTGCACCGCGGAGGCCCTCGCTGCCGCCGAATTCGTGAATGAAGGTGCGCTGCGCGCCGTAGACGAAATTATTTTGCGCCACGAACTGCCGGCACATACCGTGGGCTTCGGCGTTAAGGGTGCGATCACTTGGTCAACGACCCCGGTACGCACCTACCGTGACTACAAGCGCACCGATTTTGGGGCCGCTGAACTGAGCTGGCTGTGGGGGGTCAACCGCGGTATTTTGACGCCTCCCGGCCTTGACGAGCAGTGGTTGGTTTCGCTCGCACATACCGCTGCAGACATGCAATTGATGGTTGATGGCTTTGACGAACTAGCGCAGGCTCTGCGGGCTTAAGAGCTGAAGGTGCATCGTGGTCAACCGTTTAAGTGATTCGACGAGTCCCTATCTCCTTCAGCATGCCGACAACCCGGTTGACTGGTGGGAGTGGTCCGAAGCGGCATTCGACGAGGCGCGTCGTCGTGATGTACCGATTTTCCTGTCGATTGGCTATTCCGCTTGCCACTGGTGTCATGTCATGGCCCACGAATCATTTGAGGATCAGGCCATCGCGGACTACTTGAATGCGAACTTCGTGTCGATCAAGGTTGATCGCGAGGAGCGCCCGGATATCGATTCGGTTTATATGGGCGTCACGGTGGCGATGACCGGCCATGGAGGCTGGCCGATGACGGTGATACTGGACCATGAAGCCCACCCGTTCTATGCGGGCACCTATTTTCCACCGACTCCACGGCATGGCTTGCCCTCGTTCCCTCAGTTACTTTCGGCGATTACTGATTCTTGGACACAGCGCCGCGAAGAGGTATTGGCGGCGGGACAGCGGATCATCACCGCGATTAATGAACGAACTATGCCAATGCAAGACGACGGGCCACCCGATGCTGCAGACCTCCGTGCGGCAGTGGCAGCCACCGAGCGCGAATTCGATTCGGCGCAGGGAGGTTTTGGTGGCGCACCGAAGTTTCCGCCGTCCATGCTCCTTGAGTTTCTCCTGCGTGAGGCGGCACGAACCGATGATGCATTCGCCTTAGCGATGGCCGAAAGAACGCTATCGGCGATGGCGCGCGGTGGGCTTTTTGATCAACTAGGTGGTGGGTTTGCTCGTTACTCGGTGGACGCGAACTGGGTGGTGCCACATTTTGAAAAGATGCTTTATGACAATGCCCTCTTGCTGCGTGTTTATGCGCATTGGTGGCGCTTGACTGGATCGGCGCTGGCTGAGCGCGTGGTGCACCAGACTGCAGAGTTTCTGCTGCGTGAAATGACAACCCCGGAAGGTGCCTTCGCTTCGGCACTAGATGCCGATAGTGAAGGTGTTGAAGGTTTGTTCTACGCCTGGTCGCCCCAACAGCTAATTGACGTGCTGGGCGTTGAAGATGGCGAATGGGCCGCGGGGTTACTTGTGGTAACCGAGCCGGGCACCTTTGAGCATGGGCTTTCAACCCTGCAGCTGCCAGATGAGCCCGAGGATTTACCCCGGTGGGAGCAAGTGCGCTCGGCTCTGCTTGCGGCCAGGGCCGAACGGGTGCGCCCGGGTCGCGATGACAAAGTGGTGGCGGCCTGGAATGGGCTCGCGATTGCCGCCCTGGCTGAAGCAGGTGCGCTGTTCGCTGAACCGGAGTGGATTGAAGCCGCCTTGGGGGCTGCCGACCTATTGCTCGCGGTGCATTTGGGTGCACATGATGATGACCGGCTGTGCCGAACCTCCCGTGATGGTCGAGCCGGCACCAATAATGGTGTGCTGGATGACTACGGCAGTGTGGCCGAAGGTTTTCTAATGCTTTATCAAGTTACGGGCGCTGATGAGTGGCTAGTTTTAGCCGGCATGCTGCTTGATATTGCAATTCAGCATTTCGCTGACGGTGACGGTGGTTTCTTTGATACGGCCGACGACGCCCCGGCGCTGGTGCGTCGTCCGCGTGACGCGTCAGACAATGCGGAGCCGTCCGGTTGGTTTGCCACCGCCAATGCGTGCATTACCTTTGCCGCGCTAACCGGGCTCGTGGAGTATCGAGCGATAGCAGAGCGCGCATTAGGTGCGGCAAAAGTTCTGGCATTGCGCTCGCCAAGGGCAGCCGGTTGGGGTTTAGCGGGGGCGTCTGCATTACTCGCCGGCCCGTTGGAGATTGCGATAATCGGGGCGCCATCAGACCCCACCGCCACCACCTTGCATCATGTCGCGCTGATGTCAGTTTCGCCGGGAGCGGTTACCGCGCTGGGTGTTGCCGGTGAACTTTCCAGTGTGCCGCTACTGCGCGAAAGACCGGCTCTGGACGAATTGCCCACCGCCTATGTGTGTACGGGGTTCACCTGCCAGCGCCCGACGACCTCAGCGGTCGAGTTAGCGAAACAGGTCGCGTCAATTACGGAATGAAATACCTCGGGTTTACGGGCTTTCTGCGACATATTGCCCCGTGCCGCGGTAGCAACGTGCAGCCCGCTGTAGCGATAAGTCGCACTTCTCGAGATCGAGCGGAGTAACCTGCCCTCGTGGGTCTACGAAATCTTCTATATGGCGTCTATGAACGCAATCTCCTGGGGCAGATTCCGGCGGCTGATCGCCCGCGGCATATTGGGGTAATTCTCGACGGCAACCGGCGCTGGGCAACCGCGCAGGGCTCATCATCCTCGGCCGGCCACCGCGCTGGGGCCGCGAAGATCGTCGATTTTCTGGGTTGGTGCGATCAGGTAGACGTCGAAGTGGTTACTTTGTGGCTGCTATCTACCGACAACCTAGGCCGCCCCGAGCCGGAGCTCGGTGCACTCCTTGAGATCATCGAAGAGACCGTGACGGGCCTTGTTACCCAAGGCCGGTGGCGGCTCCACCCGGTCGGTTCCTTGGATTTATTGCCAGACCGCACCGCTCGGATGCTGAAAGAGGCACAGGAGGCAACGGCCGATGTCGCTGGGTCACTTGTCAATATCGCGGTGGGTTACGGCGGGCGCCGTGAAGTCGTCGATGCCGTACGCGCGCTACTTCAGGAGCAAGCCAGCCAGGGCACGAGTATTGATGAGCTCGCCCAAATAATTGACGTCGAGCACATCACTGAGCATCTCTATACAAAAGGCCAGCCAGATCCCGATCTTGTTATCCGAACATCGGGTGAACAAAGGCTG
>CAFABK010000056.1_pt1 | contig 10907 bp, 10 predicted proteins | sample 7267871 | NCBI WGS metagenome assembly CAFABK01 (sample SAMEA6814009, study PRJEB35770) | freshwater metagenome | biome: Freshwater; feature: Freshwater reservoir; material: water | place: Czech Republic | collected 2016-04-20 | depth 30m m | reverse complement strand
GTGCGACCTCCACCCACGCCGACGTCATAGCCGGAGGCATCCGTGTCTGCCTGCATCACCACTACCAATTCAGGGGCGATACCCAAAGTGTCAGCAACGATTTGTGGGATTGCCTGCACTGTAGATCCCGATCCGATTTCTACTCCCGCCGCCACCAGCGTGGCGCTGCCGTCGGCATTTAGATTAATTGTTGCCGCGGACGGACCCACGAAGACGAACCAAGTCCCCACGGCTAGTCCGCGTCCTAGTGCCCACCCTGCGGGGGCGGCAGGAGGTGTACTAGGTCGCATCGCAATGATTGTTTCCAAGAGTTCGTTGTGGATGCTCCCCTCGAAGACCTGACCGGTAGAGCCGAGGCTGCCGTCGCGTAGCACGTTCCTGGCGCGGAACTCATCTGGATCGATAGCGAGTTCGGTACAAATCTCATCGGTGTGTCTTTCGAGCGCGAAAGTGCAGTACGTCCCGCTGCACGCCCTGAAAGCTCCCGTAGGCGCAGTATTAGTGTAAACGGCCTGTGACACCAGCCGCGCATTTTCAAGTTCGTAGTTTCCGAATAGGGTGTGCGCAATCATCGTTGTGAGGAATGGCTGCTCACCGCTGTACGCACCGCAGTCCATCAGAACGATACCCTCGCGAGCGGCAATCCGGCCCTCAGGTGTGATGGCTGAACGTAACCGAATTTCAGCATTCTCGCGGCATAGGGCCGTTGCCATCTCATCCGCCCGTGAATTGACCAAGCGAACGGGTCGTCCCGTGGCACGAGCTAAGGCGGCCGCGTACGGCTCTAAACCAACCTCGAATTTCATCCCAAATCCGCCGCCCACCGGCGGAACGATCACACGCACCTGTGAGGGGTCGACTCCAAGAATTGTCGCGGTCCAATTCCGCACTGCCCATGGCACCTGAGTCGATGTCTCGACTATGAAGCGATTGTCCTGGAAAGTCACCACGCACGCCCGCGGCTCCAGAGATGCTTGGTTCTGTCTGCCCACTCGAATGTGGGTCTCAACAATCCGAACATCCGGTCGAGCGAACTCCGCGTCCACATCGCCGCGCAGGACAGTTGCCTGCCAGGCGATGTTTTTCCCGCGTTCAACCTCCACATCGACGAGTACTTTGTAGTCATTCCAATTCGGGTGCAGAAGTGGGGCATCGGGGCGTAATGCTTGCGCCATCGTCACCACCGGTGGTTCTGGCGCAAATTCGATTGAGATTGCGGCGATGGCGGCCTCGACGATCTCTGGCGAATCCGCGGCGATGGCGACTATGGGCTCGCCGACGTAGCGAACTTCGCCATCGGCCATCCACCGATGGTCAGCGACGCCTACCCCGTAGAGCCCCGGGAAGTCCGCGGCTGTCAGGATCGCTCTAACACCTTGGATAGCACGGGCTTGCGACACATCGATTTTGGTTATGCGGCCACGGGCGATCGGAGAGCGCAAAAGGCCCGCTGCGAGCATCCGGGGCTTCACGATGTCGGAAGCGTAGATAGTTCGGCCGGCTGCCTTGTCTTCGGCATCGCGGCGACGCATATTCATACCGACGGCAGTCATCGGGAATCACCCTCTTGCATTACCTGGGCAATCGCATTGATGATTCGGGTGTAGCCCGAGCACCTACAGATACTGCCCACGAGAGCCGCTGGGATATCGCTCACCGCATTTAGCTCACCTTGGTCAATTAATGTTGACATCAGCATGACTATGCCTGGTATGCACATGCCACACTGAACAGCATCGCTACCGCACAAAGCGCGCTGCAGTCTGACCTCGAGGTCGCTGAAATCAGTGGACTCGCCCAAAGTCTCAACGCTGCGGCCTGCACACATCACGGCCGGCATCAGGCAGGATACGACTGGTTCACCGTCAACTCGCACCACGCATGAGCCGCAGTAACCTTCCCCGCATCCGATTTTAATGCTGGTCAAATTCACTTGATCGCGCAAAACTTCAGCAAGGGAGGTTAGTCCAACACACCGCACCGAGCAGGCATCGGAATTCACAGTGAGCTCGATCACCTTGGAATTCACAAGAGCCTTCTCACGGCGCGTTCCATGACTGTGGGGAGCACCTCGAGTCGGTAGGAACCGGGAATCCCCGGGGATGTCACGGGCTCGAGTTCTGCGAGATGTGCACGGACAACCGCCGCTGCGGTATGAGGGGTTAACGACTCCGCCATCATTGCCTGTTCCACCGACGTCCAGCGCCGAGGTGTCGACTCGATGGATCCGAGGGCTACCCGCACTCTTCCGGTGGGCGGATCATAGCTAAGGGATATCGAAGCCACTGAGTATTCACCCCCACTTCGCCAAGTGAGTCGTTCATGACAACTCACCCATTGCGAGCGGGGTAGGCGGATCTCGGTAATCACGCTTTCTTCGCTAATTATTTCCGCATCTAGGCAAAGCAGGGCTGGAACAATGTCGGAAGCGTGGAAGTCCGCTGCGGCGACACTTCCCCCTAATGTGATCATGCGCCGCAGGGGTGGAGTGGCAGCATGCACGCAAGCCTCACGCAGAGCAGCAAGATCACTGAGCCCCTTCAATATCCGAGCGGCGCTTTCAAGGGTAACCATCGATCCGAACGTGATTGGATCTGAAATCTTAATCTCGTCGAGGCCAGCGACACCAGACAACGCGATCACGTCCGCTGGAATAGGCGCTCCCCGAAGAGGTGCTCGCATGATCCATGTCGCACCACCAATAACAGCAGCATGGGGCATGGCACGCTGCAACTCATTTACTTCTGTCAGCGTACGGGGAGTGTGCACTCGCGACTGGCGGGGACCGCTGGTGAAATTTTGGTGCATGAGTGCATTCACGTTGTGGGCGCCTCATTCTCGTATTCGTAATGATCAATGAATAGGCGGCCGTTTCGTCCCCAATTCTCCCGAGACACTTCGGTGAAAATCACCGTAATGGTCTCGGGGAGACAGTTGCCGATGCGACTGAGTTCAGAAGTCAGGACTTCAATAACTTCACGCTTTTGATCCACGGTGCGTCCGGGAAACCATTCGATATGCACAAGGGGCATGGCTACATCCTCTCGCTCGGATGCCACCATGTTAGTGGGTTAGGCTGCTTGCGATCCTCCTCGCCGGTGCGAAGCCAACTGTTTCGCAGCAGTGCGAATAAGTTGATCAGACCGACGGAGGATGGGCCGGGTATGATCGCACCTTCTATTAGCGCCAGTCTGCGAAAGATCTTTGATCTTGACCGCTTTTGCTGGGCGCGCACGTTTTAGTCGTCAAATCGATGAAAATCGATGGTTTAACGACAAAAACGTGCGCATTCAGGTGAACTTCAGGTTTCGCTGAGGCCCTCGCCTGACCACCGAATTGGCGATCTTCTCAGCATTTTTTACTGTTGTTCGGCCACAGCAGGCAGTGCGCAACCGCGCTGGCCGAGCGGTACCCGGTCGAGACTTAGTCGGAAGGCATCTGAATAGCAAGAGGCCCAGTGCGTGTGCACTGGGCCTCTTGTCAAGTTCGAATTCGTATTAGACGATGCGAACCTTGTCTGCCTGTGGGCCTTTGGGGCCCTGGGTGATGTCGAACTCGACGGCCTGGTTCTCGTCTAGCGAGCGGTAGCCATCTGATTCGATTGCTGAGTAGTGGACGAACACGTCAGGTCCGCCGTCTGCCTGCTCGATGAAACCGAAGCCCTTTTCTGCGTTGAACCATTTTACGGTGCCTTTTGCCATGGTGCTAAATCTCCTTAATGAGAGCCGTGATAGACGACCTGTCTGTCACGCGGTGAAGCCGTATCGTGCCTGTGTCCTCATTGGGATTTAGCGCTGACATGCCTGACCTAGGCTTAAGTGTTGCCTATGGAGGGTCAGAAACCTAACGCCGGGGTCGCTGCTAGCTTCTGGCGGCCCCTGATCCGGGGCCCGTGGCCCCCAAAATCGTTGCTATCACTGGACGTCGCGCCAATTATGACTCGACCGCAGCCACCTAAGATCTCACGCACCGGCCAGGGCGAAACTGCCGTTATCGCAGTCGGGTAGGGCAGATCTGGAGGTCGGCCCTTTTGGTCGATGATGAGCCCATAGGCTGCGGAGCCCGGCTTAATTGCTGATAACAGGTGGGGAGAAAGCCCTTGAGGGGAGAACGCACCTCAACTGCGCGCCCTACCTGGTGGATTGGTCCTCCTCTTCTTGGCTGGTTGATGGTCGGCGCCGCCTTGGTTCCTGCCGTGGGCAATGCCTACCTTGTCGATGCCATCTGCAGTGACTTGAACTTAACCACGGATGACTTCACTAATGTGCAGACGCTCAAGTCATTGTCCGCCTTGGTAATGGTATTCATTGCAGGTCAGATTCCATCATGGCTTGGCTATCGCAAGTCCGTTCTGATTGTGGCAATTTGTTTCACGCTTGGTTCACTTGCAATCGCTGCCGCGGTGAACATTGTGGTGCTATCGATCGGATATGCCCTCTTGGGTGCCGCGCTTGGCTCTATGGCCGTGATCGGCGTCAGCGCGATTAACGCCTATGTCGTGGACAAGGGGCAACGGGCATCTGCATTCGCGATCTTGGGCGCGGTTGGTCCATGCGTTTTCATCATCTTCCCCCTGCTGACTGGTTTCGTGGTTGACAACGGAAACTGGCGAATCGTGCCTTTGCTTTGGGCTGCCATTGGGTTTGCACTACTCCTTTGCCTGAGACTGGCACCAGCCCTTTCTACGGCAGACGAACTTGGTAGGCCCGAACTTGCCACAGGATTCTTGGCCGGGATCATGCTCGCACTAGCGCTGGGGGCCCTCGGCTCAATTAATTGGAGTGATCTCCTTAGCCCCAAAATGACCGTTCAAGCGCTGGGAGCTGTCGTCGCCGGTCTTGTTCTCGTAATCGTCTACCGTCGGTCAACGTCTCCAGGGCTCTCACTTGCGCCAGTGAAGGACAAAGAGACGAGGCTGCTCCTCGTAGTAGCTGCCCTTGTGGCGATAACCACTTCGTTCTTCTGGATCACGGTGGGCTTCCAGTATGTCTACCAACTCTCACTGACCGAAACCTCAAGGGTGATGGTGCCGGTAAATGCGATGGCCGTGCTCGGCACGGTGGTATTGGCCCGCTATGTCATGCGCCGGTTTTCAGCATACGTTGCTGGCTTAGTTGCATTAGGGCTGCAAGGGGTCGGGTTGTGTTTCCTCTTGTTGGTTCAGCCAGATCAACCGGTGTGGGTGGTGTGTGTACTGGTTGCAGTATTCGGGCTGTGCAATTCGGCTTTTACCGCCACCATTGCGAGTGTGATTATGAGTGGTGCCACCCCGAGTGGCTCCGGAAGCAGGAGCGCATACAAATCGGCTGCGGGTAACTTTGGAGCAATACTCGGGACAATTTTTGTTTCAACGTTCACTTTTCTGGTAATCAAGGTTGACTTACTGCTTGGACTAACTTCTGCCGGTGCGGGTGAGCAGGAAGCTAAGAACATCACGACCGAAATAGTTAGTGCACCGTCAAGCATGGACCAACTAAACGTCTATTCCACGTACTCCAGTTCCTATCCCATAGAAACCTTGCACCAAGAGTCACTCATCGCGGGTTTCAGGGCCAATACGGCGGTGGGCTTGTTTAGCGCAATTGTGTCAGCCCTGATCATCTGGCACCTCTTGCGCCGGCAGGTAAAGATGAAAGCTCTTGTGATGGCAGACACTCACGGAGTGATTGCCGAGCCAGAGAAGTAGATGGCGGTGCTTCTTGGTCCTACCGGCCCAACAGTGTGATGGTCGAGTAGGTGAGTGATGCGAGGGCGGCGACAGCGATCACCGTTCGTGACAACCGGAGGGCCTGCTGCTGCGAAAGTCGCCCGCGCAAAAGTGATCCGGCTCGGGTGCCAAGCATTAGGCAACCGACGCCGACGGCATAAAACCACCACGGCAGGGAGGGCAACCCGAGGATGGGCAGGCTCACGATATCGATGCCGATGAAAACCAATTGCAAGGTGCGCAAGAAATCACCATGCGACCAGCCTTGGTTGATGAGGTAGGAGGCGACGGGCGGGCCACCAACGCCCGCGTAGGTGTTGATCGCACCGCTCCAGACACCGGCGACAACACCGGAGACCGGGCCAGAACCAGATCGCCAGACTGCGAGGGTGATGAGTGAGGCCAGGGCTGACAGTGCAATGAGAATCGGCATCACTGCATCGGGTATGAGCTTGACCATCGCAAATCCAATGAGGACCCCAAATGTCAGGCTCGGCCCGAGGATTCGAAAACTGTCCCAGTGGATGCGACCGCGCTCTTTGGTGAGGAGCCAACTGTTCTGAAGCAGTGCAAACAAGTTGATAAGGCCGACCGATGAGGGCCCTGGCATTATGGAGTTGACGATGGGGGCGGCAGTGAGATTGAAGCCGAGCCCACTGGAACCCTGCACGACCGCGCCAAGGAAAATTGCACCCTCGATGATGGCGATGCCGGCTAACTCCACGCTCGGATGCTAGGCCCTCCGGGTTTCATGCCGCGACCCCGACCTCGGTCACAGTAAGTTAGTGGCCGTGGCCAGCAGCAATCCCGACCGGGCGTCCTACTTCCCGGCCATTGTGAAGAAACACGGTCTGCCAATGTCCTATTGGTTTGACCAGATGAAGGAAATAGCTGATTGGAAGTATGCGGAACAGATCGCCTACCTATTGGACTTACTTCTGCAGGCGCGGGTGAGCAGGAAGCTAAGAACATCACGACCGAAATCGTCAGTGCGCCGTCATGCATGGACAAACTAAACGTCTATTCCACGTACTCCAGTTCCTATCCCGTCGAAACCTTGCACGAGGAATCATTAATTGCAGGTTTCAGAGCCAATACGGCGGTATGCTTAGTGGGCACCAATGTCGACATCGAAATGGCCATTGACAAGAGGACTAGCGTTAGGTACGTCCAGATTTTAAGCCCCCCAATAGTACCCTTGAACATGACCGAGGAGCCTCATGAGAAACGCTAAGAGAAGTTATTTCACTAGATCGTTAGTAAGTTTGGGTGCATTAGCTGCTGGAGGGGTGTTATGCATTGCACCGGCCAACGCGGCGACGCCATCTGGGAGCGTGCCCTCAGAGGTTCGCGACTACCCTTATTGCGAGATCATCCCGGACACAGTGGCCAATGGCGTTACTACAGAGCACGTATTCAACACTCTTGGCTTCAACACCTGCCCGAGTGACGCTTGGTCGACAATCACTGAGCAGAACATCGTCGATGCCTATAACGCGGCGTATGGGGGCGCAACTTCCGCCACAATCAATGGCCGACGCCATTGGGTGATGGACTCCATCCAGTCGAACGGTGGAACAACTTCCTCGACTGACACGTTAACGGTCAACGGGGTTGAATTCGGGCTTAAAGCGTTGCTCGTCATCCCGGCCGGGCAGTCTGCCATCGGAACAGATACCTACACAGTTAGCACAGTTCAGCGAAATACGACTTACGTCTTCAAGGCTGGTCGCAAGGTTTATGAACTTAGTGACCCTCAGGGCAACGTATACGTAATGCAGTCCTATTCCACACAGTTCGGGCCAAAGATAACGCTAAAAAATCTTTCAAAGATCGGTCCTCTGGATAACCTTCCCAAAGGCTGGCACTACCGGGCTCGGACCCTAAAAAAGGATCTGACTCTTACGGCGGCCGGGACAACCCAGATTGTTAATGACTCTTTCCGAAATACGTTTCAGATAAATCCAGCGGCACATCGCAAGTCCAACTAGCCGTAGCATTTCTTCACCTCAAGGCCCCACCCATTTATGGGTGGGGCCTTGAGGTTGCCACGTAAATTCACTCGTAGATAAGTGACCTACTTGCAACTCCAGTATGTTAAGCCTCGTGGCTAGTACCAATCCCGATCGCGTGTCCTACTTCCCGGCCATTGTGAAGAAACACGGTCTGCCAATGACCTATTGGTTTGACCAGATGAAGGAGATCGCTGACTGGAAGTATCCAGAACAGATCGCATACCTAAGAGAGAATCACGGATTCAGTCAAGCCCATGCCAATGCGCTCGTGCTGTATTCACGCGGCTCAAAGAGTGCTCGTAGATGTAACTCAATCGAGGAGTACTTGGCGCCATTTGATGCCACCAAGTGCGCGACGGTGACGAGTATCTTCAAGGCGATCACCACCAAGTACCCGAAAATGGAACTAGTGATCGCCTGGAATCAACCTATGTTGAAGTTCGATGGCCAGTACATATTTGGATTATCTGTTCACACGAAACATATTCTGCTGGCCCCAATTAGTAGTGAGGTGCTGCAGCAGTTTTTGCCGCGGTTGGCCTCCTATGACACCAATAAGAAAACTTTTAAAGTCCCGGTGGATTGGAAAGCTGACGTGAAACTGCTGCGCGATATGGCGGCGGCCAGACTCGCTGAATTACCAGGTAAATAGGTTGCGATTCCGAAGTTAAGATTGCTTGGCTCTGGGGTTATTGCTCCTTACGAATCATTGACACCACCAGGGTCTGTTAGCCCAATGGTGGGATGGTGGGGCAGGCGCCCGGTGAGTCCCCTGCGCTCAGGGGCAAAGGATGCTAGTTTGCTGAGATGTGGATTTCGCGCCCCGTCGCCGTAGTGGTTGCTTCCCTAGCAGCACTTTTCGTTGTTATGCCCGCGCAGGCTGCACCCTCTGCCCGGGTGACAGTCGTCAAGGTTTATCACCAAGCGGTTACACCAATTGCGGTGAGTGGCTCGGGTATCGGTACGGTGCGCACTTTCTTCATTCCGATTGCGGTGAATGGCAAAGCGGCTGATGGTCAGTACCTAACTGGCACCCTCACGACATTTAGCGCCGCGATGGCTGATGGCCAAGAGCTACGCGCTTCCAACTTAACTTTCGTATTCGGTACTGAAGATAATCAAATGGTGGTGGGGGGTATCTCCCTTTACCCACCGGCAGGAGCGACCATCGCGCCAGGTGCCAAGACCATCCGACCGGTAATCGGCGGATCCGGAATCTATGACGGTGCCCGCGGCCAGGTGGTGTCAACGAATCTCGGGGCTAATGGTTGGACGCACGTGTTCAAAGTCCGCCTCGGCTAGGTAGCACGGTTGCATATTTTGCAATATTCGAGTGGCACTTAATAGGTGTTTGGATTCCGTCCAGCGCCTTCGCCAAAGGCCAGCTTCACATATCGAATCAAGACTTCCGGGCCGGGTAAACGTCAAGGTGAAAGCAATTAAGCCCGATTGAGGTATCAAGCACTTTCTCCGGCTGTTGCAATTCCAGATTCCTGCGCGCACTTCGTTTCATTTCCAGATGGATCCACCAACCCACTTAGGTCAGCTGCATCCGAGCCAAAAAAAAATCATAACCACGCACCCAACGTAACAAATTTTAGGCACCTGGGCGGTAAATAAATTGCGCACCTAACTTCCACGGTTAGAGTGAAAGTTAGGTGCGCAACGGTAAACGTTTGCGACGCTAGGATTCAGGCGAGATCAAAACGTCCAAGATGCATGACCTTGGACCATGCAGCCGCGAAATCTTGCACGAACTTCTCCTTAGCGTCCGCACTCGCGTAGACCTCCGAGAGCGCACGTAGTTGCGAGTTGGAGCCGAAGACCAGATCAACGCGCGAGCCGGTCCACTTGAGTTCACCGGTTTTGCGATCGCGGCCTTCGAAAGTCTCCTCATCCTTTGAGGTTGGCTCCCAGGTGGTTTCCATGTCCAATAGGTTGACGAAGAAGTCATTAGTCAATGACTCGGGTGTCTTTGTTAGTACCCCAAGTTGTGACTGCTTGTAGTTGGCGTTCAGTACCCGCATTCCGCCAACTAGAACCGTCATTTCCGGGGCACTGAGGGTTAAGAGATTCGCCCGGTCAACCAGCAGTTTCTCGGCCGGTATCTTTTGGCCCTTGCCAAGGTAATTGCGGAATCCGTCGTAGGTCGGCTCCAGCACCGCGAAAGACTCCACGTCTGTCTGCTCTTGACTTGCATCGCTGAATCCTGGAATGAAAGGAATTTCGATGTTGACGCCAGCCTTCTTTGCCGCTTGCTCAACGGCTGCGCAGCCAGCGATCACGATCAGGCCCGCGAGGTAAAGGCGCTTGGCTCCGCTACCTTGCTCTGCATTGAATTCCTGTTGAATTGCTTCGAGAGTTTTCAATACTTGGGCGAGCTCATCGGGGTTGTTTACTTCCCAGCCCTTTTGTGGCTCCAAGCGAATTCGGGCTCCATTTGCCCCACCACGCTTATCGGTACCCCGATACGTAGCAGCGGAGGCCCACGCGGTGGAAACCAACTGTGAGATTGAAAGGCCTGAAGCTAGTACCTTCGCTTTGATGTTTGCTACATCTTCCTTGCTGAGTAGCTCATGGGTTAGCTGGGGGATGCGGTCCTGCCAGATGAGTTCCTCTGTCGGAACGAGTGGGCCGAGGTAGCGTTGGATCGGACCCATGTCGCGGTGGGTGAGCTTGAACCAAGCGCGAGCGAAGGCATCAGCCAACTCCGCCGGGTTCTCCAAGAAGCGCCTGGAAATTGGCTCGTAGATCGGGTCCATCCGGAGCGCGATATCAGTAGTGAACATCACCGGAGCATGCTTCTTGGCAGGGTCATGGGCGTCGGGAACCGCACTTCCTGCAGCGGCATCGGTGGGAATCCACTGGGTAGCACCGGCTGGGCTCGTCGTTTTCACCCATTCGTAGCCGAACAGGGTTTCGAAGTAACTGTTATCCCATTTGGTCGGTGTTGGGGTCCAGGCACCTTCGAGCCCACTGGAGATGGTGTCAGCACCGCTACCGGTACCGAAGCTGTTCTTCCAGCCGAGCCCTTGTTCTTGTAGTGGGGCGCCTTCTGGTTCGGGGCCTACATACTTATCAGGGTCAGCGGCTCCGTGGGCCTTGCCGAACGTGTGGCCGCCAGCAATCAATGCGACCGTTTCTACGTCATTCATGGCCATCCGACCAAAAGTCTCGCGAATATC
>CAFABK010000055.1_pt1 | contig 10924 bp, 6 predicted proteins | sample 7267871 | NCBI WGS metagenome assembly CAFABK01 (sample SAMEA6814009, study PRJEB35770) | freshwater metagenome | biome: Freshwater; feature: Freshwater reservoir; material: water | place: Czech Republic | collected 2016-04-20 | depth 30m m | reverse complement strand
TCAACTGCAGTTACCTCCAAGGTGATCCGTCCATCGTCAACCAGCACCCGATCCCCCGGGTGCACATCACCGGGTAGCCCCAAGTACGTGGTAGAAACCATGGAAGCATCACCGGGCACGACTTCGGTCGTGACGGTAAATTCGGCCCCGACCTCAAGTAGCACCGGCCCGGATGCAAAGCGGCCCAGCCGGATCTTCGGCCCTTGCAGATCGACCAGAACCCCAACCCCCCGGCCCGCCTCATCGGCGCCCTGCCGCACTGCTGCGTAGACCTCGGTGTGCTCCGCATGCTCCCCGTGCGAGAGGTTTAGGCGCGCAACATCCATGCCGGCGGCAATCAGAGCGCGAATACTCTCCAAGGATGAAGTTGCGGGGCCTAAAGTGACAACAATTTTCGCTCGACGCATGCTTTAGATCCTAGCCCAATGCCCTGTAAGCGCTGTCATACCACAAGCGGCCGCGCCGTTGCCGCTATCGGAGCCGGCAGATTAGTGGTGCCTGTTAGGTATTTATCTACCGATGCGGCACCGGCCCGCCCTTCGGCTATCGCCCAAACAATTAGTGACTGTCCGCGCCCAGCATCACCGCAGACATAGACCCCGTCGACGTTGGTGCGGTAATCCGGATAGCGCTTTACGAGGCCGCCGTCGTCAAGGTCCAAGCCCAACTGTTCTATTACCGAACCCGGCTCTGGGCCGGTAAAACCCATCGCCAGGAGTACGACATCTGCCGGTAGTTCACGGGTTGATCCAGCAACCGGCTGGAATGCCCCGTCGAATGATTCGACATCCACGATTCGAAGTGCTGCCAACTGCCCGGTGCCGTCATCGAGGAAAGCCTCGGTCGACACGGCAAATAGCCGTTCGCCTCCTTCTTCGTGGGCACTCGTAGTGCGGTAAGTCATCGGATAGGTGGGCCATGGCTGGGTGCCCGGTCGAGCGGTTGGCGGCACCGGCAAGATTTCCAACTGGGTTACAGAGGCAGCGCCTTGACGGTGCGCGGTACCAAGGCAATCTGCACCGGTGTCGCCGCCGCCGATGATCACCACGTGCTTACCACTCATATCCAAGGGTGAAAGAGTCAAATCACCCTCTTGTACCCGGTTCGCTAACGGCAGTACTTCCATCGCCTGGTACACCCCGCGAAGTTCACGTCCGGCAATCGGCAGCTCACGCCACTTAGTTGCCCCTATCGCCAAGACCACCGCGTCATAGCGTCGCCGCAGATCCTCGCCGGTGATATCGATGCCGACATCAACTCCGGCGCGGAATTTAACCCCTTCGTTAATAAGTTGATCCAGCCTCTTATCAAGGTGACTTTTTTCCATCTTGAACTCTGGGATGCCATAACGCAGGAGACCGCCGATGCGATCTGCTCGCTCGTATACCGCAACCGTATGCCCGGCTCTGGCTAATTGCTGGGCCGCTGCTAAACCTGCGGGACCAGAACCGATCACGGCGACCGTCTTACCCGATAGTCGCTCCGGTGGCTGTGGAGTAACCCAGCCCTGCTCCCAGGCTTTATTAATAATCGAGACTTCAACCTGCTTGATAGTGACCGCATCGGAATTGATGCCGAGAACGCAAGAGGTCTCACACGGCGCTGGGCAAAGGCGGCCGGTGAATTCCGGGAAATTATTAGTCGCATGTAACCGCTCACTGGCTGCCCGCCAATCCCCGCGCCAAACCAGTTCATTCCACTCGGGAATCAAATTTCCCAGTGGGCACCCGTTATGACAGAACGGAATACCACAGTCCATGCATCGGCCGGCTTGTTTCTCCAACCGATCCGTGCCGAACTCCTGATATACCTCCCGCCAATCCTGTAAACGAATATCTACAGGGCGCCGGGTCGGGAGTTCACGATCCGATGTCAAAAACCCTCTTGGATCAGCCACGATTTCCTCCCACTACCAGCACTTCTGGGTTAAGCCCCTCTGCTAACGCCTGCTCACTTAGCGCTAATACGCGCTTCAAATCCTTCGGCATGATCTTGGTGAATCGGTCACCACTTGCCGACCAATCCTCAAGTAGCAATCGTGCCACCTCGGATTGCGTTGCCTCAAAATGATCGCGAATCATCAATTGCAACTCGGTTAAATCTGATGCCGAGAGTGGATCAAGATCGACCATTTCGGGGTTGACCATCCCCGGGAGTAGATCCAAGACATACCCGATACCACCGGACATCCCAGCACCCAGGTTGCGTCCGGTGCTCCCCAAAATCACTACGCGGCCACCCGTCATGTATTCGCAGGCATGATCGCCAACACCTTCGACAACCCCGGTTACCCCCGAGTTACGGACACAAAAACGTTCACCGACTCGGCCGCGTAGAAAGATCTCACCGCTGGTGGCGCCATATCCAATTACGTTTCCGGCGACGATGTTCGACTCGGCCAAAAATGTGGCTTTGGGGTCCGGATGCACCACAATCCGGCCACCTGAAAGCCCCTTGCCAACATAGTCATTAGCGTCACCGACCAGGCGAAGAGTGACCCCTGCCGGGACAAATGCCCCGAAGGACTGCCCGGCGGAACCCACAAACGTCAAGTCGATTGTCCCATCGGGTAACCCCGCACCACCGTGTCGACGTGTCACCTCCGACCCCAACATCGTGCCGACCGTGCGATTAACATTGCGTATTGCCAAGTGAGCCCGCACCGGCTCAGCACGCTCCAATGCTGGTGCGCAAAGTGAGATCAATTCAATATCCAGGGCCCGGTCTAATCCGTGGTCCTGTAAAACCTGCTGGTGGCGCGGTGCACTTGGATCGCCATCAGGCACATACAAAATAGGCTCGAGATCAAGGCCAGCCGTCTTCCAATGCTCGACTGCATTTTCGATATCCAAGAACTCAGCGTGACCGACCGCTTCTATTAATGTGCGAAAACCCAGTTCAGCTAAATATTCGCGCACCTCTTCGGCGATGTACTCGAAGAATGTCTCTACGAACTCCGGCTTACCCGTGAAGCGCTCACGGAGAATTGGATTCTGGGTCGCAACGCCGACCGGGCAGGTGTCGAGGTGACAAACCCGCATCATCACACACCCCATTACGACAAGTGGAGCAGTCGCAAATCCAAATTCCTCGGCACCCAGTAGTGCAGCGATAACAACATCGCGCCCGGTCTTCAACTGCCCATCTGTTTGGACAACAATCCGGTCTCTGAGCCCGTTCAGCATCAGAGTTTGTTGCACCTCTGCCAAACCCAACTCCCACGGTGCACCCGCGTGCTTGAGTGCGGTGAGAGGCGACGCACCGGTGCCCCCATCATGACCAGAAATCAGCACAACATCAGCGTGCGCTTTAGCAACCCCAGCAGCAACGGTGCCCACGCCAATTTCGGACACCAACTTCACGTGAATGCGTGCCAGTGGGTTCGCGTTCTTCAAATCATGGATCAATTGCGCGAGATCTTCAATTGAATAGATGTCATGGTGCGGTGGCGGTGAAATTAGGCCCACCCCAGGGGTAGAATGCCGAGTCTTAGCGATCCAAGGGTAAACCTTGTAACCCGGCAACTGACCACCTTCGCCAGGCTTTGCTCCCTGGGCCATTTTGATTTGAATGTCATCGCTGTTCACTAAATAATCACTCGTTACCCCAAAACGACCAGATGCAACCTGCTTAATGGCAGAGCGCTTCGAATCCCCATTTGGCATAACTTCATAGCGTTCGGGGTCTTCTCCTCCCTCGCCAGTATTGGATTTTGCACCCATGCGGTTCATCGCTATTGCCAAAGTCTCGTGGGCTTCAGAGGAGATCGATCCGTATGACATGGCTCCGGTGGAGAACCGCTTAATGATTGAGGCGGCCGACTCCACTTCATCAAGTGGCACCGCGGGTCTTAATCCAGCTCGCATCGTGAACAGCCCACGTAATGTCATCAGGCGCTCTGATTGGTCATTTACTCCGGCCGTGTACTGCCGGAAAATATCGAACCGCTTATTGCGAGTGGCATGCTGAAGTCGAAATACCGTTTCAGGATCGAATAGATGCGGTTCACCCTCACGTCGCCACTGGTACTCACCACCAACATTCAAGGTTCGGTGCGCTGGTGAAATGCCTGAAGGCGGGTATGCCACCGCATGACGCGCCGAGACTTCTTCGGCGAGCATATCTAGGCCCACTCCACCAAGTCGAGAAGAAGTTCCGGTGAAGTAGGCATCGACCACCGCCTGAGAAAGCCCGATTGCTTCAAATATCTGCGCGCCACGATAAGAAGCCACGGTAGAAACTCCCATTTTACTCATCACCTTTAGCAAGCCCTTGCCAAGTGACTTCACGAGGTTGCGCATTGCGCGCTCTGGACTAATACCATCGATTAATCCACGTCTCGCTAAATCTTCAACCGACTCAACAGCCAGATATGGGTTCACCGCCGCCGCGCCATAACCGATCAGCAGTGCTACGTGGTGCACCTCACGCACATCCCCAGCTTCGAGGAGCATGCTCGCCATGGTTCGCGTTTTGGTGCGCACTAGATGGTGATGTACTGCAGCGCACAGCAGGAGCGATGGAATAGGCGCCTTGACGGCATCGCTGTCGCGGTCTGAGAGCACAATGAATCTCTTGCCCTGCCGGATTACGGCATCAACTTCATTGAAAATCTCACTTAGCCGCCGCTCTAGCGCCTCACCCCCACCCGCCACCTGATACAGCCCGGAGATGCGCACACCAGCGAAACTAGGCATGGTGCCATCGGCATTGATATGTAAAATTTTCGCTAATTCATCGTTATCGATCACCGGGAACGGAAGTACTACCTGCCTGCAGTGCCCAGCGGTTGCTTCAAGCAAGTTGCCATCGGGACCAATGTGGCTTGAAAGCGATGTGACAATCTCTTCACGAATCGCATCAAGTGGCGGGTTAGTCACCTGCGCGAATAGCTGCTGAAAATAGTCGAACAGCAATCTCGGGCGATTCGAAAGTACCGCTATTGGGGTATCTGTGCCCATCGACCCAATCGGTTCGCTACCCACTCGAGCCATCGGCTCTAGAATCATTCTGAGTTCTTCATCGGTATAGCCAAATGTTTGCTGGCGCCGAGCCACTGAATCGTGAGTATGCACGATGTGCTCGCGCTCCGGTAACTCCTCAAGGTGCACTAAACCGGCGGCGAGCCAATCAGCATAAGGCTCGACAGCAGCTAGTTCGGATTTGATTTCTTCATCATCAATGATGCGCCCGGCGGCGGTGTCTACGAGGAACATTCGACCAGGCTGCAAGCGACCTTTACGCACGATCGTGGCGGGATCAAAATCGAGCACCCCGGATTCAGAGGCCAGCACTACTAGCCCATCTTCAGTGACCCAATACCTACCCGGACGTAAACCGTTTCGATCCAGTACGGCGCCGATGATCGTGCCGTCGGTGAAGCACACATTCGCCGGACCGTCCCAAGGCTCCATCAACGTCGAATGGAACTCATAGAAAGCACGTCGAGCCGGATCGATATCGGGGTGATTCTCCCAAGCTTCTGGAATCATCATCAACACAGCATGAGGGAGCGAACGGCCGCCTAAATGAATCAACTCAAGTACTTCATCAAATGACGCCGAGTCACTGCCTCCCCTAGTGCAGATCGGAAATAGCCGGGTCATATCACCGGCGATAATTGATGACGTGAGCATGGACTCACGAGCCTGCATCCAGTTTCGGTTACCTTGAACCGTGTTAATTTCACCATTGTGCGAGATAAACCGATACGGGTGCGCAAGTGGCCACGAAGGGAAAGTATTGGTCGAAAACCGTGAATGAACGAGGGCTAATGTCGACGTCATTTTCTCATCAGAAAGATCTGGGTAGAACGGCTCTAGCTGACCAGTGGTCAACATTCCCTTGTAAACAATTGTGCGCGAGGAAAGCGAAGAGAAATAGATATCGGTTTCACGCTCAGCACGCTTTCGAACCGCATACACCTGACGATCAAGAGCCAGGCCACTTAGCCCCTGAGGTGAACTCAAGAAGAGTTGCTCGAAGTTTGGCATCACGCTCTGAGCGGTCATGCCGACCAACGTTGGATCCGTTGGTACCGTGCGCCAGCCCAGAACCAGTAGCCCTTCATCGCGCGCGATTCGCTCCACCGTGCTTTTGCTCGCGGCAACCTCTTCGTCAGTCTGCGGTAAGAACGCAATGCCTACCGCATACTGCCCCGCTGGTGGCAGTTCAAAGGCCACGTTTGCGCGCAGGAAGGTATCGGGCACCTGCAGTAAAATCCCGGCTCCATCACCACTATCAGGCTCACTCCCTGAGGCGCCACGATGATCAAGGTTTCTAAGCGCCGTCAAAGCTTTGGCAATCACCCCATGGGAACCGGCCCCGGTGAGCGTTGCGACGAAAGCGACACCGCATGCATCATGTTCGCGCGTTGGGTCATAAAGACCCTGCGCGAAAGGTAAGTTGGTAAGCACAGACATCTAAGCCCTTTCGCCGTCGCGCCACCCTTGGGACAAACTCAAAGGGTGGATTCGACAGGACGACGTTGGCCTATCGGGCTAGATACTACCCGATCGCATTTAGGTGTCGCTCTCTACTGCCGATGTGGAGTGAAAATCACCTGACGCAGTGGTGGACACCGCCGGGTCGGCCGCGACGCTTTCGCGGCCCGGCCGCCGCCGGGCGGAAATAAGCAGGTAGACCAGAGCCCCGATGCCAACAAGTAACGCGGTCCAGATATTTAGCCGAAGGCCCAGTATTGAATTGGCCGTATCAATGCGAAGGGACTCGATCCATAAACGCCCAGCGCAGTACAACGCGACATAAAGGGCAAATACCCGGCCGTGCCCCATGTTGAATCGCCTATCAGCCCAAATGAGAACTACCACGATGCCCAGTAGCCAAATAGACTCATAGAGGAAAGTCGGCTGGAAGGTGGCGAAACTTTCGTAGCCGGTTGGCCGGTGTTCGGGATCAATTTCAAGTGCCCACGGCAAAGTTGTCGGGGCACCAAAGAGTTCTTGGTTAAACCAGTTACCAAAGCGGCCGATCGCTTGCGCTAAGGCAATACCCGGGGCAATCGCATCGGCGATCGGAGGCAGCGCCACTTTCGCGCGCTTGGCCCCGATCCAGGCACCTAGTGCACCCAAGGTTACCGCGCCCCAAATACCGAGCCCACCGTCCCAGATCCGAAATGCTGCGGCTAATCCGCGGCCATCTGGGCCGAAGTAAAGTTGCCCATCACTTATCACGTGGTAGAGGCGGCCGCCCACGATGCCAAATGGCACCGCCCAAATCGCGATATCGGTTATCAACCCGGGCCTACCGCCGCGAGCCAGATAGCGCTTATTGCCGAGCCACACCGCAACCACGATGCCGATGACGATCAAAAGGGCATAAGCCCGGATCGGAATCGGACCAAGCTCCCATACCCCAGTCGGTGGGCTAGGGATAAATGCTGGCACCGAACCACCACCAGCAAGCACGAGAGACCCGATACCTATTTCGCCACCTCAGCAGCAATAGCTGCCTCAAGGGCAACGGGATCGGACAGGACACCGCCGTCGAGCAGAATGCCGTTTAGATACCCAGCCGGGGTGCCGGGCACCTCCTCCTTGAGGAAACTGTCATAGCTATTAGCGGCCCAACCGGTGTAAGTACGATCTGCAACACATTTGTTAAATGTGTCAAGTGCCGGACCGGCGATACCAGCGTCTGCGGCAAAAGTTAGTAATTGCTCGTCGCTGTAACCATCACCTTCGGTCGCCGGCTGATTCTTGTACACCAAATCGTGGTACTCCAGCGCCTTGCCGGCATCAGCGGCACAGCCCCAGGCAGCAACTGCCCGAACTGATGCGTCGTTACCTACTCGCAAGTCCAAGAACGTGGTCGGGCGCCAGATCAGTTGAACCTTGCCTTCGTCAGCGAGCTTGACAATGCCAGCACCGTTTTTCTCTTCCAAAGCCCCACATGATGGGCACTGGAAGTCCTCCCAGATCGTCAGCACCGGGACACCTTCAGCACCGGGGTTATATGGCAGGCCGTACTCATTGGGATCACCGGACGCAATCACCCCTGTCGGAAGGGCCGCAGCCGCATCCGCAGGCACCGTGGCGGGTGTGCCGGTGGTGTCGGTGCTCTTTGCCACCACGGCGATTGCGATGATCCCGACGACTACAACTAGCACCGTGACCGCACCAAAAATGCGGATTGTGCGCTCTCGGCGCTTCTCACCGGACTGCGACGCAGCCCGTGCTGCCGCTGCCTTGTCACGCCGATTCTTGCCGCCCTCGCTCATCTCCAGTACTCCCTCAGGTCAAGAAATTGAGTCAATTGAAAACCACTAAAGGCCAACGGTACGGGACCTAGCCCGCTCGCCGGTTAACCCCCTCGGCCAGTTCGCCGGCAAGGGTGCGAACAGCGGCGAGCGCGGCTGGAAGGTCTACCGCTTGTCGGATACAGCGGACAAAAGCCGAGCCCACGATCACCCCGTCGGAATAGGCCGCCACCTCATGGGCTTGCGCCCCTGTTGACACCCCGAGGCCAACTGCAATAGGTAAGTCGGTGGCCAGCCTGGCTCGGGCTACCAGGCCCTGGGCCCCAGCACCGACTTGGCTTCGCGCCCCGGTCACGCCCATTGTTGACGCGGCGTAGACGAACCCTGAAGTGTTTTTAACTACCGTCACGATTCGATCATCGGTCGATGATGGCGCCACCAGAAAAATCCGGTCAATCTCATTGGCCTTGGTTGCGGCGAGCCATGGGCCGGCCTCCTCCGGGGTTAAGTCCGGGGTAATTACCCCATTGCCGCCGGCTGCTGCCAGTGCGACCGCAAACCGCTCAACACCGTAACGCTCAATTGGGTTCCAGTAGGACATCACCAAGATCGCCGCCCGCTCCCCGTCGAGGCGGCGAACAACATCTAGCACTACATCGGTGGTGGTACCAGCTGATAACGCTGCGTCCACTGCGAATTGGATATCCGCACCATCCATTAATGGATCCGAGTAAGGCAGCCCAACTTCAATCGCATCAACCCCCGCGTCGATCATTGCGTTCATTAGCTCAATGGACGCATCAGGGGTCGGGAACCCAGCTGGAAGATAGCCAATGAGTGCCGCACGATCTGCCGATTTGGTTTGCGCGAAGACTTCCGATAAGCGCCGGCTCATCGACCCTCAGATATCTCGATACCTTCGGGCGCACCGATACCAAACCACCTAGCCGCGGTTGCAACATCCTTATCGCCGCGGCCTGACAAGTTGAGCAGCAATACCGCATCCGACCCTAGCTCACGACCCACTCGCATTGCACCTGCTAATGCATGCGCCGTTTCAATCGCCGGGATAATGCCTTCGGTGCGGCTCAGTAACGCGAAAGCCTCCATCGCCTCAGCATCATTGATTGGTTCATATGTCGCGCGCCCGGTGTCATGGAGCCAAGAATGCTCCGGCCCAACTCCTGGATAATCAAGGCCTGCGCTTATCGAATGCGATGCGATTGTTTGGCCCCACTCATCTTGCATGACGTAGGTGCGGGTGCCGTGCAGCACTCCTGGTGAACCAGCAGCAAAGCGGGCCGCATGGCGACCGGTCTCGACTCCGTCGCCACCGGCCTCATAGCCGCGCAATTGCACAGATGGATCGTCGATGAATCCACTAAACAACCCCATCGCATTTGACCCACCACCAACACATGCGATGACAGCATCCGGTAGCCGGCCTTCGGCCTCTTGGATTTGTTTGCGGGCTTCGCGCCCGACGACCGACTGAAAATAGCGGACGATCTCTGGAAATGGCGCCGGACCGGTGACTGTACCGAGCACATAGTGGGTTCGCTCGACTGTTGACACCCAGTCCCTCATTGCCTCATTGATGGCGTCCTTGAGAGTGCGACTACCAGCGGTAACTGAAAACACCTCAGCACCAAGTAACTGCATTCGAACCACGTTAAGGGCCTGCCGACGGGTATCTTCCTCGCCCATGAATACCGTACATTCCAGCCCGAGGAGCGCCGCCGCGGTTGCGGTAGCCACCCCATGCTGGCCAGCCCCTGTCTCGGCAATCATCCGAGTCTTGCCCATTCGTTGGGTCAATAGAGCTTGCCCAATCGCGTTATTGATTTTATGTGAACCGGTGTGGTTCAGATCTTCACGTTTCAAATAAACACGGGCTCCACCGCAATGCGCGGCAAACCGATCCGCTCGAGTCAGTGGGCTTGGCCTACCGGTGTACGAGCGCTCCAACTCGGTTAGCCGATCGATGAAACTCGGATCAACGATCGCAGAGCGAAATGCGGCATCCAGTTCATCAAGTGCCGCGGTAAGCGCCTCGGGTACGAAGCGACCTCCGTACGGCCCGTAATGACCCGAGACGGCTGCGGTGCTAACTGTTGTCAACTCTTACTCACTTCTACTGTGCCAAAGCGCGGGGTGCGCGCCGGCCGTTACTAGTTCATGGACTGCCGCCCGCGGATCTTTATCTGTTACCAAACTCTCGCCTACGAGGACCGCATCTGCTCCGGCCTCGGCGTAGGCAATTAGATCGCGCGGGTCGCGCACTCCTGACTCAGCAATTCGCACACATGAGTCGGGAATCATTGGGGCCAACCGGTTAAATACCGAGCGGTCGACCTCAAGGGTCTTCAAATCTCGGGCATTGACGCCAATAATGCAAGCACCCGCGTCCAGAGCCCGCTTAACCTCCAGCTCATCGTGAACCTCGACCAGTGCGCTCAGCCCTAGGCTCTTTGCTCGCTCCACCAAACTAACCAAGGCCGCTTGGTCAAGGGCCGCGACGATCAACAACGCCATGTCGGCGCCATAAACTTTTGCCTCCCATAACTGGTAACTGGAGACGATGAAATCCTTGCGCAGGACCGGGACATCCACTGCTGCTCGGACCGCCGCGAGATCTGCCAGGCTGCCGCCGAATCGCCGCTCCTCGGTTAGCACACTGATGCAGTGTGCTCCACCTTCTTCATA
>CAFABK010000054.1_pt1 | contig 11042 bp, 9 predicted proteins | sample 7267871 | NCBI WGS metagenome assembly CAFABK01 (sample SAMEA6814009, study PRJEB35770) | freshwater metagenome | biome: Freshwater; feature: Freshwater reservoir; material: water | place: Czech Republic | collected 2016-04-20 | depth 30m m | reverse complement strand
TATTGTCCGATTTTGGATGTCACATGGAGTGCGAATCTTCCGGGTGGATAACCCACATACCAAACCCATCTGGCTTTGGGATCGACTCATAGCGTCAATAAATGCAGATAATTCAGATGTCATATTCCTGGCCGAGGCATTCACGAGCCGCCCAATGATGCAGGCGCTCGCCGAGGTCGGTTTCCAGCAGAGTTACACCTATTTCACCTGGCGCAACAGCAAGCAAGAGCTTGAAGAATACGGTAATGAAATTGCCGGCCCGGCCGCTGCCTACATGCGTCCTAATTTTTTCACGAACACACCAGACATTCTCCACAGCTACCTGCAGCACGGTGGGCCGGGTGCGTTCGCAATTCGCGCCGTCCTAGCTTCAACGCTTTCACCCACCTACGGAATTTATAGTGGTTTCGAGTTATATGAACACGTGGCCCTTCATCCCGGTAGCGAGGAGTATCTCGATACCGAAAAGTTTCAATATCGACCGCGCGATTGGGACGCGGCTATAAACCAGGGTCGTAGTCTGGCTCCCCTATTAACACTCATTAATAAAATTCGCAGGGAACACAAAGCTTTGCAAGACTTACGCTCACTGTATTTCCACCAGTGCGATAACCCAAACATCATTGCTTTTTCAAAACAAGATGGTGACGACACCGTGCTAGTGGTGTGCACTCTTGACCCGCACCACACGCAGGAAGCCACCGTGTGGTGGAACCTAGCCGCCATCGGGCTTGATCCACAATCCTTATTCATCGCCCATGACCTAGTAACAGACACCACATGGACCTGGGGGCAGAGCACCTACGTGCTGTTAACCCCCTGGGAACAAGTCGCCCACATCGTGCATGTGCGGCAATAGTGAAAAAGTCGCCGAAGGTAAACAAAATACCCGTGGCAATTGGAGACCTTGATCGACTTGTCGATGGTTGGCACCCAAACCCGCATGAGATTCTTGGACCACATCAATTCAAAGGCGGGGTTACCGTTCGGGTATTACGCCCGATGGCTGAATCGGTAACTTTGGTTACTGAAAATTCTTCGATCCAACTTGACCATGAATTCCGCGGAGTATGGTGCGGGGTCTTCTCGATGCTGGATGTGCCGAATTACTCAATCGAAGTTCAGTACGGTGACCAAATCGTGCCAGCAGAAGACCCGTACCGATTCTTGCCAACCCTCGGCGAAATTGATTTGCATCTAATCCACGAGGGTCGTCATGAGAAACTCTGGGAAGTGCTCGGCGCAAACACCCGCAGCTACCCAACCCCGCAAGGTGCCGTAAGTGGGGTCTCCTTCGCCGTTTGGGCGCCCAATGCGCGAGGGGTCCGAGTCACGGGTGATTTCAACTACTGGGATGGTGTCGCGCACCCGATGCGCAGCCTTGGGGCCTCTGGCATTTGGGAGTTATTCGTCCCGAAGGTAACTGACGGCGACAGATATAAGTTCCAAATCCTAGGAAGCGATGGGATCTGGCGGCAAAAGGCCGACCCATGCGCCTTCGCAACCGAAATTCCACCTGCCAACAACTCGGTTGTTTTCACGTCTAATTACCAGTGGCAAGATTCAACATGGCTAGACAAACGCGCCAATACCGATGCACTTACCTCTCCGATGAGCATTTATGAAGTTCACCTAGGCTCTTGGCGCATTGGGCTTAATTATCGTCAACTTGCCGACGAGCTAACTGACTATCTCAGCGAAACCGGTTTCACCCATGTTGAGTTCTTACCTGTCTCCGAGCACCCATACGGACCGTCTTGGGGTTACCAAGTTACTTCCTATTTCGCACCCACCTCACGTTTTGGATCACCCGATGACCTTCGCTATCTAATTGACCGCCTCCATCAAGCCGGAATTGGCGTTTTAGTTGATTGGGTCCCGGCCCACTTCCCCAAAGATGAGTGGGCTCTAGCTCGCTTCGATGGCACCACACTTTATGAACACCCAGACCCAAGACGTGGCGAGCACCCTGACTGGGGCACGTATGTCTTTAACTTCGGCCGCGCTGAAGTTCGAAACTTTCTGGTTGCTAATGCCCTTTATTGGTTCGAGGAGTTTCACGTCGATGGCCTGCGAGTTGATGCAGTGGCCTCAATGCTTTATCTCGATTATTCGCGCAAACCCGGGGAGTGGGAGCCCAACCAATTCGGAGGACGGGAGAACCTTGATGCAGTGGCGTTTCTGCAGGAGGTAAATGCGACCGTATACAAACGGTCACCCGGCGCGATCATGATCGCTGAAGAGTCCACTTCCTGGCCGGGAGTCACCCAACCCACCCACTTGGGCGGACTAGGTTTTGGGTTCAAGTGGAATATGGGCTGGATGCATGACGCCCTCGGCTACATTCAACATGAGCCAATACACCGTCAGTACCACCATGAAGAAATGAGTTTCTCCATGGTCTACGCGTACAGCGAGCACTTCGTGCTGCCAATATCCCATGATGAAGTTGTTCACGGAAAAGGTTCCTTAGTGGGGCGCATGCCCGGTGACCGCTGGCAGCAATTGGCGAACTTGCGCGCATTCTTAGCTTTCATGTGGGCGCACCCAGGAAAAAAACTCCTCTTCATGGGTTCGGAGTTTGCGCAGTCAGGCGAGTGGGCGAGCCAGCGCAGCCTTGACTGGTCGCTCTTGCAATTCTCCGAACACGCTGGCATCTTGCGCACAGTTTCGGATCTCAATAACGTCTACCGCGCCACCCCTGCACTTTGGCAACGCGATGACGATCCCGGCGGTTTCGAGTGGATCGACGCCGGTGATGCTCAAGGAAATATTTTCACCTGGCTCCGTTGGGATAAGAATGGCCGACCGCTAGCCTGCGCGGCGAACTTCTCCCCCACCCCTCATGTCAATTACCGCGTTGGGTTGCCAATAAGTGGCAGGTGGACCGAAGTACTCAACACCGATGCTGACGTTTATGGCGGAAGCGGTGTCGGCAATCTTGGCGGGGTAGATGCCGTTGAGGTGCAATGGCAAGGTCGTCCGGCGTCCGCGCAGATAGTTTTGCCACCATTGGCCGCTATCTATCTACGCTTTGACCCAAGCCCCGGTTGAGCCCCGAGTTCATCAGGCTAGAAAAGCGCGTTTGCTAATGCTGTGCGCGCAGCGGGGACCGCGGGGTCCTCACCAGCGAGGACGAACAGTTCGAGCAATCGCGCGCGAACCAGCTCACGATCAGGGCCAATGGATGCCCTGACACAGGCAACGAGCCGATCGAATGCGAGTGTCCAACTCCCAGCGAGTGCATCAAAATCAGCGGTAGCGCACTGCACTCGTACATCAGCGGCTGCATCCGGCTGATCGGCGATCGCCCGCAGTGCTCCCTCATCTTCACCTTCGGTACGGCGATAAAGGCCCACCGTGGCCAGCCCGGCGATGGCATCACGCTCACTCGGATCAGCATCGAGAATGAGTTGATAGGCCGCCGCTGCGCCATCCCAATCACCGGCTTCGATCGCATTGAATGCCGCATCAAATCTTGGATCGGTCGCAGGCTCGGTATCTGCTTCCGCACCCGCCGGCTCTTCTGGAACCTGTCCGTGGTCATCGGTCAAGGTGCCGGTCACCCCCTGCTCGGCGGCAACCTTCAGTAATTCGTCCAAGATCGCTCTGATCTGCGGCTCGGGGTAAGCGCCTTGAAAAAGTGGAACCGGCTGCCCCATGATCACCGCGAAAACCGAGGGAATCGACTGAACCTGGAATGCAGCCGCCACTCGCTTCTCAGCGTCAACATCTACTTTGGCAAGGATCCAGCGACCGGCATACTCAGCGGCCAATTTCTCCAAGATCGGCGACAGCTGCTTGCACGGCCCACACCACTCGGCCCATAGATCAAGTACCACCGGCACGGTCATCGACCGCTCGATCACCGCCGACTGAAAACTGGCCTCCGTGACATCGATTACCACCCCGGCCGGTGCATTAGCCACAGCTGCGGCGGCCTGCTGTTGATTTTGGCGCGCCGAAGCAAGTGCGCCGAGATCGATGGCACCGCGGCCCGAAAATGGAGTTGACGTCACCCCCCTATCTTCCACCATGGGGCTCCTTGCCCTGCCCGACCCCCAGCGAGGACACTAAGCGGGTGCATATTTCAGCCAAAGCAGATTATGGGATGCGCGCACTCCTTGAACTCACCGTGTCATACGCCGAGGATCCTAAGCGACTAGTTAAGGGCGAGACCATCGCCACCGCCCAAGACATCCCGATGAAATTCCTCGAAGGGATTTTGCGGCAACTACGCCAATACGGAATTGTTGGCAGTCAGCGCGGAGCCGATGGCGGCTACCGGCTTGACCGCGACCCGACTCAAGTCACCATCGCCGATGTAGTTCGCGCACTTGACGGGCCCCTGGCCGCCGTTCGAGGCCAACGACCCGAAGATGTTGAGTACGTGGGGGCCGCCGAGCACCTACGTGAAGTCTGGATTGCGGTACGCGCATCAATGCGTCACGTTTTGGAGAACATTACCCTCGCCGATGTGGCGGCCAACAAATTGCCCGCCGAAGTCACAGGGCTGCTTGCCGAGCCTGGTGCCTGGCAGCGTCGCACTAATTAAGTTGCTCCGCGGCCGCATAGGCGTCCATGGCGCCATCAAGCACTGCTTCGCTCAGCGAATCTATCTCGGCAGCGCGAATCGACAGGCGCGACTTAGTCTCGCCAATTACCAGCGCGCAGATTTCATCTTTGATCCGGCGAAGTTTTCGCGCTCTATCTTGCCCACTGCCGACAAGCCAAATGCGATGCTCGTCAATGGCCGCCAGCAGGGATTCAATGCCATCGCCAAGTGATGCGACCGTCTTAAGTACCGGTGGCCGCCAACCCTCGTGTTGGCCTAGTGAAATCATGTGCAGTAATTCTCGAACCGTGGTTTCGGCACCCTCGCGATCGGCCTTATTCACCACAAAGATGTCGCCGATTTCGAGAATGCCGGCTTTCGCCGCTTGGATACTGTCGCCCATACCTGGGGCAATTAACACGACGGAAGTGTCGGCGGTCGCGGCGACCTCTACCTCTGATTGGCCAACACCAACAGTTTCAATAAGCACCGCATCAAAACCTGCGGCGTCAAGTACTCGAATTACTTGCGGGGTGGTCGCCGCTAACCCCCCAAGATGCCCGCGGGAGGCCATTGACCTGATGAAAACGCCCTCGTCGGTTGCATGTTGCTGCATTCGAATTCGATCACCCAAGAGTGCGCCACCCGAAAATGGCGAGGATGGGTCTACCGCCAAAACAGCTACTCGATTACCCCGGGCCCGAAACGCAGAAACCAGTGCGGAGGTGGTGGTGGATTTACCTACCCCGGGTGCCCCTGTGATACCAATTACCTGAGCGCGCCCGACGAATCCAGCCAGTGCTTGCATGGCTTCGCGGGCATCGGCCGAACCGTCTTCAATGCGCGAGATCAATCGAGCAATATCTCGCTGCTCGCCCGCTTGGGCACCAGCGATCAATTCTGCAACACTCACTTGCTGATCATCTCGCAACTTGGGCTATCAGGCCTTAGGCACGCGCACGAGCAAGGCATCACCTTGGCCGCCGCCACCGCAAAGTGCCGCCGCACCGGTGCCACCGCCGCGCCGCTGCAGTTCGAGTGCTAGGTGCAAGACAATTCTGGCACCTGACATCCCAACGGGGTGACCCATGGATATCGCGCCGCCGTTTACGTTGACGATTTCGCCGGACACACCGAGTGCCTTGCTCGATACCACTCCCACCGCAGCGAATGCCTCATTAATCTCGAGTAGATCGAGGTCGCTGACGGCAATGCCCTCGCGCTGGCAGGCCTTGAAGATTGCGTTGGCTGGCTGCTCCTGCAATGACGAGTCGGGGCCGGCCACGACCCCGTGACTGCCAATCTCAGCGAGCCATTTCAGACCAAGTTCTTCGGCCTTCTTCTTACTCATCACCACGACCGCGCAGGCACCGTCGGAGATTTGTGAAGCACTTCCAGCGGTGATCGTGCCGTCTTTGGTAAATGCTGGGCGCAGCCCTGCCAGGGACTCGACCGTGGTGTCGGGGCGCACCCCTTCGTCGGCACTGAATGTGATCGGCTCACCTTTACGCTGCTTGATCTTCACCGGTGTGATTTCGTTGTCGAAAAGATTTTTCTGTTGCGCTGCTGCCGCGCGTTGATGTGAGGCAGCCGAGAATGCGTCCTGCTCCTCGCGAGTTAGGTCATAACGCGCATTGTGCTTCTCGGTGCTCTCACCCATGCCGCATTCATCAAATACACAGGTCAGGGCGTCATAGGCCATTGAATCGACCATGGTCCAGTCGCCGTACTTGGTGCCCTCACGGGAGCCAAGAAGCAGGTGCGGAGCGTTAGTCATTGATTCCATGCCACCGGCCACGATGCATTCAAACTCACCGGCACGAATTAGCTGGTCGGCGAGGGCAATAGCGTCAATGCCGGATAGGCAAACCTTGTTAATCAGAAGTGAGGGCACATTCATGCTGATGCCGCCTTTGACGGCGGCCTGGCGCGCCGGCATCTGGCCGGCGCCGGCTTGCAGCACCTGACCCATGATTACGTAATCAACCTGATCTGGCGCTACGCCGGCGCGTTCAAGTGCCGCTGCAATGGCCATACCGCCGAGATCGGTGCTGCTAAATGACTTCAACGAGCCCAGCAGGCGCCCGATCGGGGTCCGCGCTCCGGCAACAATGACTGAACCACCTGAGAACGACATTTCGGCTCCTTAGCTCGCCTTGGCAACTAGTTGGCATCGTCAATGCGACGATAGGGCTATGAATACACATTCTACGAATCCAGCCACGCCCCGGCACTTGCCCCCGGCGGGCGCCTCCGACGCCTTGCTGACCGAATTGGACCATGTGGGCATCGCTGTCCCGGATCTTGAGGTCGCCAAGGAGTTCTACTCCCGCGTCTTTGGCTTACAGGTCGTGCACGAGGAAGTAAATGAAGCACAAGGTGTTCGCGAAGCGATGCTGGGCGTGGGCGACAGCTGCATCCAGTTGCTTGCCCCGCTGACCCCAGAATCCACCATCGCCAAGTTCATCGACCGCGCCGGGCCCGGTATCCAGCAGGTGGCCTATCGCGTTACCGACGTCAAGGCCGTCGCGGCGACGCTACGCGAACGGGGGGTCAGGGTGCTCTACGACGAGCCAAAGATTGGCACCGCTGGATCATTGGTTAATTTCGCCCATCCGAAGGACTGTGGTGGGGTGCTGATCGAACTCGTCCAACCCACTGGCTAATGGGTTTGGCGAATCTAGAGATCGGCGGCTGGCCTCCTACTCGCGGGCTGGTGGGGCTCCCGTAATGGACTTCTGGCATCCTTCGCTGATGCAATCAATCATTGATGCCATCACCGCTGGCGCCGATAGTGCCGAGTTCGCCGCTCTCCCTTTGCCGGAGTCATATCGCGCGGTCACAGTGCATAAGGACGAAACCACCATGTTTGACGGTATGGCCTCACGTGATAAGGATCCGCGAAGTTCTATCCATCTAGATGAGGTGCCGGTGCCTGAACTCGCACCCGGTGAGGCGCTAATAGCCGTAATGGCATCAAGTATCAACTACAACACGGTGTGGACGTCGATCTTTGAGCCGGTCTCGACTTTTGGATTTCTAGAGCGTTACGGCAAGTTGAACCCTTACGCGAAGCGCCATGATTTGCCGTATCACATCATTGGCTCAGATGCGTCCGGCGTCGTTCTGCGGACCGGCCCGGGAGTCCACATGTGGAAAGCGGGAGACGAAATTGTCGCTCACTGCCTAAGTGTCGAACTCGAATCACCACTCGGCCATAACGACACGATGCTTGATCCCGAACAGCGCATCTGGGGCTTTGAAACCAACTTCGGCGGCCTTGCACAACTTGCAATTGTGAAATCAAATCAGTTGTTGCCAAAACCCGAGCACTTAACTTGGGAGGAAGCCGCAAGTCCGGGCCTCGTTAATTCCACGGCATACCGTCAACTGGTTTCACGCAATGGCGCGGGCATGAAGCAGGGCGACGTTGTTCTCATCTGGGGTGCCTCCGGTGGTCTTGGCTCATATGCGACGCAATACGCACTCAACGGTGGGGCTACCCCGGTCTGCGTGGTCTCAAGTCCGCAAAAGGCAGACATCTGCCGCGGCCTCGGAGCAGAATTGATTATCGACCGCTCGGCTGAGGGTTACCGCTTCTGGAAGGACGAAACCACCCAAGATCCAAAAGAGTGGCAACGCCTTGGAAAAAAGATCCGTGAACTCACCGGCGGCGACGATGTCGATATTGTCTTTGAACACCCAGGGCGCGAAACATTCGGCGCGAGTGTCTACGTGGCGCGCAAGGGTGGCACCATCGTGACCTGCGCCTCAACCTCGGGGTACATGCATGAATATGACAACCGGTACCTGTGGATGAGCTTAAAGCGAATTGTAGGTAGCCATTTCGCGAATTATCGAGAGGCATATGAAGCAAATCGCATGGTCTCACGCGGCATGATTCATCCAACCCTTTCTAAGACCTTCAGCCTTGAAAACGCCGGTGAGGCGGCCTACGAGGTGCACCACAACCTGCATCAGGGCAAAGTTGGGGTACTTTGCCTCGCGCCCGAGGAAGGTCTAGGTGTTCGTGACCATGAACTGCGCGCTAAGCACCTTGCGGAGATTAACCGGTTTCGCATATCCACCTGAGTAGCACTTAACATCAGCACATGAGCGCCACCGTTACTCCAGCCATGCCCTGGCGGGTGGGACGATCTGGCTCACCGATGGGTTATCTGCCGGGGCTAGATGGTGTCCGCGCCTTAGCGGTAATTGGGGTGCTGCTTTATCACGGAGATATTTCATGGCTACGTGGCGGCTTTCTAGGTGTCGACGTTTTCTTCGTGCTCAGCGGATTCTTGATTACCTCAATTATCCTCGAAGAGTTTAATAGGTCAGGTCGAATTGACTTCGCCAACTTCTACTTAGGACGTGCTCGACGTTTACTGCCCGCCTTGCTTTTAATGCTTATCGTTGTCGGAATAGCGACCGCGATCTTCTATCGAGATGCAGCACACCAGTTCGCAAGTGATGCACTCGCCACACTTTTCTACGTAAACAACTGGTGGTACATCTTCGCCGATCAATCGTATTTTGCATTTACCGGAAGGCCGCCATTCCTAAAACACCTGTGGTCGCTATCGGTTGAAGAGCAGTTCTATTTGATTTGGCCGGCGATCGCGTACCTTTGTGTCAGAAGATTTGGCCGGCGCGGGGTCGCATTAATCGCAGCTGTAGTTGCCTTACTTTCCACAGCCTGGATGCTCTACTTAACGATCATCAGTGGCTACCCAGATTTCACTGATCCAAGCCGCGCATATTTTGGTACCGACACCCACATCGCAGGTCTGCTCGTTGGGGCATTACTTGCGACTTTCTGGCGCCCGGCGCGCTTGACCGCAGGAATTTCGAAAAATTATCGCATCCTTGGCACCACACTTGGTGTCTTAGCGGCCCTGGTCATCATCGCTGTTTTCCTTCGGGCCGGTGAGTTCAGCCCCTGGCTCTACCGCGGAGGCTTCTTAGCGATCGCCGCTGTCACCGCCATCCTAATCGCCTGTGCAACCCACCCGGGGTTACCACTTGGACGATGGATCGGCTCGCAACCATGGCGTTACATCGGTCAGCGTTCATACGGTCTTTATCTTTGGCATTGGCCAATCTTCATGGTGACTCGGCCAATGCTTGATATCGAGATGGATGGATTAACCCTACTCATCTTGCGACTGGCCTTGACTTTCGTAATTACCGAAGCAAGTTTTAGGTTGATTGAGTTACCGATCAAGCGAGGCGCAATAGATAGATGGATCAAGTCTTGGCGCGCATCCACCGGCGAAGATCGTAAACGTCAGACTCGAATCGGCGTGCGAGTGGCGGTGTGGTCCAGCATTGGGGTGCTTGCACTTGGCACCGCATTAGCAACCGCCGAAGTAGAAACTGCCCCTGACCTGGTTGCCGCAATCGATGACGGTGTGCCCGGCACCACTGCAGTCACCTTTGACGACCTCCCAATTCCAATCGCCAGCGCAACTTTGTCTCCGACACCGACCTCATCACAGCTGCCGTACGCGGCTCCCACTCCAACATTTGATCCTGGTCCGGTGAGTGCCATCGGTGATTCAGTCTTGCTCGGTGCCCGCAGCGCTGTGAAGGAAGCTATCCCGGGGATTCGCGTTGATGCAGCAGTAGCCCGAATGCCTGGCTCCTTCATCGGCGATATCCGCGAGTTAATTGCATCCGACAAACTCGCCCCCATTGTGGTTGTTCACCCGGGCACCAACGGGGTTCTAACCGAGAGCATGCTACGAAATATGCTAGAGCAGCTCTCCGATTACCCGCGCGTAGTGATCGTCAATTCAGATGTGCCAAGGGTTTGGCAGGACCCAAATAATGAGGTTATTGCCAAGGTGGTGCCCGATTACCCAAATGCTGTCATCGCCGATTGGTACGCGGCCAGCGCAGGTAAGCGTGACTACTTCGTTTCAGATGGAGTGCACCTCACAGCAAAAGGTGCCGCCGCATACGCCAAGGTAATTAAGGACGCCACCGGCCTCTAGCAGTTGCGGAGTTAAACACCCCACCTAGTGGTAGGGAATGGCGCTACTCTTCATTACCCTCAAAGCACGCACCACAGCCGGCCAGCCGGGAGCAGGCAGCAGCCACAGAGGAGGGGCTTAGGGTGCCGCCGATACCGGCCACACCGGGGCGTACCCAACCAACACCGAGTGCGAGCCGATCAAACGGTGCTGAACTTGCGGGGGTAGCAATATCAATACTTGGCATTTAGTGCTCCATCCTTCTCGTTGTGTTCTACTACTTCGTTGGGAGGTGTGAACTTCTTCGTTGAACGGTGAGTTGTTACAAATAAGTTTGAATTTTTCTTGTAAAAACTCACCACTCAACGAAGGCTGCGGAGGTGCTACTCTTCATTACCCTCAAAGCACCATATAAGGGTGCCGGGTGTAGAGTGGTTTAATAGGGTGACGCCGATACCGGCCACACCGGGGCGTACCCAACCAACACCGAGTGCGAGCCGATCAGTTGG
>CAFABK010000053.1_pt1 | contig 11225 bp, 8 predicted proteins | sample 7267871 | NCBI WGS metagenome assembly CAFABK01 (sample SAMEA6814009, study PRJEB35770) | freshwater metagenome | biome: Freshwater; feature: Freshwater reservoir; material: water | place: Czech Republic | collected 2016-04-20 | depth 30m m | reverse complement strand
TGCCGGCGCCCTGGTCGGCGCGCAGTACGGCACCGCGGCCGAGAAGTTCCCGAAAGCCGCCATGGGCCGGCGCGGGGTGACCGGCTGGGTCGAGCACCCGGGACTGATCCATGCCGGGGCGTCGATCGAGGTCCGGCTTCCCTAGGCTGGGGCCCATGGCCAAGGGAAAAATCCGCTCAACACTGTCCTCAATCACCCAGAACTGGGCAATGACCCAGAAGGTCTACCGGGCCTTGCCACTTGAAGTCGGCGGGCTGTTCCTGTTGGGGTTCGTCGTGGGATTCGTCCCGACCTTTATCTTCTTGAACCTATTTACCGCCATCCTGGTCGGTATTCCCTTGGGCCTACTCGCGGCAGTTTTCTGGTTTAGCCGCCGCGCGATGAAAGCGGCCTACCGCCAGATCGAGGGGCAGCCAGGGGCGGCGGCGGCCGTAGTGCAATCACTGCGCGGTGGCTGGTTAGTGACACCAGGAATCGCAGTCAACAAGAACCAAGACTTAATCAGCCGAGTTGTCGGCAAACCTGGTGTCATCTTGATATCCGAAGGCCCATCAAGTCGGGTCAGCCACATGCTCGGCAACGAGCGCAAGAAGACCGCACGCTGGCTGCCCGATATCCCGATCTACGAAATTCAGGTCGGCGACGAACCGGGCCAGGTCTCACTAGGCAAACTGCAGCGCTCATTAACCAAGTTGCCTCGCAACCTACGCGGCGGCGAGATCACCGACGTGCGCCGCCGCCTCGATGCTGTTAGTCAGACCGGTGGCTCACTGCCGATCCCGAAGGGGCCGATGCCAACGAGTACCCGATCGGCGCGCCGCCCTCGCTAAATAGCGACTCCGCGCCCGCGCGTTCGAATAACCACACTTCCAACGGCACGATCTTGCAGGCCACGGCCAGTTGAGTCATAGACCAAAGCCGGGATCACGCAGCAGACGAGCACCGTCCGAAGGGCGATACGCCACAGCGATAGCCGCCCGCCGTCCAATCGAACTACTGAAATACCCATGATGCGTTGGCCAAATGACGCCGACATCAGCCAAGTGAACAAGATGACCTCAGCTGCGAAGAGCAAAAGCACGGTGATCGACCCTTCGGCGGAGCCATAGGCCACCTGGCCGAAGAACACTCGGGACAAGAGGATGCAGGCGAGCCAATCCAGGCAAATTGCCACCACCCGGCGACCGAGCCCAGCTGGCTCCTCCGGCTTTGTCTTTGGGTCTGGTGTGGCTGAAGTCACTCCCCCACGTTACCGGGAGAGGAAATTGATGCATCCTTTAACATTGCCGAAACAGTAGGGATACACCCATGACATGGCCTTTGCCTATGGTTTCGGGTATCCGGAGGCACCAGCCACCGTGCGAGGCGAGAACCCCGTGGGATAAACCCACAGGGCATATGCGTAGAAAGGCCAGGGAGGATTTCGTGTTCAAGAATTCAACTGAGGTACTGAGTTTCATCAAGGCCGAAGGCGTGAAGTTCGTAGACGTGCGGTTTATTGATCTGCCCGGCGTGATGCAGCACTTCAATATGCCCGTGGAGTCATTTGACCAGTCGGTGTTCGACGACGGCCTAATGTTTGACGGATCATCCATCCGCGGTTTCCAGGCTATCCATGAATCAGACATGAAGCTGATCCCGGATCCTTCAACCGCTTTCATCGACCCGTTCCGCAATGCCAAGACACTGGTCATGAATTTCTCGATCCTTGACCCATTCACCGACGAGCGTTACAGCCGCGACCCACGCAATGTGGCAGCAAATGCCGAGTCCTACCTCGCCTCAACAGGTATTGCCGACACTGTCTATTTCGGCGCTGAAGCTGAGTTCTACGTCTTTGACGACGTTCGGTTTGAAACCAATCAGCATGAGTCGTACTACCACATCGATTCGGTCGAAGGCGCTTGGAATACCGGACGTGTCGAAGAGGGCGGTAACCGCGGCTACAAGACCCGCTATAAGGGTGGTTACTTCCCCGTCCCGCCGGTTGACCACTTCGCTGACATACGCGACGACATGGTCGAGAAGTTGCTGCAGGTTGGCCTGCATGTTGAGCGCTCACATCATGAGGTTGGTACCGCCGGTCAAGGCGAAATCAACTACCGCTTCAATTCACTGCAAAAAGCTGCCGACGAGCTCATGCTCTTCAAATACATCATCAAAAATGTCGCCTGGGCACACGGGAAGACCGCAACTTTCATGCCCAAGCCACTCTTCGGCGATAACGGCTCGGGGATGCATTGCCACCAGTCGCTCTGGAAGAACGGCGAGCCGTTGTTCTATGACGAGCGCGGCTACGGCGGGCTTTCCGATATGGCCCGTTGGTACATCGGTGGCCTCTTGCACCATGCACCATCGTTGCTGGCATTCACCAACCCGACCGTGAACTCCTACCACCGCTTGGTACCGGGCTACGAAGCCCCGGTGAACCTGGTTTACTCCGCTCGCAACCGCTCGGCCTGCATACGGATCCCAGTGACCGGCAACTCACCAAAGGCCAAGCGCATTGAGTTCCGGGTGCCTGATCCATCGAGTAACCCCTACCTTGCTTTCGCGGCTCAGCTAATGGCGGGCCTTGACGGCATCAAGAACAAGATCGAGCCGCACGCCCCCGTGGATAAGGATCTCTACGAATTGCCTCCGGATGAAATGGCCAGCATCCCCCAGGTACCGGGCTCCCTACCGGCGGTTCTGGAAGCCCTAGAAGCCGATAACGAGTACCTACAGGCCGGCGGGGTCTTCCCGAGCGACTTAATTGAGACCTGGGTAGAATACAAGCGCACGAATGAAATAGATCCAATCCGTATGCGACCGCATCCACACGAGTTTGAGCTTTACTACGACATCTGATCGCACAGGTTCCCTTTCGCGTCGATTCGCCTCGCGTGCTAGGGGAAAGGGACGGGCCACTTCGGTGGCCCGTCCCGCTTTTTTTGGCCTGTCTAAGACATGATTGCTAGGTGAACGAAGATTTACCGGTGAGCGACGGGCCACCAGAAGTTATCGCCCCAGCTCGAAGGCGCCATGCCCGCCAGTACAACCCACTGCCCCGCATACTCGTGCTGGTAACAGCCTCCGTGCTACTTACCGCGGCTTTTTGGGCCGGTTTCACTTTTCAAAGTACCTACGCAAACGCAGGTGGTGAGCCCGCAGAAGTAATCGTGGCCACCTGGATGCGCGACAACAACATGGGACCGTTAGTCGCCAAGTTGGAAGACGTTTACTACACCTATGTCAGCACCCCGGACGTTGGAGGCACGCCAACTGTTTCAGCAGATATCACCGCAGAAGACAACGCCGGCCTTGACCCCGAAGATCTCCAGCCGTCCGATTCGCCCAGTGCTATGTCCAGCGCCGTGCCCGCCGTCGTGCCCAGCGCTATTCCTAGCCCGATTGTTACCCCGGTGGTCGAACACCTAAATCCCCCACCGCCGATTACCTCACCGGTGCCCAACCCTGAACCGCAGGAAGGTCTCTGGCAGCCGGTCGGCAGCCGGGTGGCCGGTCTCCCAGCGATGTATGTCGCCCGGGTGCGCGCCGACAATGTGCACACCAGTTACTACGCCTCGGTGCTTTGGATCGACACCTCACTTACCAAAGCCATGTTTATCCCCGGTTTTGAAGAACCCGGCGGCCCGAATCCATTCAACGGGGCACTGCCAAAAGAGCTCTGGCCAATTGTGCTCGCCAATTTCAACGGCGCTTTCCGACTCGAGGACTCGATGGGTGGCTATTACTACGGTGGCGAAATGGTTAAACCTCTAGTCGATGGCAAGGCGAGCACCGTTGTTTACAAAGACGGTTCGATAAAGGTCGGCAAGTGGGGCCGCGACCTGCAAATGAGCGACGAAATCCAAGCCGTTCGGCAAAATCTCAACCTAATTGTCGACAAAGGCGTATCGAAGGTATCCAGTGCAACCGACAACGTGATTTGGGGAGCGACTACCGACAAGGAGAGTCTGGCGTGGCGCGCCGCCATCGGCCAGCTCGCAGATGGCAGCATTATTTATGTCGGGTCGCCATTTCTTTCTGCCGATGGTCTCGCCAACACGTTGGTGGGCGCCGGCGCACAAGAAGCCATGGTCCTAGACATGAATACTTGGTGGACCGCGGGGTTCTACTTTAGGCACAAGAAGGACGGCACTCCGTTATGCCGAAAACTTGATCCGTCAATAGCTGAAGGTTGCGACCGTTTCCTTTATCCGTACAAGCGCGACAGTTTCCAGTTCTTGGCTAATGCGCCACTGTCACCGTAGTGAATCTTCACCGTAGAAGACCCGGTCAACGACTTGGCGAGCGCGCCTAGTGACCCGCCGGTAATCCTCAATTAGTTGACCCGAGGCTCCCATTGGGTAACCCATTACATAACCCACACCAGTCAGCTCGCGAACATCGGTCGGCACTAAGTCTGAAGCGCGGTCGCGCACCAGCATTACTGCATTTCGAACATTGGTCGCTAATCTCCAAGCTACTCGAAGGGCCTCAGCATCACTTGAGCTAAGCAGCCCCGCGCTTTCAGCAGCGGCAAGTACCGGCAAGGTTTCGGTGGTGCGCAATGAGGGATACGCATAAGCATGCTGCATTTGCAGTAGCTGGGCCACCCACTCAACGTCACTGAGCCCACCTCGACCCAACTTGGTATGTAGAGTCGCATCCGCCCCGCGTGGTAGTCGCTCTGCCTCCATGCGCGCCTTGAGCCGGCGAATCTCGCGAACCTGCGCCTCCGGAACCCCGCCACCGGGGAAGCGGAGTGGATCAATGAGCGCAATGAAGTGTTCACCTAATTCACGGTCACCGGCCACCACCTGCGCCCGCAGGAGCGCCTGCGCCTCCCAAGCCGCTGACCAACGCCCGTAATAAGCCGCATAGGAGGCCAATGAACGAACCAGTGGCCCCTGGCGGCCTTCCGGCCGCAGATCCGTGTCGATATCCAATGGCGGGTCGCTGGTCGGTGCCATTAAGAGCGTACGTAATTCATTTGCCACCGCAAATGCCGCAGAATTCGCCGCGTTCTCATCAGCGCCAGCAATGGGCTCGTAGACAAACATGACATCAACATCACTGCCTAACCCGAGCTCGCGCCCGCCAAAGCGCCCCATCCCAATTACGGTGAATCGCATTGGCAGCTCAGCACCTCCACCCACTACCCGCTCGGCAACTCGAAGGGCGCCGGCTACCGTCGCGGTGGCAACGTCACTAAGTGCAACTTGCGCACCATCGATCTGGGCTACCTGCAGTAGCTCGGCGACTGCAATCCGAAAGAGCTCGCGTCGGCGCAGCGATCGCACCGCCCCGACGGCAGTCACCGGATCGTCATGCCGCTCAGCAGCAGATGCCACCTCGGCGAGAAGTGTCTCCAAAGATCGGGGTTCGAGTTCACTTTGATCCGCGAGCATAGCCACGTTTTCGGGAGCCCGAAGCAGCAATTCAGTGGCGTACTTACTCGAAGCCAGCACCTGCGCCATGCGTTCGGCCGCCGTTGATTCGTCACGAAGTAGCCGCAGGTACCAGTGGGTCGAGCCCAATACATCGCTAACGCGCCGAAAGCCTAGGAGGCCAGCATCTGGGTCAGGGGCATTCGCGAACCAACCCAGCATCACCGGCAACAAGGTGCGCTGAATGGCCGCGCGCCTGCTGACTCCCGAGGTCAATGCCTCAAGATGTCGAAGTGCCCCGGCCGGGTCTTGATAGCCCAGGGCGCGCAGGCGCTGCTCAGCGGCTTCTGGGGTAAGCCTTGCCTCACCAGCATCAAGGCGTGCAACGGCCTGCAGTAGCGGCCGGTAGAACAATTTTTCATGTAGTCGGCGCACCTCGCGGGCGTGCGTACGCCACTTCACATGTAGTTCGCCAACAGGATCACCACGATAGCCAAGTGACCTACCGAGGCGCCGGAGATCACTTTCATTCTCAGGCATTGTGTGAGTGCGACGTAACCGATGCAGCTGCAGCCGGTGCTCAAGTGTGCGAAGAAACCGATAGGCATCAGCCAAAGTTGATGCATCGTCGCGGCCGACATAACCCCAAACCGCGAGCGCCTCAAGGGCATCAAGGGTTGTTGAGCTTCGCAGCATGACGTCACTTCGACCATGCACTAACTGGAGCAATTGCACCGAGAACTCAACATCGCGTAGCCCACCCGGGCCTAGTTTGAGCTCGCGCTCACCGATGCGGGTAGGTACTTGCTCTTCCACCCTGCGGCGCATCGCCTGCACATCTGTCACAAATCCGTCATGATCTGCAGCGCTCCAGACAAACGGCGCTACCGCATCCACATATCTGGCTCCAAGTTCAAGATCACCAGCCGAGGGCCGCGCCTTCAGTAAGGCCTGGAACTCCCATGTCTTTGCCCAGCGCTCGTAATAGTCAAGGTGCGACTCGATAGTGCGCACGAGCGCACCTTGCTTACCCTCAGGGCGCAGTGCCGGATCAACCTCCCAAATCGATCCTTCGGTGGTTACCGAGTTACATGCGCGCATCACGCCGATCGCCAAGTCCGTGGCGGTTTTCAGGGCGCCTACTTCATCACCCCCGCTGGCCTCGGCCACAAAAATTACATCAACATCACTTACATAGTTCAATTCACGCCCACCGCATTTACCCATACCGATAATTGCGAATCGACAACCCGGAGCGCCCTCGGGTAACCCGGCCCGCGCAATCGCCAAAGCCGCCTCAAGAACGCCATCGGCGAGGTCGGAGAGCCACGAAGCCACCGACTCCATCGGCGCCAAGCCCGCAAGGTCTCGGGCCGCAATCCCCAAAAGATGTGAGCGGTAGGTAATGCGCAACCGATTTAACACTTCCGTCGACTGCCCATCAGCCATTGGTTCTGGCGCCTTTGGGTCAGCCCCAACCGCCTGCAACATGGTGGCCCGAACCTGCCTTGCCGCCGGTGCCATCGCAAGTGCTTCAGCGTCGGCCAGTATCGACCAGTGCTCTGGGTGCCGGATGATGAATTCACCAAGTGCCTCTGACATGCCGAGTACTTCAACCAGCCGGCCCAAAGTGTCACGATCGGCAACCAGCGTGGAAGAGATACGACGGCGATGCTTATCACCGCAGGCTTCCATGAACCGAGTCAGCAGTAGCAGCGCTTGATCCGGGTCGGCGGTCGCTGCGATCTGAGCCAAGAATCCACTCGCGTCATCAACGTGGCTCTCACTATCGTCAATACCAATTTCGGCGAGTAACTCGACAAGAACTGGGCTGGCCAACAGCCGGGCAGCAAGATCCAACTCCGTGAACCCTAAGCGGGCTAGCTTCGCACTATCTGTTGTTGACCTGCCACTTTCCATCAGCGTGAACCCGGTGTCGCACATTGCCAAACTAGATCTGCCCAGGCCCGTGTCATGGGCCGCCAAGTTCTAATTAGGTCAGCCTCTGATTTACGAAACTGCTCACACTCCGCATCGAAATCGCAGCCAGACCGGTCGAGGACTTCGTCGGCTAGGCCCGCCCAACTGGCGAATATGTCGGCATCAATTTCCGGATGCAACTGAAGTCCGTAGGCATTGTCACCAACTCGGAAACCTTGCACTCGGCACACCTCATTGGTCAGTAAGAGCACGCCATCATCGGGTAGCGCCACAATATGGTCTTGATGCCATTGACCGGCGGGGATGTCATCGCTGGGTGCTCCAACAGCACCGATCACCGGGTCTACTAAGCCTTCCAGGGTGCGAAAAACACTCACCACGCCGATCTCCGGAACCGGCCCTAACTCCACGCGACCCCCGGTCGCAGCCGCCAACAATTGCGCCCCAAGGCACAGGCCCAAGACAGGGATACCGCGATCGGTCGCATCAGCTAACAGCGCCCGCTCAGCATCCAGCCAAGGCGCTACGCAATCATCACCGGCACCCATCGCGCCGCCGAGGGCCAACACCCCGTGTACTCCCTCGGGTACAGCCGCCGGCACCTGCTCGCCGAAGCAGGCTTCGATGACCCGCACGCTGATGCCCGACTCAGCCAACCACTGCCCAACCAATAGCGGTGGGTCGGTTTGATCATTCTGGATAGCCAGTACCACCGGCGTTGCTCCCGTGCCGATATCAGTGCTCACAATCGTGGAAGGTAGCGGTCCAGCTCCCATTGCGTGACTTGGCGTCGAAAATCCTCCCACTCGGCCTGCTTGTTGCGCAGGAAGAAATCAAAGACATGCTCACCGAGGGTCTCAGCAACCAACTCTGAGCGCTCCATGATCTCGATTGCCTGATCGAGGCTAGCAGGCAGTGGCTTCATGCCCATCGCCTTGCGTTCAGACTCGCTCAAGCCCCAGACATCGTCCTCCGCACCGTCCGGTAGCTCATAGCCTTCCTCAATGCCCTTGAGGCCTGCCGCCAGCAGTAACGCCAACGCCAAATATGGATTACATGCACTATCCATCGATCGAAATTCAATGCGCGTGCTGTTGCCCTTGGCCGGCTTATACATCGGCACCCGGATCAAAGCCGAGCGATTGTTATGCCCCCAGCAGATCCACGATGGCGCCTCTGCTCCTCCGGCAAGTCGCTTATAAGAGTTAACCCACTGATTGGTTACCGCGGTGATCTCCGGCGCATGGGCAAGGAGTCCGGCGATAAATGAACGCGCGACTTTTGAGAGTTGATACTCAGCGCCCGCCTCGAAAAAGGCGTTGCGGTCACCCTCAAAGAGTGAAAGGTGCGTGTGCATCCCTGAACCAGGGTGGTCGCGGAATGGCTTTGGCATAAAGGAAGCAAAGAGGCCTTGCTCTAATGCAACTTCTTGCATGACCAGGCGAAATGTCATCAAGTTGTCGGCTGTTGTCAACGCATCGGCATACCTTAAGTCAATCTCCTGCTGGCCGGGCCCACCTTCATGATGGGAGTACTCGACTGAAATACCCATTGCCTCTAGCATCATGATTGCTTGGCGGCGGAAGTCGTGTCCTACACCATTTGGCGCATTGTCGAAGTATCCGTATTGATCCACCGGGATTGGCACCTGACCAGCGACAGGTGATTCTTTAAATAAATAGAACTCAACCTCAGGGTGCGTATAGAAATTAAAACCTAGGTTCGCTGCCTTTGTTAGTGTGCGCTTAAGCACATAGCGTGGATCGGCGTATGACGCTGCGCCATCGGGTGTCAAGATGTCGCAGAACATCCGCGCAACCCCAGGGCCCTCACTGCGCCACGGCAACAGGGCAAATGTTGCCGGGTCAGGCTTGGCCAACATATCTGACTCAGCTACCCGGGCAAAGCCCTCGATCGCCGAACCGTCAAAGCCAATACCTTCGGCGAATGCACCTTCAAGTTCAGCCGGGGCAATGGCCACCGACTTCAAGGTGCCTAAAACGTCGGTGAACCACAACCGGACGAATCTAATATCGCGCTCTTCTATCGTTCTAAGGACGAACTCCGCCTGCTTATCCATGTGCCCATAGTGGACTAGGCCGTGTTACGAATGGGTTAAACCACCTCAAGTAGCCTGCTTCCATGAGTGTTATTCGGCTGACCCTCGCCCAGGTGAACGCCAAAGTGGGTGATTTAGCGGCAAATGCCCTGCTGGTACGGGCCGCGGCCCAGCAAGTGGGTGCAGCCGGGGCCCACCTCATTGCCTTCCCGGAGATGGTGCTGACCGGCTATCCCGTCGAAGATCTCGCACTTCGGCCTGCTTTTCAGGCTGCCTCCCGCACCGCCCTCGTGACCTTGGCCCAAGACCTGCACTCAGATGGGCTCGGTGAGCTCATCGCCTTGGTCGGCTACCTAGATCACTTGGAGACAGCCCCCCAAGCAGCGGGGCCGCGCAATGCGCCGATCAATGCGGTGGGAGTTTTACACCGCGGCAAGGTCGTGGCCCGTTACACCAAACATCACTTACCGAACTACGGAGTATTCGATGAAGCCAGGTATTTCATCCCCGGCACCGAGCCACTGCTCCTGCGCCTAAACAACAGCACCATTGCGGTCGCAATCTGCGAAGACCTATGGCAAAGCGGTGGTCCGGTTACTTGGGCGCGTGAAAACAAGGCCGACCTGCTGCTAGTAATGAACGCGTCCCCGTATGAGCGCGATAAGGATGACGCCAGGTTAAAACTTTGCCAGTTGCGAGCAGTTGAAGCTGGCTGCGACCTCGCCTACGTAAATCTCATCGGCGGCCAAGATGAACTCGTATTTGATGGCGACTCAATGGTTGTCGATAAGCATGGCAACTTACTAGCGCGGGCCCCGCAGTTTGAGTCCACCTTGCTAACAATTGATCTGGAGTTATCTTCGAGCCCCGAACCGGTTTCGTGTATTGCACTTGGCCCACTCACTTGGAAAGCAGAAATTACTTATGAACCTGCCATCGCACCACGCCTTGCTGAACCAGATGAGGTTTATCAGGCGCTGACCCTCGGCCTCGGCGATTACATAAGGAAGAACGGCTTCAAAAGTGTCATTCTAGGACTATCCGGGGGCATCGACTCGGCGCTGGTTGCCGCCTTGGCCTGCGACGCTATTGGCGCTGCGAACGTATTTGGTGTTTCCATGCCAAGTGTCTATTCATCAGAACATTCAAAGGATGACGCCAGCGACCTAGCAGCGCGCACCGGGCTAAATCTGCGCACCATCGCTATCGCCCCGATGGTTGACGCATTTCAAGAGTCTCTGCACTTGACCGGTCTTGCCGAAGAAAACCTGCAGGCCCGAGTGCGTGGCACCACCCTGATGGCACTTTCTAATCAAGAAGGCCACCTGGTACTAACAACCGGCAATAAGAGTGAGCTTTCAGTTGGCTACTCGACTCTGTACGGGGATTCGGTTGGGGGTTTTGCGCCCATTAAGGATGTCCCAAAGCAACTGGTCTGGGCTTTGGCCCGCTGGCGTAACGCCAAGGCACTTGAACTCGGGCAGACACCACCAATACCGGAGAACAGCATTGAAAAGGCCCCAAGTGCCGAACTTCGCCCTGACCAAAAGGACAGTGACTCGCTACCTGATTACGAGGTTTTGGATGCACTGCTTGAGGCCTATATTTCAGGTGACATGGGTGCGAGCGAATTAGTTGCCGCTGGCTTTGAGCCCAGCCTCGTCGACCGTGTCTCGCGGCTAACAGATGCCGCTGAATACAAGCGTAGGCAGTCGCCCCCTGGCACCAAAATATCGTTACGGGCTTTTGGTCGCGATCGCCGACTACCAATCACAAGTGGCTGGCAGGAGCCAAACCAAGCCTAAGTACTTCGACAATCGAAGCAGTACTGGCTGAACCATCAGCCGGTG
>CAFABK010000052.1_pt1 | contig 11285 bp, 13 predicted proteins | sample 7267871 | NCBI WGS metagenome assembly CAFABK01 (sample SAMEA6814009, study PRJEB35770) | freshwater metagenome | biome: Freshwater; feature: Freshwater reservoir; material: water | place: Czech Republic | collected 2016-04-20 | depth 30m m | reverse complement strand
CGTCAGGCCCCCGAAGATAGATATGGGACGAAATTTCGGATGATTCCAAAGGCTATAACAATTCCTAGAATCAAATATGTAATCTGGTTGCGCCGCCGAAATTGAATGCGGGTCACCGCATCGCGATACCCGCGCCAACTACGCACTATCCAGAGCACCCAAAGCACTATCGCCGCCGGCACCAACGGCAAGAGCAACGCATTGTGATCAGTCGCACCGGCCAGGTCACCGTGGAGTAAATCGTGCATGCCACGCAGGAAGCCGCATCCAGGGCAGTCGATGCCCAACAATGCTCGGGTCGGGCATAGTGGATAGTGACCGGATTCATTTGGGTCAACCGCCCATATGTACCCCGATCCGATCAATACCAATAGCCCGGTACCTATAGGCGCTAGCAGCCTGCGCACCAGCGGGCGGGTGTCAACACGCGCGGCCTCAACGATGTCTTGCGGTGACTGAACCACCACGTGCGCCGCCTGCTGTATCTCCACTATCTGCTCCACTTCACTTATCGACCTAGCCTACGAGCGGTAATCGCACAGTAAATCGGGCACCGCCTTCTGGCGCTTGGCCCGCAAGAGCCTGGCCGCCGAGGCTTACCGACATGCGTCCCACCAAAGCCAGCCCCAACCCCGTGCCGACCGGGCGCACCCCGCGATACCTTTCATGTAGCGCCCCCGGCTCAAATGCCACGGCAATATCTTCAGGCGTCAGGCCCGGGCCAGAATCGCGGACTTCAATTACCGCAAAGGGCCCATCGGCGAAAATGTTGAGCACGATTATCGATCCCACGGGTGAAACTCGAAGCGCATTCTCCGCGAGGTTGTCTATAACCTGCCGCAGCCTAACCGGGTCCACGTGTGCGATCAGTGGATTATTTGGCGTGTCACAGCGAAATTGCACCCGGTCGCGCGCGCATCGATCGGCCCAGACTTCACCTGCCTCACGCACCACCTCGCAAAGGTCGGTATCAAGTGGCGTCATTTGAAAATTGACCGCACCAATCCGAGCGAGGTCAAGTAGATCAGTCACTAGACGATCAAGGCGAGCTGCCTCAGCGGCCAAGGTGACACCGGTCCGAGTTACTTCGCCCGGAGGTATGACTCCGTCAGCAAGTGCTTCGCCGTAACCCTTGACCGCCGTTAGCGGCGTGCGAAGTTCATGCGAGACCGATAGCAAGAACTCCCGCTGCCGACCTTCAGCGACCGCGAGAGCGGTGTTCAGGTGGTTTAACGCCTCAGAGATATCCGCGATCTCACTAGGACCTTCTTCGATCAACAAGACATCTCGGGCTCCGGAAGCCATCTGATTTGCCGCTTGCCTGGCGGCACGTAGCGGCCTTGTTAACCGCCGCGAGGCCCAATAACCAATCGGTATTGATATTAGGAGTCCTAGAAGTAGCGCCACTCCAAAGCGAAGCAGCAGTGCTTGAGCCGAACCGCCCACCACTTTGGCCGGTAGTTGCAAAACCAATGCGGAATCGCCACTCATTTTGCGGCCCTCAATTAGGACCGGGCCGCCAGAGCTGATGCCCTGGGAAGAAATTAATGTGCCGCCCATCAATTTTTGCATTTCACTATCGGATAAACCCGGCGGCGGAACGCTGTCGGAGCTGAGAATGTAACCAGTTATTTGCTCCGCAACCAAGGTGCGCTCTAGTTCTTTGGGGAGCAGGAAACTCGGCCCCAAACCCATATCCATCCCTAGCCCACCACGATCAAGTGCAGCCGCGGTGATATCCGTCAGGCGACTCAGACGCTCGCGTGATTGCTGTAGTGCTGCCGCATTAATCAATAAAAACGAGACCGCAACCGCAACGACAACGACGATTACTGCAACCGAACTTGTCAGAAGCACGGTGCGGGTCACGATGCTCATGCGCGCCCGCCTAGTGGTCACGGTTCAAGCTCCGCCGAGTACCCAACACCCCGTACTGTGCGAATCGGGCTGTAATCACCAAGCTTGGTGCGAACCTGAGCAACGTGTACGTCAACGGTTCTGGTTCCGACAATTGCCGCGTATCCCCAGACTTCAGAGAGCAGTTGATCACGGCTAAACACCCTGCCTTGATTGGTGATGAGGTGCTCGAGCAAGTCGAATTCCGTGGCCGTTAACTGCACTGGGTTACCGCCAGCGGTCACGCGTCGAGTCACTGGATCGACGATCACCTCGCCGAGATTTAGCGGCCCCTCACTACTCGCTGCCTGCACCGCTCTACGGACAACCGCCTTAACCCGCGCCACTACCTCGCGTGGGCTAAATGGTTTCGTGATGTAGTCATCAGCTCCGAGCTCAAGCCCGACAACGCGATCGACTTCATCATCCCTGGCTGTACAAAAAAGTACAGGAGTCCAGTTACTCTCGGCGCGCAATTTACGGCAAATCTCGGTGCCATCCATAGACGGTAGGCCTACATCGAGGATGATCGCAGCCGGATGCAGGGTGCGGGCGGCACTGAGCCCTGCCAAACCGTCAGATTCAACCTGAACACCAAAGCCCTCGCGGGATAAATAAAGTCTTAAAAGATCTGAGATAGCCCGCTCATCTTCAACTACAAGAATTAGACCTTTAACCGGATCGGGGCTCATGATTCTAAGACTGTCATGGAAATCATGGAATAAGCGCCCAACAAGGCAATTACTGGATCAGGGATTCGTGAAGATTTTGTAAATCAGCGCTTGGGGATGGTACCTAGGCCCGCCTTCTGCATGATTTTACCGACGACCGCGCCAACTACCACTAGTGCAACGCCAACCCAGAACATCGGCCAGTTGCCAATGATCACCGCTAGGGTGCCCACGAAAAATGCAATGGTGATGATGACGACGGTGGTCCAGGCTGCTGGGGTTGAACCATGGTGGCCCTGTTTTATTGGGCCAGGATTTTTTGGGCCAGGATTTACTGGTCCAGTATTTGCGGCAGCTTGGCTGATATGCACATCACTCATAGCCACATCTAAGCATTAGGTGCACGGACCCAAGCATTAGGTGCACAGACCCAAGCAGTAGGTGACCAATCTCAGGTGGTCGGGTCTTCACCGCGGTCGAGGGCATCCCACGCGGTCAAGGATGTCAGCGGCCCCCCGAGACTCGTGGTTTTAGTCTTCGCGGCCCGCTCATAGCGCCGGCTCAACCCGGGCCAGGTGCGACCGCGAGCCAACGTCAAGATACCCACCGCAGCCAGCCCAATCCCACCGATAAGGCCGAGCAGCCACCACGGGGTACTAGACCACTGCTCCGGGGTACCGCCCATGCGGCCTGACAACGCATCGACCAATGCCGGTTCGGGATCGAACCCAAAACCAATCGAAGCGCCGATGGTGACCAAACCAGCAACCACCACCACCAAGCCAATGATCACTCGCACCCAACCACGTGTCGCGAATATCCCAGCGACCGCAGCCAACCCCACCCAGCCCATCGCTGCAGCGAGAGCGAAAAGCTCTCGGCCCGCAAAAGTGATATCGGTAAGGGAACCGGATAGGCCCGATACGAGTAGGACGCTCGCACTCGCCCACGGCAGCGCGAATGCAGCAATAATTATTAGCCCAGAAGCAACCAATCCAAGCAAGGCCAATCGATACGAATACCCCCGTCGCCGGCCCTCATCCGTCTCCAGACTTGATTCAGGCACCGCAGGCTTCGCTTAAGGTTTGGGCAACAGCAACCGCACGCAAGACCGCCGCCGCCTTGTTGTGGCACTCCGCAGCTTCTGATTCGGGGACCGAATCAGCCACTATCCCCGCGCCCGCCTGCACAACTGCGACACCTGCCTTAATTAGGGCTGTTCGAATTGCGATTGCGGTATCGACATTGCCAGCAAAGTCGAAATACCCGACACAGCCGCCGTACAGACCTCTGCGGGTTGTTTCAAGTTCATCGATAATTGCCATCGCACGCGGCTTGGGCGCACCAGACAAGGTGCCTGCCGGAAATGTTGCAGCTAGAGCGTCAAATGCTGTGCAATCTGAACGCAACTCGCCCGTGACCGTCGAAACTAGATGCATAACATGCGAATATCTCTCCACTTTCATGAAGTCAACAACACCGACGCTACCTGGTTCACACACGCGGCCGATATCATTTCGCGCCAGATCCACCAGCATTAAGTGCTCCGCGCGCTCTTTCTCGTCAGCCAGTAGTTCTTCACCAAGTGCGGTGTCAGCTTCCGGTGTTGCCCCACGAGCGCGGGTACCAGCGATTGGGTGAACCACGCAGTGACCATCGGTGACAGTAACCAAAGCTTCAGGCGAGGAACCTACGATCTCGAAAGCAGTGCGATCTGATAGCCGGCCCTCTTGATAGTCAGGTTGAGAGAGATCATCTTGCGGTAGGCGCAAGAGATACATGTACGGGCTGGGGTTACTGGATCGCAAAATACGGTATACATCGAGGCCAGTTGCTTCACATGGAGTCTGGAAACGCTGTGAAAGCACAATCTGAAATGCATCGCCAGCCCGAATGTACTCTTTGGCGCGCTCAACTGAATGCATGAACTCTTCAGCAGAAACGTTAACTCGGATATCTGCCTGCGCATTCGTATCGTAGGACCAAACGTTAGTGGCTGGCGCCGCACCGAGAGCCGATTGCATTGAATCCAGCCGCGTTATCGCGTCGCCCCAGGCCTCATCAACACGATCATCTGAATCATCGAAGTTAATCGCATTCGCGATGAGGAGCACGGAGCCATCGGTGTGGTCAACTACCGCCAGATCGGTGGCGAGCAAAAATGCCAACTCCGGGATCTGCAACTCATCTGGGTTTTCGTCAGGTATTCGCTCCCACCGCCGGACAGTGTCATAAGTGAAATAGCCAACTAGACCACCGGTCAGCGGCGGCAACCCGGGGATCGGTTCGGTGTGAAGGAGGCGAATGGTTTCGCGCAGGACATCAACCGGGTTACCCGAATCCGGGACCCCGCGCGGTGCCCGGCCCAGCCAAGCGGCCGAACCATCACGCTCGGTCAACATGGCCGCGCAGCGCACCCCGATGAATGAGTATCGCGACCAAAGCCGCCCGGGTTCGGCTGACTCCAGCAAGAAAGTTCCGGCGCGATCACCACAGAGGGCACGAAATAGTCCGACCGCAGTGTGATCATCAGCCAACAATCGTCGAGTAACAGGAATAACTCGCCGATCTTTTGCCAAAACCCGAAATTCTGGAAGCTCTGGGACAGTGGAAATGTTCATAGTGAGACTTGGTTCATGGGGTGACCAACACGGTCGGTTGCGCACTTAGCTCAGTATCAAAACAGGATCGAGCCCCGGTGTGACAGGCGACACCATGTTGATCCACCTCGAGCAAAATCGTGTCACCGTCGCAGTCCAGCCGAAGTGAACGAACCTGCTGAAAATTACCCGAAGTCTCGCCCTTGATCCACAATCGAGATCTACTGCGCGAGAAATAGGTAGCTTGTCCGCTTTCTAGGGTGATCTGCAGTGCCTCTTGATTCATCCAAGCCATCATCAAAACCTCACCCGAATCCCACTGCTGGGCGATCACCGGCACCAGCCCTTGATCGTTAAACCGCACGCGCGAAATGAGGTCGGTCTGGTCGGACATACCTACATTGTGCCGTGAAGGGATTAATAGGCCAAGATTAGGTCATGACCGCCGCAACCTACAGCCATCGCGAACGCCTCGACCTCGCCGCGTTATTACTGGCCCTCGGCCCTGATGCTCCAACTCTGTGTGCGGGCTGGAATGCCGCCGATCTAGCGGCACATCTAGTGATAAGAGAGTCTCGGCCAGATGCGGCACTCGGTATTTTAGGTGGGCCGCTAGCCAGCTGGACCCAACATGTGCAAGACGCGACCTCCAATTTGCCGTACGCCGAACTGGTCGCCAAAGTCCGTAACGGCCCCCCCGCCCTGTCACTCTTTGCCATTCCAGGGGTTGATGGGCTCGCCAATCTCTTTGAATATTTTGTACATCACGAGGATTTACGCAGGGGCCAAGCCAATTGGAAGCCACGTCAACTCCCAACTGATTTCGCAGACCTCCTTTGGAGTCGCATCTCAAAGAGCTCGAGACTGCTTTATCGCAGGGTTCCGGTTGGCGTGGTTTTCGAGCGAACTGACGCAATTTCCACTACCCGACTTGTCGCCCGCAAAGGGAGCCCGTCGATTACTCTTCGCGGTGACGTTGGAGAACTCGTCCTACGTTCGTATGGCCGCACGGCCGTCAATTTGGAGACCGATGGAACGGCGGCTGCGGTTGCCGCGTTCAACAGCGCACCCCTAGGAATTTAATGCGTCATTAGTCGAACCGGGATTCCCGCTTCATTTAACGTTTGTTTCACCTGAGCAACAGTGAACTCACCGAAATGAAAAACACTGGCTGCCAAGACCGCATCTGCTCCTGCATTAACGGCCGGCGCGAAATCTGTTAGCGCACCAGCACCACCACTTGCGATAACCGGCACCTGCACCACGCTACGTACGCCTTCGATCAACTGGAGATCGAATCCGGTTTTGGTGCCATCAGCGTCCATAGAATTCAGCAATATCTCCCCGGCGCCGCGCTTTGTGCCCTCTATAGCCCAGGAAATGGCGTCGATTCCGGTGCTACGCCGACCACCGTGGGTGGTGACTTCAAACCCGCTCTCGGTGCTAACTCCAGGTGGGCAGCGTCGGGCGTCTATCGACAGTACGACGCACTGAGCGCCAAAACGCTCAGCGGCTTGGCTCAGTAAATTCGGATCTGCGATCGCCGCCGTGTTCAAACTTACTTTGTCGGCGCCGGCGCGCAATAGTTGATTGAAGTCATCGGGTGATCGCACCCCGCCGCCAACCGTTAGCGGAATGAATATGCAGTCAGCGGTGCGGCGCACTACGTCAAGCATGGTCTTTCGATCTCCACTTGATGCGGTGATATCCAAAAACACGAGTTCATCAGCACCCTCAGCGTCATACCGTGCTGCTAATTCAACCGGGTCGCCGGCATCACGTAATCCGGTAAAATTAATACCCTTTACCACGCGCCCGTCATCGACATCAAGACATGGAATTACCCGTATTGCTAGGCTCACGGCCGCGGTGGTCCCCACTCATAGGGGTCAAACCTCGGCTCAATCGCGGCGATGGCTTCGGCCAAAGTAAACGCCCCGTCATAAAGCGCCCTACCAACAATCGCACCTTCGATCCCCAAGTAAACCATTTCTACCAACTTGTGAAGGTCTTCAAGTTTTGAAATACCACCCGAAGCGATCACCGGCTTCTTAGTCGCTGCGCACACATCTCGAAGGAGGTGAAAGTTCGGGCCGTGCATCGTGCCATCCTTGGTCACGTCGGTTACCACATAGCGTGCGCAACCAGCTTCATCCAGGCGAGCGAGCGTCTCCCAGAGGTCGCCACCATCTTGAGTCCAACCCCGCGCCGCCAACGTGGTGCCGCGGACGTCTAGCCCGACCGCGATTTGCTCTCCGTACTCAGCAATCACTTTGGCTGTCCATTCGGGATCCTCTAGGGCAGCGGTACCCAAGTTGACGCGATCACATCCGGTAGCAAGTGCCGCCTTGAGGGACACGTCATCGCGAATACCCCCGGATAGTTCGACTTTCGCGTGGTGACGAACATCGGCAACGACCCGCCCTAGTAAGCCCGCGTTATCACCCTTGCCAAATGCAGCATCGAGGTCTACCAGATGGATCCAGGTAGCGCCTTGATTGATCCAGGCCCGCGCAGCATCGAGCGGTGAGCCATATGCCGTCTCGGTACCGGCCTTACCTTGAACCAGACGCACCGCCTTGCCCTGAGAAACATCTACGGCGGGCAGCAGGATCAACTCTTTAGTCACGCCCCGAACCATACTTTGAGGCCCCCGCGAACTGGCATGCGGACTAATAAAGTGATCTAACCCAAGACTGCAGCAAAGCCAGGCCCGCATCGCCAGACTTCTCTGGGTGGAACTGGGTCGCAACAAGGGGCCCATCTTCAACCGCGGCGACAAAGTCCGTGCCGTGAGTGCACCACGTAACAACCGGTGGCTGCCGGTCAAGAGTATTTTCATTCAGTTGCCACTTGGTGACGCCAAAGGAATGCACAAAGTAAAATCTTTCATCAGCCAGGCCATCAAATATCTTTGAACTTGCAGGTGCCCGTACGGTGTCCCAGCCCATATGGGGCAAAATCGGGGCCTCAAGCTGCTCAACCATCCCGGGCCATTGGCCAAGGCCGGCAACCTCGGTGCCGTGCTCATCGCCTCTGGCGAATAAGACCTGCATGCCCACGCAAATACCAAGTACCGGGCGACCGCCGGATATGCGCCTGTCGATTATTTGGTCACCTTGAACCTCGAGAATCCCACGCATGCAGGCAGCGAATGCCCCAACACCTGGCACCACTAGCGCGTCCGCATTTACCGCGGTGTCAAAATCAGAAGTAACCGTTACGGTTGCGCCGACTCTTTCAAGTGCACGCTGCGCCGACCGCAGGTTTCCTGAACCATAGTCGAGAATCACAATTTCGCGAATGCTCACTTGCTGGCGCTACGCCTTGTTGGCGGTCAAGGTGCCCTTGGTCGAAGGCACTCCCACCACGCGATCATCCCTAGCCACCGCCGCACGCAGGGACCGAGCAACCGACTTGAACTGGGCCTCAACCACGTGGTGAGCATTGCGTCCAGAAATCACTCGTACGTGAAGGGTGATCTTCGCGGTTGCAACGATGGACTCCCAAATGTGCCGGGTCAACGTGGTGTCGTAGGAGCCGATGAGCTCAACAACCTCGGGTTCTTCATGCACCAAGTACGGCCGTCCAGATAGATCAACCGCGGACTGAACTAAGCATTCATCAAGTGGCACCAAGGCATCGCCAAACCGGCATAAGCCGGCACGATCACCAAGAGCCTCATTTAATGCTTGGCCGAGCGCCAAGGCGGTGTCTTCGACAGTGTGATGCGCATCGACCTCGAGATCGCCCTTCGTTGTTACGATCAGATCGAATCCTCCGTGTTTGGCTAACTGCGCCAACATGTGATCAAAAAATGGCACCCCGGTATCTATAGTGCTTGCACCATTGCCATCGATGTTCAATTCAACAAGCACCTGGCTCTCTTTGGTGCTTCGCTCAACCCGCGCCGTGCGATTCATGATTGCCCTTCGTCACGTAGCGCGCTCATCAGCGCGGCCCTAAACCTATCGTTTTCAGTCGGGGTTCCGATACTCACTCGCAGGTAACCCGCTGGGCCCGTGACCCTGATCAGCACCCCCTGATCCAATAATCGCTGCCAGATTCGATCGCGGTTACTAAAAGTACCAAAAAGAATGAAGTTGGCCTCGCTTACCGCGACGTTTAACCCCTGAGCGATAAGCCACTCCTGCAGCGCATCACGCTCCTGCCGAATTGTCGCGACTTGAGCCTGCAATGACTGAGAGTGAGCTAGCGCCGCCACCGCAACCGCCTGAGTCACCGAAGAGAGGTGGTACGGCAGTCGCACGACACTCAAAATGGCGACCACGGCCGGATCGGCCGTAGCTGCATATCCCAACCTGGTTCCAGCCATCCCAAAAGCCTTGCTCATGGTGCGCGTGACAATCAGGTTCGTGAACTCTGAAAGTAGTTCAAGTGCAGATGGGGTACCGGCCCGTCGAAATTCGGCATAAGCCTCGTCGACAATCACGAATGCTCCGCACTCCCGAGAAATGGTGAGCAACTTTATTAATTCGACAGGACCAAGTGCGGTACCGCTCGGGTTGTTGGGAGACGTCACTAAAACTAAGGTGGGGCGATTTTCGATAATTTGCTGGCATGCGGCCGCAATGTCAATCGTAAAATCTGGAAGCCTTGGAAATGAGCGATAGTTGGTAAAGGTGTCGCGCGCATACTCCGGGTACATTGAGTAAGTCGGATCAAAACTCATCGCTAGGCGACCTGGACCGCCAAAAGCTAGGAACAGATGATGCATTACCTCATTTGAACCATTGGCCGCCCATATCTGCTGCCAAGGGATTTGCACTCCGGATTCACGGTCAAGATAAGTCGAAAGTGCTTGGCGCAGTTCCACCGCATCACGTTGCGGGTACCTATTAAGCCCTTTGGCAACCAGCTGGACCGCCTCGGTAACCGCATCTACAACGTCATCGGGCAGCGCAAAGGGGTTCTCATTTACATTCAGGCAGACCGGTACATCCAACTGCGGTGCACCGTATGAAATAACTCCCCGCAGATCATCGCGGACCGGAAACTCGAAGGACGATGGCACGTCAGTCCACTCCGCGCACAGCGCGAATGCGGATGGCATCACCATGTGCAGGGAGATCTTCGGCCTGAGCCAGCGCAATGACGTGCCCGGCGACATCGCTTAGAGCTGCCTGGTCGTAGTCGATGATGTGCACACCGCGAAGGAATGACTGAACAGATAAGCCAGAGGAGTAACGCGCACTGCCACGGGTCGGTAGTACGTGGTTAGAACCGGCGCAGTAGTCGCCGAGTGAGACAGGCGCCCAGGTGCCAACAAATATTGCACCGGCATTGCGCACGCGCATGGCAAGTTCACGGGCGTTTTCAGTATGAATCTCTAGGTGCTCAGCAGCGTAGGCGTTCACCACTCGCAAGCCGGCTTCAATGTCATCAACTAAAACGATCGCGCTCTGAACACCACTAAGTGCCTCAGTAATCCGCTCTACGTGCTTGGTGTTGGCCACCTGGCGAACTACCTCTACGGCAACCGCATCGGCAAGTGCCGCCGATGGAGTTACCAATACTGCTGCAGCCAAGACATCATGTTCAGCCTGGCTTAGTAAATCGGCAGCCACATGCCGTGGATCAGCGGTATCGTCGGCCAAAATAGCAATCTCGGTGGGACCAGCTTCACTATCGATGCCGATCACCCCGCGCAGTGCCCGCTTGGCCGCGGTCACATAGATATTGCCGGGCCCGGTTACCAGATCTACAGCCTCACATCGGCCACCGGCTGGCAGGTCAACCCCATAGGCCAACATCGCAATGGCCTGAGCGCCACCAACCGAATAAACCTCGTCAACCCCAAGCAGCGCACATGCGGCCAAAATCGTCGGGTGGGGCCACCCACCAAAATCTCGCTGCGGCGGTGAAACAACCACCAGTGACGAAACACCCGCCACCTGAGCCGGCACCACATTCATAATGACGCTGCTCGGGTAAACCGCGCGTCCACCTGGCACATAGAGCCCGACTCGCTCAACCGGTATCCAGCGCTCGGTAACGGTACCCCCGGCAACCACCACCGAGGTGGTGTCGGTGCGGCGCTGATCAAGGTGGGCGCGTTGTGCCCGGTCGATGGCTTCAAGAAGTGCTGCCCGCACCG
>CAFABK010000051.1_pt1 | contig 11425 bp, 11 predicted proteins | sample 7267871 | NCBI WGS metagenome assembly CAFABK01 (sample SAMEA6814009, study PRJEB35770) | freshwater metagenome | biome: Freshwater; feature: Freshwater reservoir; material: water | place: Czech Republic | collected 2016-04-20 | depth 30m m | reverse complement strand
CTCCGATTGTGAGGAACACGAATCCCAAACTTATTAGGCCGCCCCGCCAGTCGATCGCGCTACCTTCGCCCACAGAAATCGCGGTGAGCAGGATTCCCGACATTTGCAAGAGAAGCAGTATTCGATAAATGATGCCATCGATGGCGAACCTATTGTGGATTAGCGTAGTTAGTAGCCATACGCTGAATTGGGCGGCAAGTGCAAGTAGCGAAAAGTACGCGGTTTCGAAGCTTGGGTGCTCGATGAACGCGTCGTTTGACACTCCAAGTGCAGCAACCACCGCTAGGTCATAGAAAAGTTCGAGCCAACCGGCCTTTCGGTCTTCACCCGGCTTTATTGCAGATCTGGTAAACATATTTACTGTTCCGAGAATCTAGCTTCGGTTCGCATGTGTTGAAGCTACATCTGTCAGCACATAGTCCAGTAATTTGCGTCCGTGATCGGACGCGGTAGCGATATCGGCCGCGTGGATATCGACATTGTGCAGCGACTGCAATCGAATCGCATCCCCGTCTAAATGTTGATTCGGGAACACACCCGCGAAAGCGAAGCCGAGTGAGGCTAGATCGGCATCCAGAATTATTTCAGTGGCAGGGTCATTCAGTGGCAGGTCTAGGTAAACGGCATCGCGGCCGGCATTAGTCACGAGTTCCTCGCGGGCTTGTAACACCACCTTACGTAGATCACGGCCAGGTTTATGGGCGGTGATAATCGCTAGGTTGTGGTCGTCTTTATGCGAAACAAGCATGTCAGTTGACTCGCTGATTTCACGCGCGTGTAACGCACTGGCTTTTACGACTCTGCCGCGTATTCCAGTGGTGGTAACAATGTCTTCGATGATGCCTCGATGGCGGGTTGGTGCGTAAATAGGTCGATCGTGCCCATCATGTGTTTTCAAATAAAACAGGGCAACCGATTCACGTCGAAAACCTGTCGCTAGCGCCGCATTGTTGCTGACGGAGTCTGGTATCCATCCGAGTAAGAATCCAGTTTCATGGGCGCCAAGATCAACATTGGCTTTTTGGCTATACGGGTGCGCTGCGGTTGCCTCACTGAAAATCCCCAACACACCCTGCCCTTTGGCCCAAAGCGCCGCGTACTGCTTCATGGCGGTAAATAGGTGGTGGCCGCGAGCGGCCTCGGTGACAACCGCCACCCCCGCGTGCAGGACGGGCGCATCGGGGTCCTCGCGCATTAGCGCCATATGCCCCGCAACCGTGCCATCAGGAAGCACCCCGATTGTGCTAACCAGGGAGCCAGCCTCAATACGACGGGCAATCTCTGCTGGCTCGTATACCCAATCGGCGTCGTAGGTTGAACCGTAGGCGCCGGTTACTAGTTCAGTGAGGATGTGCGACTCGTCGGCGCGCAGGAATCGAATTTCGACATCGTCCATTTTTATATTATGCCGGCTTACCTAGGCGCGGGTGCTCAGGACAGTATCTATGAGTCTGGCCAAGTCGAGATCGAGCTCGGTTAGGCACCCGGTGCTGTGCGTGATCAGCGCTATCCGCAAAGTCCGCCAGCGGATATCGATATCCGGGTGGTGGTCGAGCGACTCTGCCGCGCCCGCGATAGCAACAACCCAATTGATTGCGATCATGTAGGTGGGGGCCTGGATCTCACGGAGCAGCTGCTCGTCTACGACCTGCCACATAGGCAGGGTTTGCGCTAGGTCACTGACCTCCGTTGCGGTCAGGCGGCGTGGAGTCATGGGATATGTCTACCCGATCAAGGCCCAGGTGGCCAAAGCCGAGTAGCCAAATCCGGTAATTAATGGGATTATTTAGTATGGCTATAGCTACCGCCCCAGACGCCGTAATTGAGGTCTCCTCCGAACAGCTTCGGAAATTGCGGCGCCTAAATATCATCGCTGGTTTCGCGCACCTTGTGCAGATGATTGCCGTATTGCTTCTCACCAACGACTTCGTTCTTCCAGTAACCGCGACGTACATGCAGGGCCCACCGGGTAGCCCACTTGGTGACCCGACGGTGCTTTTTGATTCGCGCGTAGGCTGGGGTGTTGCGCTGTTCTTCGGGCTTTCGGCCCTGTTCCACTTCTTGGTTGCGAGCCCGCTGTTCTTCAGTCGGTACGCCAACGGGCTGGCGCATCAGCGTAACTACTTCAGATGGGTCGAGTATTCGATCAGCTCATCGGTGATGATTGTGCTGATCGCGCAGATTTGCGGTATAGCTGATGTTGCTGCGCTGTTGGCAATTTTCGGTGTGAACGCCTCAATGATTTTGTTCGGTTGGCTGCAGGAGAAATACGAAACACCCGGCTCCGGTGGCTGGTTGCCTTTCATTTTTGGCTGCATTGCCGGCATCGTGCCATGGCTAGCGATCTTGATCTATGTAATTTCGCCAGGAGCACCGGGTGAGTTATCTCCGCCAGCATTTGTTTACGGAATCATCATTTCGCTGTTCATCTTCTTCAACATTTTTGCTTTGGTGCAGTGGCTGCAGTACAAGAAGGTTGGCAGGTGGGCAAACTACCTCGCTGGGGAGCGCAGCTACATCATCTTGAGCCTGGTGGCTAAGTCATTGCTCGCCTGGCAGATATTTGGTGGCACCTTAGCCCCCTGACTTGGCTACGCTGTACCCATGCGAGGCATCGGCACAATCCTGAATATGGTCGCGATCCTTATCGGATCTGGCCTAGGGGTACTTATTGGCCACCGGCTCCCGCAGCGCACCCGCGACACCGTCACCGATGCCCTGGGCCTTGTCACCTTGGTTATCGGGGCTTTGAGCATCGTTGCGCTGACTAGCACAGCTTTTTCTGATTCAGTTGGTACGGCAGCCCCGCTGCTGATCGTGTTGGGTGCCTTGGTTATCGGCGGCATCATCGGGTCACTACTGCAAATCGAGTTTCGCTTAGAGCAGGTTGGCAGTTGGCTGCAGCACAAGCTCAGCCGTAAGAGTGCAGGCGATTCAGACGATAAGCGCAAGCGATTCGTTGAAGGGTTCGTCGATGCGTCACTGGTATTTTGCATTGGGCCGTTGGCGATCCTCGGGGCGCTAAATGATGGGCTTGGTCTTGGCATTGAACAACTAGCTCTTAAATCAACTCTGGATGGTTTTGCCTCACTCGCTTTTGCCGCCTCATTGGGTTGGGGTGTCGCACTTTCTGCGCTTTCGGTTGGCATTGTGCAGGGAGCTTTCACAATTCTCGGCGCCCTTGTGGGCTCAGTTTTGTCGGCGGCATTGATTGATGCGATCACCGCCACCGGCGGGGTGCTGCTGATCGGCGTAGGCCTGCGACTATTGAAAATCAAATCCGTCCCGGTCGGTGACATGCTGCCTGCGCTCATCGTGGCCCCATTGCTTGCGGCTCTCGTCGCATTATTTATGGGTAATTAGGAAAATGCGGCGACAGCTGGCGGTAGCTCGTGGTTTCGCCGTGGCCTGCCACTTGGTACCGACGATGTCGGTGACCGCCATCGTCAGTTTGCTGGCCTTTCGTGCTGGCTGGTCTGGCCCGGAATTTCTCCTCCTTGTCGTCGCTGTCCTGACCGGTCAACTTTCGGTCGGATGGAGCAATGACGCCGTCGACGCACCAATTGATAGAGCCGCAGGCCGTACTGCCAAGCCGCTAGTGGCCGGGGTTATCTCGATTAGGAGCCTGTGGGCTGCGGCATTCACCGCACTGGCTATCACGACCGTCACTTCATTTCTGGCAGCGGGCCTCGTTGGCGGAGTATTTCAACTTATTGCGGTCGCCAGCGCGTGGATATACAACTTTCGTTTATCACGCACCACTTGGTCGTGGTTACCGTATGCGGTCTCATTTGCCTGCGTTACCCCATTTATTACTTTCGGGTTAAACCCGTCTCAGCCGCCGGCACTTTGGGCGATAGCAGTTTTCGTCTGCACCGGGGTGGCGGCCCACTTGGCAAATGCCTTGCCGGATTTGTCATCTGACCAAGCCCGCGGTTTGGGCGGCCTGGTCGCTCGCTTGGGTTCGGTACGTGCCATACGCCTGGCCTTAATATTGCTGGTGCTCAGCTCGTTCATCCTGCTCTTGGTAATTGCACCGGTAAATGTTTTCGCCGCATACTGCATACCGGTGGCCACTGTGGTCGCTGTGGTTTTGGCTCTTCGTCCGCGTTCGCAATCGAATTTATTTATTGCGGTTCAAGGCTTGGCGCTATTTGAGGTACTGGTAATTTTGGTTACGGGGATCCCAATCACGTCATGAGGTGATGCCGGTTTGTGGTTTATGCCGCAGGGCGCGCCACAGCACCTGCCCGGAAACTGCAATAAGTAGCAGCGCGAAACCTATTTGCAGGACCGATCCGGACACCCGGAATGCGAGCATCGAGCCGACCAAGGCACCGCACACGGCACCAGCGCCAAGCCGAATGCCCATTGGCCAATTAGTTAGACCAACACGTGTTAATCGCGTGGCTCCGAGTAATGCGGTGGGGATCATTACGGCCAGCGAAGTACCTGAGGCGAGGAGCTGTGAAAAGCCGAAGAAGAAAATTAGAATTGGGATCAGCAGGATGCCGCCGCCGACACCGAGCATGGCCGAGAAAATACCCATCGCGAGCCCGGACGCCAAATAGCCGACTATTACGAGAGCGGTTAGGGCCGGGAGTTCGTTGCCACCAGCGCTAGGGTCCAAAAACAGCATGCGGAGGGCGATGAGAGTTAGTAGTACCCCGAAAGCTATTTGGAGTTTTTGATCTGGAATTTTTTGCACTATGTGCGCACCAATCCAGGCTCCAGCCAAACTCCCCAAAACAATGAACACGGCTGGCAGCCAGGCAACATTATTGGCAAGGGCGTAGGTAATGGCTCCGGCGACTCCGCCGCAGCTGATCATCACCAATGAAGTGGCCTGGGCCCGCTTCTGGGCAAAGTGCAGGCCTATCACCATGATCGGGACGACGATGAATCCGCCGCCGACCCCGAAAAACCCGGAGATGAGCCCGGCTCCAATGCCGATGGCAAGGTCGCGGGCAAGGGTTGTGCGAGTGATGTTCATCTGACGTACTGTTTCATTACCCTGAGGATACGGGGTTTGTACCGCGCATCCTCAAGGTGATGCCGTATTCTCCTTTCATGCCTACATACTCAACCCGCGCCCGCATCGCACTGTCACTTCTCGCCGCCGCCGGCCTTGCTGCGGCCGCGCTTGCCACTTCACCCATTGCCTCGGCTGCAACTAACCCTGCGAAGTACGAGAAGGCTCAGGTGGGCCTGACATACACGGTCTATGCCCCGACTACTTCTATCGAGCTAAAGAGATCCTCGTTCCAGCTCATTGATTGCGGGGGCGGTAAAGATGAGCAGCTAATCGCATCATTTGGTTCGCAGATGAGCAACAGCGGGTGGATTAATTTGAACGAATCACAGACCGGTTGCTTGGATGGCCCTGATGGGGTCGGCCTGGTTACCAAGTTCAAGGTGAAAGGCGCCACCGCAACCATCAAGGGGTCGTGCAAGGGGCAAGTGAGCAGTTGTTCTAAGTCGAATCCGGCCCGGCTGCGTAAAGGCTCGGGCTATACGACGGTGACACTTCCGGCCGGTAGCTCCGCACTGAAATCAACTTTCGTTGAGGTTTACACGGCGGGAATGTCGGTGAAGGACATCAAGGCATTCGTGACGGGCCTAAAGCCCGTTCAGTGACCCATCAATTGGTGGCACTAAGGGTGGGTTACCTGAACGCGCACGTTATTGTCGTGAAAAGCGGGCTTTTGGTGGATTTGACGACTAAAACGTGCGCACTCACTGGCTAGTCGGCCCATTTTCGGCGCGCGGTGGTGCTGGGTAGGCTCCAAAGCACGGTAATGTAGGGCTTCACTTGGTTTATAGCCGCAGCGCGGCGCGTGCTCCTTATTCGACAGGTTCGCGGAAACCTTCCTCAAGGAGTACCTAATTTCTTCATCACAAACTGCCCGCACCCCATCAATAGGTAGCGGCAACCGACGACGACGGCCCAGCAAACCGGCGGTGGCAAGTGGCTCTGCGGCCAGCAGAGCCAAGGCACCGCACCATGATGCCAAGGCACCGCACCATGATGCCAAGGCACCGCACCATGATGCCAAGGCACCGCACCATGATGCCAAGGCACCAAGTGCACCAGCACCCAAACATGTGCCACATATCGATATCACCGGAAACCGATTCGCCGAACTCGGCGTGCCCGAGAAACTTGTGCAGCTAATGGCGGCGGAGGGGGTAACTGAACCGTTCCCGATCCAAGAGGCAACGCTGCCAGACTCACTCGCCGGCCGCGATGTTCTCGGTCAAGGGCAAACCGGGTCGGGCAAAACCCTAGCTTTTGCGCTGCCGCTGGTTGCGCGGTTAGCTGCCAAGCAGGTGGCGCCGATGCGTGGGCGCCCGCGGGCACTTGTTCTTGTTCCGACACGTGAACTGGCAACACAAGTTGCTGCAGTGATCGCGCCACTAGCCGCGGCCTACAAGATGTCGACCGTGACAGTCTTTGGTGGAGTCACCCATGGAGCACAACGCAAAGCCTTTACTGATGGCGTTGAGATTGTCGTCGCCTGCCCCGGAAGATTACTTGATCACATGAAGCAAGGCGATTTGTCGCTGGACCGCATTGAGGTCTGCGTCTTGGACGAAGCCGACCACATGGCTGACCAAGGGTTCTTGCCAATGGTGAAACGTATTCTCGATAAGACACCTGCGGGCGGGCAACGCATGTTGTTCTCTGCAACTTTGGCCGGGGGAGTAGACACGCTCATAGCGCGTTACTTAGAACGTCCAGTTTCACATGCGGCCGCGATCGAGGCACCAGCTTTACTCGAGCACCGGGTACTTGTGGTCGAAGAGGGTGATCGCCTTCGGGAGATTGCCAAAATGGCCCGCGAAGGTCGAGTGGTGGTGTTCACGCGCACCAAGCATCGGGCCAAGCAATTGGCCAAGAAGTTGGAGGCCGCCGGGGTTGGAGCGGTAGATCTCCACGGAAACTTGTCACAAAATGCCCGCGAACGAAATCTCGCCGCATTTTCCAGTGGTAAAGCGACAGCGCTTGTTGCGACCGATATCGCCGCGCGAGGTATCCACGTTGACGATGTGCCATTGGTTGTGCACGCTGACCCTCCCATGGAGCACAAGGCTTATGTGCATCGATCCGGCCGCACCGCTCGCGCAGGTGCTGCCGGCCAGGTGGTCACCATCGCCACTCCTGAGCAAGCTGCAGAGGTGCGAATGCTGCTAAAGAAGGCGGGAGTCACCGCCACCTGGGAAGGCATCGCGGTGCACCCAGGTTCGACCGCGCCGCGGGCCGCAGCCCCATCAAGATCATCCTCAAGAGGTAAAACGCGTCCCCCGGCTCAGCCGGGAGGGCGTTCCAGGCAGGCTGCCCGAAGTTTTGGTAAAGGTCGCTAGCCAGCCTTTAGTTTGGAGTGGCACCGAACATCAGTTGCACCACATCATCATTGAGGTTGCTAACCGCTCCGGCGTCGGTAATGGTCTTGGCGACAGATGGGCTGCGTTGACCCATCAAGGTGGCTGACCCGGCCAGGCTTTGAAGAGAAATTAACCGCTCGGATACCACTTGGCAGGCTCGGGGTAACCAACGATGTGGCCCCGGCAGTAGCCTTCTTGCTTAGTGTGGATTCAGGTTTTATCACCGGCCACGTTCTGGCTATTGACGGTGGCTACACAATTCATTAATCCCGCTATCGGGCGAAGTTACAAAGTGACCTCGCTGTGATCTACCGAATGAAAGCGAGAGTCGAATGACCGGGAGCCATAAAATCTCAGAAATTGCGGTCGTTGGTAGCGGATACATGGGCGGTGGCATGGCCCAGGTTTTTACGATGGCCGGCTACAACTGTGTGGTGGCAGATGCAACCGCCGAGTTGGCGCACGCCTCAGTTGAACGCCTGCTGTCGGAGGCACGCAGTTTTGAGAAGCAGGGGCTATTTCCTGCTGGAAGCAGGGATGAAATCGCGGCTCGCCTCAGCGCGGCCGAGAGTATTGAAGATGCTGTAGCCAAAGCTGATTACATCGCCGAAGTCGTAAGTGAGCGAATGGATGTCAAGGATTCAGTTCTCGCCAGGATAAGTGGGGCGGCACCTAGCAGTGCGATTATCGCCTCAAATACTTCTGCTATCCCGATAGAGATATTGGCGGCATCAGTTGAGCTACCAGATCGATTCGTTGGGGTGCATTGGATGAATCCGGCACCTTTTGTCCCGACCGTTGAGATTATCCCTTCGTCCCACACCAGCCCAGAAGTAATGGATAAAACTGAAGAATTAATCAAGGGACTCGGGAAAGTAACCTCGCGGGTTTCCGATGTCGCCGGGTTCGTTGCCAACAGGTTGCAATTCGCGCTATTCCAAGAGGCAGTTCGGATGGTTGAAGAAGGTGCTTCAACCCCAGAACTCATTGATGAAGTTGTTAGTAATTCGTTTGGTTTTCGGCTTCCGTTCTTTGGCCCATTCGCCGGGGCAGATATGGCCGGGCTCGACGTTTACGTGGGCGCCTACGAAAGTTTGTCAAAAGCGTATGGCGAACGTTATGCGGCACCGAAGTTACTTTCCGACCTCGTAGCGCAAGGCGATTTCGGGATCAAGACCGGTGGTGGGTTCCGCGGGATGGATCCAAGCCGCATAAATGAAATCGTGAGTTACCGAAACCGCGCCTACACGGCACTCGCAAAACTAAAAGAGGAGCTCGGGCCGTTCCCCGGCTGATGGGCTGAAGTAAAGGCGGGGTCAGGAGTGTTGTGACCGATCTTTCACCATGGAAATGGCTTCGGCGACACAACAGCTTTTTGGTTCAGTTAACCTAGGCCCATGCCCTACGAGACAATAATTTCAGCCCAGGATTTAGCCGATAACCTTGGTAATCCCAAGTGGGTGATTCTTGACGCCCGGTTCAATATCGATTCAGAGGACGAGGCCAAACTCTCATTTCCAAACGAGCACATTGTTGGCGCGCAGCAGGCTTAGAGGGTGTCATACAAGGCCTTCCCCGCTAGCACGCAAATGTATCTGAACAGGGGCAGGCCTATTGACCTGCCTTGCTGGAGGGGATTTACTTTGACCCAAATCGATCATCGGTGTTACCGTTAGGGCCTACGGAAAGGTAGATAAATGACTTGGATTCTTATCGCGATATTGTTGCTAGTTGTCATCTTGGTGCTTGTCGGCTTCAGCCAGTTCAATAAGCTGCGCCGCCTCAATCTACTGTGCACCGGTGCCCTCGGTGATATCGATACTTTGCTGACCAAACGAGCTGACCTGATCCCAAACTTGGTGTCAACCGTCGAAGGGGCCAAGGATTTCGAGTCGTCAACCCTTGAGGCCGTGACCCAAGCCCGTACCGCTGGTATGCAGGCGCAGAGCTTAGAGGCCAAAGCTGAGGCCGACGGCATGTTGACCCAAGCCCTCGGCAAGTTGTTCGCTCTTGCTGAGGCGTATCCAGCGCTGACGGCTACCGAGAACTTCCGGTTGCTTCAGGTGCAGATATCAGAGATCGAAAGTCAACTGCAGTTCGCGCGCCAGTTCTATAACGACACCGTTGTCACGCTCAACACCGCCGTTGTCACGGTTCCGTCGATGTGGTTTACCGGTATCGCCAAGGTGACCGAGCGTTCGGTCTACGCCGAGACCGATGAGACCAAGCGGGCCGTGCCAAAGGTTGAGTTCTAGCAGGTGGTGTTACGCCGCTTTAGTTTCCTAGCAATTTGGGCTGCTTCACTTTTCGCACTGTCGGCTGGTTTTGCATCAGCCGCCAGTGCTCCTCATGCTGAAGCATCGATTAATCCGTGGGAATCGATCATCACCTACGATGTCGTTGCTCAGGTGCAGCCAAATACCGACATGTTGATCACTGAAACTATCGTCTACGACCCTGGCTACGAAGAGGTCCATCGCGGCATCCTCCGCGATATCCCGCTGCAAGATGCGCTATCTAATGGTGATATCCGCACCTACGGTGTCGAAATCGAATCAATTAGTCGCGACGGCGCTGACGTTATGTACGAGCAGTCCAAGTCTGAGTCTTTTATTAACCTGCAAATCGGGGATCCAAATGTCCCGATTGAAGGCCTGCATACTTTCGTGATCTCATACCGGGTGACCGATGCATTGGATGTCATCGAAGCAAGTGACCTCACGGCAGATTCACCTCCCGGCGTTAGCGCAGGTGACATTGAGCTCTATTGGGATTTCATCGGCTCCCAATGGCCATTTCCGATTTATCGAGGCAGTGCGGCGATAACCGGGCCGACCCCGGCCTTGGTTTCGAATTGCTACGCCGGCCCCCAGGGCTCAACGAGTCAGTGCGTGGTCCAAGAAAATGTTGGCCCGCAGGCTGCCGTAGTTATGGTTGCTGATCTCAGCGCAGGTGGCGGCTTGACCGGTGTGCTCGGTTGGTCACCAACCGGGTTCACCGAAATGCCGACTCCAAATATCGTCGCTGACCCAAGAGTCGCCGAGATGGATCGAGCCGCGTCTTTAATGCCATTGTTCCTACTACTTGGTGCAGCTGGCCTAGTCGCGCCAATCGTGATTGCGGTAATGCGCCGGCGCACTAGTGCTGGCGTGGTACTCGGTGCGACCCCGGTCCGCTATCAGCCACCCCAGGGCTTGCGGCCAGCACAAGTACAAGCTGGGATTGATGGCACGGTTGACACCCGCGGCTACTCGGCAACCCTGCTAGACCTTGCGGCGCGCGGTCACATCACCGTCAAGGAGCAGGCGGGTGGCCGGTTCCAAAGCGGTGGCATGGAGCTGAACTGGACGGGCACCGGCAAAGATGAGATGGCCGATTGGGAGACCGCCCTACTCGCGGCGATCTTCAAGGGCTCTCCAACTGCAACCATCGGTGAGTACGACGAGATTCTTGCGGCGGCTACCTCTTCACTTTCAAGTACATTGGCGGCTGACGCCGCCAAATCAGGTCGGTATAACCCGCTTGGTGATGTACCTGATCGGCCCTACAAGTTACTCGCCCTACTGGGTGGTCTCATGCTTGCCGCGGGGTTGGCGGCACTTGTTTTCGCTGCCGCCTACACCAGTGGTTCGGGGCTCGCGATCATCGGGCTGGGGCTTTTGCTCGGCGGTATTGCCGGTGCAATCATCACCCCCCGCCAACAGACAAAAGTCTCAGCGGCATTTTTGGGTGAGGTCGAAGGGTTCAAGCGCCTACTTAATTCGGATTCGGCAGATGCCCGCCGCGACTTCGCCCAAAAGATCAACCTACCCCCGGCCGCCATCTTTGCAACCTTCTTGCCGTATGCGGTGGTACTTGGGCTCGAAGATACTTGGATGAAGAACTTCCCTGACCTTCGCCCAGAAGAGCTGCAGAACTATGGGATCTATGTAGCCAGCATGTATGCGATGTACGGGTGGTCATCGAGTATGGAGTCTAACTTCAGTTCGGGCATGACCGAACGCTCAAGTGATTCGGGTTTCAGTGGTGGCGGTGGTTT
>CAFABK010000050.1_pt1 | contig 11437 bp, 11 predicted proteins | sample 7267871 | NCBI WGS metagenome assembly CAFABK01 (sample SAMEA6814009, study PRJEB35770) | freshwater metagenome | biome: Freshwater; feature: Freshwater reservoir; material: water | place: Czech Republic | collected 2016-04-20 | depth 30m m | reverse complement strand
CGGAAATTGCTGCCGCGACCCGGTTAACCGAGCCGCTCAGCGTGGGCTCAGACTACCTGCTGCCCGGCCGCCGCGAGCACACCGGTGGTGTTCTTAGCCTCGGCTTACGCCACGGCGGTGCCTAAACCTGCTTTTGGAGGGGGCTCCCCTCGGCGCCATGAGGGAAATTTATGAGAAATATGGTCGAATTGCCCGTTTTTGCTTGCCGCCTGGGTAAGTGGGTGGAACAGTAGGTACGTTCGGTCTCGACGGGTTATCCGAGCTGCGCGCTATGCGGGAGGTAGAAGTGTCTGGACGTAGCCCGGAGGTGGAGCAATTGCTCACCCCAGCTGAAGTTGCGGCGCTTTTTAGAGTCGATCCCAAGACGGTCACCCGCTGGGCGAAAGCCGGCAAGTTGACTTGCATCAGAACCCTTGGGGGCCATCGCCGGTATCGGGCCGGCGAGGTGCAGGCGCTACTTGAAATGCAAGGCCCCACGCGGCCGATCCAGTAGTGGTCAGTTTTGACTTAACCACCTGTACACCTCCTCGTAACTTCCTGTACCCTTGCTCAGGAGTGCACGTCTAGGTGCTGCAGGTCAATTAAAGGTGGGCAAATGCTGGAGATCGTCGGCTACATAGATGCTGGCTCTGGTTCTTACCTATTGGCGGCTATTGCGAGCGGCGCGGCCGGCACCTGGTTCTTCCTGCGGTCAAAGTTTGCAGATTTGCGGGGCCGCGGTTCCAAGAACGCTGAGCAGACTCCCGACAGCACACTCTCCGAGTAGTGCCCGCGGTACCCACGGGGTCGGCGAGTTTTCGCGATCCCGAGAACGCCGCCTTCTTTCACGAAGGTACTTGGTATCGCATCGCGGGACCAGCATCGGCACAAGCTTTGACCCAACTGCACGGGTCCCCTTTATACGGTGCCTTAGTAAGTGAACGATCCATACTTTCTTACGAGATTGTAGATGCTGAATTAGCACCGAAAGTCCTGCACGCATACGCCACGAAATCAGGGCGCCGGCCACCTAGCGCTGCTGTGGTGTTTCGTGTCGAGACCGCCCCCTTGATCACTTACCCATGGGAGTGGCCCAACTCGCTCCTCGAAGCAGCGGCCAAGTTGACCCTGTCTTTGCGAATGCAGCTGCTCGAAGTGGGGCTGGACTTAAAGGATGCGTCGGCGTTCAATGTCCAGTTCGTTGGGATGAAGGCGGTATTCATTGATATCGGTTCAATCGAGATGTGGCGGCCGAATCCCTCCTGGAATGCATCGCGGCAGTTCATCGAGAATTTCATCAATCCGCTCGCAGTCGGATCAGGTGAGCAGGTAACCGCGGCCGATGCCTGGGAGTTGTCAAGGTACCGAGGTCTCAAGTCGAGCGCTGCTCGGCAACTTCTTCCGCGTAGTAAGCGCCGGAGTTTTTCATTGCGACTATTACAAGCGACGACGAGGCCGGTTGCAGCCAATGCGCCCAGCGAGACTGAATTTGCTGAAAGGGCTGCGCGCAATAAGGATTTAGCGCTAAAAGCCACTCAGGGTTTGACCCGCAGGCTGCTAAAGCAGGTGACAAAATTACATGGCACCGCCCACCGCACCACTTGGGTTGATTACAGCACCCGCGAGCACTACGGCAGTGATGACTTAGTGCGAAAGTCGGATTTCGCCGCAGATTTCGTGAAGGCTGCACCGGGGCGGGGTGAGCTAGTACTTGATGTCGGCGGCAATGATGGGTTTACCGCGGCCCACCTTGTCCGTAACGCCAATGCAAATGTCGTCGTCCTTGATGCTGATGCCGGTGCACTTGATGTGCTTCACGCGGGTATTTCAGCCACCCCGGATCTAGTTGGCCGGGTCACGCCGATACTCGGTGACATCACCAATTTAATGCCGGCCGCTGGCTTACTGGACGCGGAGTTCGCGGCCTTCACCGAGCGAGTTCACCCAACTGCTATTACCTGCCAAGCAGTCCTCCATCACGTCGTGATTACCCAAGGCACTCCGATGGGTTTCGCCGTTGATGCGCTCGCCCGCTTCGGGGCCCCGGTTCAGATCGAGTTCGCGAGCGAAGATGATGCGAAGGTAAAAGTCCTACTCGCGCAGATCCCTAACTGGCAGGGTGAGTATTCAACCGAAGCGCTACTTGAGGCGCTTAGGGCGCGATTCGTTGATGTCGAGGTAGTTGGCACTACCTCCCCGACCCGAGTTGTCGTTAATGCCTGGAATCAACTGGACTTGCAGTGAGCGCAGCACGGCAGTCTTTTAGTTCTTGGATAGGGGCCCGTCGCAATAACAGCCCGCGGGATATTGCAGCCTGGTTGGTTGCTCCATTCATTTTGGTGGTAGTAATCCCGGCTAATGAAAAGATCGCGAGCAATGCGGTGTTCTTTGCCGCACATAGTGTCTCGCCAATTACCTGGCTCGCGGTGCTAGCTGTATTCCTTGTTGCCCTTTGGCTCGTCCTCTTCGCAGTATTGACTCTTGTCAGAAAAATAACCACGCCTCTGGCTTTTGACTACGTGGCTTCAATCCTGATGTTCTTGACCACTTGGTTTCTTGCGGGGAATCTCGGATTGCGTTTATTTAGCCTCGGTGCGCCCATACTTGGGCCGCTGGTGGGCTTGCTGACTGCTGCACTCCTCACCCAACTTTCCCGTCGCATCATGATGGGCACGGCACTAGTGATATTTGCGGCGGTTGCTGCGTTTTTCCCGATCGCCATGAGCCTTACCGTGGGAAGTGACGCGTCAGCCGCCGAACTTACTTTCAAGGAGACGGATGCGCGGCCAAATATCATCTGGGTGATATCGGATGAGTTGCAGTACCCGCTGGCATTTGATGAACAAGGCCTAGTGCGAAAAGAGCTCCCGAATCTCGCCAAGTTACAAGAGACCGCGACGACCTACACCCACGCCTACGCGACTGCGAATTACACCGACTACGCGGTGCCATCTCAACTCGCTGGTATATCGGATGTGGCAGGTGAAGGTGCCGAGCGCATGGCGAAGGTGCGAAGTGGCATCGGCATTGTGCCGAGCTTGGCGGCGAAGTACTCGGTGGTGATGCAGTCACCGATTTATCACTTTGAATGCGACAACACCGCCTGTGCCAGCGCCGGCTCGGATCAAGACTCCAATATCTTTGTGCGCTACTTGGGCTTTGCTAAGGACGCTGCCGCGGTGGCTGGGCGCACCGCATTGGCCCCACCATTTTCGAATGCGTTTCCTTCACTCGATGGTAAATGGCGTGATTTCTGGAGCGGTGGCGATGAGTTTGGTGACAACGCTGAAGGTAACTCAGTCCGAAAGGTAATTGACGGAATCAACCGAGCAAACTTAGACAATCCGAGCGGTCCATTATTTGCTTTTTGGCACAGCATTCGTAGCCACGCTCCTTGGTCGGTCGACCGCGAGGGCAAGGAGATATATCCGTCACGGCTACCAGTTGTCGAGGGCGCGCATATGGTTGGAAGCGACGAATATGGCCTCTATACGTCTCCGGAATTGCAATCAATGGAACGAAGGCTTTATGCGAACTCAGCGGTTGACTTCGATCGCCAACTTGGTGAGCTTCTTGAAACCCTTAAATCCGACGGACTATTTGAGAACACGATGATCATCATCACGGCTGATCACGGCGCCGGGATAACCGTGTCCGGTGATCGGCGCATAGGTGATACCGATCAACAACTGTGGACTGAAGTTGCGCACGTGCCGTTATTGATTAAAGCCCCGAATCAAACAACCGCTACGACAGTTTCCGAACCCCGCTCTACCGGGCAGATTGCCCAGAGCGTCATCGATGCGGCGCTCGCCACAACGGCGAAGGAACTAGTTTTAGCACCAAACTTGGGCCAGGCTCCAAAAACCGGCCCGGTCTTTACGACAGTCGCATACGGTGGAGTTATGACACCATGGGTGTATTCGGGCCAATCGGAGCCGTCACCTTGGTTAGCCGAAGACTTGTCACCACCTAATGCGGAACATCCATTCGCGATTGGCATCGACGCCGCACTAATTGACGCGCCGGTACCGGCTGGGTGGAATGAATTGGCTAGTGCCTCAATTGACCCGCTACCAGGTGAGTCCGACCAGCAATTGCTCGTGGTGGATCGGCCTACGGGCTCGTGCGCGATCGGCCAACACGTCGGCTTAGTTAGTGCAGATGGCATAGTGATCGGGTCGGTATTGTGGGAGCAAGGTAGACAGGCAACAGGGCCAACTACCCGTGGATGGGCGATTGTGCCGCGAGCAGCTGATTACTCGGTGTGGTGTGCTAACTAAGATCAACGAAATGGAAATCAGATGAATACTCAGACCGAGACCACCTGGCCGGCCAATGTGCGCACCTTGGCGGTTGACATTGGCGGCTCTGGCATCAAAGCGTCGGTGTTGAGTGCGCAAGGTGAGATGGTCGTGGATCGGGTGCGCCTTGACACCCCCTACCCGTGCCCACCGGCGACCTTGGTGTCGACCATTGAGAAAGTTGTCAGTGGGATGGGCGATGTGCAGCGGGCCTCGGTTGGTTTTCCAGGCTTGGTACGTGGTGGCCGTGTTGTTGAAGTACCGTCACTTTCGCGCCGCAAGTATGACGGTGAGGCCGATGCGGACTTAGCAGCCTCGTGGTCAGGATTTGATCTAGGCGGCGCTTTAGCCAAAGTCTTCGGGGTGCCAACCAAGGTGGTAAACGACGCTGACATGCAAGGGTGCGCTGTAGTTACCGGTGGAGGCCTGGAGTTCGTAATGACTTTAGGTACTGGAGTCGGAACGGCCCTGTTTTATAACTCGAAGTTATTGCCCCATCTTGAACTTTCGCATGGCATGTATTCAAAGAAGTTGACGATTGACAAGGCGTTGGGCAATGTGGAACGCAAGAGTGTCGGGAACAAGAAGTGGGAAGAGCGGGTTCACAGATGCATAGAGATATTCGCTGAGATGCTGTGGTTTGACCACATATATATCGGCGGTGGTAACGCACAATTGCTCGACGGAAAAGCTTTCGGGCCAAAGGCAAGCATCATTGCGAATTCAGCCGGCATCATCGGCGGGGTGCGTGTCTGGGAACTAGATCAGCGGTAATCCGCGCACACATCCGTCGGGAGTACGAGGAGAAAAGCCCGTCCACGAGCATCCCGAGAATCTCGTACAAGCTAGTTAACTAGTGAGAGGTTTTCTAGCCTTTCGCAAAGCTCATCAAGGCGCTACCGTTCTTAGAATGGGATAGCATTAGTTTGTTTCAAGAACTGCTTCGTTACTTTAAATATGGCGGCTAGCCCTCCCGGCTTTCCCCCACCACCTGAGTGAGAGTAAGTAGGGCTCCCCATATATCTGTCCACCGTTTGTTTACGGTAGCGCCGCTCCTGCAAAAACACGGTGGTTCGCTAATTGCAAATCATCATCGAACACACGCCCACCGCACCACTACTACGGGTGGGTCAGCGAACCACGCCCACTCACTTATCACCTACCTAACAGAGTTTAACACCAAATCCCCAACGTTCCCACCGGCTACGACGTCGAGTTGTTCCTCGCTGAGTTCAGCATCAGGGTCGAGTAGGGGCGGCAGGGTGATGGAGAGTTCAACTGCATCACCTTCACGTGCAGTCACCGTGAACCACTCCGGTAAATCCAAGCCTGCGGCTGCCAGTACTGCTTTCGGGTCAGCAAGGAAACTCTCACGCGCCTTTGCATCGGTCACCGCTGGGGCAAGGGCCGCTAAAAAACCTTGAGCATCCATGCACACTCCTCACTAGTTATACGTTGCCTTCATGATACACCGCACCACACCAATTGAGGGAAGATGGGAGCCGGTAGTGCCCCGGTTTGGTTGACCTCAATCTGTAGCGTTTGGCGCTGCTGGAAGGATGTCTGTGATGCTCACCTATTCGGGCATGTGGTGGGCTGATGGGCACCGTTTCGTGTCGTGGGCCGCGCCCAGTATCGAAGTAATCAAGAACACCAAGGAAGCTATTGAGGGTGCACGGGTGCCCCGGATCTCCCGCTCCTGCACCAATGTGCGGGGCCACGGTGGCGTCAAGCGCAGTGTCGTCTTCGTGCACGCCCGCCTGCAAGTTTTGCCCTTCATCGCCCGATTTGATATTCGCTCCTACTACGAGAGGATGAATCACGGGGTCTTGAATCGGATCATCGCCGACGCGGCAGTGCCACCGAAAATCGCTTCGGTTGTGCAGGAATACCTCGCGGTACCGGATGTGCGATCCACCGGTCGCGGCATGGTCGCCGGCGGCAGCCTGTCTCCATTATTGGGTGCTATCTATCTCAGTCCACTTGATGCTGCAATGGAACACCTCCATGAGCATCGCGATATCGACTACATTCGCTACGCCGATGACTTCATCATCATGGCGCGAACCCGATTCCTGCTACGACGGGCGATCACCCGCATGCACGAGGTCCTCACCGAACTTCAATTACAGGTTCATCCTGACAAAAGATTCATCGGACGGGCAGAAAGGGGGGTGTGATTTTCTGGGTTTTGTGCTGCACCCGCACCGGCACCTTGAGCCTTCACCGGTGAGCATTCAGCGCCTGTGTGAACGTGCCCGTCGGCTTCATGAGCGCGGAGCCGATCACCATCGGCTCCGACGATACGTTCACCATTGGCACCTGTGGTTCACCAGCGGCCTTGGCCACCTCGCGGACCCACCAGCACATGAAACCAGGTACTGGCAACACGTCGTCAATTACTGCGGTCTTGACCTACCGGTGCACCTAGGTCAATGAACACCCGCCCACGAAACGCTCACACCGTGCACCACCACGACGGGTGGGATAGCCAACCACGCCCACTCACCTACCATCTACCATCGCGGACTAAGGGACCCCCACGCACCCACCTGACACCGCAGCTAGTTGTTCGTCGCTGAGGTCAGCATTAGGGTCGAGTAGGGGCGGCAGGGTGATGGTGAGTTCGGCTGCATCGCCTTCACGTGCACTGACCGTGAACCACTCCGGTAAATCCAAGCCTGCAACTGCCAGTGCCGCTTTCGGGTCGGTAAGGAAACGTTCACGCGCCTTTGCATCGGTCACCGCTGGGGCAAGGGCCGCTAATAAACCTTGAGCATCCATACACACTCCTCACTAGTTATACGTTGCCTTCACGATACACCGCACCACACAATGAGGGAAGCAATCTGCTTATCACTGCGTGAACGCCCCACTACCAGCCTTCGATTATCTCAGCGGTCCAAGTCACGCCCCGAAAGCCTACTTACACAATTTTGGTTTCCATTTATCTCCCATGGTTGGGTGTACTACTGGCGATTGGTCAGCCACCCAGTCGGTATCGGGGACTGGGCAACACGGTCGCTCTGGTTCGGTATGACTCGGCCTGGGAGCTGATCGAATTGGTACGCCAAGGTATGGAGTTCAATGACAACGGCATTGCTGCCGAGCACGTGCTCGAGCAAAACGGAACACGCGTTACGCGCGGCTTGCCTCGGGCAGAACGCTGACACTGCGCGCGGAGAATGCGGCGGGTTGATGACGAATCACATGAATACCCAGCGCGGATTGACGTCGTCCTCACCGTAGCCATCGGGGACCCACCCCAGTATCACCGGAACGTCATAGAGGCGACCGGGGGCGAAACGGTTCCAGAAGTGGCGCAGACCCGGCACGACAGTGCGCACCACGGGAAGGCCGATGTCGCGTCGGGTGAGGTCCATCCACCAAGCCTCAAGACCCGCCTTTGAAAGTGCAAGCAACACGGCATCAAGGGACTCGTGAAGGTTGAGCTTGCTCGCACGGGCAAGCGGCACCGACCCGTGTGGTGCCAGCCAAGGGTCAGTGGTGGTAGTCACCGCGGCGAGCCACTCACCCTCAATCTCTGGCACACCCTCGGGCGTACTCTCCGCATTCCAATCCGAAATCCCCGCCTCACTTTGGCAGACCTCGGTTAGTGCGCGCACAACGGCGATGACCGGGTCGACATGTGCACCGAATCCCATGAGCACCCGTCCCCCGTCGGGAGCGGAAGTAAGCGCAGCCATTGCGGGGATACCGAGGTCGGAGGTGATGTCGAGTACCCAGACTTCACGACCTCGGGCACGCAGGGGCGTTAGGGCAGCTCGCACGCGGGGATCATCTGTCGCATCAAGGTCGATGCCAGGCCGGTGCGCGCGTGAATACCACCATAGGGCGACCGAGTCCCTTTCCACGAGCTCGAGGAGCCCCTGCAGTAGTGCCTCGTCGATCGAATTCCCCGCGGCAACACCGTTGCTGCAACCGCGCAGCGATTCAGGGCCGGTCTGCGGGACACCTAAGTACGCAATAGCTGAAGGGATCCAGGCTCGCCGATCATCGGCGATGCCCCGCACCTGCGACCAGGCGTGTTCTTGATCCACCTGGAAGGTCTGCGGCACATAGTGGAAGCGATGAGTGGGCGAACCGTCAAGCTCCGCGGCAGCAAGCTGTGCAGCGCTATATAACTGAATGTCATGAGGATGAATCGCACCTTCGAGGTCATCCATGCGTGCAACCCGCATGCTCTCATCTCCCTGCCAGATCATCGATTGGCGCTCAAGGGCCTCAGCGAGGGCACCGGCCCGCGAACTCGCGATCGTGAGCCCCTTGCCCATGGCACTTTGCCGCAGAGAAGCGCGCAGCCCGTCAAGGTCTTGTCGGTCATTCCAGACAGGATTCAGACCGGCGCGGTGCACGCGTAGTGAGGGATCCCCGACGATGCACACCTCCGGCACGATTCCAAGCACGTCGCTAACCAGATACTCGTACGACTGCAACGTCGTCTCAGGTTCGACGGTGCGCAACCCTCCACCGTCATTGGACGAGATTAACTTCCTATCGAGATCACGTCCAAGGTTGACGGTGGAGTTCCCTCCTGGATCGCAGGTGACGCAGCCCGGCACCGGCACGAGCACATGCCGGTGCGATTCCAAACTGACCGGGTTGATGCTGCGGCAGTCATCTTTTGCGGTAGAGGTCCCCCCAAGCCGTCGCTCCTCCGCAATCGAGGTAATCATGCCCGCGGCGAGGGCGGGCGCTGCCGGGTGCAGGTTCGGTGAAACCGGAGGCCTATCGAGGCCGGCGAGACGTGCACTCATCAGGTCTACAGAACGTCGACTTTCATGCCGAGTAACGAGGCAGTTCGCGCATCCGTAGCCCGGGCCCAGCATCGGTCCGACGAGCACTTCATCACCGTGCATCCGCACAGGGAGCCAGCTCCCCTTGTCCACACGGCCAGCCACATCCAACAGATCGTCAAGGACGGCCACGGTCAGATCTGCCTGATCTGCTAGATCTGCTGGATCTACACTGTCGACCACCACCTCTGCTCCGGTCGCCTCCAGCGCATGTCGCAAGGCCCCAACTTCAGGCGCGTCATCACCGAGTACTCGGATCCGAGGGGGCCCGGGCAGTTCGGCGCGGGTGACCACATGTCCGGCCGTGAGCCACTGGAAGAGAACCGCATTAGCCTGTCCGGCAGAGACCAGATCACTGGTCGCGGCAAACTGGGCTACCTGGCTCATCGTCCGTTCACCATCGATCGCTTGCGCCACCGGCACGGCGAACCGACCACTCAGCCGAACCGGAAAGGGACCGCCGAACAGCCACACATCACCCGAATCATTCCGACAATGCGCTACGCGATCGGGGCGCCATGCGATCGGGGATACGTTCGTCATGCGCCGAATTATAAGCCGAACTCGACGACGCCCATGCACCCGACAGAATTCATTATTTATTCAGGCTCGGGCAACAACGCATACTGCCGCACTAATGTGTGTCAATGAGTGTCACGCGCGCACGGGTCAACCCGGTGCTGACTGTCGGTGACCTCTGGCCTCACCTGGTCAACCTCACGTCGTCAGAAGTCATTGCACCCGAGACGTGGCAATCCCTGGCGCCACTTGTGCCGGCACTACCTGGTCCTGTCGTTCTCTTCGAGCGACCGGTGAACGATTCCCGGCCCGGGGAGTGGGGATTCCCGCTGCCCCGCTGGCAGCGCGTAACGGCACTGGCTATCGATCACCCGCATGCATCGCATGTCACTCCACTGGTGCGCGCGTGGATGGATCATCCCGGACTGGACGCACTCTGCGACTTACAGATGCACACCTGGGACATCGTCGACGGCAGGAGTGCGACTCCGTGCGTGTTCCTCCGCGTCGATCCGCGCGGTGACTGGAAGTCGATGGTGCGTGGTTACGCCGCCGCCCTGCGCAATCAAGGCCCTGTCACTTCCGACCTTACCTGGAGTGATGTGGCCGATCGGCTCGAAGAGACTGCCGCGACGACACCTATCCGCGATGTCTCATCTATCGGCATCTATCTCGGCCGCCCGAACTGCCCTGTCCGGCTTACCGTCCACGCGAGCCTGCGTCCCCATTCTGATCACCCTGCCTGGGCTCAAGTTGACGAAGTTGTGGCGGCCGCCAAGTGGAACCCTGAGCGAGTGATCGTGGCCTTCGCACCCGGTGCGGACCCTGGTGACACCTGGCATGTCCCGCTGCTCGTCGACCGGTGCCCGCGACCCGCCGCAGCCCTAGCCCCGCTGCTTGCCGCGCTCGTCGACCGAGGGCTTGCCACGACCAACGATGCGTCCGTGCTCGCGGCGTTCGACGTACGCTGCCCACTTCCACTAACCCTCCCGACCCTGGATGGGGTGCCTGCGACAGCCATCCTGTGGGTGGCACCGGAGCGGATCAAGGTGGTGGTGGATTCAACCAGCTGGCGCAGCGCCAAGTTTGATTTCCTGGCCCGCGTAATCTGGCGAAGCATGACCGGTCGGGTGCTTGTCGACCACTGACGCAGTAAACGCCTTACCGAGTGATGAGAAAATTCTTCCCCCAATTGGTGTGTTGCGTCGTATTATGAAGGCAACGTATAACTAGTGAGGAGTGTGTATGGATGCTTAAGGTTTATTAGCGGCTCTTGCCCCAGCGGTGACCGATGCAAAGGCGCGTGAACGTTTCCTTACTGACCCGAAAGCAGTACTGGTAGCTGCGGGGCTGGATCTACCGGAGTGGTTCACGGTGACTGCACGTGAAGGTGATGCAGCCGAACTCATCATCACCCTGCCGCCCCTACGCGACCCTGATGCTGACCTCAGCGACGAAGAACTCGCAGCGGTGGCGGGCGGGTCGCCGACCCCGTATATGGACATAACTAAGTAGTGGAGTGTGTCCAGAAACCTTGACACACTCCAGTCAATTACTGGGGTCTGATGCACGACTAGGTGACAACCAATGAGATAGTCCCTGATAACTTTATGCATAGCGGGCATAGACCCGCAGGTTGGGTTTTGATCATTTGATTAGGCCTAATCAGAAGCAACTTCGTGGAGGATTTGAAATTGGTCCGCGCCGCGTTGGCCAACTACCCGTCGAAACTGGCTCCCGCATGATGGGATGCGAAGATGAATACTGCGCCCGTCGCTCGCCGCCCACTTCCGGCCATGCTGCTAGCTGCAGTAATTG
>CAFABK010000049.1_pt1 | contig 11441 bp, 11 predicted proteins | sample 7267871 | NCBI WGS metagenome assembly CAFABK01 (sample SAMEA6814009, study PRJEB35770) | freshwater metagenome | biome: Freshwater; feature: Freshwater reservoir; material: water | place: Czech Republic | collected 2016-04-20 | depth 30m m | reverse complement strand
TAGGCGCACTCATTTTGTGCACGTGCCCGGTTTCTGCGCCGCCGAGGACTAACACGGTGCTAGCGACAAGTATCACGGCAATGCCACTGGCACGAAGCGCTACTGAACCAACTCGTGGTGATTTCTCCCAGATCATAAATGCGGCGAGAGCAACCATTGAAAGCAAGGAAAGTGCTGGCTGCATACCGGCGATCGTGACCACACCAATCACCATCAGCGGGAAACAGGCACTTGCGCAGGCAACTCCTTCCTTAATTCCCAACTGAAATGCCGGGTCACTTGCCTGCATGGACCGGCATCGGCGCAGCGCCGTTTGGGTCCACGGCGTTAGTTGGTAAAGGCCGACGACGATCCACCCGAACGAAATGAGCAGGCCAGACCATGGGACGGCATTCACAAGAATGATTGCCGGCACCGCCATCGCGATCCAAATAGTCAGGTAACCGACCACGAAACTACATGCCCGCATCGCCGATCCACCAGCAATTCGCAGCATTGGACGCAGGACGGTCGGAATCATCATCGCCAACGACATTAAAGTCCACATCAGCACGAAGCCCAATTGACTGTGGCTCATCGGGATGATTGCCAAAGCCACCCAAGCCAGTGCTACAGCGCACATGATGAGGAGTAGAACTCTCCTCGCGCCCTGAGTTCCAAGTAGCCCCGCAGTGACAATCACTCGTGCAGGCTAAAGGGCTTCGAGTAAATGCGCAATGCCTTGGCCGGCCGCCTTTAGTGGTTACGGCCTTTGGACACTGTTTGCGATGCCGGCCGCTCCCATATTCACTACTAACACACGGACGGGTGCATCCGTCTTGTTTGAGCCGTTAAGCCACACATTCATCGCATCCACCAGCGCCGTACCCGCCGCAAACTCCTTGGTCACGCCAGCGTCATATTCAACGGTCAACGTTCCTTCAAGAATGTAGGCATACATAGGTGTTCGGTATTTATGCCAGCCAGTCTCTTGCCCTGGATCAAGTGCAAGGATCGAACTTGAGATCTGTGCAGCTTTTTTCTTCGGATACCGCACCGGCTGGTCAAGCACCGTTAGCGACTGTGCATCTAGCAACACGTCTGGCTCCCCCGCCGCGGCAGTCGCCGCGGTGGCTGCACTCGGGGTTGACGAAACAGCCGCTTGGCCACCTGAGCCGCAACCCGCAATCAACAGCAGTGCGGTAACTAATCCAGGGGCCAGAAAAACCCGGACTCGCCAATATGATTTCATCAGACCTCCAACCCTTCAAACGCTACATCTTTTAGGCCACCAATAAAGGGGTGTTCGCAATTTCTGACATCATGAGTTGGCTGAAGCCCTCAAGGACCATCCCGGTTACTAGGTGGCGGGCCCCCTCACGTTGGCGCACCAAGCCCTCTACCTTCGCAATCCTCATCATCGGCCTGTCGCTCTTCGGCACCGGTGATGGCATGCTGGTTGCCGCCGGGCTGGGGGTCAGCCCTTGGACCGTACTTGCACAAGGGTTGTCAACCAAATTGCCGATGTCAATCGGACTCGCAACTTTTTTCATCAGTGTGCTCGTACTACTGCTTTGGATCCCATTGCGTGAACGTCCCGGTCTTGGCACCATCAGCAATGCAATAGTCATCGCAATCGCTTTGCAAGTTTCGTTGATGTTCTTGCCACGACCACAGACATTCGCCATGCAACTTTTGGAAGTACTTTTCGGAATTGCGGCGATCGGCCTTGGAAGTGGGCTGTACCTAACAACAAACCTAGGGCCCGGACCTCGTGATGGCTGGATGACGGGCATCCATCAGCGAACCGGCTGGCCGGTGCCAGCCGTTCGATTGTCAATCGAAGTGGTAGTTCTCGCGATCGGCTGGCTGCTAGGTGGCATCGTTGGGTTAGGTACGGTGCTCTTCGCCTTACTTATTGGCCCATCGGTCGGGTATGGCCTAATGCTGGTCGGAACTTTTGGGCGCGACCGCACACAGCCAGCAGAGGACATTAGCGACGATGAATTCCCCGAACTCGATGCCTAAATCTGTGCGACGAGCGCCTTGGCGCAAAGTCGTCTTCGCTTTGGTCGGTATTGCCGTAATGGTTTTAGTTTTCGCATTTTTGTTTCCGCAGTTCGGGGATTACCAAACAGCTTTGACCAAGGTTGCCGCGATGGGCCCGTGGTGGATCGCCGCCCTTGGCGCCGCCTCCTTAGCGAATATCATTATTTACCCGTTCACAGGCATTGCTGCAATTCCAAAGTTGTCTTATCGCGCTTCATTTGTGTCACGTCAATCTGGCTTTCTACTTTCGAATGTAGTGCCGGGTGGTGGCGCGGTTGCAGTAGCTACGCAATACGCAATCCTGGCTAAGTACGGAGTCAACTCGGCTCGGGCGGCCGCCGCGGTCTCCGCCGACGCGGTATTCACCTACCTATTTACTTTCGGTACTCCAGCCATCGCGCTGCTGCTCTTGAATATCAACGGTAAGTCGGCGGCCGCCTACAACGTATTAGCGATTGTCGGCCTAATCGTCGTGATTGTGTCCCTAATCGGGGTCATTATTATTTTGCGAAGTGAAGATGGGGCCCGGCGAATCGGTGCCTTCGCTAGCAAACCCATTGGCGCGATTTTCACCAAACTGAAGAAGCCGGCCCCTGATATCACCGGGTCATTGGTTACTTTCCACACCCAAGCTTCCGAAATGGTTGCTACTCGTTGGCCACAGTTGGCCGCCGCAAACTTTGGTGCGCAATTGGCCCCGATGGGCGTACTGATTGTCGCACTGGCCGGACTTGGGGCATTCCCCGGCGACCTGACATTTCTTGAGGTTTTCGCAACATTCTCGATCGCACTATTGCTAACCGCGGTACCACTTACCCCCGGCGGCCTCGGCACGGTTGACGCAGCGCTTGTCGCTCTGCTCATCGGTTTCGGGCTCGATAGTTCAACCGCGATCGCAGCCGACTTAATTTGGCGCTTAGCTTGGTTTCTGCCCCAGTTACTGGTCGGCCTTGGTGCACTCGGCCTGTACTGGTGGGATCGCAGACGCCAGCAACTCGGTCACCGCCTTGTTGACGAAAGCCTTACCTAGCAGGCTGCTTACTGCTGCGGGCGGTGCCACTCTTGACGGCATTGCGATGCCCGCCCGGGCGCCCCGGGCGATCACTTGAGTGCTGACGCGGACCGCGTGGGCCGCGGGGACCGCCTCGGCCTTGACCTTGACGAAATGCCGGCTTTGCCGGCTTCTCCTTTGGCGGGAACCACGCAATACCCGAGGGCTCTTGTGCACCGGTTATGGAGATCAACTGTGCATCACCTGGGCGAACGCGAGCAACCGCTGGCTTCACACCGGCTTTAGATGTCAATGCACTGATATGCCGTTGCTGACGTGGTGAGCCGAGGGTGACAACCGTGCCCGATTCACCGGCTCGTGCGGTGCGGCCGGCGCGATGCAAATAATCCTTTGGATCATTCGGTGCATCGACGTGGACAACCAGACTGATGCCATCTACGTGAATACCCCGGGCCGCAACATCGGTTGCTACCAATGCCGGAGTTATACCGGCCCGGAAGTCAGCGAGGGTGCGAGTGCGCACCGCTTGGGATTTACCACCATGTAGTGCCCCAGCTGCAACACCTTGTGAAGTCATGTGTTCGGCCAGGCGATCGACACCAGCTTGGGTGCGGACGAAGAAAATGGTGCGGCCATCACGTGCGCCGATTTGTGTAACAACTTCATTCTTGTCGGCCGGATGCACGAGTAGAACGTGGTGATCCATGGTGTCGACCGAAGCCTGGGCCGGTGAAAGTGAATGACGAACAGGATCCTTCATGTATCGCTTGATCAACGCATCCACGTCGCCATCTAACGTCGCACTAAATAACAGTCGCTGACTACCGCGGCTGGTGAGGTCAAGAATTTCGCGGACGATTGGCATGAACCCCATATCGGCCATTTGGTCTGCTTCGTCCAGCACCGTGAAAGTGACGTTCGAAAGGTCAACCGAGCCTCGATTAACGAGGTCTACAAGGCGCCCTGGAGTTGCCACCAGGTAATGCACCCCACGATCAAGTGCTTGGATCTGCTTGATGTAAGGCATTCCGCCAGCAATCAGCCGCCCCCGCACCCCGCAAGCATCCGACAGCGGCTGCAGCGCATCGCTGACCTGCATTGCCAGCTCACGAGTCGGGACCAAAATGAGCCCAAACGGCATCCGCGGCTCCGCGCGGCGCCCCCCAAGTTTGGTCAGCATCGCCAGGCCGAATGCGAGGGTTTTCCCAGAGCCGGTTTGGGCGCGTGCCAACACGTCGCGACCCGCTACTGCATCAGGGATGGTCGCAGCTTGAATTGGGAAAGGCTCCTTGATACCAGCGCGTTTAAGGACGTCAACCAACACCGAGGCGACGCCCAGGTCGGAAAATTGCACAGCACTCTTCGAATTTTGCACAGCACTCATCAAACAGTCCAATCGAGACGACAAGCGCGTCTCGATTGTGGTCCGGATTCGACCTCGATGGTGCCAAGACTCGCATGTAGATGTATTGCGGACTCATGAATGTACGCCATCAAGCCGAAAACGCGAAATCCGCTCATTTAGGTGGCGTGATTCTCCCTCGTGCCGCCATCAGCGAGCGGAACCAATGCCGGATCAACAACACATGGCTTTCGGAACCAAAAAGGTGAACCGGACAGCCTTGAGGCAACCATGAAAATGATGCCCACGACGAACATACCTATCCCGATAACAAGCGGTGGCCCCACACCCAGCCACGCCTCACCGGTTTCGGAGTTTGCCGGGTTCGCCATGCTGATACCAGATAACACGAGCAGGGCCGCCAACATGATTGACCCAATTACCGGCCCCACACCTATCAGGAAGAATGCGCGCACATTGTGTAGCACTAAATGGCGGTAATACACCGCGCAGGCCAGCCCCGTAAGCGAGTAGTAGAACGCAATAAGCATTGAAAGTGCTGTGACTGAGTCAAGTAACGCATTGGTGCTAATAAAATTGACCGCGACGTACCAGATGATGGCAATCACGGCGACCCACCAGGTGGAAACACTCGGAGTTTGATGCGCTGCTGAGATCTTGCCGAAGTAACTTGGGATCGCCTGATTGCGCGCCATTGACAATGCGGTGCGTGATGCCGGGATTATCGTCGTCTGAGTTGATGCCAATGCCGATATAGCCACCGCGGCCAACACAATCCACTTCCATCCGCCGAGGGCGTCACCCGCGACAGTTGCGAAAATCATTTCCTGTTGATCTGCTCGGGCAACTAAAACAAGCGGGCCAAGAAATGCGACCACCGCTATTGCGGTGCCCACGTAGGTGATTAGCAAAATAACAGTTGACGCAAGCCCAGCCAGGCCCGGAATGCGCGAGGAATCCTTAGTTTCTTCACTTAGGTTGAATGCTGACTCCCAGCCCCAGTATGCAAAAACCCCGAGAAGTAATCCGCCGGTCAATGCGCCTGGGGTCTGGCTGAACGGGTTTAACCAGGACCACTCTGGGGTTGGAGCACCTGGAGTACCCGACCCCGTGAAGGCTCGGGCCAGAGCCACCGCCACCAGAATCAGTAAACCGGCGATCTGTGCAAGCACTAGTACGTTCTGGACTTTCGATGTCGCCTGGGTGCCAATCACACAGATCCAGGTCATGAAGATGATGACCAGCACCGCGATGGCCATCACTAGATAACGATTTTCGGCCATTTCGTTTTGGCCCAACATCAGCAAGGTGAAACGAACTGCGACATCGGCCAATGATCCGACAACGAGCACCCCGGTCATCGCGATGGCCCAGCCTCCAAGCCAGCCCATCCACGGACCCATAGCCCGCCCAACCCAGGAGAAGGTGGTTCCGCAATCTTGATCCACCTTGTTTAGATAGTTAAAAGCCGACGCGATCAAGAGCATCGGCACGAATGAGGCGATTAACACTCCTGGGGCATTAACGCCGACCAGCACCACAATTGGCCCGAGCACGGCGGCTAACGAGTAGGCCGGCGAGGTTGAATTTAGGCCGATGGCCAGGGCATCGACGAAAGTCAGTGAATTCGCCTTGAGCCCCGGCTCATTCGGTGTTAACACAGGGTCACTTGCGGTTGCGGATTCCACGATGGAACGCTATCCCTATGGCGGGCAATATTTGGCTGATTCGACATGGTGAAACCAGTTGGAGTCGCGACCTGCTACATACCGGGCGCACAGACATCCCGCTCACCGAGCTCGGCGAAGATCAAGCTCGAGCAGCCGGCAGAAAATTTGCCGGTATCACCCCCCAATTGGTGCTATGCAGCCCCCTAAGCCGCAGCCGGCGTACCGCTGAACTCGCCGGCCTGCAGCCAGGCAGCTTTACCGACGATCTTCTGGAATGGGATTACGGTGCGTGGGAGGGCCGAACCACCAAAGAAATCCGCGCGGAACTCGGTGATCCAAATTGGGTGGTCTGGCAGCATTTGATACCACCGGGCATTACCCCTGGTGAGAAACTGACCGACGTTGCCGTCAGGGTGACGCGCGTTATCGATAGGTGCCTCCCCGAAGTTTTGGCGGGTCACGATTGCGTGCTAGTAGCACATGGCCACGTCCTTAGAATCCTCACCGCTACTTGGCTGGGCTTACCACCAATCGATGGGAGACTATTTGCGCTCGACCCAGCCCGCCTGTCTGCACTCGGGTTCGAACATGAGCAACAGGTGATCAAACAGTGGAACACCTGACGCACCGGCAAATTCAGCAAAGTGATGCCATGGAAGTACACTTTCCTTATGGATCCGGTAATGCGGAGGCAATTGCGCTTCTCGCTATTCCTGCAGGGCTTCGCCGCGATAATGATCGCCTTAGCACTAGGTGTGCGACTTGCGAACCAGATGTTTGATATTTGGAGCATCGTGTTCACCGTCGTACTCGTCTTGGTTGTCGCTGCTTTTCTCTTCACCCAAAGCAAGTTACGAAGCCCATAGCATGGAGAACAATCGCGCATTAAAGTTGATCTCAGGGCCGTGGGACGAGGACTCGGTCCGGCAATTTATAAGTTCTACCATCATCCCGATTCGGCTGGCGACTAACGGCAAGACCAACCCGCTAGTTCAATCTCTGTGGTTCTTATTCGCCGATGACGCCATTTGGTGCTGCACCCAAGATGATGCGGTCGTGGCTAAACGCCTGCGCAATGACCCGAATTGCGCATTTGAAATCTCCGCCGACCAACCGCCTTACCGGGGTATTCGGGGCAGCGGTCGCGCTGAACTCATCGCGCCCGCTGCAGGTGAGCTGCTCCCGAAGTTACTGGATCGCTATTCAATCGCCCGTAATTCTCAGTTGGCCACCTGGCTGCTCGCACGCGTCGACCAGGAGGTTGCGGTTCGGATTGACAACCTAGTGATTACGTCCTGGGATTACTCAAGCCGCATGTGAGCCGCGGCTGGCGGGGCTATGCACGAGCGCTCTGCCCGCCGTCCAGTACAAGTACCTGCCCGGTCATAAATGAGGATGCGTCACTCGCCAAGAAGAGCGCGCCCTGCGCGATCTCATCAGGCCTGCCCCAGCGCCCCATCGGCACCTGGCTGAGCAACCCTTGCTCGACGGTGTCTTCTGCTCTCAAAAAATCGGTGAGATCAGTTTCAATCCACCCTGGTACCAACGCGTTGACTCGCACCCCCTCGGTCGCGACTTCAATGGCCAGGCTCTGCGTGAGTGAGATCAATGCGGCTTTAGCTGCGCCGTAGTGTGACATCAAAGGTGCGCCACCCAGCCCAGCAATTGAGGAAACATTAATGATTGAGGCATTGCCGCTTTGAAGCAAGGCAGGGAGCGCAGCTTGAATCAAAAGCACAATGGAATCAAGATTTAGCGCCATGGTTTTTTGCCAACCACTGAATTTCATCGACTGCAAGGCGACTGAAAAACTATTGCCACCGGCGTTGTTAACCAAGATGTCGAGACCGCCAAGGCTACTTTCCGCCTGCTCAATTATCTTTGTCGCAGCACCCTCTGCGGTTACGTCGGTGGTGATGACAATGCACTTTCGACCGAGCGCCAAGATCTCAACTTGCAGAGCCAACAGTGCTTCCGTATTGCGAGCCACAATGGCTACATCGGCTCCGGCGCTCGCGAAATGCAAGGCAATATCGCGACCGATACCACGGGAGGCACCCGTCACGATGGCGCGCTTATCGCGCAGGCTTCCGGCTGTTGAATTCATGCGGCCCCTCCTGATAGGTACTTGAGCAGTCGTGACTCTACCTCGCTGAGCTGCTCACGTGGCAGTCACAGCGCGCACTGGCCGGGTAGCCCTCGAGCGCCTGCTCTATATGTTCACCACAGCCCGAGTAAGTCATCTTCTTGCAGGTTGGGCAAGTTGCTGGGCTACACACCGGCGTGCTCCATTTCGGTTGTTGGGCGGGCTTCGTCTAATTTAACATCTGGCACATATGCAGGTGAATGACTCCAGGTCTGATAACCGCCATCAAGATTTACCGCGTTTATCCCTTGCTCCCGCAAGAACATCGTGGCCGTATGGCCCCGCTGGCCGACTTGGCAGGTGACCAAGACATTCGGTGCGCTGATCTCAGTAAACCTTGTTCGAATTTCATCAACCGGGATATTTACTGCGCCCAAAATCGCCCCGGCTGCGAACTCACCTGCCGAGCGCACATCGATGATCTTGTATCCGCTAGCGCATAACCCCGCTACGTCACTCCACTGAGCGTTTTCGGTCAGCGCTGACAAAAGGTTCTCGGCTATGTACCCGAGCATGTTCACCGGGTCTTTTGCCGATCCAAATGGTGGCGCGTAGGCCAGCTCGAGATCAGCAAGCTCTGGGGCAGTGACTCCGACGCGAATCGCCGTGGCAATAACATCAATACGTTTATCTACACCATCGCGCCCAACCCCTTGCGCTCCGAGAATCGAACCGGTCGTGGGATCCATGATCAATTTAAGTGCCATGGTTTCAGCCCCGGGGTAATAACCGGCGTGCGAACCTGGATGAGTATGGATTATTTGAAACGGACGCCCGGCAGCTTTAAGCCGTTTCTCATTCCAGCCGGTCGTGGCGATGGCTAGATCGAACACTTTCACTATGGCGGTTCCGATTGTCGGTACCGAACGAACCGGGCGCCCCATGATGTGGTCGGCTGCGACCCGACCGTGGCGATTGGCAATATTGGCCAAAGGCACTAGTGCGGACTCCCCGTCGAGCGCATCACTTTTTTCAGCGGCGTCGCCCACGGCATAGATGGCCGGGTCACTCGTTCGGTTCATCTCATCAACGTGAATACCGCCGCGTGGGCCGATCTCTAGACCCGCATCGCGAGCCAAGGTGACATCCGGTCGAACCCCGATTGCCAAAATAACCATTTCAGCTGCCACCATGGAGCCATCCGAAAGCTCAACACCGCCATCACGGATTGCTGCTACTGAAACCCCTAAGCGCAAATCAACACCATTACGGCGGATCTCATTTGCTACCGGGATCGCCATTTCAGGATCCAGTGGAGCAAGTACTTGGTCCATTGCTTCGATGATGGTGGTGGGGATACCGCGGTGCGCAAGATTTTCAGCGGTCTCGACTCCGATAAAGCCCCCGCCAATCACCACCGCACACTTTGGTGCCGCATTGACTGCAGTGACTATGCGTTCGACATCTTCAACGGTGCGAAGTGTCAATGCGCACTCAATACCCGGTATTGGTGGCACCACCGGTTGCGCCCCCGGGCTCAGAATCAGTGCATCGTACTCAAGTTCATAGTCATGCTCTGCTTCAAGATCGCGGACAAAAACCTTTTTGGCGCCACGATCAATACTGATTACCTCATTCATTACTCTCACATCCAACTCAAATCTGGCGTGCAGGCTAGCCGGAGTCTGCAGCAGTAAATCGCTTTGCTGGGAAATGACACCGCCGACGAAGTAGGGCAGACCGCAGTTAGCATAAGAAACGTATGAGCTGCGCTCAAGCACCACGATTGATGCGGTCGCATCTAGACGGCGCAGCCGAGTCGCCGCGGACATACCGCCTGCGACCCCACCTACTATCACAATTTTTCGCACTTACTGCTCCTTAGGCCAAAATTAGAAAAAGGCGTTGAAGTTGAGCCGAGACCGCTTCGGCATCTGAGCCACCCTCTTGAATACATTCCTTAAGACTCGCAGAGATCAAGGTGAAGGCTGCGGTATCTATTGCTTTCCCAACGGCCGCTATTTGGGTAATTACTTCATCGCAGTTACGCCCGGTTTCCAGCATTTTGACGATTCCGCCGAGCTGGCCCTGCGCCCGATTTAACCGCTTAATGATCTCGTCGAGCCGAACTTGGTCGGCTAACACATGCGCTATGGGTGCAGTTACCTTCTTTGCAACAACCGTTTTAGTCGGCATTGAACCTCCCTGAGTCAGTCGGTGGCTTCCCTCTCGAAGGATACCCCATGGGGTATACGAATTACAATTCAGAGGTTCGTTCAAGGCATTGAACGGATAAATCCGCGAACCTTTTGTGGGAGTCTCGATACCTGACACGCAAACTTAGCGACCGAATCCGCATAGTCCTTAAAGCCACTGTCACGAGCAGCGGAACCACTCTCAACACTGTCACTGGCGCAGACGGCGCCGAGCTCGCACTCCGAGTCGAAGGCTCAGCCCTTGCCGTGACACGGGGATCGGCACCGTGGTTGGTACCCGTGAAGCGGCGCTCGGTAGCCCGGTGCGCTTAACTTTCCGCCTCACGGTGCTACCCGCAAGTTCGTAAGTCAGGCCTACTGTCTCAATTTCACGCGGCAATCAGAGCTCAGCGAGTTAAGCATCCACCCAAAAGTACGACCTTTTTTCAGGAAGTACTTCGAAAGTGGGGATGGCCCCACCTTTTGCCACCTCCAACAAAGATTTTCATCGCGACTTACCGCAAATCGGAACTCTGACGTAATCGTCACCGTCCTAACACCGAGTTCAGATAAGCAGCCAAGTAAACCCTCTATGGGTTTACCCAACTTAAGGAAGTTTCGATGTCCCCGAAAAAAAGCCGAGCCTCAAAACCGGTGGTTTTAGTTGTTCTTGCGTCAGGATTAACTGCATTACTTGCTATCCCAGCCGTATCGGCAGCCGCTGAAACACCCAGTGGATCAAGCACTTTGGTAACTGATGGGGTGAGCGCGACCACCACGATTACTACGGACTGGAGTTCGGGATATTGTGCGGATGTAGCAATCTCCACGACATCAAGCCTCGCGAAAACATGGAGCACCGTGCTGCCTTCCGGTATCAGTATGGGCAGTATCTGGAATGCGAAGCAGTCAACTGGTGCCAGCGGATCAATCATCGCGCAAGGGGCCTCGTGGAATCCCACGGTCAAGGCGGGCGAACCAACTTCGTTTGGCTATTGCGCAAATCGCACCACAACTGTTGTGCCCTCCCCTGTGCCAACCAGCGCGCCAACGGAAGCTCCGCCTACACCATCACCAACGATTCCTG
>CAFABK010000048.1_pt1 | contig 11547 bp, 8 predicted proteins | sample 7267871 | NCBI WGS metagenome assembly CAFABK01 (sample SAMEA6814009, study PRJEB35770) | freshwater metagenome | biome: Freshwater; feature: Freshwater reservoir; material: water | place: Czech Republic | collected 2016-04-20 | depth 30m m | reverse complement strand
TCCCGTATTCTTCAAGCTCTTGCTTGCTGTTGCGCCAGGTGAAATAGGTGTAACTCTGCTGAAAACCGACCTCGGCGAGCGCCTGCATCATTGGGCGGCTCGTGAATGCCTCGGCCAAGAATATGACATCGGGATTATCTGCATTTATTGACTCTATGAGTCGATCCCAAAGCCAGATGGGTTTGGTATGTGGGTTATCCACCCGGAAGATTCGCACTCCATGCGACATCCAAAAGCGGACGATGCGTTCAATTTCGGCGTAAAGACCTTCGGGGTCATTATCAAAGTTGAGTGGGTAGATGTCCTGGTATTTCTTGGGTGGATTCTCGGCGTAGGCAATTGACCCGTCAGCGCGAGTGGTAAACCACTGCGGGTGAGTCTTAACCCAAGGGTGGTCCGGTGATGCCTGTAGTGCAAGGTCAAGGGCAATCTCCATGCCGAGTGAGTTGGCCACTGCGACAAAGTCATCGAAGTCTTTAATGGTGCCAAGGTCTGGATGAATCGCATCGTGACCGCCGGCGTCCGATCCGATTGCCCAAGGGGATCCGGGGTCTGAGTCGCTGGCGATCAGAGTGTTGTTTCGCCCTTTTCGATTTGTGAACCCAATTGGATGAACCGGCGGCAAGTAGACGACATCGAAACCCATGTCGGCGATCGGAGCAAGGCGTTTGGCTGCTGAAGGGAAGGTCCCTGAGGTGGGGGGATCAAGCAGAGCCCCTTCGCTGCGCGGGAAAAACTCATACCAGGCGCCAAAGAGGGCGCGGCGCCGTTGCACATTAAGTGGCCACGGGCCGCTCGTGGTCAATTGCTCGCGGATTGGGGTTTCGTTCATTGAGGCGGTTACTCTGGGGTCGACCGCAGCGGCAAGGCGAACCGATGGTGGTAGCGAGGTATTTCGCATCGCGGTAGTCGCGGACATCAGCAGCGATTTAGTAGCCGCCGGCAGCTCGAAGGCAAGTGCCTGGTCCAACAGCAAGGCACCTTCAGCGAACTCGAGTTCAATATCTTGACCAGCAGGTATTTTGATATTTGCACGCCGGAGCCACGTGCACCAAGGATCCCCCCAAGCTTCAATTGTGAAAGTCCAGTGGCCAATCTCATTCGGGCGGATGATGCCTGCCCAAGTTTCTATGCCATCAGGATCCAGAAATACCCTTGAGTGTTCACTTCCATCTGGGCGGTGCAGTACGGCGGCTAGTCCAAGGGTGTCGTGGCCCTCTCGAAAGCAGGTGGCACGAACCCGAACGGCCTCATCAACTGCCGCCGCGGCAGGGCGACGGCCACTTAGTACGGATGGGCTGACTTCGGTGATGGCCAATCGGCCCACCAATAGTGGGGGTACGCCAAAAATTAAGGTCGGGTCATTCGGCGCCGCAGCCATAATGGGTTAAGAGTACCGATGAACAACAGAGTTTTTATTGGCAGTGGGACAATCCGGACTTTTTGGCGAGCGCTCAGCGCTAAGCCCCGCTATCTGGCTACACCGTGCAAACACGTCACCTAGTGTTCGGGAAGAGTTCTACTCTTCATTACCCTCAAAGCACGCTGCGATGTTTGTGGGTGAAAGGATTTGCCAGCCGCCTGAAGTAGGGCGTAGGGCTCCTCCAATTGCGGCCACACCCGGCCGCACCCAACAAACACCCAGTGCGAGCCGAGCACTCGGCGCTGAACTAACTGGTGAATTGACACTGGTACTTGGCATGGCACTCTCCGTTTCTAATTTAGTGAAGAATTTGGATCTCCAATGGGAACACAGTCCTGGGGTAAAGGCAAGGAAATAAGCTTCGTGGCTTAAGAATTGTCCGCGCTATCCCCACCGCACCCGGGCCAGCCGTGGCACAACTTTCACCGACGATTGCAGCGCGGGCTGGTATTGGTAGGGGTAAGAATGCAAACGCTGTCAGACCCGGTACGTTTAACCGGTGCGAGCGATCCGTAGGTTCAACGTCCGGGCCGTACTTCCAGAACCCTTGGCGCCCCTAGAGGCTTTGGCCCATAACTTGCGTTGGTGCTGGAGCCCAAACACCCGCGACCTGTTTGCCGCTATGGACGCCAAAATGTGGAAGTCATTGGGTCAAGACCCAGTTCGGCTACTCGGTGAAATAACAGCTGAGCGATTGGCCGAGTTGGCCGCCGACGAAGGCTACGTGGGCTGGGTGCGCGAGCGGGCCGACGATCTGCAGAGTTACCTCACCGCTGACCGCTGGTTCCAATCCCTGGGTGCTGATGCTCCTGCTGGTATCGCGTACTTCTCACCGGAGTACGGCATCACGTCGGCACTCCCGCAGTACTCGGGCGGCCTTGGGATCTTGGCCGGCGATCACCTGAAAGCAGCGAGTGACCTAGGCGTTCCGCTAATTGCGATCGGCCTGTTTTACCGCGCTGGATATTTTCGCCAGTCGCTTTCGACCGATGGATGGCAACAGGAGCAGTACCCCTTATGTGACCCAGACGGTAGTCCGGTGACGCTGTTGCGTGAAGCTGATAGCGCCTCGGTAAAAGTTTCGGTGGATTTGCCGGGCGGACGCAAGATTTGGGCGCGAATCTGGATAGCACAGGTCGGGCGCGTGCCGCTGCTGATGCTCGACTCCGATGTCGAGGAGAACGCTCCAGCCGAGCGTGATGTCACCGATCGGCTGTATGGCGGTGGCGGGGAGCACCGGTTGCAGCAGGAGATGCTGCTTGGCATCGGTGGGGTCAGGGCATTGCGCGCATACTGCCGGCTAACCGGGCGCACCGAACCTGAGGTATTTCATACCAACGAGGGCCACGCAGGATTCCTCGGGTTCGAGCGTATCCGCGAATTGCTCTCGGAAAATTCTGACATGGGCTTCGATGAAGCCCTTGAGGTGATACGCGCGGGCACGGTATTCACGACTCACACACCGGTGCCTGCAGGTATTGACAGATTTCCTCGCGAGCTGGTCACCCAGTATCTGGGTGGTGCAAATGGCGAAGCCAAGTTGCCGGTCGAGCGAATTATCGCGTTGGGTGCCGAGACGTACCCTGGGGGCGACCCCAATGTATTTAATATGGCGGTAATGGGCTTGCGCCTTGGGCAGCGCGCAAACGGTGTTAGCTTGCTACACGGTCGGGTTTCCCGAGAGATGTTTGCTGGGCTGTGGCCAGGCTTCGATGCAGACGATGTGCCCATCGCATCCATCACTAACGGTGTGCATGCACCGACGTGGGTAGCTCGAGAAATCTTGGATATTGCGGCCAACGCACTCGGCCCAGATCAAGGCGATGAAGCCAGCGCATGGGCAGTTATCGCGCAGGCCGGTGATGAGCATTTGTGGGGCATAAAGCGGTCATTACGTGAGCAGTTGATTGTGATGGCCCGCGAACGTCTACGTGCATCTTGGATAAATCGCGGTGCCAGCGAGATGGAACTGAAGTGGGTTGACAATGTCTTGGATCCTGATGTTCTCACCATCGGCTTTGCGCGTCGCGTGCCTTCCTATAAGCGATTGACGTTGATGCTTCGTGACCAAGAGCGGTTACGGGCCCTGCTGCTAGATCCAATACGACCTGTTCAATTGGTGATCGCTGGTAAGTCTCACCCAGCCGATGACGGCGGTAAGCGGTTGATCCAAGAGTTGGTTAAATTCGCAGACGAAGTCGATGTACGCAATCGCATCGTGTTCTTGCCAGATTACGACATCAGCATGGCAACCTTGCTGTATCCCGGCTGCGATGTTTGGTTGAACAATCCGATCAGACCACTTGAAGCCAGCGGAACTTCGGGCATGAAGGCTGCCCTTAATGGCGCTCTAAACCTGTCAATTCTTGATGGCTGGTGGGATGAATGGTTTGACGGGCAAAATGGCTGGGCCATCCCAACGGCTGACGGTATTGATGACCCCGATCGCCGAGATGATATTGAAGCAGCTGCCCTCTATGACCTAATCGAAAATTCGGTTGCTTCAACTTTCTATGATCGCGACGCGCATGGTATGCCGCGAACTTGGATTGCGATGGTGCGGCACACCCTTGGCACTCTGGGGCCAAAAGTTCTTGCAAGCCGCATGGTGCGTGAGTACGTGACCCGTCTATACACCCCAGCAGCGATCTCGTCGCGCGAGATGCGCGTAAATGATTTTGCACTAGCGGCCGAGGTTTCGTCTTGGAAAACTCATGTCCGCGTCGCCTGGCCCGAGTTGAAGGTTGATCACGTCGAATCACATGGCGTGGGGGACGCAGTACTGGTTGGTACTCAAATTATGGTCAAGGCCTTTGTGTCGCTGGCGAATCTGACGACCGATGACGTTGTCGTTCAAATCGTGTTTGGCCGGGTTGATGCTGACGATCGGATTGTGCAGGCCGGTCATTCTGCAATGGCTCCCGTTGAGCAGTACGAGGGTAATCGCTGGCAGTACCAAATTTCCTTGCCGTTGGAGCAAAACGGTCCATTCGGTTACACCGTCCGAATGCTGCCGAGGCATCGTGGATTAGCAACCCCAGAAGAATTGGGGCTGCAGGTGCTGGCTCAAGGAATTGCGATCAACTCTTAGGAGTTTGAGTGTTCGCACTTAGGTCTCTAGTCGGTTACTTCGAATACGAGCATGCTGTGCGGCACCAGCGCGACATCGCTACTTGCCAATTCGGTGGAGCGCGGTATTGCAGAATCTTGTTCGGTATCGATAACGCGATGATAACTGGATCCGTATGGGTTGCCCGGCAAAGTGAATGATTGGGCTTCTTGGCCCGCGTGCATCAAGACGAGAAATGATTTGCCGCCATTGACCCCAGCGATGAACATTCCTAGGGTGCGCGAATCCGATGAGTTCCATTCATCAACGGTAATCTCGCGCCCCTCTGGCGAAATCCAAGCAAGGTCTTTTGGGCCACCTTCGTGGATAGGGCGGCCAGCGAAGAAGTAACGCTGGCGAAAAGCTGAGTGATCACGCCGCAACTGCACCAAAGAGGTAGTGAAGGCATGGAGTTCTTGCTGCCAAGGTTCCCAATCCCAGTTGAGCCACGAAATCTCGTTGTCTTGGCAGTAAGCGTTGTTGTTGCCAATTTGGGTTCGCCCAAACTCATCACCGGCGGTCAACATGGGAACGCCGGTCGAGAGCAACAAGGTGGTCATTAGGTTTCGTATCTGTCTGCGGCGAAGTATGTTGATTGTTTCATCGTTAGTTTCACCTTCAATACCGAAATTGGATGACCTATTGTCATCGGTGCCATCGCGGTTACCCTCAAGATTTGCCTCATTGTGTTTATGCTCAAAAGTAACTAAGTCACGCATCGTGAACCCGTCATGGGCGGTGATGAAATTAATCGACGCCGATGGCCTCCTTCCCTCACTCGCGTAGAGATCGGCTGAACCGGTCAGGCGCCAGCCCAGTTCACCGATACCGGCAGCGCCCCGCCAGTAGTCGCGCACGCAGTCGCGGTACTTGCCATTCCACTCGGTCCATAGGGGCGGGAATTCACCGACTTGATACCCACCCGGCCCCACATCCCAAGGCTCTGCAATGAGCTTGACGCGGCGAAGTACCGGATCCTGCTGGATGGTCGTCATGAAGTTACCGAGCATGTCGACGTCATGAAGTGAGCGCGCGAGTGCAGATGCTAGATCAAAGCGGAAGCCATCCACGTGCATCTCGGTGACCCAGTACCGCAGCGAATCCATGACAAGCTGCAGTACATGCGGGTGCGAGACATCCAGTGTATTACCGGTACCGGTGTAGTCGGTATATCTACGCCCACCATCCTGCAGCCGGTAATAGTCATCATTGCCGACACCGCGGAAGGCAAGAGTTGGCCCAAATTCGTTGCCCTCGGCAGTGTGGTTGTAGACGACATCAAGAATTACCTCAAGACCGGCCGCATGCAGTGCCTTGACCATCTCCTTGAACTCACGTACCTGCTCACCGCGGGTGCCGGTCGATGCGTAGCTCGAGTGCGGAGCAAAGAAGCCGATGGAGTTGTAACCCCAATAGTTGGTCAAACCCAGTTTGAGGAGGTGGGTTTCATCAACGAAGTGCTGAATGGGCATTAACTCGATCGCGGTGGCGCCGATATTTCTTAAGTAATCAATGATGGCTGGGTGCGCTAAGCCCGCGTAAGTGCCGCGCTGATGCTCTGGCACATAGTGGTTGCGCATTGTGAGGCCCCGCACATGAGCCTCGTAGATAAGGGTGTCGCCCCATGCGGTGTTTGGATGGGTGTCGCCTCCCCAATCGAACCACGTATCAGCCACCACACTTCGTGGTACAAAAGGTGCTGAATCGATCGTGTTTATCGTGAGGTCATCATCGCCCACGTGGCCGAAAACGGCAGGGTTCAACTCGAATTTGCCGTCAATCGCGCGCGCATAAGGGTCAAGGAGCAGCTTGTTGGGGTTCCAGCGCCTCCCAGAACTTGGATCCCACGGGCCGTCGACCCGAAATCCGTAGCGAGTTCCCACGGGCAGGTCGCTGACGTGCGTGTGGAAGATATTGAAAACTTTGTGGGTCAAGGGGATGCGGTACTCCGGTCCATTGTCAGGGAAGACACACAGGTCGACAGCGCTCGCCGACTGCGCCCATAAAGCCACATTGGCTCCGCCGTGCCCGTCAGGGTGTACGCCGAGAGGATCCCAACCGGTGTTCACCGGGTCCACGCTACAGGCCCGCCGGGCTCGAGGTCGGCTAGTCAGTAGGCTCCTGCGCATGGGTGAATATGTATCGATAGAGGTAACCGGCAAGGTCGCGACCATTGTGTTGGCTCGCCCGCCGATGAATGCACTCTCGCGCCAAGTGCAGGAGGAATTGCGCGCGGCGGCCCACGAGGTTAGCGCCCGACGCGAAATCGGTGCGGTAGTTGTCTATGGGGGCCCGAAATTGTTTGCCGCCGGTGCCGATATCAAGGAAATGGTCGAGATGGATTATCAAGAGATGGCCCTGAAGTCGGGTGAACTCCAATCCGCGTTCACCGCCATTGCCAATATCCCGGTACCGACAATTGCTGCGGTCACCGGCTACGCCCTCGGTGGCGGCTGCGAGTTAGCGCTTTGCTGTGACCTCCGCATTGCTGGCGATAATGCGAAACTGGGGCAACCTGAAGTACTCCTCGGAGTAATTCCGGGGGCGGGCGGTACCCAGCGATTGTCGCGGTTGGTTGGCCCATCGCGTGCCAAGGATCTAATTTTCAGTGGACGATTCGTTAGCGCCGAGGAGGCGCTGCGTATTGGTCTAGTCGACCGAGTTGTCGCTCCTGATGACGTGTATACCGAAGCGATGGCCTGGGCTGAGCAGTTTGCCGGTGGATCAGCCGTGGCACTTGCCGCGGCAAAGCGGGCAATTAACTTTGGGCTCGAAGTCGATCTAAATACCGGCCTGGAGATTGAGCGCGGAGAGTTTGCCGGTCTCTTTGCCACCGATGATCGGATAATCGGCATGACTTCATTTATCGAAAATGGCCCAGGCAAGGCGAAGTTCACCGGTAGATGAGACGTATGGACGACCCTGTTGTCGGTGATCCAATCACTCGTGCCTGTCCGACCCGAAATTGGCGAATGTTCTCTACCATGACTGGGAAGCGTCAACCGATGACGAGAAGTGGAATATCTCCTACGACCAGCGCTGAATCGATTAGGCCCGAGGTCGATTTGAGCATGTTGCCGGTGTAGTTAAGGAGCCCTACGGCAGGGCCCTTGAGCTTGGCAGTGGCACCGGTTTCTTCCGACTCAACCTCATGCAGGCGAAGGTCACAAACTCCGGGGTGGTTACTGATATTTCATCGGGAATGGTTGATGTGGCTATTCGAAATGGCCTTCAGCTGGGGCTGGAAGTCACAGGTCAAGTCGCTGACGCTGAGCAACTCCCGTTTCCTGATGGGTCATTTGATTTAGTCGTCGGCCACGCTGATGCTCCATCACCTACCAGATGTTGAGCTAGCGATGCGCGAAGTCTTGCGGGTACTTAAGCCAGGTGGGCGTTTCGTCTTTTGTGGCGAACCCACCGATTACGGCGACTTTGTCGCGCGCCGATTGTCGAGGCTAACTTGGTGGGGGGCATCGCGGGCGACGCAGCTACCATTCCTGCGTGATCGTTGGGCTCGCCCGGTTGATGAACTTGCGAAATCCTCGGCCGAGGCCAAATTAGAAGCAGTAGTTGATCTGCATACCTTTGACCCTGACCAACTTGCGCGCCTTTGTCTGCGCGCCGGGGCGGTTGATGTCAATACGGTCACCGAGGAGCTGACCGCTTCTTGGTTTGGCTGGCCGGCACGAACTTTCGAGGCGGCGGTCAAGCCTGGCGCACTGGGCTGGAACTGGGCCAAGTTCACCTACCGAAGCTGGCTGGGGTTATCGTGGATAGATGAGCATGTTCTCGAGCCTGTGGTCCCGGACGAGCTGTTCTACAACGTTTGCGTGACCGGTACCCGCGCGTAGGCTCCTGCGCCGGCAGCTCCCCGGTCATGGGTGGGCCTTGTGCGCCAGCAGCGGCCCGGTGCCCGCGCGCAACTGCTTGCTCCAGCAGCGGCCCGGTTGTGGGTGGGCCTTGTACCTGCTCGTTCCGTCATTTTTCGGGCATTTTTTGACGGTTCCAGCAGGTTCAAGCCGAACGTAAGGTGTGGTGCGATCGTGTGAGGGCAGTGGATATGCGCCCATTGAGTACGGCGGCGGGCTCTAGCAAGTCGCTCCAACTCCACCTAATTACCTCGAAGCCCAATTCGCGTAGTCGATCTTCGCGCAACTTCTCCTGATACAGACTCTCTTTGTTGGTGTATTTGAGGCGGCCGTCAGCCTCGCCGATGACCATTTTGTCCTCCCAACAGAAATCCACCCGCGCGACGAATCGCCCACCCCTATCAGTCACCTGAAATTGGCAGGTCGGAAGTTCGATATTCCAGTCAAGGAATCTAACCCACGAGAGTGACTCTAGAGCCGATTCTCGGAGCATGTTCAGGTGACGCGCGGCGCGGTGTACGCGACTGCTGCCACGAATATCGGTGCTGGGTAGAGCAGCATCGAGTGCTGCAACGGTGAACAGTCCGGAGTGAAGTGCCGCATCACCGCAACAAATCGCGTCGACGAAGGGATGGATGCGGGCGATATCGAGCCACGTTCGTAATGGGGTTGTCACCGGAGCAGGCAGGTGAGATATTTCCATCGGAGCTAAGGCGCCGGATCGGTACCGCGTGCCCGTGCGAGTTCCAGTCCATGCCCCAGGTGGAACCAGAAGCTCAACATTTTGGGGTGTGCCAGTCACGAGTGGCAACTGATGCAGCATTGCTGCAGAACCAAAAGCAATGACACTGCCCGAGACTTTCAGCGCACGGGCAACGGCTAGTTGCACATGTAAATTGCGATGTCGGGCGAATGGATCAAGATCGTCGGCCCGGGGCAAACTCCTCGAATAGGTACCTGATCCAAGTGCCGCCCAGCGCCCTGAACGAACCCGCTGCCGCACTTGGTCAGCGGTCATACCTGCGGCCACGGCCTCGGACATGGTGAAGATTTCGGGCAGTGAAATTGAGTCGTTGGAGTTGTCCAATGTCATGGTGACAGCGTTCAGCATTAATCACTTAGTGCCAAATGACTATCCACAGGCTGATACCTGCTCGTTCCGTCAAGGGCGGGCCTTATGCCTGCTCGTTCCGTCAAAATCCACAACAGAAGTGACGGAAGAAGCAGGTTTAAGGACCTCCGGTGACGGAAGAAGCAGGTTTAAGGACCTCCGGTGACGGAACGAGCAGGTTTAGGCCGGGCTTGCTGGCCGTATGCTGCGGGGGTGCGGATCCTTCACCTGTCGTGGGAGTACCCACCGGTGGTGTACGGCGGCTTGGGGCGTCACGTGCACGCCATCGCGCAGACCCAAGCGGCACTCGGCTTTGACGTCACGGTTATTACGCAGGCAACTGAAGGCGCCAGCCCAGATGAGGTGGTGAACGGGGTTCGGGTACTGCGGGTGAGCCCGGATGCGCCGTATGTGCCACTTGATGAAGAGCACCTGCTGGCTTGGGTCGCTGGTTTCAATAGCGCGGTAGCGCGTGCGGGGATCCGACTTATGCGCACATGGAAGCCGCAGGTAGTGCACGGTCATGACTGGTTGGTGGCCCACGCCGCGTCCGTCATCAAAGAAGCAACACGCATCCCGTATGTGACGACAATGCATGCAACCGAAGCTGGTCGGCATCAAGGTTGGCTGCCAAGTGAACTCTCGCGAAGTATCCACAGCATCGAGTGGTGGTCAACTTATGAAGCCCGCCGGGTAATTGCCTGCAGTGAACACATGCGGTGGGAGGTCGGGCAACTCTTCAACCCACCGCTGAATAAGACCGTGGTGATTGCCAATGGGATTGACTCAGGCCGCTGGCGGGTAACTGCTCGGCAGCGGCTAATTGCACGAGCGCAGTACCAGACCCCGTTAGTTGTTTTCACCGGGCGCTTGGAGTGGGAGAAAGGTGTCCACACCTTGATTGACGCTATGCCGCGCCTGCGACGACAGGTTGCAGGTGTGCACATTGTTATTGCGGGCCGGGGGAACGCCGACGCGCAATTGCGCGAGCAGGTTAGAGCGAAGCGCCTGGGCAAAGCGGTGACCTTTTTGGGTTGGCTACCTGAAGAGCAATTGCATGCGCTTGTCGCTGCGGCCGATGCGGTGGTGGTGCCGTCCCTATATGAGCCCTTTGGAATAGTCGCACTTGAAGCAGCATCGGTTGGCACGCCGCTTGTAGTGGCACGAACCGGTGGATTGGCAGAGTTGGTTGAAGATGGTGTCACCGGGCGAACTTTCGCCCCCGGCAACGTCGTTGAGCTAGCCAGCACCCTCGCACAGGTACTGCTTGATCCACCGCGCGCGGCCGCCTCTGCCCGTGCGGCACGTACCAAAGTGCGAAGTGATTTCGGCTGGCCCGCGATCGCAGCTCAAACGGTTGAGGTGTATCGGGAGGCGATAGCTGATGAGAGCCGCCCGCAAATAATCCCCTTGGTCAAGTTGGCGGGGTTGGTCGGGCCACCGGATCCGCTGCCCGGGAACCTGCTGACCGGAGCAGTTTCCTAGCGACTCGGTAGTCTTCGTGGCCGTGAGCCCACGAGATCGGCGACAAGCGCGATTCATGACTATGGCATCTGCACGATGGGTGATCCGAAATCGGGCGTGGTCACCGTGGTACCTAATTTGCTACTGGCGGTTTCTCGTCTTCAAGGTTCGTAACCCCCACATAATCACTACCGGGTTTGTTTTCTTCGGCAAGCATGTTGAAGTAAATGCTCGCAAAGGTTATGGGCGCATGATCTTGGGCCGTTGGGTCCACCTTGGCGATAACAACCGACTGCGTTGCCATGAGGGCAACTTGGTGATTGGCGATAAGTGCGTCTTTGGGCGCGAAAACACCGTGAATGCCTATCTAGATATAGAAATAGGCGCTGGGTCAATTATTTCTGATTGGGTATACGTCTGTGACTTCGACCATGTAACTGAAGACATCTACCGGCCCATCAAGGATCAAGGTATCGTTAAATCACCGGTTCGAATCGGCCCTGATGTTTGGATAGGCACCAAGGCGACCGTATTACGCGGCACCACGGTTGGTAATGGAAGCGTGCTTGGG
>CAFABK010000047.1_pt1 | contig 12052 bp, 9 predicted proteins | sample 7267871 | NCBI WGS metagenome assembly CAFABK01 (sample SAMEA6814009, study PRJEB35770) | freshwater metagenome | biome: Freshwater; feature: Freshwater reservoir; material: water | place: Czech Republic | collected 2016-04-20 | depth 30m m | reverse complement strand
GGCAACCTGTCTAAATGCATCAGGCGACTTATATCCTTTGCATCTCTATCCACGATGCGTGAAAGATAGTTGTCAAACCACGCTTGTCGCCGACGTCCGCTACGCAGCCGAGGTTCTGGATAGGACCCTTCACAAATAATTTCTAGGTACTCATCACGGGACATGGTGCCAGCAACATCGTTAAGCCCAATTTCGTCTCCGCTAAATAGTCGACTTGCTAGATCATCCTTGCCGCTTCGAATCTCACCTTGGCTCAATCCGAACAGTGGGATTGTCTCCGCTCTCCCCGCTAAACTTTCGTGCTGCCCTGGAATGCGCAGTAGGTCGGCGGAGCCAGTCAGAAGAAACTGACCGGGACGACGCTGCTCATCCACGACGGCCTTAACTGCGCGCAGTAGCTCAGGTGCGCGCTGCACCTCATCAATAGCTAGGAGGGAGTCGGGGTTTTGCCGGACAAAAGAATCAGGGTCATTTTGGGCGGCACTGAGTACCGAGTGGGTATCCAGCGTGAGTAACCGGGCGCCAGTGCCAGCCAACACCTGCGTTGCAAGTGTGCTCTTGCCTACCTGTCTTGCGCCCTGGATTAGGACCACCGGGGTATCGACTAAAGCCATCTTCACAAGGCCCTCCGCGTGGCGCGAAAATGCCTTATATCCAGGGTTTTCGTTGCTCATACCCTCTATCATACTTGATTGACCCGCGGATCCGCCAGTCTAATCTCGCGGATCCGCCGGTCCAATCTCGCGGATTCGCCGGTCTGATCTCGCGGATCCGCCAGGCCAATCCCAGGTAGTTCTACCACTTGACCCAAACAAGATGCACCTACTGCCAAATCCTGTGAGACTCCGTCCAACGCAACCGAGGAGTCCACATGATCATTCACTCATCACCCTTGGCCGATGTTGAGATCCCTAACATCGCGGTCACGAAGTACGTCATGCGCGAGGCCGCTCGGGTACCAGATCGGGCCGCACTAATCGACGGACCAACCGGCCGCAGTTACACCTATGCGCAACTCAATGGAATGATCCACGCCTTCGCCGGCGGCCTGCAGGCGCGCGGCCTTGGCCCGGGCGACACGATCGCTTTAATGTCACCAAATATCCCTGAGTTCGCGATTGTCTTTCATGGGGCCGCAGTAGCTGGGGTCGCCGTAAGCACCGTCAATCCGACCTACACCGCGGATGAAGTTCGCTTTCAACTAATTGACTCAGACTCCAAACTACTCATTACAATTGCGATGTTCCTCGAGACAGCGAAAGAGGCAATTAGCGGAACTGAAGTAACCGAAATCGCCATCATCGGTGATGCAACCGAGGGCACCACGGCCTTTGCCAGCATGTTTGGTGCGCCCATTGAGCAGGTCGCGGTTGATCCAAGTGAGCAGGTGGTTGTACTTCCATATTCCTCAGGCACCACCGGGCTCCCGAAGGGGGTGATGCTCACCCATCGCAATCTCGTCGCGAATCTCGCTCAGGTCGAAGATGCCTTGGCGGTTTCTGATGGTGAACTCGTACTCGCCGTGCTGCCCTTCTTTCACATCTATGGCATGCAGGTACTCCTGAATGAATTCCTGTCACGTGGCGCGACCATCGTCACCGTGCCGCGCTTTGATCTTGAGCAGTGCTTGAGCATCATTCAAGAACATAAGATCACCAGATTATTCGCCGTGCCACCGATCGTGCTCGCCCTCGCCAAGCACCCACTCGTTGACAAGTACGACCTCTCGAGCCTCAAGCAGGTGTTCTCCGGCGCTGCGCCACTTAGTGCTGAACTCGCTCAAGAGGCAGCCACGCGCATCGACTGCGATGTAGTTCAGGGCTTCGGGATGACAGAGTTGTCACCGGTCAGCCACGTAACTTGGCCCGGGCAGTTCAAGCCCGGCACCGTAGGCGTCACCATCCCAAATACCAAATGCCGCATCGTTGACCCCGAAACCGGCGAGGATCAAGATGTCGGCGGGGTTGGTGAGCTTTGGGTGCAGGGCCCGCAAGTTATGAAGGGTTACCTGAACAACGCCGAGGCCACCGCTTTGACCATCGACGCCGATGGTTGGCTGAAGACCGGCGATGTCGCCACGATCGACGCCGATGGGCATGTCGCGATCGTGGATCGCCTTAAGGAGCTAATCAAGTACAAGGGCTTCCAAGTGGCCCCGGCAGAACTTGAGGCTCTGCTACTTACCAACCCAAAGATCGCCGATGTTGCCGTTATCGGGGTGAGTGACGAGGAAGCCGGTGAGATCCCCCGTGCCTTCGTGGTGCTCCGGCCAGATCAAGAACTGACCGCCGCAGAAGTCACCGACTTCATGCAAGACAAGGTTGCGACCTATAAGGTCGTGCACGACGTAGTGTTCGTCGACGCTATCCCTAAGTCTGCATCGGGCAAGATTCTTCGCCGGCTGCTTCGCGGCTCCTAACGAAAGGTCCCAAATGAAATTGCGCAATGGCAAGAGTGCAGCAGCCTTAACAGCTTGCCTGATGGGTGCAAGTCTTCTCATCGCCGCTGCCCCGGGCGCCAATGCCGCCCCCGCGTCGCCACTGCTTGGCACCTGGACGGGCCCGGCCGATGTCTACTACGGAGGGTCGTTCACACAGGGCACCGAGAAGCTCACCATCACCACCGCCCGAGGTAATGTCGCCAAAGGCACCTGGCAGTGGAAATCGGCCGGCGGTAAGTGGTCTAAGCCCAAGCTCGTGCAACTAATTGCCATGAACTCCGCTATCGGTGCGACCAGCATCGACATTCTTGGCGCTGACGGCGATGGCACTTACGAAGGCGTATTGATCCCCGGAGTGAGCTTCGAAATTGGTTACATGGATCCGTCGCCTGACGGTAGTAAAAATACCTTGGTTTTACATTCACTGATGTCCAAATCAAAGTAATGGCAATTTCCCAAATCGCTGCTTCAGGCACCTTCACCCTCGGCGCCAACACCACCGACCCCCTCACGGTCCGCCGATTGGGTTTTGGCGCCATGCGCATCACCGGTGCCGGCATCTGGGGTGATCCGCCCGATCATGATGTCGCGATCAAAGTTTTACGCCGCGCCGTTGAACTAGGTGTCGACTTCATCGACACAGCTGACTCGTACGGCCCGTACGTGAGTGAGGATCTCATTCGCGAGGCGCTTTATCCATATAACGATGTGTTGATCGCCACCAAAGGTGCGTTGACCAGGCAGGGGCCGGATATGTGGGAGCCGGTAGGCGCCCCCGTATACCTGCGCCAATGTGTGCAGATGTCACTGCGCCGCCTCGGTGTTGAACGCATTGATCTTTGGCAACTGCATCGCATTGATCCAAAGGTGCCAGCCGAAGACCAATTCGGCGTCATGAAACAGATGCAGGACGAAGGCCTGATCCGCCATATTGGGTTATCCGAAGTAAGTGTGGCTGAATTATTGAGTGCCCAAAAATTCTTCAACGTCGTTAGCGTTCAGAATCTTTATAACGCGAGCAACCGGGCCTCCGAAGAACTCCTATCTCACTGCGCCTCTAACCAGATCGGTTTCATCCCGTGGTTTCCGCTCGGCAACCGTGAATTAGTTGCCACCGATGGGCCACTCGCCGCTATAGCAAGCAGGTTGGGCTGCACCCCGGCGCAGGTTGCTCTTGCGTGGTTACTTCAGCACTCACCGGTCATGCTGCCAATACCGGGCACCGGGTCAATTGCCCACTTGAACGAGAACTGCGGCGGCGCCAGCGTGCAACTTGATGAGCTAGCAATCAGCGAGATCAATGACTTAGGTAAAGACCTAGTTTGACTCCTGCCGGGCAAGCCATTGCTGGAAATCAATCTCCTGCTCCTCGCGCCACTTATCAACCTGCCCTGAAAGCTCCGCTGAACTAACAGCGGTGAGTGCCGGGTAGGCGTCGACCTCAGCTAAGAAGATCTGGCCGGCGGCGATGGCATCGGCTTGTGCCCCATGCCAGTCAGCGTCATTCAAAGTGATTCCGTAGCGCGCCGCGGTCGGTTGCAGGCGCCGCTGCGCCTTACCTTTCACATACTTATTGAACTGGCGATCAATCACATAAGCACACACCGCGAGCCCAGCAGGGAGTGGCGCCAGCCCCGCCCTGATCAAGTTCGAATCTGTCACCGGAATATCGAAATCAGATTTAAAACAGACAATCGGGGCCCCTGTGCTCAATAAGAATGAGCGGATATCAGCCAGGGCCAAAACTTGCTCGATACCCTCGGCCCTACTCATTTCAGTGGTAACACCATGAATGGCGCTGGCGGCTTCGGGGATCTCAACATCGACGGAGATGAGCCAAGATCTCGATTCAACCGGTAGGCGGTCGACGAAGTGAATCGCAGCTGCCGTAACGATGCGTGCTTCACCTACATCAACACCGGTAGTCTCGGTGTCATAGGCAATGAAACCTTGATCGACCCAAGATTTTGGCATTAAGCCTCCCGCGCTTAGGACACCAAATATAGCCGCTGCAAGCACCGCACTAGGTTCTTGCGGCCAAGAATCTCAACGAGGGCGCGAGGGCTAAGTCGCTCTGAACTGGCGCACCGGCAAGGTGTGCCAGCCCGCCCCAAACATGTCTAAGCCAACCAATTATCCTATTTTTAAGGGACAATTCCCGGCAGACTCTGCAAGAACTTCAGCCAACACACTCTAATTGAATGGGGAAATCAAATGAGCGTGCTAGGTCAATCAATAATCGCCGGCCAATCGGTACACGGAGCGAACGGCACCTCACATGCCATCAACCCCGCCACCGGAGAGGCATTGGAGCCGACTATCTACTTCATCGGCATCGATGAGATCGACCAGGCCGCGCGGGCGGGGCAAGCCGCTTTTGATACCTACCGCAACACGTCGCCGGAGGAGCGCGCAGTTTTCCTCGAGACGATCGCGGCGAACCTTGATGAGATGAAGGCTGAGATCGTGGAGAGGGCCCAGCAAGAATCCGGGCTGACAGCTGCCCGCCTTGAAGGCGAGCACGGGCGCACGACAAATCAACTCCGACTCTTCGCCAAGGAGCTGCGCCTAGGGGCTCATCAAGAGGTGCGCATTGACCACGCACTACCAGAGCGGCTGCCAACACCGGGGCCGGAGATTCGCCAACGGCAGGTGCCACTGGGTCCGGTCGCGGTATTTGGAGCGAGCAACTTCCCCCTCGCATTTTCAGTCGCCGGGGGTGATACCGCATCGGCCCTAGCCGCCGGCTGCCCGGTGATAGTCAAAGCCCATAACTCCCATGCGGGCACCTGCGAGCTCGCCGGTCAGGCGATTACCAAAGCCGTGAGCGACTGCGGTCTGCCGCCCGGGGTTTTCTCGATCATCTTCGGGCCGGGGGCGAGTGTGGGCCAGGCTCTCGCCGCGCACCCATCGATAAAAGCAATCGCCTTCACCGGCTCCCAAAGTGCGGGCACCGCTTTGATGCGCACGGCCGCCGACCGCCTTGAACCGATACCGGTCTATGCCGAGATGTCGAGCGTTAACCCCGTGGTGCTATTTCCCGGGGCGATCGCCAAAGATCCAAAGGCGTTGGCCGCTGGTTTTGTCGCATCACTAACCCTTGGCGCCGGTCAGTTCTGCACCAACCCGGGTTTGATCTTGATCCCGGTGGATGCACCCAGCATCACCGAGGCCATCATTACCGCACTTGGTGAACTCACCGGGCAGACGATGCTCTCATCGGGGATTTTTGACGCCTATAACGAGGGCAATGAACGACTACATGCTTCGGGCGCTGAACTAATCGCCACCGGGGCGGCCGGACCTACGCTAAATTCGCCAGCGCCAACGATCTACCGCACCAACGCCGCACACCTGCGTGCAAACGTAGATTTGCAGGACGAAGTCTTCGGCTCATCAGCCCTGCTGGTTACCTATGTGGATCTTGATGACCTAAAAACCACCTTAGAAGCACTGCAGGGGCAATTGACTTGCACCGTGCACGCTGTTGAATCCGACTATCCGCAGGTGGCAGCAATTATGCCGATAATGGAGCGCAAGGCCGGCCGCAGCATCTTAAATGGTTGGCCCACCGGCGTCGAGGTAAATCAAGCCGTCGTGCACGGCGGGCCGTTCCCGGCGACCTCAGATTCTCGCACCACATCCGTTGGCACTTTGGCCATCTACCGGTTCCAGCGACCGGTGAGTTATCAGGGGTTCCCTGATCAGCTCTTGCCGGTTGCGGTTTCGGACGACAACCTTTGGGCGCTGCCCCGCCGCATCAACGGTAAGTTGACTTAAACGGGTACGGCGAGCGCCGGTCAACCACCAGCGAGCTGGCCAACTCAATCTGTTACGGCTTGCCGCACCGACTCAGCGCCCTATCTGTGCCATACCCCCCCCCCCATGAATAGATGCAATTGGAGGTTTAGAACCTTGCTTTTGGGGGAATGATCTGCCTAACATGTCCATCACAACCCGGTAACTCCGAACCCAATAAAGGGGCAAAACGCATGAGCGATCTCTCTGACGACCTGTTGGACGACGACACACCCGAATTCCACGGCTTAAGTCGGCGCCAACTGCTCGCCAGCGCGGCTGCTTCGGCCGCCGGGATCGCGGCCATTCGCAGTGCTTCACCGGCTGCCGCGGTGGATTACCCGCTCATGCCCTTCAAGAGCCGGGGCCGGCTGACCAAGCGCCCCAACTTCTTGGTGATCATGATCGACGAACAACGCCAGCCGGTGCCATTTGAGTCCCGCGCCCTCGGTGTGTGGCGGAAGCAGAACCTCAAGGGCCAGCAGGCCCTGATGGCAAATGGCACCGAGTTCATGAACCACCAGATTATGTCTTCGGCCTGCGCGCCCAGCCGCGCCTCGTTCTGGACGGGTCAGTACCCCTCACTTCACGGTGTTACCCAAACCACCGGCGCCGCCAAAAGCGCCCTTGAAGAAGACACCTACTGGCTGACCCCAAACACTGTGCCAACCATGGGCAATTATTTCCGCGCGGCCGGCTACGAAACCTGGTACCGCGGCAAGTGGCACGTCAGCGACGCTGACCTTTATATACCCGGCACCAACACCCCGATCCCCAGCTACCGGGCAAACGGGGCACCGGATCTGCGCCTCGAAAAACTCTACGAAGAGGTAAACCGGCTCGATAGCTTCGGCTTCAATGGTTGGGTTGGGCCCGAGCCCCACGGCGCGAACCCCTATGACAGTGGATCATCAGCCCCATTCTTCGTCGGGCGCGATGCCACCTATGAGCGCCTAGGTGTTCAAACAATCAAGAAGTTGCAGCGTGGGCGCAAGCCGTGGCTCATGGTTACCTCATTCGTCAACCCCCACGACATTGTGCTCTGGGGGCGGTTGTCACTTCTGCTGAACAATATGTGGTTGCGCCAGCAAAATGAGCGGTCGAATGTGCCTCTCGAGTTGTTCCTCGACACCATGTGGTCGCAGCTCAAGGATGAAAACCTCATCACTAAGCCACGCGCCCAAGCAAGTTACCGCGACACCTACGCGAGTGCATTCCAGCCAAATGACAACACGCATCCCTACCACCAGTTCTACTACGCCCTGCAAGAAACTGTCGATAAGCATGTTGCCAAGATCTTGCAGACTTTGATGTCTAATCGCCAGTCTTACCGAGACACGATCGTCCTCTACGTCTCTGACCACGGCGATCTACTCGGTAGCCATGGCGGGCTCTACCAAAAGTGGCACAACGCTTACGACTCAGTGCTTCGCGTGCCACTTGTGGTTCACAACCCGATCTTGTTCCCCAAGGCCGAGCAGACGCAGGTGCTAACCAGCCATGCGGATGTCCTGCCGACAATGCTCGGCTTGGCCGGATTAAATGTTGATGCCGTTCAGCGCCGCCTAAAGCTCACCCATAACGAGGTTCACCCACTGGTGGGCCGCGATCTCTCGGGCTTCTTGCTCGGCGAGCGCAAGGCCGAAGCCGTAACTGGCCCGGTCTACTTCATGACCGACGACGAGCCGACCCGTGGCGACTACCAACTCGATTCCTTCGGCCGCTATTACGAATCAGTCGTGCAGCCGAACCACATTGAAGCTGTTGTGGCGCAGTTGCCAACCGGAGCCGGCGGCTCCATGCAGCAGTGGAAGTTTGCTCGCTACTTTGATAATGATCAGTTCTGGAGTGCTCCTGGCCAGGCGGATATTGTTACTAACTTGGTGGGCTCACAAGCCAAGCCCGGTGAGGTAACCGGCACCACCACCGTCAAGGTTTACCGGGCAACCGCCTTCACGGTGACTCCGCCGCCGGACGAGTACGAGCTCTACAACATGACAGCTGACCCATTGGAGATTGACAACCTCGCGGGCAATCCGGCATATGCTGCAATCCAGGCCCAAATGGCAAACCTGCTGGTTGCCCAGCGTGACCTAAAGCGCATATATCCATCAGGTCGGGGAGCTGTCACCAAGCAAGATGCCCAGTTGAGTCAAGGGCCGGTACCTGCTCGCCCAACCGGGCCACAGCAACTTGTTGCCCTCGACATCATTAACACGTTGAGCAACGCCTAATCAGAAAGCCAACTTCACAACAGATTGGTACAGACATGAACTTAGCCCCGCGTTTTGCCAGTATCGCCCTTGTCGGAGTTGCTGTATTTGCTCTGCTTTCGGCTACCACCGCTACCGCCGCGCCGCTCGCTGCACCTACCGGCACTTACACCGAAAAGTGTGGCAAGCCGCAGATAGATGGGGACGGCAGCTTGGGCAATGTGCTCTGCCCAAATGGCAAGGCCAATTCGCAAGTGAAGAAGTACTTGACGAAGGCGTTACCTAATGTGATGGCCTTAGGTAAGAACCCCAACAGGGTTGCGGTCAATAACGCCGCATGCCACGACATCGACAAAAACAGTATCCCCATGATTGTCGATGGCTACACCTATGTTCATGCGGCCCATAACTACATGAAGCCGACACCATCGGTGAATGCGCTATCTAAGGCTTTATTGAAACACGAAGATGATAATACGCAAGCGGAAATAACCGCCCACGGCTTCGTCTTCGGTGTGTGCTAACGCTTATTTTGAACTAGGGAGCCGTCGGCAGATTCAAGTTGCCGGCGGCTCCGCTATTTCAGTTGAAGTCGTTGCTTCGGGTGTTGCTTCGGTGGTCGGCTCTGGTGCTGCTTCGGATGTTGTTTCATCTTTTTTACCCCGCCGCACCAAGCCAATAATCGCGACAACTACCGCACCGGCGATTAATCCGATTACCAGATAACTCCACCACGGCAATCCACTGCCACTGGACGTTGAGCCGGTTACGGTGAAGTCGATCGTGTCGTTCAAGCCGCCCTTGGCGACCACCGTGGTGTCCGAGGTTTGTTTCGCACCGGTGCCCGTGACTTTGGTTATTTTCCCCGGAAAGTTAATAGTGAAGTTGTACGAACCCATATTCATGTCGGGCATTTCGAATGCAGCAGGATCAGTTTCCGCCGCGGCCTGATCGATATTCGATACTACATGCAATGAAGCGGTATCACCTTCGGTTGTCATCGACCAACCGTCATCGATATCGGAGGCCTTGGCGTTCACGAATGTGCACGTAAGAATAAAGTTTGTTTCATCTTCGCTGGATGCGCAATCCTTGGTTACGTCAAGGCCCATCCCGGAGGTGGCGTCACCGGAGTCAGCTTCATTCAGGAGGTCATCAGCGGACGTGAGGCCGAAAACTGAAGCCGCCTGTTTCGCAATTGCTACTTTGAGGGTTCCTGACATAGTTGAGTCAGCATTCACGTTGAGTACATAGTCAAGGCTCATGCATGCGCTCAGTAGGCCCACCACCAGGCCCATTGCGGCGGTAAATCCCACGATCCGACGCGAGCTCTGAAATTTCACGACTCTCCTCAAAACTACACTGAGCCTATAATTCAACACCCGTATCTAACTACATTTGGAGCGCACGTGCAGCACCGCAACTCCCACCGAGGCGGCCGTAGTTGGGCCGCGCTGATCCCCAGGCTCTTCTTGGCCGTTGTCCTGACCGGCGGTTGGGCGATGTTGGCCATCGGCCTACCAGCTCAAGCCATCAGCATCTCCACTGAGGATCCAGCTCCAGATGAGCCGGCGGCAGACGAGCCCGCAGATGAGCCGAGTTCTGCTGCGGTGGATGAGCCCACTGATACGTCGAGTGCTGCTCCGGCAGATGCTCCGGCAGATGAACCGAGTGCTGCTGCGGTGGATGATCCCACTGATACGTCGAGCGATGATCCCACTGATGATCCCACTGATGCGTCGAGCGACGATCCCACTGATGATCCCACTGATGCGTCGAGCGACGATCCCACTGATGATCCCACTGATGCGTCGAGCGACGATCCCACTGATGATCCAACTGATGCGTCGAGCGACGAGGCGAGCGATGGTCCCAGTGATCAGCCTGTTGACGCGGCGACGGATGAGCCTGCCACGACAATTGCAGCCCAACTGTCAATCTCAATCGAGGCGGAGATCGGCGCCCAAGCTAGTGGCGAAAGCGTAAGTGTCGAAGCCCGCGGCCTATTACCTGGCAGCCGCGCGACACTCCTAATGTTCTCTACGCCGCAAGTTGTCGGCGAAGCGACTGCCGATGCTGACGGTTTTCTTTCGATGTCACTGGAGTTACCAAGTGATCTTGCCATTGGCAATCACACCTTGTTACTTCAAGCAGTGGATTCCGAAGGTAATCAAATTCAACAGGCAACCGGCTTCTCCATCGCTGCTGATGGCACTATAGCTTCGATAACCGATAACGCATCCACTGCCGGGCTTGAAATCCCAGTAATCTCATCTAACCCCAAGGTGCCCGCGTATCCGGTGGTGGTCCCCCTTGATACACCGGCGGCGGTCGTAGCAACTTCTATTGCTGGGCTGACGATCGCCACCGTCGCAAGTGTTGGGCTCGGCGGGTCACTTCGTGGGTCTTCCCGACGTGCACCAGCCGGGCCTAGCGGTGATGGCATCGATACCGCGGTGCGTAGTCGCGCCGATGAACTTGACGACATTGACGAGCCAAACCTGCCGCGGCGTGCCGGTGCGACTTTGGCTCTAGCCGGCGCTGGCACAGCGGTTGACAAAATCAGCCCATTGCTTAGCCGCACCTTCACCGATGCCGCGCCACTTCGCGCCTTAACCGGCAGTTTCAGCCTGCTGCTGCCCCTGGCCGCCTTGCTTCTTGGTGTTTTCGCGGCCGTAAGTGTCGGTGGTCGTGCCGAGCCCGCTGTGCTCGCTTTCATGATTCCGCTGCTAGTACTCGGCGTCTTCGATGCACTCGCCGGCCTTATCGGAGCAGTCGCATTTGCCGTTGTGGTCGCACTATCGGGTGGGATAGTCGACGCCTCAAGTGTTAGAACTTTGATCGGTGTGGGCTTGATCATGGTAGGCCCCGGCCTTATTGCCGGGAGCTTCCGCGATATCCGCCGGCGACGCACCAGCGGTCGCGCGGCAACCTGGGAGCGCCTTACCGACCTAGTTGTCGTGCCACTGATCGGTGCCTGGACGACCATTGCGATCATTCAAGCGCTACCAAGTCTGGGCGGACTTAATTTCCCGATTACGCAGCAAGCTAGGTTGCTGGGGCTCGTTGCACTTGTTTCACTGCTATTGAAGGTGCTACTGGAAGAAGCCGCGGCCCGCAAGGTGCCGGGGCGGATGCGCGCTCTTTCGCCAACCAATCTGCCCGACCCCAGTACCGCTCAGCAGGTTGTTTCTGCTTTCGTGCGAACCGGCGCTTTCTTGTTTATTGCTGCAGCATTCGTCGGAAATGTCTGGCAACTTTGGGTTGCAGCCTTGTTATTCCTGCTACCCGGGTTACTCGCATTGCTTTCGCACCGATTCAAGAACTCACCGGCCCTATGGCAGGTTATCCCGGACGGGGTTCCGTTATTTGCTCTAATGCTTGTTTTCGGGTTGCTTGTTTCGGCGATCTTGGCCAATGCCTTAGGTGAGGTACCTGATTTCGCCCAGACGCACTGAGGTTCCCCGCGGAAAGTAGACACGGGACTATGCGATTTTCTTGTCTTGCGTTGCCAACGCTATCTCGTAGTTGATCGGGCTGACCTGCCCGATCTTGGAATAGCGCCTGGTGCTGTTGTACCAGCGGATGAACTCGTCGATGC
>CAFABK010000046.1_pt1 | contig 12438 bp, 11 predicted proteins | sample 7267871 | NCBI WGS metagenome assembly CAFABK01 (sample SAMEA6814009, study PRJEB35770) | freshwater metagenome | biome: Freshwater; feature: Freshwater reservoir; material: water | place: Czech Republic | collected 2016-04-20 | depth 30m m | reverse complement strand
GACCCTAATAATTGGCGACTTGCTTGTGGGTCACCTGCAGCCAAGGAGACACTTCGGGATCTCGAATTCGCCTGGCGCTCCGTGAGATCGGTTAAGTCCAATGCCATCCTGCTGGCGGCCGGAGGTGCGGCTGTCGGGATCGGAATGGGCCAGGTTAATCGGGTTGACTCCGCCCGTCTTGCGGTTGACCGCGCCGGTGACCGAGTCAAGGGCTCGGTTGCTGCTTCAGATGCCTTCTTCCCATTCGCTGACGGGCTGCAGGTGTTAATAGATGCCGGTATCAGCGCGGTTGTGCAACCGGGAGGGTCGGTGCGAGATGACGAAGTGATTGCTGCTGCGCATGCAGGGGGCATCACGATGTACTTCACCAACACTCGTCACTTCTTTCACTGATGGTTGGCAGACGTTTACTTCCTCTCTTCGGGGGGTTCGTTGTCGGATCATTGACGGCCATGCAAGCGCGCGCGAATGGTGAATTGTCTAATTATGCCGGCAACGGTATAGAAGCCGCCTTGATGAATTTCGGGTCTGGACTCGTCATCGTCTCGGCACTGGTGATTTTCTTGCCTTCTGTTCGACTCGGGCTGTGGAGCACGATACGAGCCATCGAGGCGGGGAAATTGAAATGGTGGCACCTCTTGGGTGGTGTAGTTGGTGGGCTATTTGTGGCGGTGCAGAGCACTGTGGTGCCGATGATCGGGGTGGCCATCTTCACGGTTGCCGTGGTGGCAGGGCAAAGTGCTAACTCTTTGGTGGTCGACCGCATTGGCCTTGGACCGGCCGGTCGGAAACCCATCACCATCGGTCGGGTAGTTTCGGCGGTGCTCGCGGTGCTTGCCGTCACTCTTGCGGCCGCTGATCGATTCATCTCAGGTAGCGTGGCGATTGCCGCGGTGGCAATGGCGGTGATCGCCGGACTCGGTCTAGCGGTCCAGCAGGCATTGAATGGCCGCATCAGCATTGCAGCGGGTAGTCCGCTAGCGGCTACTTTCTATAACTTCGTTTTCGGGACGGCATTGCTGGCGTCGGCATTCGGCCTAGCCTGGGCCCTTACCGACACTGATCCGGGAACCATCTTGGGCGGTCCGTGGTGGGCGTACACCGGCGGTTTAGTCGGCGTGTTTTTGATAGGGGTGGCGGCCTGGTCCGTCCCCATCATCGGCGTACTTGCCTTTGCCCTCGTATCCATTGCCGGTCAGTTATCCGGTGCCCTCCTGCTGGATGTGGTGGCGCCCACTGCAACTACCACCATTGGCTGGAACTTGGCGGCGGGCGTGCTGCTGGCGTTTGTTGCGGTAGCGGCCAGCTCATTAGGGCGGCTGCGTCCGCGCGTCGGCCCATGATGAAAGACTGAGGCCATGACCGCAATCGTGCTCGATGGCAAAGCCACTGCTGCACAAGTCAAGGCTGATCTCAAGGTTCGCGTTGATGCACTAAAGATTAAAGGAATTTTCCCTGGTCTAGGCACGGTGCTGGTTGGTTCTGATCCCGGAAGCCAAGCTTATGTTGGCGGCAAGCACCGCGACTGCGCCGAAGTTGGCATCGCATCCATCCGAGTGGATCTACCGGCTGATGCGAGCCAACTTGAAGTAGAAGCAGAAGTCGCCAGATTAAATGGTGATCCAGCGGTGACCGGCTACATCATTCAACTGCCGCTGCCAAAGCACCTTGATGAATATCGGGTACTCGAACTTATGGATCCAGCAAAAGACGCCGATGGTTTACACCCGGTGAGTTTGGGCCGATTGGTGCTTGGGATCTCGGCGCCGCTGCCGTGCACTCCTCGTGGCATCGTTGCATTGCTTCGCGCTTATGACGTGCCTATCAACGGGGCACACGTAGTAGTGGTTGGGCGCGGAATTACGGTAGGCCGCCCCCTTGGCTTACTGCTAACCCGTCGCAGCGAGAATGCAACCGTCACCTTGTGCCATACCGGTACCAAAGATCTCGCAACTTATCTGCGCTCAGCCGACATCATTGTTGCTGCGGCTGGAGTGCCACATTTGATCACGGCAGATGCCATTAAGCCCGGTGCTGCCGTACTTGACGTTGGGATAACGCGCACTGAGGGCGGGTTGGTCGGCGATGTCGCACCGGACGTCGCCGAAGTAGCCGGGTTCGTGGCGCCAATGCCGGGTGGGGTGGGGCCGATGACTAGAGCGATGCTCTTACAAAATGTAGTTGAGGCAGCAGAAGCGGCGCCGAGATGACCGCGGGCAACGATGGTTCAGGGGTGGTGCGGCAACTACCGAAGCGGCGTAAACGGCTTAGTTTTCGGCAATGGCCGATATCGGTGGTGCTTCTCGGAGTCGGATTAGCGCTGATTTTGGTTGCGACCGACCACTTTCGTCGCGGTTCAGTGGTGCTAGCCGCCAGCGTGGTCCTCGCCACTTTCCTGCGTTTATTGCTAACCAATGATGAGGCCGGATGGCTTGTTGTTCGGTCCAAAAAGACCGATGTCTTGGTCTTGGGGGCTTTAGGTATCGGGCTTGCGATCTTCTGTTTTTGGGTTCCGGCTCCTAACTGATCTGTCCCATGGTCAAGGGCGGAGGTCAAGGAGTCATCACGGCCGGCGGTGAGGTATCTTGACGTCAAGATAATCGCCTATACCCCAAGGCGATGTGGGCCACTTTCTTCGAAGGAGCAGGGCGACTATGTCTCGCAGCGGAAAAGTTTCAGTTATCGGTGCAGGTTTCTACGGGTCAACCACCGCACTTCGGTTGGCTGAATATGACATCTTCGAAACGGTCGTGTTGACCGACGTCATTGAGGGCAAGCCCGAGGGCCTCGCCATCGATATAAACCAATCTCGCTGGATTGAAGGTTTCGAGACAAAGTTAGTCGGCCAATCCACCGGGCCAAATGGCGAAGGCTATGAGGCAATCGCGGGTTCGGAGATCGTCATCATGACCGCTGGCCTGCCCCGCAAGCCCGGCATGAGCCGCATGGATCTCATCGAGACTAACGCGAAGATCATGCGCAGTGTCGCCGAGAATATCGCCAAGCATGCCCCGGGCGCCGTCGTAATCAATGTGGCAAATCCCCTTGATGAGATGACAGCTCTCGCGCAGCTCGTTACGTGCTTCCCATACCAGCGGGTTATAGGCCAGGCTGGCATGCTCGATACCGCCCGCTTCACTAACTTTGTCGCTGAAAAACTTGGTGTGCCAGTAGCTTCAGTGAAAACTTTGACCCTGGGCTCACACGGCGACACCATGGTGCCGGTGGCGTCGGCATGTTCGGTTGACGGCAAGCCGCTAACCGAATTGTTATCCGCTGACGGGATCGACGAGTTGGTTACGCGCACCCGCAATGGTGGCGCTGAAATCGTCGCACTACTTAAGACCGGCTCGGCTTATTACGCACCTTCGGCTGCAGCGGCGCGCATGGCCAAAGCGGTGCACGAAGACTCAGGCGTCGTGATGCCGGTCTGTGCATGGGTTGACGGCGAGTATGGGTTATCCGGTGCCTATCTTGGGGTCGAGGCTGAACTTGGTCGCGAGGGCATTCGGCGAATAGTTGAAACCCCTCTGACGGCAGCAGAGAAAGCGCTCTTGGTTGAGGCCTATGAGGCAGTCAAGGCCAAGCAAGCCGATGTCAAGGATTTTTAGTAACTACCCAAGTCATTGCACCCATCAAATTATCGCAATATATAGGAGTTTCTAGATGAGCAAGATCAAGGTCATTAATCCGGTCGTCGAGCTCGATGGCGATGAAATGACTCGCATCATTTGGCAGTTCATCAAAGATGAATTGATCTTGAAGTATCTAGATGTTGACCTTAAGTACTACGACCTCGGCATGGAGTACCGCGATGCCACTGATGATCAAGTCACCATCGACTCAGCCCATGCAATCCAAAAGTACGGTGTTGGTGTTAAGTGCGCGACGATTACACCTGACGAGGACAGAGTTGAAGAATTCGGCCTCAAGAAGATGTGGAAATCCCCAAACGGCACGATTCGCAATATTCTCGGAGGCGTTATATTCCGCGAGCCAATAATCATCTCGAACATTCCACGTTTGGTACCGGGCTGGACAAAACCGGTAATCATTGGGCGGCATGCATTCGGAGATCAGTACAAAGCAACCGACTTCAAGGTGCCAGCCGCTGGTTCTCTGACTATGACTTTCACCCCGGCTGATGGATCAGCCCCGATGGAATTCAATGTCTTTGATTTCCCCGGTGCGGGTGTTGCAATGGGGATGTACAACTTGGATGAGAGTATTCGTGATTTCGCGCGAGCATCACTGCGGTATGGGCTTAATCGTAAGTACCCGGTTTATCTATCAACAAAGAACACCATCCTTAAGGCATATGACGGCCAATTCAAAGACATCTTCGCCGAAGTGTTTGAGTCCGAGTTCAAATCTGAGTTCGATGCTGCTGGTATCACTTATGAGCACCGACTAATCGATGACATGGTTGCCGCCGCCATGAAGTGGGAAGGCGGCTACGTTTGGGCCTGCAAGAACTACGACGGAGATGTCCAATCCGACACTCTCGCCCAAGGTTATGGCTCACTTGGCTTGATGACCTCGGTGCTAATGACTCCAGATGGCAAGACGGTTGAAGCCGAAGCTGCACATGGCACCGTTACTCGCCACTTCCGCGAGCATCAAAAAGGCAATCCAACCTCTACCAACCCAATCGCCTCTATCTTCGCCTGGACTCAGGGCCTGGCGCACCGTGGCAAGTTGGATGCGACCCCCGAGGTCACGGCTTTCGCCCAGACCCTCGAGCGGGTATGCGTTGAAACGGTAGAAGAGGGAAAGATGACAAAAGACTTGGCTATGTTGGTGGGCGCAGATCAGCCGTGGCAGACCACCCAGGAGTTCCTAGTTTCGATTGACGAGAACTTGCAGCGGGCGGTTCGTGCCTGACCAAGGTTTATTGCGTAGTCTCATGCCATGAGTGACCTGCTGGTCAATTGCTTGGTGGTGCTCTTCTTCGTCCTGTTGGGCGGATTTTTTGCGGCGGCCGAACTCGCCTTGGTGTCTTTGCGTGAAAGCCAGGTTCAGCGCTTAGGTGGTGAGGGCAGGCGTGGTCGCCGACTCCTCGCACTCGCCGGTGAGCCCAATCGTTATCTTGCGGCCGGCCAGGTAGCCGTTACCCTGGCGGGTTTTATCTCGGCCGGTTTCGGTGCTTCCCAAATTGCACCTTCCTTGGAAACTGTGTTGATCGGGTGGGGTATTTCACCCACTTGGGCCGGCCCGATTGCATTTATCTTCGTCACGGTAGTCATCGCGTATATCTCACTGGTCTTGGGTGAGCTGGTGCCAAAGCGAATCGCTTTACAACGAGTTGAGAAAGTAGCGTTGTTTGTGGCGGCGCCGGTTGATTTTGTGGCCCTGGTGTTTCGGCCTTTCATCTGGGCGCTGTCAGTTTCTACGAATTTCGTAGTTCGCCTCTTCGGAATTGACCCTCATGGCGCTAAGGAGCAGATCAGCGGCGCCGAATTACGTGATCTAGTTGCCGCGCATGAGGATCTAACTGTCGAAGAACGCGAGCTCATAGACGACGTTTTCGCGGCGGGCGATCGTGAACTTCGTGAGGTGATGGTTCCGCGCACCGAAGTTGATTTCATGGACGCGAATATGCCAGTGCAGCAGGCGGTAAAGATGATCCGCGATCAGCCTCATTCACGCTACCCGGTTTCTCGCGATAGCGCAGATGACGTCATCGGATTCGTGCATGTTCGCGATATTCTCGATCCAGATTTGGCAGATAGTCCAATCCGCGTTGGTTCACTGGTACGTGACATAACTGCCTTCCCCGGTACGAATGCGGTCCTTAGTACTCTGACAGAAATGCGCAGGCTGCGACAGCACTTGGCTATTGTGGTCGACGAGTATGGCGGTACCGCAGGCATCGTTTCCCTTGAGGATTTAGTCGAAGAATTAATCGGTGATATCAAGGATGAGTACGACGTAATAACCCGTCATGACGAAGTGAAGACCGTGGGTGTTATCACGGTTGACGGCCTGCTCAATCTTGAGGATTTTGCTGACGAAACCGGTCTGCAGCTGCCGGACGGGCCGTATGAAACGGTTGCGGGGTTTCTGATTGCACGTTTAGGGGCATTACCTGAAGTTGGCGCTACCATCGAATGCGAGAATCATGAATTTGAAGTTACCGAACTGGATGGTCGCCGTGTGGCGCGGGTTCGAGTGACTCCGATAGCACCATCGCACCTGTCAGAAGACCACGCGCAGGTCAATGAGCCTGGTTTGCAAGAATGACGCCTATGTCGACTCCTCGCAATCAGCGCGTGCTTTCAGGTATTCAGCCCACTGCTGATGCATTCCACCTAGGTAACTACCTAGGTGCGCTGCGGGAGTGGGTGCGTATGCAAGAAACCCACGATTGCTACTACGTGGTGGTTGATCAGCATGCGATCACCGTCGACCATGATCCAGCGCTACTTCGTCAGCGCACCTTGACCTCATTTGCCCAGTTGCTGGCGGTGGGCCTTGACCCGCAGAAGTCAACGGTTTTTGTGCAAAGCCATGTGCCCGAACATAGCCAGCTGGCTTGGGTCCTTGAATGCCAGACCGGTTTTGGTGAGGCAAGCCGCATGACGCAATTCAAGGATAAGTCGCAAAAGGAGGGCTCCGCTAGATCCACGGTCGGGCTCTTCACTTATCCGATTTTGCAGGCGGCGGATATTTTGATTTACCAAGCAAATTCAGTACCTGTCGGTGAAGATCAACGTCAGCACCTCGAATTAACTCGGGATCTTGCCCAGCGATTTAATGCGACATTCGGTGAGACTCTGACAGTTCCTGAGGCCATGATCGTCAAGGAGACTGCCAAAATTGTTGATCTACAAGACCCAACCGCGAAGATGAGTAAATCCAGCCCCGCAGGCTGCGCTTCACTGCTAGACGACGATGTAGTTTTGACCAAGAAGTTCAAGAGCGCCGTAACCGACTCAGAGCGTGAGATCAGATTTGATCAGGTGAATAAGCCGGGGGTTTCGAACCTACTCACAATTCAGCAGGCACTTCGCGGTATGAGCATTTCTGAACTCGAGGCAACATATGAAGGTAAAGGTTACGGCGACCTAAAGAAAGACACCGCCGAAATAGTTGTTGAGTTTGCAAGACCAATTCGTGAACGGGTGGCAACCTTGAACTCCGACCCAGCGCAGCTACTGCAACTCATGGGAGTCGGGGCGCACAAGGCCCGCGCCACCGCTCGCGAGACTTTGACCGCGGTCTACGACCGCGTTGGATTTGTGACGTTGCCGGATTAGCGCGAAAGCGGAGATAACGGCCAGGGCGATGAGTGCCCACAGCCACCAGGGCGCCGTTGTTGGTCCGGCGGCAATGATTGATCGCTTGTCGCCGCTATTGGCTGAAAGACCGGTGGCTACCGAAACCTCTGCATTGCTCGAAGTGCTGACCTCCAACGCGGTCGCAGCGCGGGTGGCGGCAAATTCGGCATCGGTGAGCGGATTAACCAATACGCCGACCGGGGTCACGAACTCTTCGTTCTTAAACCCCCAGGTCAGCGCTTTGCGTGCTGCATCTGCAGATGCCTCATGAATCCCCATGAGAGCAACTACCAAGGTGCGATCCCCGCGCTGTGCTAAACCGATGAAGGTGCGGCCGGCATTTGTGGTGTAGCCGGTCTTGAGTCCGATCATCCCCTTGTAGCCACTCAGCAGCAACCGGTTTTCGTTGTAGATGGTTCGGGTGCGCTGACCTCGCCAAGGGAACTCGTACTTCTTCGTACTTGCAATTTCGATAATTTCTGGGTAGGCCAAACTAGCGCGCGCGAACAGGGCTAGGTCGTATGCACTTGAAACCTGACCAGGGGCATCGAGTCCACTTGGGTTCTTGGCCACTGTGTCAGCCGCCTGCAATCGAGCAGCGGTTTGATTCATTTGAGCTACCGTGCCGGCCACCGACCCGGCGGCGCGGGCCAAGGCCAAAGCTGCATCATTGCCGCTTGGTAAAAACAGGCCGTAAAACAGGTCGCGGACGGTGTAGGTCTTGCCGGCCTTTAGGCCAACTCGGGAGCCATAGGTATTCGCATCACCGTCGGTTGCCACGTAGGGCTGGTCCATTGATAACTGCGGTATGACCGTCAAGGCCGTCAAAGTCTTCAGGGTGCTTGCGGGGGCACGTTGCAGGTGGGCTTTTTTCGCAGCCAGAATTTCACCGGTATTTGCATCGGCCAGCACCCATGAGTCAGCCCAGATATCGGGGAGGGGCCGGGCGCCGGCACCTAAATTCACTTGACGGCCGGGCGCCGACAGTTGCTCGCCACCAATGGCGCCTTGGCTATCGGGTGGGTCGGCGAACGCAGGCCCGGCGATCAAAGTTGCCACGAATCCAAAGCTCAGGGCAATCGCGGCTGCCTGTCGCAGGGCCGGTCTGGGATAAAGTCGCATGGTGACTTAAGGGTACGTTGCCAACGGCCAAAAAGCCTGTGACGAACCTCCCACACATGGAGGCTGCGCCACCCTTGGTAAACCAGTAGATTTTGGGTCACACATAGTTGAGAGGGGTTCCGCAATGAGCGGAGTCACGACCGCGCCACTAGATGGTGGCGTTTCCGGGGAGAATCGGGCCGATATCCAGGCTCGCACCCTGCGCACCGACCGCTGGTGGATTCAGCCCGCGATCGTGGTGGCCGCGCTCTTGGCCTTCATCATCTACTCAACTTGGCGGGCATTTGAGAACGCCTATTACTTCTCCGAGCCGCTGATCTCACCCTTTTACTCCCCGTGCCTTGCGACCTCATGTGTTTCAGGTTCGAGTAGCTGGACCCCCTTCGGCTCCTGGTGGGTGCTCTCGCCGGCCTTATTGATCCTTATTTTCCCACTGGGTTTTCGGATGACCTGCTATTACTACCGAAAGACCTACTATCGGGCTTTTTGGCTGTCACCGCCGGCTTGCGCGGTAAGTGAGCCGCATAAGAAGTACACCGGAGAGACCAGGGCCCCGCTGATTCTCCAGAACAGCCACCGCTACTTCTTTTTTGCAGGCCTCGTTTTTAACGTCATCTTGACCTACGACGTCTTGATTGCCTTCCGCAATGGCGAGGGTCAATGGGGTCATATGAGTGTCGGCACCTTGATCCTCGCCGCAAACGCCACTTTCCTGTGGTTGTACTCAGCTTCGTGCCACACCTGCCGGCACGTCATGGGCGGACGCTTGAAGAACTTCTCCAAGCATCCGGTGCGCTACAAGGCCTGGACCTACGTCTCTAAACTCAATGCCCACCACCCGCGCTTTGCTTGGATCTCGTTGGTTGGGGTGGCACTCACCGATCTGTATGTGCGCGAGGTTGCAATAGGCGCAATTCCGAACCTCTACTTCTTCTAGGCCGCGAAGGGTATCTCCATGGCAGACATCGAGCACCAAAAGTACGACGTCGTTGTGATCGGCGCAGGTGGTGCAGGGCTGCGTGCGGCAATTGAGTCGCGCGAACTCGGCAAAACCACCGCAATAATCAGTAAGTCCCTTTTCGGCAAGGCGCACACCGTAATGGCCGAGGGCGGTATCGCTGCGTCAATGGGCAACGTAAACAGCAACGACAACTGGCAGGTGCACTTTCGCGACACGATGCGCGGAGGCAAGTACTTGAACGACTACCGGATGGCTGAGCTGCACGCCAAAGAGGCGCCGGATCGGGTCTGGGAGTTGGAGGAGTGGGGCGCTCTTTTCGATCGCACTCCCGAGGGCAAAATCAGCCAGCGTAACTTCGGTGGTCACGAGTACCCGCGCTTAGCCCACGTGGGAGACCGCACCGGCCTTGAACTCATTCGTACTCTGCAGCAAAAGGTTGTGCAATTGCAGCAGCAGGATAAAAAACTCAGCGGTGATTACGAGTCACGTATCAAGGTATTTGCCGAATGCACAATCACTGACATTTTGATCACTGGCGAAGGTGAGAATCGCCGGGTTGCCGGTGCCTTCGGCTACTGGCGTGAGTCAGGTCAGTTCGTACTTTTCGAGACCGCCGCCGTAGTTATCGCAACCGGTGGTATCGGTAAGTCCTTCAAAGTCACGAGTAACTCATGGGAGTACACCGGTGACGGCCACGCATTGGCCATGCGCGCCGGTGGATCACTTGTCAATATGGAGTTCGTCCAGTTCCACCCAACGGGCATGGTCTGGCCACTTAGTGTCAAGGGCATTTTGGTTACCGAGTCGGTGCGCGGGGATGGCGGAGTCTTGACCAACTCCGAGGGCCGGCGCTTTATGTTCGATTACATCCCGCCGGTATTCGAGAAGCAGTATGCCAAGACCGAGGAAGAAGCCGATCGCTGGTATACCGATCCCGATAACAATAAGCGCCCACCAGAATTGTTGCCGCGCGATGAAGTTGCGCGGGCGATCAACACCGAGGTGAAGGCCGGTCGGGGGTCGCCACACGGTGGGGTGTTCCTTGACGTTTCAAAGCGGCTCCCGGCCGCGGCCATCAAAGCCAAACTGCCGTCGATGTGGCATCAATTCAAGGAACTTGCTGATGTTGACATCACCTTAGAGGCGATGGAGGTCGGTCCCACTTGTCATTACGTGATGGGCGGCGTTGAGGTTGAGCCCGATACCGCCGCGGCGGTCGGAGTTCAGGGCCTGTTCTCGGCGGGCGAGGCCGCCGGTGGGTTACATGGTTCCAACCGGTTGGGCGGTAACTCGCTATCTGATCTGCTGGTATTTGGCCGACGTGCTGGTTTGGGCGCTGTTGCGTACCTAGCTGATCTCGACGCAGCAGGTGGGCGGCCTGCATTGAACCAAGTCGATGTTGATGCGGCCGCAGCTGCGGCATTAGCGCCCTTTGGTCACGACGGTGGTGAAAACCCCTACACGATCCAGCAAGATCTGCAGCAACTAATGAACGATCTGGTTGGCATCATTCGCACCGCTGATGAAATGAAGTCGGCTCTGGAGCGGCTAAATGCACTCAAAGTGCGGGCGACCAAGTTGAGTGTGCCAGGTGGTAGGGCCTACAACCCAGGTTGGCACTTGGCCCTTGATCTCCAGAACATGCTGGTGGTATCAGAGTGCATCGCAAAGTCGGCTTTGGCTCGTGAGGAGTCACGTGGGGGTCATACCCGCGATGACTTCCCGGTAATGGATCCAAACTGGCGATCAGTAGTTATGATTTGCCGCCTTGACGGCAATGATGTCGAAGTTATTAGGCAGGATCTACCTTGGATGCGCGATGAGCTGGTCACGCTATTTGATGTGTCCGAACTTCGTAAGTACATGACCGAAGTCGAAATCAGCCGAATTCCCGGAAAGGTGGCATAGAGATGGCGCATGAAGCCAAATTTCGCGTCTGGCGGGGCGATGCCGGTGAAGGGACACTGAAGGACTACAACGTAGATGTCAATGAGGGTGAAGTCGTCCTTGATGTCATCCAACGCATTCAGGCGACCCAAGCCTCAGACCTCGCGGTGCGCTGGAACTGCAAAGCCGGCAAGTGCGGCTCTTGCAGTGCTGAAGTCAATGGTCGTCCGCGCTTAATGTGCATGACCCGCATGAATACTTTTGCCGATGATGAGGTCATTACGGTTACCCCCCTTCGCGCCTTCCCGACTATTCGCGATTTGGTAACAGACGTCTCATTCAACTACGAAAAGGCGCGCGAAGTCACAGCGTTTACGCCACCGGAGGGGTTGAAGCCGGGCGAGTACCGAATGCAGCAACAGGATGTCTCGCGCAGCCAGGAGTTCCGTAAGTGCATTGAATGCTTCCTGTGCCAGAACACCTGCCATGCCATCCGCGATCACGAAGACAATATGACCAGTTTTGCGGGGCCACGTGTTTTGATGCGCGTAGCTGAACTGGAAATGCATCCACTCGATGTGGCCGATCGCAAGCATGAGGCCCAGGAAGTCCTAGGTCTGGGTTACTGCAATATCACCAAGTGCTGCACCGAAGTTTGTCCGGAGCACATCAAGATCACCGACAACGCTTTGATCCCGCTCAAGGAACGGGTCGTCGACGTTAAGTACGACCCAATCACTTGGCTCGGTCGCAAGATCCGGGTCCGTAGCGACTAGGCTTGGGTAAATGAACGGGTCAACCGAGTCGGGTCTGCCCCTGAGCCCGGTATATGGCCCGGAGACACTTGCTGAATGGGATGAAGCGGAGCAGCTCGGGGTGCCGGGGGAGTACCCGTTCACCCGCGGTGTTTATGCGTCGATGTACACCGGTCGGCCTTGGACGATGCGTCAGTACGCGGGGTTTGGCACCGCGATTGAATCGAATGAGCGCTACCGACAGTTGCTAAATGCCGGTACCACTGGCTTATCTGTTGCCTTCGATCTACCAACCCAAATGGGCTACGACTCAGATCACCCATTGGCGCATGGAGAGGTCGGCAAAGTTGGCGTAGCAATCGATTCAATCGTTGACATGCGGATCCTATTCGATGGCATTGCCCTCGATGAGGTGTCGACATCAATGACTATT
>CAFABK010000045.1_pt1 | contig 13247 bp, 9 predicted proteins | sample 7267871 | NCBI WGS metagenome assembly CAFABK01 (sample SAMEA6814009, study PRJEB35770) | freshwater metagenome | biome: Freshwater; feature: Freshwater reservoir; material: water | place: Czech Republic | collected 2016-04-20 | depth 30m m | reverse complement strand
TTGTTGCAGCGGTGATCGAAGGCCCGGCGGCCATTTTGTCTTGGCGCGCGATGATGGGCGCTACTAATCCTGCTAACTCAGCGCCGGGCACCATCCGCGGTGATCTGGCGACCGAAACCCAGCTAAATGTGACGCATGGCTCGGATTCACCCGAATCAGCAGCCCGCGAGATCGAACTCTTCTTTCCGGGTCTGTAGTTAAATGTTGCCGTCGGCATTTGGTGCGGCTGCCGGTGTCAGTGCCGGTGGTGTTATTGCAGCGGGTTCGCGTGGGCCGACGTTGGTACCTTGGCCGGCAAAAGTACGCACCGCCTTCCCGATTGTTTTTGGTGGCCTGACGGGCGCGGCAGTTGCGCTACCTGTTGGGCTTGGCACCGCATTGGTAGCTGCGGTGATTGGTCGCGGCCGCTGGCCGGTTAAGTCGGTTGCCACCGGTATTGGGGTTTTTGGCATCTCGGTGGTTGCCGGGGTGGTGGGCCGCAGGCTGGTTGAGCAAAAACTCACCCCGAACGGACGCGACCTAGACCCAGCGTATGCGCAGCCACCACTAAATAATTTGGTCTCGGGCAGCGCCGAGTCGGCGGTGACCATGGCTGAACTCGGTCGCGAGGGCGCCCGCTTTGTTGGTTCAGTTACCGGCGCTGATGACATCCGTGAAGTCACTGGCTTAGAGCCGGTTGCTGAGCCGGTGCGTGTTTTCATCGGCGTTGATGCAGCGGCCACGGTTGAGCAGCGCGTAGGCCTAGCAATGGCTGAATTGCGCCGCACCGGTGCCTTCGATCGGAGCAACTTACTTATTCTTGCGCCCGCTGGCACCGGATTCGCGAACTCAACTCCGGTCGACATTCTCGAGATTCTCACGCGCGGTGACAGCGCATCGGTTGTTATCGGTTATGGCTTACTCCCGTCCTTTTTATCCCTTGGCAAAGTAGTAACCGCTGCGCAGACCCAAAAGTTATTACTGGACTCAATCCGCGATGAACTGGCCACACGCACCAAGCGCCCGCGGCTATTGCTATATGGCGAGAGTCTTGGGGCAAAGGTGCAAGAGGCGGCGGTGCCTGCTGGGCCGATTGATCTTGATTACTACAACATTGCTGCGGCACTTTGGGTTGGCACACCCGGAGGCAAGGTGACCGATGGGTTTCACGCGTTGTGCAGTCCGGAGTCGATCACAGTTGATCGACCTGAAGAAATCCCCACGGTACTACCTACTACGCGCCCGCGCGTGTGGTTCTTGGAGCACGATGGCGATCCGGTGGTGCGCTTTCGCCCCGCATTGATTACCAAACGCCCAGCTTGGCTGCCACTTGATGGCACCCGCGGGCGCAATATCCCCGAGTCAATGACCTGGCGGCCAGGAATTACTTTTATTCAGGGCTTCGTTGACACTATGTTCGCTACGAACGTCAAGCCTGGTGACTTCCAAAGCATGGGCCACGATTACCGAGCCGACCTAGGCGCTGTGGCCACCGCGGCGTACGACCTACCGGCCGATTCGGTTACGGCAGCGCGGTTGGAGGGGCATCTGCGGATGCTGGAAACGGCCAAGGCCGAACTAATTGCTCAAACCAGTACTGGCTCCGAGTAAAACGGACATTTCGGACGCGAATGGGGTTCGTCGTAAGATAAGGGCGTACCGTGCATAGTCCTTAGCCGTTCATGATCTCGACAGGAAGGCGGACACTTCCCCGTGGCTTCGTCATCATCCTTCGTCGGGCGCGATATGGCCGTCGACCTTGGTACTGCAAACACCTTGGTTTATGTGCGGGGGCGCGGCATTGTCCTAAATGAGCCATCGGTGGTTGCCATCAACAACAACACCGGCGGTATCTTGGCGGTTGGCTCCGAAGCCAAGCGCATGATCGGTCGCACCCCGGGCAACATCATTGCTATACGCCCGCTAAAGGACGGCGTCATCGCCGACTTCGACACGACCGAACGCATGCTTCGATACTTCATTCAAAAAGTTCATAAGCGTCGGCACCTGGCCAAACCGCGTCTGATTATTTGTGTGCCATCTGGCATTACCGGCGTTGAACAGCGCGCCGTTAAGGATGCGGGCTATGCAGCAGGTGCTCGCAAGGTTTTCATCATTGAAGAGCCGATGGCCGCTGCGATTGGTGCGAATTTGCCTGTGCATGAACCCACGGGCAATATGGTGGTCGATATTGGCGGTGGCACCTCAGAAGTCGCGGTTATCTCGCTGGGCGGCATCGTCACGAGTTTGTCGATTCGAGTTGGCGGTGATGAGCTTGACAACGCGATCATTGCGTTCGTGAAGAAGGAATATTCCTTGATGCTCGGTGAGCGCACCGCCGAGGAAATAAAAATGGCGATCGGGTCGGCCTTCCCGCTGCCCGATGAGCCACAAGCTGAGATACGTGGCCGCGATCTGGTCAGTGGCCTACCTCGCACCATCGTGGTGACCGCCGAGGAAATCCGCCGCGCGATGGACGAGCCGGTACACGCGATCATTGCCGCAGTAAAGGCAACCTTGGATCGCACCCCGCCAGAACTATCCGGCGACATCATGGATCGTGGCATCGTCTTGACCGGGGGTGGCGCTTTACTCCGCGGCCTAGATGAGCGGTTGCGCCATGAAACCGGAATGCCGATTATCATCGCCGACCGCCCACTCGAATGTGTTGCGCTCGGCTCAGGTAAGTGCGTCGAGGAATTTGATGCACTGCAGCAGGTGCTGATCGCCGAGCCGCGACGGTAAATCGGTTAATGCACCGCACCGGTGCTAAACCGTGAAACCCAAGTCATGCTGAATCAACGCACCCGCATCATTCTCGCACTGTTAGTCATCATTGCCCTGACATTCACTATCTTGGATTTGCGCGGGGGTAAAGGCCCGTTTTCTAGTGTGCGCTCGGTCGTGAGTAGTGCATTTGGCGGCGTTCAGGTCGCTGCTTCGGTAATCGTTTCGCCAATTACCGGTGTCGGTAGTTGGTGGGGCACTTGGGGTGACCAGCGGGCACGCATCGCCGAACTCGAATCAGAAAATGCGACCCTGCAAGATGCCCTGGTCCGATCTGCTGAAGATCGCGCCCGCGCTGATGCCCTCGATCAGCTTTTGCGGGTAGCCGGTGTTGGCCGATACCGCATCGTGCCGGCTGAAGTCATCGCCGTTGAACCTGCGCAGGATTTTTCTTGGACAGTGACAATTGATGCTGGGCGCGATGACGGACTTCTGACCGATATGACAGTGATAAATGGGCAGGGCCTGATAGGTCGCATACTCAGCACCACGAAAACCACCGCCACAGTTGTGCTAATTGTCGATGCTTCCTCCGCGGTTGGCGCCCGCGTTGCCGGCACTGAAGAGATCGGCATTTTGTCAGGCACCGGCCGTCAGGACTCACTTGAATTTCAAACCCTCGATCCGCTCGCATCACTTAAACCTGGGCAGGCACTGGTAACTTTCGGCTCGCGAAGTGGTCGGCCCTACGCGCCCGGTATTCCAATCGGTGAAGTCGCCGAGGTTAGCGGTACGGCAGGGCAACTAAGCCGCATCGCCACCGTCCGACCATTTGCCGATGTTTCTCAATTGTCGATCGTGGGGGTGGTGATTCGTCCACCGCGTGAAGACCCTCGTGATTCGGTCTTGCCATCGCCACCTGCAACAACTTCGGATGCGTCAGCCCTGGCTTCACCGTCTCCAAGCGGTGTCGACGACGGTGCGAGCCCTGCCCCAACCGCGAGCACCAAGCCGAAAAAGGAAAAGGCTGCGAAACCGGTGCCATCACCGACACCCTCTGCTGGCACAGCAGCAAGTGGTGAAAGTAACTAAGGATGTGGATTCGGCAGACGGTGATCTGCGCAAGTGTGATCGTGCTCGCGGTAATGCTGCAGCTAACTTTGCTATCGCGGCTCGGCTTGCCCGGAGCTACCCCGGATCTAGTAGTGGTCTGCGTGGTGGCGCTGGCCCTGGCATATGGGCCGATCACCGGTGCGGTTGTTGGCTTTGCGGCCGGACTAATCCTAGGTTTCACCCCGCCGGCTGGTGGGGTAATTGGAATCCAAGCTCTGATCTTTTTGGTAATCGGGTTCTTAACGGGTGCAGTTATCGACCCGCGTGATCGCACCGTCCCGGTGTTGATGGGTCTGGTTGGACTTAGCACAGGTGCGGCGACCTTGGCCTATGCGTTACTTATTGCGGGTTTTGGCGGTAAGGAGGTGGCGTGGGATGCGGTGCCAGCTTTGGTACTAACCAGCAGTCTTTATGGGCTGATCTTGGCCCCGGTGGTGGTTCCAACGATTTCTTGGTTGGTGCGAAGAGTTACTCCGGAGATTGCCATCTAGGCGAGAATTGGGAACCCTAAACCGGTGGGAACCGTCATAACTTCAGAGCTGCCTCATGTTTATCTTGACCGCAAGTCGATTTCAACGGAATTGAGACTGGAAGGAGGCCCGCGTGGGTGAACGATCGAATCTGCGACTGGTCATCCTCAGTGTTCTCGTAGTCTCGTTAATGGCGACTTTGCTGGTACGGCTGTTCTATCTTCAAGTGGTAACCGGCGAGAGTTACCGGGAGGCTGCGCAGAGCAATACGGTGCGTGAGGTGGTGACACCGGCGGTGCGAGGGTTGATTTTGGATCAGGCGGGCCGACCACTTGTTGCTAATCGCACCTCGCTGGTGGTTACCGTTGACCGGGTGACGTTACAGCGTGAAGTCGATGACGGCGCTGCCGTGATAGCGCGACTTGCACAAATTCTTGATGTCCCTGCGGCAAGTATTAGTGATCGACTTCTGACCTGCGGTGCCAACGGTGCCAAGCCGCCGCCGGTTTGTTGGAACGGGTCTCCTTATCAGCCCATCCCAATTGCTCGTGATGTCGATGCCCAAACCGCACTGTCGATTATGGAAAGTCGGGTTAATTTCCCTGGGGTAACCGCAGGCCTCGAAGCTATCCGCACGTATCCGGCACCATTTGATGTCAACGCTGCCCACCTGCTTGGCTACCTAGGGCCGGTAGGTGAAGATGCGTTGACCCTGCAAGGTGACTCGACCGCGTATGACCGACTGCGCCGCACCGATGTGGTGGGGCGTTCTGGCCTTGAATCCACCTATGACGAAGCTATCCGCGGTAAGCCGGCGGTCACTACCCTTGAAGTCGATACCTCGGGGCGCATTACTAAGACTTTGGACGAGAAGCCGGCGATCGCTGGCGAATACCTCGTCTCCACCATCGATGCCCGACTGCAAAATGTTGTTGAACAGCAATTAGTTGCAGCAGTTCAACGGGCCCAAGCTCAAGGTTTTCCGGGGGATTCCGGCGCCGCCGTGGTTGTTGATGTGCGCAATGGGCACATCTTGGCTATGGCGAGTTACCCAACTTATGACCCATCAATTTGGGTCGGCGGCGTTACCGCGAAGCAATACCAAGACCTGATGGATAGTGATGCTTTGTCATCTAATGCAATCCAAGGTTTATTCGCCCCGGGATCAACTTACAAGGTGATCAGCACGGCTGCTGCTGCGCGCGCGGGATTTAGTTTATATAGCAAGTATCAATGCCCTAATCAAGTGAAACTAGGTACGCAAACATTCCGCAACTTCGAATCTGCGGGCTATGGCCCCATAACTTTGAAACGGGCAATTGAGGTTTCGTGTAACACGGTCTTCTATGGCATCGCGGACAAAATGTGGTCCGATGCGGGTGGCAATGATGCCAACAGAAATTCGGCCGATCCAATTGCTGAAACTGCAAAGATGTTCGGGCTCAACGCGAAAACAGGTATCGACTTACCTGGCGAGGCCACCGGTCGGGTATCGAGTCGTACCTTCAAAGTCGCCAACTGGGAACAAAAGCGTGACACCTGGTGTGCCAACGCCATTTCGGGTTATCCCGAGACCCGTAAAACCAACCCAAAGCAAGCTGATTACTTCACCGCACTTGATCGTGAAAACTGCGCGGATGGGTTCCGGTGGCGCGAGGGCGATGCCTTGAACGCGGCAATTGGCCAAGGAGACACAGCGGTTACCCCACTGCAGATGGCTATGGCCTACTCGGCAATTGCCAACGGCGGCACCCTGTATCAACCGCAGATGGTGAAGGCGATCATTGGCGCTGATGGTCAGGTGGTTGATGAGGTCGCCCCGGTGGTGACCGATCGCGTTGATGTTTCGCGAACCGCGATTAGCTTCATCACCTCGGCATTGAGGGGCGTAACGACCGATGGTTCAGGCAAGACACCCTTTGCTGGATTCCCGCTGGATCAAATCCCGATTGCTTCCAAGACCGGTTCGGCTCAGGTCACCGGTAGTAAGGTTTCGACGTCCTGGTTCGCGTCCTTCGCCCCAGCCAACAAGCCTAGGTATGCGGTCGTCATGATGGTGACCCAAGGTGGCACCGGCTCCAAGACATCTGGCCCAAGTGTGCGCAAGATTTACGAAGAGCTTTTCGGCGTGACCGGCACTTCAGTTAATCCCGCCAACAGCGTGCTGATCGGTGGCGCTCCATTAAAGAAGTTGCCAACGGTGCGTCCCGATGGCACCCCGGTCGCACCGCGAGGCAAGATGTCAGGGTTGAGTTCGGCAACCGGAGGGGGTGGCTAATGAGTTCATTCTCGGCGACCGACTCAATGTCACGACCAACGTCGGCGCAGCGTTCGCGCGGGAGCGCGTATTGGCGTGATCTGGACTGGGTTTTACTGGTCGCGGCGGTTGGTATCACGATTTTTGGTTCGGTGTTGGTTTGGTCTGCCAGCCGAGCCGATATGGCGTCAGAAAATGACCCACAGTCATATTTGAAGCGCCACCTAATAAATGTGGTGGTCGCCATGGTCTTGGGGTTCTTCGCATCGCGACTTGACTACCGCTGGCTGCGGGCGTACACGCCGCTTATTTACATCGGTTCGGTGTTACTGCTGCTGGTTGTTTTCATTCCGGGGTTAGGGACCTCAATAGCTGGTGCGCGAGCTTGGATTGATTTACCCGGCGGGTTCACTATCCAGCCATCAGAGTTCGCCAAGATCGCCATCATCATCATGATGGCGGCGATTCTTGCCGAGAAGCGAGATTTCGAAAGTGAGCCGCACGATCGTGATGTGCTCATGTCAGTCGGCGTTGCGGTGTTACCGATTCTAATTATCTTGGTGCAAAACGACACCGGAACCGTGCTGGTTTTGGGATCGGTGGCGCTTTCAATCATCGCGGTGTCAGGTGCGCGGCGGCGCTGGGTTATCGGTTTGATTGGCGGTGCGATCATCGGCATCTTGCTCGCCGTGCAATTGGGACTGTTGCAGTCATATCAAGTTTCGAGACTTACTTCATTCCTGAACCCCACGGGCGCGCCGGGAGGGGCGACCTATAACGCCACCCAGGCCCGTATTGCTGTCGGCGGCGGCGGCTGGACAGGTTATGGACTTTTTGAGGGCCCGCAGACCCAGGGTAAATTTGTGCCGGTTAATGAGAGTGATTTCATTTTCACCGTCGTTGGCGAAGAACTCGGCTTCGCTGGATCGGCATTATTGATTCTTCTTTTTTGTGTGATTTTGTGGCGAGCAATTCGCGTCGCTCAGAAAGCCGATGACCTTTATGGTCGCCTCATTGCCACCGGAGTCGTTGCTTGGTTGGCATTCCAGACTTTCGAGAACATTGGTATGACATTGGGCATCATGCCAATTACCGGTATCCCATTGCCATTGGTATCGGCGGGCGGTACCTCGATGATGTCGACTTGGATCGCCATCGGACTCCTTGAAAATGTGCGCCTGCACTCGGCTCGAACCTCACTAACTTAGTGCCCTTAACCACTCAAAAAAGCCTGAGCGAAGTGCGCGAAATGCTTGCGGCGTTACCGGCCATAGCGGGGCACACAGCAGGATATGGACTCGGTGGGTACCCTTACGCCCATGACGGTTTCAGATTTAGTTAGACGAGGGGTTTCTGTCTTCGACCAACTCGAGTTGCTACTACCCCTGGTCAACAAGCCGATCCAGTATGTCGGCGGTGAACTAAATGCCACCCTGAAGAATTGGGACGACGTTCAGGTGCGTTGGGTCCTTATGTACCCGGATGCCTATGAGGTTGGTGCACCGAATCAAGGCGTGCAGATTCTGTACGAAGTAATTAACGAGCGAGATGATGCACTCGCCGAGCGCACGTATGCGATTTGGCCAGACCTCGAGGCGCTGATGCGCGAGGCCAACGTGCCGCAATTCACGGTCGATGGCCACCGCCCGGTCGGAGATTTTGACATCTTCGGGTTGTCATTCTCGACCGAGCTGGGCTACACGAACATGCTCAGTGCCTTGTCACTCGCTAATATCCCGCTGCTCGCGGCTGATCGCGATGACTCGCACCCGATAGTTATCGCGGGCGGCCATGCAGCCTTTAATCCAGAGCCAATTGCCGACTTCATCGATGCCGCGGTACTTGGTGATGGTGAAGAAGCCGTACTCCTCATTACTGATATCACCCGCGACTGGAAGCAGGCGGGCTGCCCAGGTGGGCGCGCCGGGTTACTCTTTGAACTTGCCAAGACCGGTGTTATTTATGTCCCGGCCCTATACGAGGTCGAGTACCTAGAAGATGGGCGGATCCAGCGGGTAACGCCAGCGGCACCCAAGGTGCCATGGCGGGTTCGCAAGCACACCTTGATGGATCTCGATAGTTGGCCGTATCCCAAACAACCGCTGGTTCCCCTGGCTGAGACCGTGCACGAGAGAATGAGCGTTGAGATTTTTCGTGGTTGCACACGAGGGTGTCGCTTCTGCCAAGCCGGGATGATCACCCGCCCGGTACGCGAACGCAGTATTACCGGGATTGCAGCAATGGTCGAAAACGGCCTGAAGAAGACCGGGTACGAGGAAGTCGGATTGCTTTCACTGTCGAGTGCTGACCATTCAGAGATCGGTGATATTGCACGAAATCTCGCCGATAGGTATGAAGGATCACAGACTTCGCTCTCGCTGCCCAGCACTCGTGTTGATGCATTCAATGTTGAATTAGCAAATGAACTATCGCGCAATGGTCGGCGCAGCGGCCTAACTTTTGCCCCAGAGGGCGGCAGTGAGCGGATGCGCAAGGTAATCAATAAGCAGGTAACCGAAGAAGATTTAATTCGCACAGTGACAACTGCTTATTCGGCGGGTTGGCGGCAGGTGAAACTGTATTTCATGTGCGGGTTACCAACCGAAACTGATGAGGATGTACTGCAGATAGCCCAACTAGCCCGCGATGTGATCAAAGCCGGGCGTGAAGCAACCGGCTCCCGTGATATCAAATGCACGGTATCCATCGGTGGTTTCGTGCCCAAGCCACACACGCCATTTCAGTGGGCCGCGCAACTCGATCACGAGACGACAGACTCGCGTTTAGCAAAGCTGCGTGATGCTATTCGCTCAGATCGCAATTACGGAAAGGCAATCGGCATCCGCTATCACGATGGCAAGCCGGGCATTGTTGAAGGTTTATTGTCACGCGGTGATCGACGGGTGGGTGCGGTAATTCTCGCGGCCTGGCAAGACGGTGCCAGATTTGACGGATGGAGCGAGCATTTCTCCTATGACCGCTGGATGGGTGCGGCTGAGCGAGCTCTTGCGGGTCAGGTAGTCGACGTCAATTGGTACACCACCCGTGAGCGCATGAAAACCGAAGTTCTCCCTTGGGATCACTTAGATTCTGGGCTTGACTCTGACTGGTTGTGGGAAGACTGGCAGGCGGCACTGGATGAAGTCGCAATTGATGATTGCCGCTGGACCCCGTGCTTTGACTGTGGTGTTTGCGATCAAATGGACACCGAAATTCAGGTGGGCCCTACCGGGGTCACTGATTTGCCAATGCCTAAGGTCCCTGATCATGCGCCGGTCGCCGAACACTACGCGCAATTACCTAACTGAGATGGCTCGACAGGCTCCGGTTCGCGATGTCGCGCCAACGGTGCAGCGCCTGCGGCTGCGATACGCCAAGCGCGGTCGTTTGAGATTTTCCAGCCACCGCGATTTTCAGCGGGCGCTGGAGCGGGCGCTGCGTCGGGCTGAAATCCCGATGGCATTTAGTGCCGGTTTCTCCCCGCATCCCAAAGTCTCGTACGCCAACTCGGCGCCTACCGGGGTGGCGAGTGAAGCCGAATATGTCGAAATCGGGGTCACCGAGCGCTGCGACCCGGCTGCGGTGCGTGCTGCTCTAGACGAGGCCCTGCCCCCGGGCCTAGACATCGTGGAGGTGGTTGAGGCCAATACCCCGGATTTCGTCCAGCGCCTCGAAGCCAGTATTTGGCAAATTGAGCTCCCCGGGCTGGGGGTCGCCGAAGTCGAGATTGCAGCCCAAAAACTAATGGCTCAGGGCGAAGTGATGGTTGAGCGCCTCACGAAAAATGGGGTTCGGACTTTTGACGCCCGGGGGCCGGTGGTCTCGCTAGTGGTTGAATCTGGGCCGGAGTGTGCAATACTCATGGCGGTAGTTCGGCATGCCACACCGTCAGTAAGACCCGACGATGTACTTACTGCGCTACGGCAGGTAGTGGACCTCGTGCCGCCAGCGCCCCCAAGGGTGACTCGGCTGGCACAGGGGCCGCTCGACCCAGTCGGTGCGACCGTGGGAGATCCATTTACCCCCGACCGCGCGCCGCTGGCCGCCGCTAAGACTTGATGGGCGATCGGTAACGAGCGCCCACCCGACACGTCAACACCGGGAAACCGGTGCTTGACCCCTAAAGGAGTACGACCCAATGGTCGATAAAACTGAACCCATCACCGCACCAGCCCCCCGCCGGCGTGCAGCTAGCCGTCCGGCCGGACCACCGGCGGCAACTATTGAAACCGTTGCCGAGAAGCCGGCGAAAAAAGCCGCGAAGAAAGTTACCAAGAAAACTGCACTAGATAAAACATCAGGTGCGAAATCAGCGCCGGAGAAATCAGCGCCGGAGAAATCAGCGCCGGAGAAATCATCGCCGGAGAAATCATCGCCGGAGAAATCATCGGGTGAGAAACCGGTGAAGAAGGCGGCCAAGAAAGCTACCAAGAAAGCTACCAAGAAGTCAGCGGAGGCCACCAAAGCAACCCCGGCCCCGAATAGCAAAGCACCGAGTGCGGCCTTTATTGCGCCGTTGTTCCAGGCGGCTGAGCCCGCCCCGGTGCCTCGTGCCGCGGTGCGCAAGCGGGCAAATAGCAAATCGTCGATCGCTGATGCACCGGCCGCACCGGAAGGTTCAACTAACGAATCTGGCGCCGTCGTTGCCGGGGAGTCCGATGACGAAGCGCGCCGTCGCCGTCGCCGTCGTGGGGGCCGTGGGCGCCGCCGCCGCTCCGAGGAATCAGAGTCAGGCGCAGATGCGAGTGCCGATACTTCTGATACTCAAGGTGAAGCCGGCGATGAGCCAGATGACGATGAGGATTCGGAGAATTCGGCAACAACGCGCCGTCGCCGCCGTCGCCGCCGGGGCAGTGAATCTGATGTAGAACCATCACCGGATGATCCGCCCAACACCGTTGTCAAAGTGCGTACTCCACGTACGAGCGCGAAAAAAGATGAAGCTAGTTCAATGCGTGGCTCAACGCGGATAGAAGCCAAGAAGATGCGCCGCCGCGAAGGCCGTGAGGCCGGGCGCCGCCGCGCACCGATTTTGACCGAGGCTGAGTTCTTAGCCCGCCGTGAATCAGTTGATCGGGTGATGGCGGTTAGGCAGATTGGTGACCGCACTCAAATCGCGGTACTCGAAGATGGAGTGCTAGTCGAGCATTACGTCACGCGCGGAAGTTCGTCCTCAATTGTTGGAGACGTTTATTTAGGGCGAGTCCAAAATGTGTTGCCGAGCATGGAAGCAGCGTTCGTTGACATTGGCCGCGGGCGCAACGCTGTGCTCTATGCCGGTGAAGTGAACTGGGATGCCGCCGGGCTTGATGGACAGCCCAAGCGCATTGAATTCGCACTGAAATCAGGTGACACGATCTTGGTGCAGGTAACTAAAGATCCGGTTGGTCAAAAGGGTGCTCGCCTGACCAGCCAGATCTCGCTACCGGGTCGGTACTTGGTTTATGTGCCAGACGGTTCGATGACCGGCATCAGCCGTAAGTTGCCTGATACCGAGCGGTCCCGACTGAAGAACATTCTTAAGCGCGTCATTCCAGAAGAAGCTGGTGTCATTGTTCGCACCGCCGCTGAAGGCGCACCCGAGGAGGCTCTTGAGCAGGACATCACGCGCCTGAAGGCACAGTCGGAGGCGATTGCTGAGGCGGTTAAGACCGCATCCCCACCAACCCTGCTTCATGGTGAGCCTGATTTAGCCATCAAAGTCGTGCGCGACATCTTTAATGAAGATGTAAACAAGTTGGTTGTCTCAGGTGATGCGGCGTGGGAGGCCGTGACCACATATATAAATGGAATTGCGCCTGATCTCGTCGAACGCCTCCAGCATTGGGTCTCGAATAAGGATCTCTTCGACGAGTACCGGGTCGATGAGCAACTGGCGAAGGCACTCGATCGCAAGGTGTTCTTGCCATCGGGTGGTTCGCTGGTGATTGACCGCACCGAAGCCATGACGGTGGTTGACGTAAACACCGGCAAGTTCATTGGCCAAGGCGGTAACCTCGAACAAACTGTCACGAGTAACAACTTGGAGGCGGCCGAAGAGATCGTCCGCCAACTTCGCCTGCGCGATGTAGGTGGCATCATCGTCATCGACTTCATCGACATGGTGCTCGAAGTAAATCGTGATTTGGTGCTGCGCCGGTTAGTCGAGTCCTTGGGCCGTGACCGCACTAAGCACCAAGTTGCCGAAGTCACCTCGCTCGGCCTGGTGCAGATGACCCGCAAGCGCATCGGCTCGGGGCTTATTGAGTCCTTCTCGACCCCCTGCGATGCCTGCGCCGGCCGGGGCCTTCGGATCTCAATGCATCCGGTTGACAACGGCAATGGGGCAGACCACGGCCATGACCACGAGATCTCGCCCAAGAACCGGCGGCCGGCGAATGCGGTGGATCCAGCCGATGTGGCCGCTCGCGCCTATGAACTGGCCGGCGAAATCGTCCTTGACGCTGAAACCGTGCTCGAATCTGGGCTCGTGGCCACCCCGGAGGTGCTCGAAACAGCCCTTTCGGAGGAGGCGGTTTGACCGCTCGAGGGTGCTATCCGTACCCTTAGCCGGGAGGCGGTCTAAAGGCTGCCATCTCGCGGGGCTAGATCCCGGGAATTGACTTACAGGTAGGAGTTTGTGGTGTACGCGATCGTGCGCGCTGGCGGCCGGCAAGAAAAGGTCGCGGTTGGCGATGTTGTAGTGCTCGACCGGCAGGCCG